>Ga0308168_1003761_pt1 | contig 11407 bp, 13 predicted proteins | sample PhyCR2_FD_202133 | JGI IMG/M metagenome (GOLD analysis project Ga0308168, IMG submission 202133) | Phyllosphere microbial communities from UC Gill Tract Community Farm, Albany, California, United States - DLSLRC.R2 | ecosystem: Host-associated > Plants > Phyllosphere > Unclassified | place: USA... | reverse complement strand
CACAACGGATTTAGCGTTGAATAACGCGAATAGCCATTTGTGATTGCCTCTGCACTACAACTGCCGTTTTTTGCGTACCATACTGCGTAATATTCGCTTTGTTACCCGAACCTTTCTGAATAATCATCGCGGTATTACCGTATGCACCTTGCGTTATACTTGCGTCATTAGCACTGCCTGACTGATCGATATACGCAAAGTTATAGGCTCCTGCCTGATCAACTCTTGCCCGGTTACTCGCCCCTTCCTGGGAGATAACAGCGTGCATTTTAGATCCGTCCTGACGTAGCTGGGCGCTGTTATTGGTACCATCCTGGCCAATTATCGCAGCCTGATTGTAAGACGTTTTGCTCAATTCATTTACCGCAAAGTTATATTCTGACACAGCCAGATCATAACTTGACGCGGTGGCTATCCCAGGCGCACCCAGCATTGTTAACACCATAATCAACGTTCTGTTTTTCATGTTGTCACCTGGACCTGGTGTATTTTCACTGATGAATAGTTTGCTTCGCTATTATTAACGTATTTTTACATCCGTTAACGCTGCGTTACGGAAAAGAGTATGTAACGGTAAATATTAATAATATCTCACCCGCCAGTGGTATTTTTATTTGTATGTTCACCTTAAAGTGCTAACGGTCTAAAAAAAGGATGGATAATGTATAAAACTAATTATGTCCCCTTGGTTTGGTACAGGTTTGAGCGTTATAGCAACCGAGAATGAGTTATGCCTTGCTAGCATCCTCCCAGAGGTAGGCGTAAAAAATTTGTGGTTTTGCGATCATCAAAGCAATTTTTTCTTTACTCTCCCAAGATTTGATAACAGAGACTCATAAAAACGTGACGCATAAAAAAAGCAAAATGTTAGAAAAGAAGATATATTTATAAATAAATCATATAGTTAAAATAATTTGTATGATTTTTAAATGTGATGCAAAAGTATTAGTTTGTACAACTTTTACGTGAAAATTAAACATCAAAAAAAGCACAAAATAACATTTTAAAATTTATTTTTACATTTTGTTACATGTTTAACACTTGATTTAAGATTGGTAATAGCTAGATTGAAATCAGCAGTATGTTTGAGTTTTTGTTAAATTTGCCCATAGGGCTCACTCTTATTGATTACACACAGCAGTGCAACATCTGTCAGTACTTCTGGATACCCAGTAATACCTGGGGAAAAAGACAGGTGTACCAACAAGCGGGGTTTATTATGTTTAATGAAGTCCAGAGTTTTCAAAGTCAATCTATTCTGTTGATTACTAAACCTTCCTTACAGGCTGCCGCGTTACTGCAGCATCTGAAGCAGTCCCTCTCTCTTTCGGGGAAAGTGCATAATATTCAGCGTTCTCTGGATGATATATCGCCTGGAAGCGTGATCCTGTTTGACATGATGGAGGCAGACAAAAAACTGATCCATTATTGGCAGGATAATTTAGGCAGGAAAAACAACGCCGTTAAGCTGCTATTGCTGAATACGCCTGACGAATACCCGTTCCGTGACATAGAAAGCTGGCCGCACATCAACGGCGTTTTCTATGTGACGGAAGATCAGTCCAGGGTGGTGGATGGCCTTCTTAGCGTGCAGCGCGGCGAGTGCTACTTTTCGCAAAAGCTCGCCAGCTACCTCATTACCCACTCCGGCAACTATCGTTACAACAGCTCCGAAGCCGCGCTGCTCACGCACCGGGAGAAGGAGATCCTCAATAAGCTACGCATTGGCGCCTCTAACAACGAGATCGCCCGCTCGCTGTTTATTAGCGAAAACACGGTAAAAACCCATCTTTATAATCTTTTCAAGAAGATATCTGTAAAAAATCGTACGCAGGCCGTCTCCTGGGCTAACGATAACCTCAGGCGATAACACCATGAAACGGTTCGTTGCATGGTTTGCAGCTGCAGCTCTTCTGCTGGCTGCCGGGAACCTGCGTGCTGTCGAGGTGGAAGTTCCCGGATTACTGACCGATCGAACGGTCTCTTCTGTTGGACACGATTTTTATCGTGCTTTTAGTGATAAATGGGAAAGCAGTTATACAGGGAACCTGAGTATCAATGAACGTCCCAGCGCGCGGTGGGGAAGCTGGATCACGATTACGGTTAATCAGGACGTCGTGTTTCAAACGTTTTTATTTCCCACTAAACGCGACTTTGACAGCAATGTTAATGCCGCGGTAGCGCAAACCCATGAAGCACTGGATCGCCGGCAGATCGATCAAGCCCTGCTTAGTACTGGCGATCTGGCGCGAGATGAATTCTAAAACACGATAAATTTCTTTCGGAGGCTCACATGCGTATCGCCTGTGCCGTAGTCACGCTTTTGCTTGTGTCACCGTCACTATTTGCTGCAAATATGACATTTCAGTTTCGTAACCCTAATTTTGGGGGCAACCCCAATAACGGCGCTTTTTTATTAAATAGCGCCCAGGCACAAAACTCCTATAAAGATCCGGACTATGGATCTAATTATGGAATAGAGACACCGTCGGCGTTGGATAACTTTACCCAGGCAATCCAATCACAGGTGCTGGGAGGACTACTGACCAATATCAATACTGGCAAACCGGGAAGAATGATCACCAGTGATTTTATTGTTGATATCGCTAATAACGACGGGCAGCTTCAGCTCAACGTCACAGATCGAAAAACCGGAAAAACATCCACTATAGAGGTGTCGGGTTTACAAAATGGTTCAACCGACTTTTAAAGCACAGCTATCGTTTCTACAGGAATAATAATTATGCAGCGCTTACTCACCATACTGGCTGTCTGTTTACTCAGCGGATGCTTAACGGCTCCACCGAAAGAAGCAGCGAAACCAACATTAATGCCTCGGGCTCAGAGTTATCAAGATTTAACCCATCTACCGATGCCAACCGGTAAGATATTTGTCTCTGTTTATAATATTCAGGATGAAACCGGACAGTTTAAAGCCTATCCGGCGAGTAACTTCTCTACCGCCGTCCCGCAGAGCGCCACGTCTATGCTGGTCACGGCGCTGAAGGATTCGCGCTGGTTTATCCCGCTTGAGCGTCAGGGGCTGCAGAACCTGCTTAACGAGCGGAAGATCATCCGTGCTGCACAGGAGAACGGTACGGTGGCGGTCAATAACCGTTTCCCGCTCCAGTCTCTGACTGCGGCTAACGTGATGGTCGAAGGCTCGATTATCGGCTATGAGAGTAACGTGAAGTCCGGCGGCGTGGGCGCGCGTTATTTTGGGATCGGGGCCGACACCCAGTACCAGCTTGACCAGGTCGCCGTTAACCTGCGCGTGGTCAACGTGAGTACCGGGGAGATCCTGTCGTCGGTCAACACCAGCAAGACGATCCTCTCTTATGAGGTACAGGCCGGTGTGTTCCGCTTCATTGACTACCAGCGTCTGTTGGAAGGTGAAGTCGGCTTTACCGCGAACGAACCCGTTATGCTGTGTTTGATGTCTGCGATTGAAACCGGGGTCATCTACCTGATCAACGATGGCATCGATCGTGGGCTGTGGGATCTGCAAAACAAGGCGGAGAGCGAAGATCCGGTTCTGGTGAAATACCGCCATATGGCGACACCGCCAGAGTCATAATCGCTCCTCAGCACTATCCAGCGTGGCGGATCACTCCGCCGCGCTTTTTTTTGTGCTGGGATTTGCCGCTCTGTCGCGCCAGGCCGCCAGCCACAGACCGCTATTTTTCATGGCATAGCCAAACAGTAGCCCAACGGCCAGCGAGGGAACCACCGTTCGCCAGTCGCCCTGGGCGGCAAAGGTGGCGCAGGCGCCGATAAAGGTACCGGGAACAAAGGAGAGCAGCAGATTTTTCGCCTGGATGCACATCAGGAAGGCTACGATACCGGTAAGTATATAGCTGACAATGCTCAGATGTGGGCTTAACGCACTGCCGTAAATAATCACCTGCGCCCAGGCGACGCCGCTCATGACGGTAAAGGCGGCGATCAGCAGGCCTTTCACCCCACCCTGTGGACAGGCGAAATAGGCTGTACAGCCAAGAAAGCCGGCCCAGCTCAGCAGGCCCAGCGAGACGGCAACCCAACCCCAGAGACCGGAGAGTATGCCCGTCGTTAATGCAATTGAGAAGAGTATGTTCATGGCGCGCATCTTAGCAGAAGCGCGCCATTGAAATGAGATCGCTCGCACGTTATTTGCAAGCGATCGACACAAGTTACATTTTTATTGTGATCTACGTCACATCATTCGACGGACTCTTCCTCAAGCTCATCCCACATGGCGGCGATGGCATCGCGGGTAAGCCCTGCCATGGTGCGCCAAAACGGCGTTACCGCGTGGGCTTCAACTTTGCCAAGGAAGGTGCCACACCACGGTAGCAGGTAGTCGGCAAACAGGGTCTCCAGAGCCTCACTCTCATCCTCGGCGGCATTATCTTCCAGCCAGGAGGCGGCCAGCAGCAGCGTACCAAAGTGATCGGCTGGCGCATCGGTCAGCGGCATGCCCCGGGCGGTTAAAAAGGCCCGCACCTCTGCCTCGTTTGCCCCCTCCTGCCACGCGCTGCGATACGGCGCGACGCTGCACACATCGCCGACAAACAGGGCTTGGTAGTCCGTCACTAAGGCCGGATCGTCAACGCTTTTTTGCAGGCGGGCAAGCAGCTCATCCTGCTCCAGCGGCCAGTTTGCCGCCAGCTTACCGTCACGGATCAACGCAAAGAGTGGGATTAAAACCGGATCCTCTGGCTGGCGGTAGTAGAGTGAGCCAAGCACGCGGCAGAGGATTGAAAACTCGTTCATTATAGGTTCCGTGATAAAAATTAAAGTTCAGCAAACTCATCGATCGGCGGCATCCCGCGCGATTCAAGGAAGTTTAACAGGCGGCGCGGCGAGACGTTAAGGATCCGATCTTCCGGAAAATCAACGTCATCCAGCACCTTGCGACACTCGGTAAAATCACCCAGCGAAAAGGCGGTGTGCGAATCGGATCCCAGCGCCACCCAGCCTCCCGCATCACGCACGGCTGCGGCAATGGCCCGACAGTTCGCCTCGCTGCCCTTCCGCGAGTGAAGGAAAGAGGAGTTGTTGATCTCCAGGGCGACATTATACTTCGCTGCGGCAGCGGCAATCGCCGGAATATCAACAGGGTACTTTGGGTTGCCCGGATGACTGATAATATGCACGTTACCGCTGGCCATGGTAGCGATCATCGCCTCGGTGTGGGTAGCCCGATCCTGTGGCGCGAATACCGGCTCATGGAACCCGGCAATGATCAGATCCAGCGCGGGAAGCATGGGCCCGGTGCAGTCAATCTCACCGGCGATATTTTTGATATTGGCCTCGATACCGCGCAGGATCCCTACCCCATCCACCAGCCGCGGCCAGATACGCATATTCACAAAGTGCCAGTAGTGCGGAGCATCTGCCATATCGGGCCCGTGATCGGTGATAGCAAAAAGCTTAAGACCTTTGCTTTTGGCTATCGCAATATAGTCGTGGAGGGTGCTGTAGGCGTGGGTGCTGGCGACGGTGTGCATGTGCAGGTCAACGGGGTACATGACGCTCTCCTCTGTTAATGACGCTCAAGGATAACAGGAATTATTACCCTTTATAATGAAAACCCGGCGCTAGTAGCCGCGAGTCCGGTCAACCTGGCCGGTTACCGGCTCGCCCTGTTCCAGCCGGGTAATCGTACGGGCAATATACTCGATCGCTTCATTGGGACGCGTGACCGCAGCGATGTGCGGGGTCATTGCCACTCGGGGATGCGCCCACAGCGGGCTGCTGGCCGGGAGCGGCTCTTTACTGAAGACGTCCAGCATAGCCCCTTTCAACTTGCCGCTCTCCAGTACCTGGAGGAGATCGTCTTCCACCACGTGCACGCCGCGCGCCAGATTGAGCAGATAAGCGTTATCGGCCAGCTGGTTCAGGAGCGATACGTTAATGATGCCTCGAGTCTCTGAGGTATTAGGCAGGAGATTAATCAAGACGCGGGTTCCTTGCAGGAAATCGCTCAGCTCGTTTTCGCCGGCAAAGCTTTTGACGCCAGGCCAGGATTTGCGGCTACGGCTCCAGCAGCGCAGCGGGAAGCCCCATACCTGAAGGCTTTCAGCTACCTTCGACCCCAGCACGCCTGCGCCAAGGATGCCGATGGTAAAGTCTTCGCGCTGATACTCATCCAGCGCCTGCCAGCGGGCCTGCTGCTTCTGGGTTTGATAATCATCAAAGCGGCGGAACCAGTGCAGAACCTGACTCACGGCATACTCCTGCATCTGCAATGCCATGCCGGTATCTTCGAGGCGAAACAGCGGAATGCTTTTAGGGAGCATATCCGGGTGAGCGTTAAGCTGGCTCAGAATAGAGTCAACGCCTGCGCCGAGGGCAAACACGGCTTTCAGGCTACGGCCCTGAAGCATTTCAACTGGCGGATGCCAGACCAGAGCATAGTCTGCGGGTTCATTATCGCCCCGCTTCCACTCACGGACTCGGGCATGGGGAAGTGCCTGAGAGAGTTTATCCAGCCAAAATTGCGTATCGAAAGACGGGTGATAGAAGATGATATCCATACTGACTCCAGATGCATTCATGCGATGGTTTAGTTAAAGCGTTATCTATTGATGAGGATAACAAATTTGTTCCAGGGGCAGGGATAAAGGTGGCTGATGATAAAAAAAACAGTTCCTGGATATTTAGAAAGCACGTTGCTTGAAGTTTGTCTAAACGCGCTAAATTCTTGAAAAAGAGGATTGACGGTGGGGCCGGATTTCCCTACATTAGCGCCGTCCCAGCGATGCTGGGAAGACAATATGGTGAGGTGTCCGAGTGGCTGAAGGAGCACGCCTGGAAAGTGTGTATACGGCAACGTATCGGGGGTTCGAATCCCCCCCTCACCGCCATATTTCAAATGAGAGCCTGTACGCAAGTACGGGCTTTTTTCTTTTATATTCTCGCTGGGGGGGATGAGAACCTCCGACCGGGGTTCGACAACGGGCAGTTGCCCGTTGGACAGACCGGAAGCGCAGCGAGCGGGCTGCCCTTTAGGGCGAGCGAAGCGAGTCAATCCCCCCCTCACCGCCATATTCGAAGAGAAGCTCGCATACAAATGCGGGCTTTTTTTTCGCATGTAGCACCCAGCGGGGGGGATGAGAACCTCCGACCGGGGTTCGACAACGGGCAGTTGCCCGTTGGACAGACCGGAAGCGCAGCGAGCGGGCTGCCCTTTAGGGCGAGCGAAGCGAGTCAATCCCCCCCTCACCGCCATATTTCAGATGAGAGCCTGTACGCAAGTACGGGCTTTTTTTATCCAGCATCCCCATCTCACCCCTTCTCAGCGGCATGATGGTAAACAGAATCTTTACGCAACGTGCGCGACAGTACGGAGGCAACCACGCTGGCGACCAGCACCCCGGGCAGGAGCGTATACTGCCCGGTCATTTCGCAAATCATCAGTGTTGACATGACAGGCGCATGTGTTGTTGCCGCCAGAAATGTTGCCATCCCCGTTAACCCCATCAGTATTGCGATCGTCTGTAAACCCGGCAACCAGAGCCCCCATAAGTGGGCAAATAACATACCTATAGCCATTCCGACAAACAGGGTTGGCGTAAAAACGCCACCCGGTGCTCCGGAGCCACTGCTGGCGATAACGGCTGTTAACTTACACAGGAAAACCAGGGCAATTGTCGCCAATGCAGGCGGAGACAGTAGATACTCCTGCACCACGCTGTAGCCATTGCCCCAAACGGCGGGAGTCAGCAGCGATAGCAGGCCGACAAGGCATCCCCCGAGCGCCAGTTGCCAGGGAGGAGAGAGCTTAAGACGTAGAAATAACTGATGGCTTCTCTCCATTAACCAGATAAACAGCGGGCCGCATACGCCAGCCAGCAGACCCGTTACCATCATCAGCCCGTAATCCATTACGTGGAGTTGCCTGACGAGATGTACCGTATAAAGGGGTGCTGGTCCGCCACTCAGCAAATCAGTGGTCAACAAGGCGAGGACAGCGGCAACAATAACTGGCCCCAGCGAAGCCAACATGAGAGTGCCAAAGAGGATCTCAGCGATAAACATACTGCCTGCCAGCGGAGCGTGGTATGCGCTCGCCATCCCGGCAGCCGCCCCACAGGCAACCCATAGTTTCCATTCGCTTTTGGGGGTGAAGCGTTGCGCAAAAAATGATGCCGCTAGCGCCGCCAACAAAATCATAGCGCCCTCCCGGCCAATAGCACTGCCGGTGACCACTACCAGCAACGAGGCCAGTGATTTCACCAGACTTGAACTGTAATCGAATTGGCCATCGCCCATTTCCAGCGCTTCCATATAGTCCGTGGGGGCGTGAGGACGTTGCCGGGTGTAGCGCTGCCATGACCATAGCAAGATTCCAGCCGCCAGCCCGCCCAATATGGGGGTTAGCACTCGACGCCACCACGGCAGCATACCGGCGGCATTGACCAGGCTCCCACTGCTGTTACTGAGGAAAAGCGACTCCAGGAGCATCATGGCATGGCGAAACAGGGCAACGGCCAGCGCGGCAACGATGCCGATCAGCATAGCAAGGAGCAAACGGCGAAACATGACCTGTACGTCAGGATAAGCATGAAGACGTTGCATCAGACATCCTTTTCATTTTTTCCATACCCGTAGGGAGGCAGCGATATGTGTTCTGGCTGACTGGGTTAGACATGATGTGGCCCCACTTTAATCGGGGTCATTTAAGCAAAATATCCTAAGCCATGAAATAAATGTCAGAATGTCATTAAGCCCCCGGCGATCCACCTGCTCACAGCTTAACCGAACGCACGTTAAAGCAGAAATTAAGCTTGACCGTTTTAGCACAACTCCCTATAGTAGCGCCCCGTTGCCCCCGAGAGGAAGGCAGCAAAAACAATACGGTGAGGTGTCCGAGTGGCTGAAGGAGCACGCCTGGAAAGTGTGTATACGGCAACGTATCGAGGGTTCGAACCCCTCTCTCACCGCCACATTTAAAGAAGAGCTCGCATGCAAATGCGAGCTTTTTTTTCGCCTGTCACTTTTCAATGTGTACTTGCCATGTACAGCGCATCCTCTCCTGCTGGCAAACGCATCGGTGCACTGGGATCGTTTGCAACTTGCCAGACCGCTTTTGCCACATCGATAGGCCAGGTTACCCTCGCGCTAGCATCCCCCATGTTATTAAAGATTTGCTCGCTTAGCGCTGCATAATCCGCAGGAATGGTCCCCATGATACGTTGAGCATTTTCGCCAAAACGGGTCTCTGGTGCACGTCCCGGCAGGATGAGGCCCACGCGGATATTAAACGGCTTTAGCTCAAGAGCCAGCGATTCAGTAAACGCATTCACTGCCGCCTTGCTGGCGGTATAAGCTGCGAGTAGCGGAAGCGGTTTTAGGGTAACAGCAGAGGTGATATTAACGATCAACCCTGAACGCCGCTGTCTGAATTGTGGAAGTACGGCCTGGGTCATCGCGATGGTTCCAAGCGTATTTGTTTCAAACACCTCTCTCAACGCCTGCTGGGAAACGCCCTCAAGCGCGTTTAACATTCCGACGCCTGCATTATTTACCAGAACATCTATATCACCAGCGTCTTCAATGGCACGCGCAATGCTTTGCGGCTGAGTGACATCAAGACTTAAGAGCCGTAAACGATCGCTTTTAGGCAAGAGATCGCGCTGAGGGGTGCGCATTGTCGCAATGACATTCCAGTCGTGCTCAAGAAAATAACGTGCCGTCTCCAGACCAAAACCAGATGAACAGCCGGTGATCATAATCGTTTTCATGTTAACTCCGTTGTTGTTTACCTGTATAAACAATACCCCTGAACAGTTGGACGATATATAATCAAAAATCCGCCATTCTTTAGCAGGAGTCCGGAAATGAGCGATCCGCTCGCAGAAGTTATTGCCATGCTAAAGCTCAGATCGGTTTTGACAAAAACGGTGACGGGCGCAGGCCGTTGGCGAGTCAGTCGTTCAGACGAGGGACTGTCATTCTATTGCGCAGTACTGGAAGGTTCATGCCGCCTTGAGATTGAAAAGCACGAGCCGCTGACGCTTCACGCCGGTGATTTTATTTTGCTACCTGCGGCTTACCATTTTGCCCTCACCAGCCTTACTCCCCCTGCGGCGCAAACCATTAACACCCCACCGATAGAGGTGGCAGACAGACATTTCAGGGTTGGCGATCCGCTCGCAGCACCTGAAATGCTGGCTCTGGTAGGCCACTGCGTATCTGATTCTTCCGATTCAGGCTTGTTGGTTTCGCTTCTGCCTGAGTTTGTTTGCGTGCGTGATGAAAAACGCCTGGCGCTGCTTATGGGGTTGCTGAAAGATGAAACGCAGGCGCAGCGTGCAGGGAAAGCGTTCATTTTGGCGCGGGTAACTGAATTGCTTTTTATTGAAGCTATTCGGTCTGGTAATGCTCTTATCACGCCCGGGCTGATACGCGGCCTGGAAGATCCCCGTATCGCTCAAGCTATTCGGCTGATACATCAGGATCCAGCCAGGCGGTGGACCGTCAAAGCGTTGGCCAACGGCTGCGCATTATCGCGATCGACGCTGTTTGAACGATTTACAGAAATGATTGGCATAACGCCGATGAGTTACCTTCTCGCCTGGCGAATGGCGTTGGCCAAACAGATGCTTTGCCATACCGGTATCACTATCGCAGCGGTAGCAGAGCGCATTGGCTATGGCTCTGCCAGTGCATTCAGCGTGGCGTTTACCCGGTATGTGGGTACCTCACCGGGAAAATATGCGCAACATTGCGCAGCCAGGCCTGGTGATAACGATGCGAATCCAGAGAATTATTACCGCTAAACGACGCCCTAAAAAACAAAGCCCGGTCACCCGGGCTTTGCAATCATATTCTAATCACGCTATTTCATCAGTAGTACGCCTGCAGCGTTCGCTGGCAGAGGGCCGAGCGCACGCAGTCATCTTTGGTAAAGCGGACAACGCCAATCATCTCATCTTCTTCAAAACGTGCCAGCGCATCGCTCAGGCCGGACTGAACGCCCGACGGCAAATCGCACTGGGTGATATCACCGTTAACAATCACGGTCACGTTCTCCCCGAGGCGTGTCAAAAACATCTTCATTTGCGCAGCGGTCACGTTCTGAGCCTCGTCAAGAATCACGACCGCGTTTTCAAATGTACGTCCGCGCATATAGGCGAACGGCGCGATTTCTACCTTACCAATCTCTGGTCGCAGGCAGTATTGCATAAAGGACGCTCCAAGGCGTTTGACCAGCACGTCATAGACAGGCCGGAAGTAAGGAGCGAACTTCTCCGAGATATCTCCGGGTAAGAAGCCAAGATCTTCATCGGCTTGCAGGACCGGACGAGTGACGATAATTCTGTCCACATCCTTGTGGATCAGGGCTTCCGCCGCTTTCGCTGCGCTGATCCAAGTTTTACCGCATCCTGCTTCACCTGTAGCAAAAATGAGCTGTTTA
>Ga0308168_1003753_pt1 | contig 11415 bp, 10 predicted proteins | sample PhyCR2_FD_202133 | JGI IMG/M metagenome (GOLD analysis project Ga0308168, IMG submission 202133) | Phyllosphere microbial communities from UC Gill Tract Community Farm, Albany, California, United States - DLSLRC.R2 | ecosystem: Host-associated > Plants > Phyllosphere > Unclassified | place: USA... | reverse complement strand
TCCACGTCCGGCGCGCCGGTCCAGGGATCGTCGATGCCGCAGATGCCCACCGCCTCGAAAGGTGCAGGCAGGCGTGCACCCTGGTTGACCAGCACGCCGATGCCCGCCGCGCGCAGCGCCGACTCCACTGGCGCCCGTCCGTTCCAGATATCGTGGTTGCCGATCACTGCATACGTGCCGAGCGGCGCCCGCGCGCCGGCCAGGAAAACGCGCAGCGCGCGGATGTAGGCGGCATCGAAGGATACGTAGTCGCCGCCGAGCAGCAGCAGGTCCGGACGCTCGGCCTCGAGTGCCCGCCCCAGGTCGTCGAACAGGGCGGGATGGGTGGTCGGGCCGGCGTGGAAATCGGAGGCAAAACCGATCTTGAGCGGACGCGGCAGCGATTTGCCGGCGCCCAGCGCCACGCTGTAGCGCGTGACCCGCAGCCGTCCCAGACCACCCAGGCGATAGCTCAGGGCGGCCACCCGCCCCTTGAGCAGCAGGGCATCGAGGGTGCGTTCGGTGGCGTGGCGGATCGGGCGCGCGGACTTGGACGGGTTGGCGGGCATGCGGGGCGGCGTGATAAAACCGCACTGTACACCATGGCGCCGCCCCCCGGAGTCCCTGACGCAGATGGCACATGGATAGACGCTTTTCGTTTTAGCGTTTAGCACATATGCAAGCCTGATTATCTTCGTTCACGCCATCGCGGCCCTTTGCAATACTGGCTGCCATTGCTGACCTGGATACTGACCATGCATCTGGCTTTCCCTCAGGCGACCGCGGCGGCCCACGAAGCCGCGCATGAGCCCCTCCCCGCCCCGGCACCCGGCGCGCCCTTCGATCCATCCGCCGATCCGCTCGCCGTGGCCGCGGACCTGGCCGAACGGCTGGCCGCCACGGCCATCGAACGCGACCGGGCCGGCGGCCACGCCGCCGAGGAGCGCGGGTGGATCCGCGACTCCGGCCTGCTGGCCCTGTCGGTGCCGCGCGAATTCGGCGGCGCCGGCGCCGACTGGCCGACTGTCTATCAGGCGGTGCGCATCCTGGCCCGCGCCGACAGCGCGCTGGCCCATTTGTTCGGCTTCCACCACCTGCAACTGGCCGGCATCCAGCTCTACGGCAGCTCCCAGCAACAGCGCCGCCTGCTGCCGGAGACCGTGGCCAGGCGTGCCTTCTGGGGCAATGCCCTGAATCCGCTCGACAAGCGCCTGATCGCCGTGCCCTCGGCCGGCGGCTATCTGCTGAACGGCATCAAGAGCTTCGCTTCCGGCTCGGTCGGCGCCGATTGGCTGACCATCTCGGCCTGGGATCCGCTCGCGAATGCGCCGCTGATCGCGGTGCTGCCGGCCGACCAGCCGGGAATCGCCGTGCAGGCCGACTGGGATGCCTTCGGCCAGCGCCAGACCGACAGCGGCAACGTCCGCTTCGACAACGTCACCCTGGCCGACGAGCTGGTGCTGCAGCCGGCCTCGCGCGCCCCGACACCGCAAGCGACCCTGCGCTCCCAGGTGGCCCAGCTGGTGATGGCCAACCTGTATCTCGGCCTGGCCGAAGGTGCGCTGGCGGCGGCGCGCGGCTACCTGCGCGACGAGGCACGCCCCTGGCATGCCTCCGGCGTGGAAGCGGCCACCGACGATCCCTTCATCCAGCACCGTTTCGGCGAATTCCACCTGCTGGTGCGGCCGGCCGCCCTGGTGGCCGACGATGCCGCGCGTGCGCTCGACGCCGCCTTCCGGCGCGGCGCCGCACTCGATGCGCGCGAACGCGGCGCCGTCGCCGTGGCGGTCGCCGAAGCCAAGGTGCTGGCGCACCGCGCCGCCATCGAGATCGGCAGCCAGCTGTTCGAGCTGACCGGCGCCCGTTCCACCGCCGGCCGCTACGGATTCGACCGCTTCTGGCGCAATGCCCGCGTCCACACGCTGCACGACCCGGTCGACTACAAGCTGCGCGACCTCGGACGCTTCGCCCTCGATGGCCGCCTGCCCGAACCGGGCGCCTACTCGTGAGCCTGCCGATTATGGACAACCTCATTGACGGTTTCGCTGACGCTCCCGGCGACGCCGAGCCGCTGATCCGCATCGAGAACGTCGCCAAGACCTTCGGCGGCGCCGCGGCCCTGCGCGATGTCTCGCTGCAGGTCGAACGCGGCGACATCTTCGGCATCGTCGGCCGCAGCGGCGCCGGCAAGTCGACCCTGCTGCGCATGATCAACCTGCTGGAAGTGCCGGACAGCGGCGCCGTGATCGTGGCCGGACGCGACCTGACGCGGCTGCACCGGCGCGACCTGCGCATGGCCAGGCGCAACATCGGCATGATCTTCCAGGGCTACAACCTGCTGCAGAACCTGAGCGTCTACGACAACGTCGCCTTCCCGCTGCGCCTGCACGGCACGCTGAACGCACCGCGCCTGGCGCGCCGGGTGCGCGAGTGCCTGGACCTGGTCGGCATGGGCGAGCGCGCCGCCAGCTACCCCGCCCAGCTGTCCGGCGGCCAGAAGCAGCGCGTGGCGATCGCGCGCGCCCTCGCACCCCAGCCCGAGATCCTGCTGTGCGACGAGCCGACGTCCGCCCTCGACGCCGAGACCACGCGCGACCTGCTGGCCACGCTGCGCGAGGTGAATGCCAGTCTCGGTGTCACCATCGTCATCGTCAGCCACGAGCTGCCGGCGCTGGGCGCCCTGTGCAAGCGCGTGGCGGTGCTGGAGGACGGCCGCGTCGCCGAACAGTTCGACCTGGCCGACACCCGCAGCCCGCGCCGCACCGCGCTGGGGCGCGAGCTGGCCTTCCACGGCACCGAAGCCGCTACCCTGGCGCAGGGAGTGCAGCATGCCTGAACCCTACTCCCTCGAACGCTTGCTGGCGCTGCTGCCCGAGCTCACGGTCGCCCTCGGCCAGACCCTCGCCATGCTCGGCATCGGCCTCGGCGCCGCGCTGCTGCTGGGCGGCCCGCTCGGCATCCTGCTGTTCGTGGTCGGCGACGGCCAGTCGCTGCAGAACCGCGCGCTGGCGCGGACCCTGGGCTGGATCGTGAATACCCTGCGTTCCTTCCCCTTCATCATCCTGCTGGTGGCGCTGGTGCCCTTTACCCGCCTGATCGCCGGCACCTCGATCGGGCCGCTGGCGGCCGCGGTGCCGCTGTCGGTGGCCGCCATCCCCTACTTCGCGCGCCTGGTCGAACAGACCCTGCGCGAAGTGCCGCGCGGCGTCATCGAAGCGGCCCAGGCGATGGGCGCGTCCGAGCTGCAGATCGTGACGCGGGTGCTGCTGGTGGAGGCGCGCTCCGGCCTGGTGCTGGCCCTGACCGTGCTGGCGATCAGCTTCCTGTCCTACTCGGCGGTGGCCGGCGTGGTCGGCGGCGGCGGCATCGGCGACCTGGCGATCCGCTACGGCTATTACCGCTTCGAGACCGACGTCATGGTGTTCACGGTGGCGCTGCTGGTGTTGCTGGTGCAGGCGATCCAGCTGGCCGGCAACCGCCTTGCGCGCCGCCTCGACAAGCGCTGACAGATCAACCCCTCATATTAAACGCAAGGAAGCACATGGATACGTCGAGACGCGCCATTCTGACCGCCATGCTTGGGCTGGCACTCGTTTCAAACGCCCACGCCAGGGACCCGAAGGAAATCGTGATCGGCACCAGCGCCGGCCCGTACGCCGACCAGGTCACGCACGGCATCAAGCCCATCCTTGAGCGCCAGGGCTACAAGGTGAAGGTGGTCGAATTCAACGACTACATCCAGCCGAATTTTGCGCTGGCCGAAGGCGCGCTGGACGCCAACGTGTTCCAGCACAGCGTCTACCTGAACAAGTTCGCGCGCGACCACAAGCTGGCGCTGGCCGAGCTGGTCACGATCCCGACCGCGCCGATCGCCATCTACAGCCGGCGCCACCGCAGCCTGGAGGAAGCGCGCGCCGGCGCCACCGTGGCGCTGCCGAACGATCCCACCAACCAGGCGCGCGCCCTGGTGATGCTGGAACAGCTGGGCTGGATCCAGCTGCGCCCCAACACCGATCCGGTGAAAGCCTCGGAGCGCGACGTCGCCCGCAACCTGCGTGGCGTCAAGCTGCTGCCGCTGGAAGCGGCCCAGCTGCCGCGCGCGCTGCAGGACGCCGACTACGCCTTCGTCAACGGCAATTACGCGCTGGCCTCGGGCCTGAAGCTGACCGACGCCCTGCGCACCGAGACCATCTCGCGCAACTACGTCAACCTGGTCGCGGTGCGCAGCGCCGACCTCGACAAGCCCTTCGCGCGCGACATCGCCGCCGCCTACCGCTCGCGCGCCTTCCTGGCCTGGACCCAGCAGCACAACCCGGGCTACGCCAAGACCGATTACCAACTGGCCATGCTGGCCGGGAAGACCCAATGAGCGACAACGCCAAGCCGGTGCGCAAGCCGATCCGCTTCAACGCCTTCCAGATGAACACCGTCAGCCACCAGTCGCCCGGCTTGTGGACCCATCCGCGCGACACCAGCACGCGCTACAAGACGGCGGCGCACTGGGTGGAACTGGCGCAGCTGCTGGAGCGCGGCCGCTTCGATGCCCTGTTCCTGGCCGACGTGCTGGGCATCTACGACGTCTATGAAGGCAGCGCCGACGCCGCCCTGCGCAATGCGGTGCAGGTGCCGCTCGGCGACCCGCTGGCACTGGTGCCGCTGCTGGCGCATGCGACCAGCCACCTTGGCTTCGGCGTCACCGCCGCCCTCACCTACGAGCCGCCCTACACCTTCGCGCGCCGCATGTCGACCCTGGACCACCTGAGCGGCGGCCGGGTCGGCTGGAACATCGTCACCGGCTACCTCGACAGCGCGGCGCGCAACCTGGGCAACGAGCGCCAGCTCGGCCACGACGAGCGCTACGACCTGGCCGACGAATACCTGGACGTGGTCTACAAGCTCTGGGAAAAGAGCTGGGACGAGGACGCCGTGGTGGCGGACAAGGTCAGCGGCGTGTATGCCGATCCGGCGCGGGTCCACCCGATCGGCCACCGCGGACGCCACTACACGGTACCCGGCATCCATCTGTGCGAGCCCTCGCCCCAGCGCACGCCCTTCCTGTACCAGGCCGGCACCTCGCCGCGCGGCCTCGCCTTTGCCGCGCGCCATGCCGAAGCCACCTTTGTCGCCGGTCCCAGCAAGGCGGTGGTGAAACGCTATGTGGACAGCACCCGCGCCGCCGCGCGCGCCGCCGGCCGCGATCCGCAGGAACTGCTGGTGTATGCGCAAGCCCTGATCGTCACCGCCCCCACCGCGGCCGAGGCCGAGGCCAAGTACCAGGATTACCTGGAGCACGTCGATGTCGAGGCCGCGCTGGCGCTGCTGTCCGGCTGGACCGGCGTCGACTTCGCGCGCCTGCCGCTGGACGCCACCGTGGAATACATCGACACCGATGCCGGACGCACCGCCCTGGCCTCGCTCAGCGCCGCCGATCCCGATCGCACCTGGACGGTGCGCGAGGCGGCGCGCTTCATCGGCCTGGGCGGACGCGGCCCGGTCATCGTCGGCGATCCGGCCCAGGTGGCCGACCAGCTCGAAGCCTGGCAAGAAGAAACCGGCGCCGACGGCTTCAACCTCGCCTTTGCCGTGGCCCACGAATCGATGCGCGACGTGGTCGAGCTGGTGGTGCCGGAACTGCAGCGGCGCGGGCGTTACCGCAAGGAGTATGCGGGCGGCACCCTGCGCAGCCAGCTGCTCGGCCGCGGCGACCGCCTGGCGCCTCAGCACCCGGGGCAGCGCGTCAGCATCCTGCCGCGGCAATCGGCGGCCTGACTCACTACCCACAACAAACGAAAGGAATTCCGTGAAACGCAGGACCCTGCTCCAACTCGCCGCCGGCAGCGCCGCCGCCGTCTCCCTGCCGCGCCTCGCAGTCGCTGCACCGCTCGCCGCACCGCTCGCCGCGCCACTCCAGGAACTACGCCTGGATTACGCCTATTACTCGCCGACCAGCCTGGTCCTGCGCCGCTTCGGCTGGCTGGAACAAGCCTTCAAGCCGGACGGCACCAACATCAAATGGGTGTTCAGCGCAGGCAGCAACCGCGCGCTCGAGTACCTGAACGGGAACAGCATCGACATCGGCTCCTCGGCCGGCCTGGCCGCGCTGCTGGCACGCGCCAACGGCGCGCCGATCCGCACGCCCTATATCTATTCGCGCCCGGAGTGGACGGCGCTGGTGGTGCCGAAGACGTCCACGATCCGCAGCCTGGCCGACCTGAAAGGCAAGAAGATCGCCGCCACCAAGGGCACCGATCCCTATCTGTTCCTGCTGCGCGCGCTGCAGACGGCGGGACTGCGCCGCAGCGACATCGAACACGTCAGCCTGCAGCACGCCGACGGCCGCACCGCGCTCGAACAGGGCAAGGTGGATGCCTGGGCCGGACTCGATCCGCACATGGCGGCCAGCGAACTGGAAAGCGGTTCGCGCCTGCTGTACCGCAACGTGGCCTTCAACACCTACGGTTTCCTGAACGTGCGCGAACAATTCCTGGCCAGCCATCCCAACGAGACGGCGCGCGTGATCCAGGCCTACGAGCAGGCGCGCGCCTGGATCCGCGCCAACCCGACCGAGGCCGCGAAAATCCTGTCCGAGGAAGCCAAGGTGTCCCTGCCGGTGGCCCTGCTGCAGATCAAGCTGCGCAGCGACTTCAGCCAGCCGCTGCCGGGCAAGGAACACCTCGCGGCATTGCGCCAGGCGGCGCCCATCCTGCGCGATGAAGCGCTGGTCAAGCCCGGCGTCGACCTGGCGCGCACGATCACCGACCTGGTCGACACCCGTTTCGCGCAGCCCTACGTGAAATCCGGTGCAGGGGTTTGAGGTGAACACCCGCGTCCTCGACATCCCTGTCGCACGCGGGCGGCGCCGGCGCCTGGCCGGCATCCCGCTGGCGTGGGCGCTGCCCCTGATCCTGCCGGCGCTGCTGCTGGGTGGCGCCGAACTGGCCGTGCGCGGCGGCCTGCTGCCGGCCAACCTGATGCCGCCGCCATCGGAAGTGGCGCGTACCCTGGCCTGGCTTGCCGGCCACGGTCTGGGTGCGCACGTGGCGGCGAGCACCGCACGGGTGGCGGCCGGCTTCCTGTGCGGCGCTGGGATCGCAGTCTTGCTGGGGTCGCTGGTGGCGCTGGAGCGGCGCGCCGCCGCCGTGCTGGAACCGACGCTGCAGGCGCTGCGCGCGATACCCTCGCTGGCCTGGGTGCCGCTGCTGCTGCTCTGGTTCGGTATCGACGAACTGCCCAAGCTCCTCCTGATCGCGATCGGCGCCTTCTTCCCGGTCTATACCGGAGTAGTCTCGGGCTTCGGCGGGGTCGACCGCAAGCTGGTCGAGGTCGCCCAGTTGTACCGGCTGGCGCCCGCCGCCCTGGTGCGGCGCGTGCTGCTGCCGGCCGCCATGCCCGCGATTCTGACCGGCCTGCGCACCGGCCTCTCGCTGGCCTGGATGTTCATGGTGGCGGCAGAGTTGATCGCCGCTACCCGCGGCCTAGGCTACCTGCTGTCGGACGGCCGCGAGACCAGCCGCGCCGACATCGTGCTGGCCGCGATCGTCTTGCTGGCCCTGCTCGGCAAGCTGAGCGACATGGGGATGGTGGCGCTGGAGCGCCGCCTGCTGTCCTGGCGCGACGATTTTTCCGGGGCCCGCGGCCGCGGCGGCAAGGCCGGCGAGAGCGCCGCATGAGCTTCCTCGAGATCCAGGTCAACGAAAAGCGCTTTGGCGAGCGCATCGTGCTGAAAGACCTGCGCCTTGCGCTGGCGCGCGGCGAGATCCTCAGCCTGGTCGGCCCCAGCGGCTGCGGCAAGAGCACCCTGCTGTCCATCGTGGCCGGTCTGGATCGTCAGGTGCGCGCCGCCGTGCGCCTCGATGGCGCGCCGATTGCCGGCCAGGGCGTGGGCGACGGCATCGGCTTCGTGTTCCAGGAACCGCGTTTGTTTCCCTGGCTCGATGTCGGGCGCAACATCGCCTTCGGCAATACAGGTAGCAGAGGCAGCGGCGGCACGGCGGTGACCGCGCCGGACATTGAGGCGCTGCTGGCCGAGGTCGGCCTGGCCGGCTATGCCGCCTACTTGCCGCGCCAGCTGTCCGGCGGCCAGGCCCAGCGCGTGGCGATCGCACGCGGCCTGCACACCCGGCCGCGCGTGCTGCTCATGGACGAACCCTTCTCGGCGGTCGACGCCATCACCCGCATCAAGCTGCAGGACTTGCTGGCGCGGGTGGCGCGCGAGCGCGGCCTGACCGTGCTGCTGGTCACCCACGACATCGATGAGGCGGTGCAATTGAGTGACAGCATCGTCCTGCTCGACCGCCAGCCGGGTCCGCCACGGACCCGCATCGACGTCAAGGCGGCGCTGGGCACCGCGCGTCCGCGTGCGCGCGGCGACGCCCGCGCCGCCCGGCTGAAGGCGGACATCCTGGCCATGCTCGAGGCCGAAGCGGCGGCCTGAGCTTCGTCGTGCCGGTGCGTTCGCCGGCCACCGATCCGCATTTGATTTCGGTCTAGTCCGGAATCAAGGCAGGAACTCGCGACGGCCGTGGCGGCCTAACTGGCAGATGAGCCACTTTGCCGCCGCCATGCCCACGCTGCCTGACCAAGCCGATGGACCCCGCCCGCTGCTCGGCCTGCGCGAAGCGGTCACGCTGATCGTCGGCGTGGTGGTCGGTGCCGGCATCTTCAAGGCGCCGGCCCTGGTGGCGGGCATGACCGGCAGCGCCGGCTGGATGTTCCTGGCCTGGGCGCTGGGTGGCCTGGTGTCGCTGGTCGGCGCGCTGTGCTACGCCGAGCTGTGCACCGCCTACGCCCACGCCGGCGGCGACTACCATTTCCTGCAGCGCGCCTATGGCCGCAGCCTGGCCTTCCTATTCGGCTGGGCGCGCTACACGGTGATTACCACCGGTTCCATCGCCCTGCTCGCCTTCGTGTTCGGCGACTACCTGCAGCAGGTGTGGCCAGTGCCGGGAACGGCGCCGGCGGCCGGCGCCGCCGTTTACGCGGTCGGCGCCGTGCTGGCGCTGGCCCTCCTCAACCTGGCCGGCCTGCGCCGCGCCAGCCTGGCCCAGACCGGGCTGACCCTGCTGGAAACGGGCGGCTTGCTGGCGGTGGCGCTCGGCGCCGCCTGGCTGGCCGCCGGCGGCGCCGGGGCCCACGGGGCCGCCGAAACCGCCGCCACAGCGACTGCGACCGCGGCCGCCGGCACCGCAGCCGGCGCGCCGCCATCCTCCTTCGGCCTGGCGATGGTCTTCGTGCTGCTGGCCTACGGCGGCTGGAACGAGGCCGCCTACATCAGCGCCGAGGTGCGCGACGGCCGCCGCAACATGGTGCGCGCACTGGTGCTGTCGGTGTCGCTGATCACCCTGCTCTACTTGCTGGTCAGCTGGGCCTGCTGGTACACCCTGGGCATGGCCGGCCTGGCGGCGGCCGGCGCACCCGCCGCCGACGTCATGCGGCGGGCCTTCGGGCCAAGCGGCGAGCGCATCCTGGCGCTGCTGGTGGCCATCTCGGCGCTGACCTCGATCAATGCCACCATGATCGTCGGCGCCCGCACCGGTTACGCGCTCGGCAGCGACTGGCGCGCGCTGCGCTGGCTGGCCGGCTGGGACGGCGCCCGCGCCACCCCGCGCATGGCCCTGCTGCTGCAAAGCGGGGCGGCGCTGGCCCTGGTCGCGCTCGGCACCGCGCTGGGCAGCGGCTTTCGCGCCATGGTGGAATTCACCGCGCCGGTGTTCTGGCTGTTCTTCCTGCTGACCGGCCTTGCCCTGTTCGTGCTGCGCCGGCGCGAGCCGGACCAGCCTCGGCCCTACCGGGTGCCGCTCTACCCCTTGCTGCCGGCGCTGTTCTGCGCCGCCTGCGCCGGCATGCTGTGGTCCAGCCTGTCCTATGTGTCGGCGCAGTCGCTGGGCGGCTGGAACGCGGCCTGGATCGGCGTCGGCGTGCTGGGCGCCGGCCTGCTGGTGCTGGCCCTGCTGCTGGCGCTGCAGCGCAGCGCAAAGCCGGACGCATCCGCAACATCGTCGGCAGCGCCCGCATCGCCTGTCCGATCCCCCACCGAAGAAACCCGAGCCAAGGAGAATCCACGATGACATCGCACACCCGCCGCAGCCTGCTGCTGGGCGCCGCCGCCGGCGCCGGCCTGGCGCTGGTCCCCGGGCGCGCCAGCTACGCCCAGGCCGTGACCACCCCGCCCAAGCTCGACGTGCCCTATGTGCCGACGCCGCAGGAAGTGGTCGACCGCATGCTGGCGGCGGCCAAAATCCGCAAGGACGACGTGGTTTACGACCTCGGCTGCGGCGATGGGCGCATCGTCGTCACCGCCGCCAAACAGTTCGGTGCGCGCGGCGTCGGCATCGACATCAATCCGGAGCGCATCGCCGAAGCCAGGGCCAACGCCAAAAAGGCCGGGGTCGATCGCCGCGTCGATCTGCGCGTCGCCAACCTGTTCGAGACCGATCTGTCGCCGGCGTCGGTGGTGACCCTCTATCTGCTGCCCGACATCAACCTGCGCCTGCGGCCCCATTTGTGGCAACAGCTGAAGGTCGGCAGCCGCGTGGTCTCGCACGCCTTCAACATGGGCGAGGACTGGCCGCCGGAGCAGACGATCGATGCATCCGGCCGCACCATCTATATGTGGACCATCACGGCGGCCCAGAAGTCGGCTGCCCCGCCGGCTGCAACGGCGGCGCGCGGCAAGGCTTGAGCGCGGCAAGGAGGCCCCACCGAGCGGGGCCAGCGTCCCCGCCAACCCGGAAAGTGGCCCGTCTCCCGCCGGCGCCCGGAAGATTCCGGCCGCTTGCGGCTTTACCGAATTGATCCAGCGCCATTTTTTCGTTACATTGGAGGTTTTACTCACATGGGGCGGCCGGGCTGTTCCCGACCACTCCCGCGAATGCGCGATTCTCCCTTATTCAAGCACCTGAGCTCCGGCTCCCTCGTCACGGCATCCTGTTTCCTCGGCCTGCTGTATTTCGGCCGCGACGTGCTTGAACCGCTGGCGCTGGCATCCATCCTCAGCCTGGTGATCGCGCCGCTGATCCGCAGCATGCGCCGGGTCGGCATCGGCCACTTGCCGGCGACCCTGCTGTCGGTGATCCTGGCCAGCACGGCCATGATCGGCATCAGCACCATCCTTGCCTTCCAGCTGGTGGCGGTCACCGGCGACCTGCCCAAGTACCGCGCCGCCATCCGCACCAAGGTGGCGACGGTGCGCGAACTGACCGAACGTCCCTTCGCCCGGCTCGAGGCGGAACTGAGCGCGGTCTCGCCGCAGGCGCCGGCGACGCCGGTCGGTCGGCGCGGCATCAACACGGTGACGGTCAGCCCGACCCAGCCGCTGCCGGTGGAGGTGCGCGCACCGCGCCTGACCACGCGCGACCAGCTGGCGCGCCTGTTTTCGCTGGCCTGGGGCCCGATCGGCGAGGCCGGGCTGGTGCTGGTGCTGCTGATCTTCATCTC
>Ga0308168_1003751_pt1 | contig 11417 bp, 7 predicted proteins | sample PhyCR2_FD_202133 | JGI IMG/M metagenome (GOLD analysis project Ga0308168, IMG submission 202133) | Phyllosphere microbial communities from UC Gill Tract Community Farm, Albany, California, United States - DLSLRC.R2 | ecosystem: Host-associated > Plants > Phyllosphere > Unclassified | place: USA... | reverse complement strand
CAGCAAAATCATCAACGATATCGAATCTTACTTTGGCGTTGAGCTGATTGTGCGGAAGAACACGGGTGTGACCTTAACCAGCGCCGGGCAGACCCTACTCGCTTACTCCGAATCCATTACCCGCGAAATGAAGAATATGGTCAGCGAGATGAACACCCTGAGCTTCAGCACCGTTATCGACGTCTCCTTCGGTTACCCGTCGCTGATTGGCTTTACGTTCCTCTCCAGCATGATCAAAAAGTTCAAGGAAGTGTTCCCCAAAGCCCGAGTCTCGATGTTTGAAGCGCAGCTCTCCTCCTTCCTGCCCGCTATCCGTGACGGACGGCTGGATTTCGCCATCGGTACGTTGAGCGATGAGATGCTGTTACAGGATCTGCACGTGGAGCCGCTGTTTGAATCCGAGTTCGTGCTGGTGGCCAGCAAAACACGAACATGCACCGGCCCGATAACCCTGGCATCGCTCACGCACGAACAGTGGGTGATGCCGCAAACCGATATGGGCTACTACAAAGAACTCTTAACGACCCTCCAGAACAACCACATCAGCATTGAAAACATTGTCCAGACCGATTCCGTGGTCACTATCTATAACCTGGTGCTGAATGCTGATTACCTCACGGTGATCCCGCGTGACATGATTGCCCCCTTCGGTTCGGATCAGTTTGTGGTGCTGCCTGTTGAAGAGGAATTACCCATTGCACGCTATGCGGCGGTGTGGTCGAAAAATTACCGTATTAAAAAATCAGCGTCGGTCTTAGTGGAATTAGCGAAACAATATTCCGCACAAAATAGTGAACGACGAAAGCAGCCGATCATGGCTGAATAATTAACCGAACAATTTAACTGTTACGCATCTGGCGAATGTTAACGCATTCGTCCACGGCTGAACGTTGCTTAAAAATATTAACGCTTATTAAGAGGGTTTTATGCACATCACTTATCAACTCCCGGTAACGCTTGAAGATATACAAACCGCGCGTAAACGCCTTGCAGGTCGAATTTATAAAACCGGTATGCCGCGCTCAAATTATTTAAGCGAACGTTGTAAGGGCGAAATATACCTGAAGTTTGAAAATATGCAGCGTACCGGTTCCTTTAAGATCCGCGGCGCGTTTAATAAATTAAGTTCGCTGACCGAGGCCGAAAGACGCAAAGGGGTAGTGGCCTGTTCCGCTGGGAACCACGCACAGGGCGTTTCGCTCTCCTGCGCCATGTTGGGTATCGACGGAAAAGTGGTGATGCCGAAGGGTGCCCCAAAATCCAAAGTCGCGGCCACCCGCGATTATTCGGCGGAAGTGGTGCTCCACGGTGACAACTTCAACGACACCATTGCCAAAGTGAGTGAAATTGTCGAGATGGAAGGGCGTATTTTCATTCCTCCTTACGATGACGCACTGATTATTGCCGGGCAAGGCACTATTGGTCTGGAAATTCTGGAAGATCTGTACGACGTGGATAACGTCATTGTGCCCATCGGCGGCGGCGGGTTAATTGCCGGGATTGCCACCGCCATTAAATCCATTAATCCAACCATCAATATTATCGGCGTGCAGGCTGAAAATGTTCACGGTATGGCCTCTTCTTATTCTGCCGGTAAAATCATGAACCACCGCACCGCCGGAACATTAGCCGACGGCTGCGATGTTTCCCGCCCGGGCAAATTAACGTTCGAAATTGTGCAGGAATTAGTGGACGACATTGTGCTGGTGAGCGAAGACGATATTCGCAACAGCATGATTGCCCTGATTCAGCGTAACAAAGTGGTCACCGAAGGTGCAGGTGCCCTGGCTACCGCTGCGCTATTGAGCGGCAAGCTGGATCACTACATTCAGGGCCGCAAAACCGTGAGCATTATTTCCGGCGGCAATATCGATCTCTCCCGCGTTTCACACATCACTGGCTTAGTTGATGCCTGAAAGGACCTCCTATGAGCAATACTGAAAGCATTATCATTGGGCAGACAAAAACCGCCTCCTGGCGGAAATCCGATACCACCTGGACCCTCGGGCTGTTCGGTACGGCCATTGGCGCAGGGGTGCTGTTCTTCCCTATCCGCGCCGGTTTTGGCGGCCTGATCCCTATTTTACTGATGCTGCTGCTGGCCTATCCTATCGCCTTTTACTGCCACCGGGCGCTGGCGCGTTTGTGCCTGTCCGGCAGCAATCCGTCCGGGAATATCACCGAGACGGTGGAAGAGCACTTCGGTAAAACCGGCGGGGTGGTGATCACCTTCCTCTACTTCTTTGCCATTTGCCCACTGCTGTGGATCTACGGCGTCACTATTACCAACACTTTTATGACCTTCTGGGAAAACCAACTCCAGATGCCTGCGCTGAACCGTGGCTTTGTCGCCCTGTTCCTGCTGTTGCTGATGGCGTTCGTTATCTGGTTTGGTAAAGACCTGATGGTGAAAGTGATGAGCTGGCTGGTGTTCCCGTTCATTGCCAGCCTGGTGCTGATTTCGCTGTCGCTGATCCCCTACTGGAACTCTGCGGTCATCGATCAGGTGAACCTGAGCGACATCTCCTTTACCGGACACGATGGCATCCTGGTCACCGTCTGGCTGGGGATCTCGATCATGGTCTTCTCCTTTAACTTCTCACCTATCGTCTCCTCGTTTGTGGTCTCGAAGCGTGAAGAGTACGAAGGGGAGTTCGGCAAAGACTTTACCGAGCAGAAATGTTCCAAAATTATCGGCCGCGCCAGCATGCTGATGGTGGCGGTGGTAATGTTCTTCGCCTTTAGCTGCCTGTTTACCCTCTCTCCGCAGAACATGGCGGAAGCCAAAGCACAGAACATTCCGGTGCTCTCCTATCTGGCAAACCACTTTGCCTCGCTGTCCGGCACCAAATCAACCTTCGCCACCGTGCTGGAATACGGCGCATCGATCATCGCGCTGGTGGCCATCTTTAAATCCTTCTTCGGCCACTACCTGGGCACGCTGGAAGGGCTGAACGGCCTGGTACTGAAGTTTGGCTACAAGGGCGACAAGAAAAAAGTCTCCGTCGGCAAACTGAACACCATCAGCATGATTTTCATCATGGGGTCCACCTGGGTTGTGGCTTACGCCAACCCGAACATTCTCGACCTGATCGAAGCCATGGGCGCGCCGATTATCGCCTCTCTGCTGTGCCTGCTGCCGATGTATGCCATCCGCAAAACGCCTGCGCTGGCGAAGTACAAAGGCAGAACCGAGAACATCTTCGTCACCCTGGTGGGGCTGCTGACCATCCTGAATATCGTCTACAAACTGTTCTGATTTAAGGCTCAGGAAGAGCGGAGTAATGACATGATTGAATTTCCGGTGGTATTGGTAATTAACTGTGGATCGTCTTCGGTGAAGTTCTCGGTGCTGGATGCGGCAAGCTGCGATGCGCTGGTGACGGGGCTGGCGGACGGCGTGAACACAGAGAACGCCTTTATTTCCGTGAATGGGGGCGAGCCAGTGAATCTGGCTCGCAAGGACTACGAAGGGGCGCTGGCAGCCATCGCCCTCGAGCTGGAAAAGCGCGATCTGATGAGCAGCGTGGCCTTAATTGGCCACCGCATCGCCCACGGCGGCAGCCTCTTCAGCGAGTCCACCCTCATCACCGAAACAGTTATCGAACAGATCCGGCGGGTTTCCCCCCTGGCTCCGCTGCACAACTATGCCAACCTCAGCGGCGTAGAAGCAGCACAGCACTTATTTCCGGGCGTACAGCAGGTGGCGGTGTTTGACACCAGTTTTCATCAGACGCTGCCGCCTCAGGCCTATCTGTATGGGCTGCCGTACCGCTATTTCGAGGAACTGGGCGTGCGCCGGTATGGTTTCCACGGCACGTCGCACCGCTATGTTGCCCGGCAGGCGCAGGAGTTACTGGATCTCCCGGCGGAAGACAGTGGCCTGGTCATCGCCCATCTTGGCAACGGGGCCTCTGTCTGTGCCGTGCGTAACGGGCAGAGCGTCGATACCTCAATGGGCATGACCCCGCTGGAAGGGCTGATGATGGGCACGCGCAGCGGCGATGTCGATTTCGGCGCGATAACGTGGATTGCCCAACAAACCGGGCAATCGCTCGAGGATCTCGGGCGCGTCGTTAATAAAGAGTCCGGTTTGCTCGGGATTTCCGGCCTCTCCTCTGACCTGCGCACGCTGGAAAAAGCCTGGCACGACGGGCACGCACGCGCCCGGCTGGCTATTGAGGTCTTTGTCCACCGTATCGCGCGCCACATCGCCGGACATGCCGCCTCCCTGCACCGGCTGGACGGCATCATCTTTACCGGCGGAATTGGCGAAAACTCGGTGCTCATCCGCCAACTGGTTACCGACCACCTGCACGTGTTCGGGATCGAACTGGATCGCACCCGCAATGCCCTGCCAAACAGCGAAGGCGAGCGGGTGATCACCGCCGCGGCCTCCCGGGTGGTTTGCGCAGTGATCCCCACTAACGAAGAAAAAATGATCGCGCTGGATGCCCTCCGTCTGGGAGAGGTTGGTCTGGCTGCGGCGTACGCCTGATACAGAGAGAACATCATGAAGGTAACGATTGATACCCGTGTCGCCCCCTACAGCGACGCGTGGGCCGGCTTTTGCGGTAACGACTGGCAGAACAGCATTAACGTGCGCGATTTCATTCAGCACAATTATACCCCTTATGAAGGCGACGAAGCTTTCCTGGCCCCGGCGACGCCTGCCACTACGGCGCTGTGGCAGAAGGTCATGGAAGGCATCCGTCAGGAAAATGCCACCCATGCGCCAGTGGACTTTGACCTCAACGTGGCAACCACCATCACCGCGCACGGGCCGGGCTATATCGATAAAGAACGCGAAAAAGTGGTCGGTCTGCAAACGGATAAGCCGCTCAAGCGGGCGCTGCATCCTTACGGCGGGATCAATATGATCCGCAGCTCGTTTGAAGCCTATGGCCGTGAAATGGATCCGCAGTTCGAATACCTGTTCACCCATCTGCGTAAAACCCACAATCAGGGCGTTTTTGACGTCTATTCGCCAGAGATGATGCGCTGTCGCAAATCGGGTGTCCTCACCGGCCTGCCGGATGGCTACGGTCGCGGGCGTATCATTGGCGACTATCGCCGGGTGGCGCTGTACGGAATCAGTTATCTGGTGCGCGAACGTGAACTGCAATTTGCCGATCTTCAGCCCCGCCTGGAGCGCGGTGAAGATCTGGAGGCGACGATCCGCCTGCGGGAGGAGTTAGCCGAGCATAAGCGCGCTCTGCTCCAAATCCAGCAGATGGCGGCAAGCTACGGATACGACATCTCCCGTCCGGCCATGAACGCGCAGGAGGCGGTGCAGTGGCTCTACTTCGCCTACCTCGCGGCGGTGAAATCGCAGAACGGTGGGGCGATGTCGCTGGGCCGCACGGCCACCTTCCTCGATATCTATATTGAACGCGACATGCAGGCAGGGCGGCTGAATGAGATCCAGGCCCAGGAGCTGATCGACCACTTCATCATGAAGATCCGCATGGTGCGCTTCCTGCGCACCCCGGAGTTCGACACGCTGTTCTCGGGGGATCCGATCTGGGCGACGGAGGTGATCGGCGGGATGGGGCTGGATGGCCGCACGCTGGTCAGCAAAACGTCGTTCCGCTACCTGCACACGCTCCACACCATGGGGCCTGCACCGGAGCCGAACCTGACCATCCTGTGGTCCGAACGGCTGCCGATCGCCTTCAAGAAATACGCCTCCGGGATGTCGATCGCCACGTCGTCATTGCAGTACGAAAACGACGATCTCATGCGGGTGGATTTTGACAGCGATGATTACGCCATCGCCTGCTGCGTCAGCCCGATGGTGATCGGCAAGCAGATGCAGTTCTTTGGCGCACGCGCAAACCTGGCCAAAACGCTGCTGTACGCCATTAACGGCGGGGTAGATGAGAAGCTGAAAATCCAGGTCGGCCCGAAAACCGCGCCGCTGCTGGACGACGTGCTGGACTACGACACCGTCATGGCGAGTCTGGATCACTTTATGGACTGGCTGGCAGTGCAGTACGTCAGTGCCCTGAACCTGATCCACTATATGCACGACAAATACAGCTACGAAGCCTCACTGATGGCGCTGCACGACCGCGATGTGCATCGCACCATGGCGTGCGGCATGGCTGGCCTTTCCGTAGCCGCGGATTCCCTGTCCGCTATCAAATACGCGACCGTCAAACCGGTGCGCGACCACACGGGGCTGGCGGTCGATTTCGTCATCGAAGGCGAGTACCCCCAGTACGGTAACAACGATGACCGCGTGGACAGTATTGCCTGCGACCTGGTTGAGCGTTTTATGAAGAAGATCCAGGCCCTGCCGACGTACCGCAATGCGGTGCCGACGCAGTCGATCCTGACCATTACCTCCAACGTGGTGTACGGTCAAAAGACCGGGAACACGCCGGATGGTCGTCGTGGCGGTACGCCGTTTGCGCCAGGGGCCAACCCGATGCACGGGCGCGACCGCAAGGGCGCCGTGGCCTCACTGACCTCCGTGGCGAAGCTGCCATTCACCTACGCCAAAGACGGTATCTCGTATACCTTCTCCATTGTGCCGCAGGCGCTGGGCAAAGACGAAGGGGTGCGCAAAACCAACCTGGTGGGCTTGCTGGACGGTTACTTCCATCATGAAGCGTCTGTCGAAGGAGGGCAGCATCTGAACGTCAATGTCATGAACCGGGAGATGCTGATGGATGCGATTGCACATCCTGAGAACTACCCGAACCTGACGATCCGCGTTTCGGGCTACGCAGTGCGGTTTAACGCCCTGACGCGCGAGCAACAGCAGGATGTGATTTCGAGGACGTTTACGCAGGCGTTGTAACGCAGGTGAAATCATCCGCCCCCTTTGGATAAGGGGGCTTTTTTTCATTCCAGCAGGGCGCTGGCGACGTCGAAGCGGGCAAACCACTTCATGGAGGACTCTTCATCAAACTGATGATTTTCGTATTTGGAATAGAAATGGAGACCTTTATGCCCGTCATAACGAACCGGACGGATAATCTGGTTCACCTTAACCAGTAAAGGGGGCAGACCTTCGGTTTTTATCTCTCCCAGTCCTGGAGGAAGCTCACCGGCTTTCAGAATTACTCCGTTGTTATAAGAGAGCAGGCTGATTTCCGGTGTATTCGCCAGACGTCGTGCGACAGTTCCTTCCCCGCCGAGTTTTTCCAGCCATGGCGTGCCCAGAATGGTGTACCAGCAGGCACCCTTGAGGCCTTCGACCGCTTCCCCGCCCTCCAGGGCGCCCAGAGAATCCACCATCACACCGGAAAAACGCTGCGCAAGGGCATATTCATACGGAAACATACGTTCAAAGGCGTAGGGCAGAATGAACGACAGCCCTGCATAGCCACTCTCCACTTCGAAGTTATTACACAGCCACAGCAGCCAGGATTCATAGCGTTCTTTACCGTCCGGCTCTTTCAGCAGGGAAAGGGGAAAGACCAGCTTAATAACAGACCGGTTATTTTCATTGTGGAAAATACGTTTCCCTATAATAAGAATTCCGTAATCCGGTGCCAGATATGACTCAGATGCAGAGCTCAGCACCCAGTCAAAAATTTCCTCTGGCGCTGAGTCAAGGATGGTTTGCCGCTGTCTGGCATAATTGTTTTCGGTGATTTTGGTCCATTTCTTTACCGGCAGCGTTTTCCGGAGATGCGGCTTAAATTCATCGTAATAACGATCGACACACTCCACCATTTTACGGCGGACGTCCGGCGTATGGGCGTTTTTAAAGAACACGGTGATAATCAGCCCGAGATTCACCGCCGGGCTGCCGTCCTTGTATTTTACCGATGCTTCCGGCAGCCATTTTTCGATATAACTGAGTTCCATCTCTGCCGCGCTCTCAATCGGGAATAACAAATACGCTGCCCTGGTCGTCACGCTTAAGCAGTGACCAGCGGGCGCGGTGTTTTTTGCCGTGCTTATCCTCAAAGGCGGGCATCTTCTGTCCTTCCCGGGTCTGAATATACTCCGTTGTGCCGTTAATGATGGTGGCCCACTGCCCGGCGTGCGGGGCGATTTCATCGGTCCAGCGGATAATGCGTACCGGTTCAGATGAGGTTTCAGGCTCCTCGCTGTCCAGCAGGGCGCTGGCGTCGTCGAAGCGCCGGTACCACTTCATGGTCGATTCTTTATTGAACTGGTAGTTCTCGTATGAGGAGTAAAAATGCAGGGATCGGGGTTCATCATAACGAACTGGCCTGATGATTTGATTAACCTTAACCAGTAAAGGGGGCAGACCTTCGGTTTTTATCTCCCCTAGACCCGGAGGAAGCTCACCGGCTTTCATAATCACCCCGTTGTTATAAGAGAGCAGGCTGATTTCCGGTGTATTCACCAGATGCCGCGCGACGGCATTTTCTGCTCCGAGCTTTTCCAGCCACGGATTGCCCAGAATGGTGTACCAGCACGCACCTTTAAGTCCTTCTGCTTCTTCCGCACCTTCCAGGGTGCCCAGCGAATCCACCATTACGCCGGAAAAGCGCTGCGCCAGGGCATATTCATATGGGAACATACGTTCAAAGGCGTAGGGCAGAACGAACGATAGCCCAGCATATCCGCTTTCCACTTTGAAGGTGTTGCACAGCCACAGCAGCCAGTATTCATAGCGTTCTTTACCGTCCTGCTCTTTCAGCAGGGAAAGGGGAAAGACCAGTTTAATAACGGATCTGTCATTTTCATTGTGAAATATTCTTTTTCCCATAACCAAAATTTCATAATCCGGCGCAAGGTAATCAGTACCGACACTTCCCATGTACCAGGAAAAAATCTCTTCGGGCGTTGAATCCAGAATGGCCTGCCGCTTTTTCTGATAGTTTTTTTCGGTAATGCCAACCCATTTTGGCGCCATGGTTTTCTTCAGATACGACTTAAATTCACCGTAATAACGATCGACACACTCCACCATTTTATGGCGGACGTCTGGCGTATGGCCGTTTTTAAAGAACACGGTGATAATCAGCCCGAGGTTCACCGCCGGGCTGCCGTCCTTGTATTTTACCGAGGCTTCCGGCAGCCATTTTTCGATATAGTTCAGTTCCAGATCCTTTAACATCATCACTCCTTATTACGGTGCTACCGCCATGGCGGTTCCTGCGCCGAGGATCGCTGCAAGCGTTCCCCAGGCGCTTATTGCCAGGCGTATAATCAGTAAAAACGCGCCGATAATGGCTTCCGGGATGCCCAGCGTCACCACTAGCACCCCCACGCCAACAGCCACCAGAATGATCCCTATGGCGGTGGCCGCATCGGTCAGCACCTGCACCCAGTCCACCTGTTTTAACATCTCCAGCGTCATATCCGTCGCCTGCTGGATCTCCAGCCAGGCGGCGCGCAGCTGCGCATCCGTCCAGGAGGCCACCGCACGGCCGGTCCGGCTGGCCCAATGCCATGCCTGGCTGCTCTGCGAATAGATCCACTCGCCGCTGTCGTTCAGCCAGCCCGCGACGCGCTGGAGCTTCTGCTGCATCTCTTTTGACAGCGCATTCCAGCCTTCGGCGATGCCGCGAATCGCTCCTTCACTGAGATCGGCGACTGCATTACCTGCGTGTGTCCACGGCTGGATTCTGGCAGGCGCTGGCGCATCTGGAGGACGCGGGGTAAAAATGGGCGGATAGAGAAACAACGGCCAGTATTTCGCCCCGCTTTTCAGCCAGTTTTGTAGCGTCACGTTGACCACCTGATCGCTCCACTGCTGCTCCTGCGGGCGGCAGTCGTGGATCTCCAGAATGGTCATTCGTTCTTTATTTACCGGGCCACCAACAATTTTTATATAATCGTCATACTGTTCCCGTTCCAGCTTATCCCCCGGAAACTTCACTTCAACCAGCCGCTCAAGATTATCGGCGTGCAGATTGCCGTCGGTATCCGGTCCCGCCAACCCGGGCCAGCGGTCCTTCCTGTTCTTCACAATAATGACGTCCGGGCGGCGATAGATGCCTTTTCCCGGTTCGGGGAAGGGGTTGGTGGTATGTCGTCTGCCAGACCCTTTCTGCGTGCGGCTGAGATAAGGCCGGGGCGGTGTGGGGCGGATATCAAACGGTACTTCCGCTTTGTACCACCAGTAGTATCTTGCGGCGATTTCATCTGCACGAATGAGTCCACTCATCATCAACTGCTTCAGGCTCATCTGATAGCTTTTTTTCTTGCGGCGAATCTTTGCCGACAGACGCGGAAAGCGCATCGCATATTCAACCTTGATATGCAGATACTGTCGGTTGTTCGCTGTCGGCAGCTGCGACTGCTTTTCCACCATCTCGACGCCCGTGGTGGTGCAGTCCCATGGTTTGTTGTTTTTTTCCAAAGGAATATCGGATGAATCAGGTGATGTGGGTAAATCTGGTAGTTCCATTATGGCTGCTCCCTGAGTTCAGTTTCCATTAGTTGCTCTGAGCCGTCACCGATAAACCACAGTATTTCCTGCGGCTGCGGTTTTTTCTGCACAACGTGAAGTTCGACATTTTCCTGAGTGCGGGTATAGACGGGCACGGTTTTACCCTCTTCATCGGTATAACCTGTCGCGGTCTGTCCAGAAGGGGTTGTAAGCTTGTAGGGTTTGCCTGCCAGAAGGTTACCCTGCTCATCCTGTAACTGATAAATTGCAGAATAGATATATGAGGTACCCCATCGGGGCATGTTCAATGGCATACTCGTCGCTCCCGCCGCCATCGTCCTTTTCACCCGCCGCAGGTACATCGCCGTCGTACCGTACTCGATTTTTCCCGCCTCCAGCCGCAGGTAGCTCCCGCCGCCGATGAGTGTGATGCGTTTCTTTCCCGCAAACGTGATGTCATTCGCCGAGCTCACCGTCAGCTTCTTTTCCGCAAACAGCCGCATGGCTGCATTCTGCGCCTGCACCTCCACCGGGCCTTCGCTGGCTTTCAGGCTCAGCTGGCCGGTGCGGGCAAACAGCCCCAGTTTCTCCCCGGCCAGGGCCGTCATGCTGCCCATGACGCCGGCGCTGATATCGCCCCCGGCATTAAGGGCGACGTTTTTCGTGGCCGCCATCTGCAGGTGCTCCCCGCTGGTCAGGACCATGCCTTCCGGGGCCGACATCAGCAGCGCCTCGTTCAGCGGCTTCAGGCGCTGCTCAAACATCCGTATCTGGCTGTCGACATCCGCCTTCAGGGCCTGCGCCTGCTCCGCCGCCATCTCCAGCTGCTGCAGCTGCCGGTTAAGCAGGTCGATTTCCTGCAGGGCGGCATCCCTGTCCAGCGCCTCGCCCTGCGCCTTTGGCTGCGCGTCCGCGCTGACAAACAGCCCCTTCCCGGCGCGGATAACGCCGTGCTCATCGGTGCGCAGCTCGGCACCCGTGCCGCGACGCTGCCCCTGCGCGTCCACCAGGTGTCCGGTATTAAGCTGGGTTTTGCCGTACTCCGTGGCGAGTTTGATGTGCTCCTCCCCGCGCTGGTCTTCCATCCGCA
>Ga0308168_1003750_pt1 | contig 11418 bp, 7 predicted proteins | sample PhyCR2_FD_202133 | JGI IMG/M metagenome (GOLD analysis project Ga0308168, IMG submission 202133) | Phyllosphere microbial communities from UC Gill Tract Community Farm, Albany, California, United States - DLSLRC.R2 | ecosystem: Host-associated > Plants > Phyllosphere > Unclassified | place: USA... | reverse complement strand
CCGATAAACCCAAACAGCACCCGCAAAAACGCAGTATTGATGGCACCGAATGCCGGTGCCGCCACCCGCATAAACAGAAAACTACCCCCCCAGATCGCCGCCAGCAGTAACAGACGGCAAAAATCACCCGCTTTCATTCACATCCCCTATTGAATATTGGCTATTGCCTTGTTTTAGTAATGGAATTATCAACGTTAAAATCGTGTTAATCAGTGTAGTGAATACGCTGGCGAATTAATCTGCTTTTTCTTGCTTTTATATTCTGAACAGGACGCTTTCATGACTGATTTTTCGCAGGCTGATTTTGATGTTCGTGTGGAATGGGGCGCGCCTGCCATGGAGCATCTGGCGGCAGAAGCGGACTGTATTGTCATTATCGACGTGATGTCGTTTTCCACCTGCGTGAGTGTGGCCGGTGAACGCGGCGGCATGATCTTCCCGTATCCCTGGAAAGACGCCAGTGCGCAGCAATTTGCCGCAGAGAATAATGCCGAATGTGCGCAGTTTGACCGGCGTTTTCAGGGGCAGGGTTTCACTCTTTCTCCCTGCTCCTTGCTGAACATGACAGCGGGAACGCGGCTGGTGCTGCCTTCGCCGAACGGATCCGCGCTGACTTTTAAAGCCAAGGCGCACAAGGCGGCGATTTTCACCGCCTGTTTTCGCAATCTGACCGCGACCGCCCGCGCGTGTGAAAAGTTTCGCCAGATTTTGATCGTGCCCGCCGGTGAAAAGTGGCCGGACAACTCACTGCGTCCGGCACTTGAAGATTTTGCCGCCGCTGGCGGGCTGGTTTCGCGCCTTTCGCACCGTCGTTTATCTGCTGAAGCCCGCGCTGCCTGTGCTGTTTATCAACATCTGACACGGGCAGAACTTGAAGGCTGTGGTTCAGCGCGTGAGCTGAACCGTCGTGGATTTGCCGCCGATATCGCACTTTGTCTGGAGGAAGATGTCAGCGATTTTGCCTGCCAGTTGCAGGGCGGGTTCTTCACTGCGTTCCGCTGACAGGAAATCGCTCTTTTTGATCCTCATGCGATCTATAACCCAGCCAAAGGTGTGTGATAGGTTTAATACTTATCATCTATCTTTTGCTGCGTTCTGCAGCGATGTTGTTTTTCCGGGACAGAAGACAATGAGCCACAGTAAATCGGATGCGTCAGAACATCCGCAGGGAGAAACCGCCGCAAGTAACGGGATCTCCGTTATTGCTTTATTGGTTGCTGCTGCTTTCTTTATGGAGTTTATCGACGGTACGGTGATTGCCACCGCACTGCCGCAAATGGCGATTTCTTTCGGCGTATCAGCGGTCGATCTCAATGCCGGGATGAGTGCGTATATGCTGACGCTGGCGGTACTTATCCCCGCCAGTGGCTGGGCGGCAGAACGTTTTGGTGCTCGCAACGTATTCACCTTTGCCCTCGCCGTCTTTACGCTGGCTTCGCTGTTTTGTGCTATGGCGACCAGCGTCAGTGAGTTTATCATTCTGCGTATTATTCAGGGTGTTGGCGGTGCGCTGATGGTGCCGGTCGGGCGTCTCACGGTGCTGAAAACTACGCCAAAACCACAGTTAATCAAAGCTATCGCCACGCTCACCTGGCCTGCGCTGGTGGCGCCGATCCTCGGGCCGCCGCTCGGTGGGTTCATTACCCATTACGCCTCATGGCACTGGATTTTCTATATCAATGTGCCGCTCGGAATTATTGCGATGATGCTGGCGTGGCGTCTGTTTCCTCAGGCACCTTCCGATGAACCCAAACATTTCGACAAACCGGGGTTCCTGCTCACCGGGCTGGCGATGCTTTCGCTGGTCACCGGGCTGGAGCTGATCAGCCAGGATCATATTTTGTGGACTACCGCAGGGCTGTTACTGGTCGCGGGTGTGGTGCTTTCGGTGCTGGCTGTGCGTCATCTTTACCGCGACCCCGCGCCGATGGTGCATCTGGGGGCGATGGTGATCCCGACATTTCGTATCAGTATGGGCGGCGGTTCGTTGTTTCGCGTGACCATCAGCGCGGTGCCGTTCCTGCTGCCGCTGATGTTACAGGTCGGATTTGGTATGGATCCGTTCCATGCCGGTTTACTGGTGCTGGCGGTGTTTGCCGGTAATCTGGCGATGAAACCGGCGACCACGCCGCTGATCCGCCGTTTCGGCTTCCGTCCGGTGCTGGTGGTGAATGGCCTGCTGAGCGTTTTCTCACTGCTGTTCTGCGCGTTTCTGACGCCGGGCACACCGGACTGGCTGGTGATGTTATTGCTGTTTCTCGGCGGCCTTAGCCGATCAATGCAGTTTACCGGCATCAGTACGCTGGCATTTTCTGATGTGCCTGCAAAACAAATGGCCGATGCTAATACGCTGTTCAGCACGGTACTGCAACTGTCGGTCGGGCTTGGGATCACGGTCGGTGCGCTAGGTACGCGCCTGGGTGAACAACTGGCAGATGCGCTGCATTGGGAGTCTGTTCCCGGCATGAGTTTCAAAGTGGCCTTTATTGTTATCGCGGTGCTGACCCTGATTGGCTGGCTGGATATGTTGCGCCTGAAACCGGATGCCGGTTCATCTGTCTCGGGCAAAAAGTAAATCGCTGCTCTATGCTGAGTCTTGTTAATTAACCCCTTTGGGAGTTTCCGATGTTCACAGGATTAAGTGCTTTTCCTCTCACCCCGCTGACGGATAACGGCATTGATGAGAAATCTTTTGTCAGGCTAATGTCGCGTCTGGTGAGTGCGGGTGTGGATTCCATCGGCGCACTGGGCTCGACGGGCAGTTATGCTTATCTGAAACACAGTGAACGTGACCGCGTTGCCCGGCTGGCGGTAGAACACGCTGAGGGTATTCCCGTGATGGTCAGTATCGGTTCAGTGCGTACTTCTGACGTGCTGCACCTTGCGGAAGATGCCCAGCGGGCGGGGGTGAGTGCTGTATTACTGGCGCCTGTGTCGTATCAGAAACTCACCAGTGATGAAGTCTTCACGTTGTATGAAACGGTGACCCGTCATCTTTCGGTGCCGCTGTGCGTTTACGATAATCCTGCCACGACGCATTTTGATTTCACCGATGAGCTTTACGGGCGTATCGCGCAACTGCCGCATGTTGCCAGTATCAAAATCCCCGGGTTATCTGCTGACCCTGTTGCCACGCAAAAACGTCTGGCGGCGCTTCGTCCGTTGGTTCCGGCGCATGTGACGCTCGGCGCGGCGGGTGATCTGGCTGCTGCCACGGTTCTGACGCAGGGCGGCGATGTGTGGTATTCGGTCATTGCCGGATTGTTCCCGGAAATTCCGGTGGCGATCACACGTGCAGCACAAAACGGGGATACCCAAACTGCGCAGTCTTTATCGGCACAGCTTGAGCCGTTATGGGAAATGTTCCGCCAGCACGGAAGCCTGCGCGTTGTGGCAGCCGCCGCAGAAATTCTCGGCCTGGTTTCTGCCCCATGTCTGCCGTTACCGCTTCAGTGTGTTACGGGTGATGAACGCCAGCAACTGGCACGTGTTATTGAACAGCTTAATTTGCGAGCCTGATATTCGCGGCGGAAATATTTCCGCCGATATTTATTTCATCTGCGCAGCAGGTAAGAGTTATTTATTTTATAAATAGATGGTATTGCTATTATTCATCATGTTTATTAAGTTCTGATACATAGAAAGTTCCTCTTTTTGCCTTTCACCCTGTGTTAGACTGGGTTGCCTAAAAATGAAGTTTCAACTTTCGTCGATGTGATTATTTAAAAAATAAGGATATTTATGCTGACACAGGCAAAAAATAGGCATCAGTCCAAAGATGACCTTTTTCTTCAAAGACTTAAAAATAAACAACTCGCGAAACTCACTCAGACAATAAAAAACAGATGTTGATATCGATGGTCAGTTTGCAAGGATATCCAAAAAGGATATTACCTCTGTTCTGTTGTCTGCCGAATATTCAGCAGAAATGTTCGTCAGAAAAATACAGTTACTTAAATCGATGGGGACGTTTATCATCGATCATGCGATTCATGATGCGGGTAAATATGCGTTTCTGTTTAGAAATAATGCCTCCCCGGTGGAAAAAATAAAACAAAGGAACAGACCTGACAGTCTGTTCACTGTCAGGGGGCGCAGCGGCGTGCTATCGAAAACTTATCGTGAAGACATCGGTATTCTTGATAAAGCCACCTTCGATCAGCTTGACCCAAAACTGCAAAAAATATTAACCATTAACGGGCTGACGAAGATCCGACCGCTTTTTAGGACCCGGATCAGTCACAAACTGGCTGATGGCAGTCGCGCATTTGTGGAACGTATGTTTGACCGCGATAACCCTTTGCTCGCCTCTATCTCCGGCAGTACCGCAGACATATTTATTGCAGCAGAAGTTCTTGACGATAAACTGAGCCAGTCTCAGCTTGATCAGTTAACCCTTTCCGCTATCGCCCTTATTGTCGGGGGCGGCTATCACGCTATGCACGAAGTCATTAATATCCGTTCACCTCACCTTAATGCTATCGCCAGCATTGAAAGCCAGATGCGACTAAAAAATTGTAGTGCAGAGTTGCAGGAATATATCGCGGCTTTACATGATGCCTGCGACCGGCTCAGATAATTTATTCCCCCGCTTTTTACCGGCAGGGTCCTGCACAGTGAGGATGCTGCCGCTTTTACGTCACGGCTTCTACAGTCACCCTTTTTGTTGATTACCATCCCTATGATTGCACTGAAATTGCTCAGGATGGCAGCTTTTTGACTTTTAAGTCCTCCGCCCTGTAGGCAAAGTAGAACCATTTATCTTATTAATAGATATTTCCCATTTCTATTATTCATTAAGTTTATTAATAAACCTAAACTAACGATTTAATCCGTTTGGTTATTTCCTTGTGTTAGACTCCGCTGCCAAAAAATGAAATCTGATTTTTTGCAGAAGTGATTCTTTTAAATAATAAGGAAATTTATGCTGCCACAGGCAAGAAATGGATCCCAGTCCAAAGATGATTTATTTATATACAGATTGAAAAACAAACAACTTGCTCAACTCACCAGCACGAAAAAAAAGTTAAGCCATACTTATGAGTTTCAGGGAAAGTTGGTACATGATCGCAATTTCAACAATATAGAGAAAACGGTTCAGGAATCCTGGGCTGCTGCCGTTATTCTCAGGAATGCCCCTGTTTTTGGTGAGACGATTTATATTCTTTGCGCTAAGTTTGCGAAGATCTGGTTAAAAAATAACGGCTCTGAAGCATTTAACTTTTTTGCAAAGGAAGTTGAAGAAAATGTAGATGCTACTGGCCAGTTTGCAAGGGTATTTAAACAGGATATTACCTCCAACCTTTTGTCATCAGAATATTCAGCAGAAATTTTTGCCAAAAAAATACTGCTAGTTAAGGCTATGGGTGAATTTATCATCAATCATGCCATTAATGATGCGGGGAAATACACATTTCTGTTTAAAGATAATGTTCCTCCGGTAGCAAAAATAGTGCAAAGAAACAGGCCTGACAGTCTGTTCACCGTGAGGGGACGCAGTGGCGTGATGTCTAATACCTATCGTGAAGATATCGGTATTCTTGACCAAGCCGTCTTCAGTCAGCTTGACCCGAAACTGCAAAAAATATTAACCATTAACGGCCTGACGAAAAACAGACCGCTTTTCCGTACCCGTATCAGTCATAAACTGGCAGACGGCAGTCCGGCATTTGTTGAACGCATGTTTGATCGTGATAATCCTTTGCTTGCTTCTATCTCGGGCAGCACCGCCTGTTTATTTACGGCGGCAGATGTTCTGGACGATACACTGAGTCAGTCTCAGCTTGATCAGATAACCCTGTCCGCTATCGCCCTGTTCGTCGGGGGCGGCTATCATTCCGTGCACGAAATCATCAATATCCGTTCACCGCATCTTAATATTATGGCAAGCATTGAGAGCCAGATGCGGCTTAAAAACCGTGGTGCGGAATTGCAGGAATATGTGGCGGCTTTACATGCCTCACACGTTCTCCTGAGATAATTTGCTATTCCCCTCTATTTTAACGGCGACACCCTCCCGAGGGGGATGCCGCCGCTTTTATGTCACGCAACAAACAGCCACCCTTTTTGACCCTTATTCCCCCGTTTGATTTCGCTTAAATCGCTTAAGGTGGCAGCATCATGAACCTTTTCTGCCTGCGCGCTGGCGCGGTGCAAAACCACTAAAGGCTATTCAGGCGTGGCAAAATCATTTTTACGCAGTGGCAGTCTCAACGACATCCTCGCGCTGGGCGAAAACGGGCAGCCGGTATACGCATCAGCCCTGCAATTACGGGAAACCTTACGCCTGCGTAAACAACCCGCAATCGCGGATTGTCTGGCTATTCCTCAACTCAATGAGGCCGGTGACCGCCTCGACTGGTATTCCCCTCGCGAAGGCAAAGTGGTTTCCTGGGCGGCTGCCACTGACGCGGCGCGTGCCTCGGCCTTACGTCAGCTGGAAAACTGCCTCGATGTCGTGTCGCAAATCAGCAAAGCCGCTAAATCCTCCGAAAAATCAGCCAGTCAGTTTTTTGGTGCGCTGCTGGAGAAAGCCTTTCGTTTTCCGGATCAGAACCACGTTTATCTGGTCGGCGGCCAGCCTGTTCTGACGTTCTGGGGCTTTGTCAGCCTCGACAGCACAGCCAGTGCCGAACCTTTTGCCGCCCTGCGCGATACGCTCAAAGCTGACGAACCGTTGCCTTCACTTTCGCTGGCCGCCGAAAAAGTCAAAACGCCTGAACCGGTTATCGCGCCTGAAGCGCCAGTGCGTGTGATAAAAACCATTGAGGCGCGCGCCGCAGAACAGCAGGCCGTCACGCCTGAACCGGTTGCTGCACCGCGCCGTAAAATATCGACACTAATCTGGGCACTGCCGGTGGCGGCGCTGGTCGTGGCCGGTTCGGCAGCGGGCTGGTTGTATTCCCGCCCCCCTGCGCCGAAAGCAGAGACAGCTCAAACCGAAACCCGGAAACCTGCTCCGGCAGCTGAACCTGCGGTGATCGCCCCGCCACCAGTTGCTGAACCCGCGAAGGCACCGGAAGTTACAGCATCAGAAGTGAAAGCCCCGCAAGCCGCGCCTGCTGCTGTAGTGGTGCCTGCGCCAGAGCCGGTCGCGGAAGTCGAGAAAACGCCGGTAGTGGCAGAACCTGCCCCAGCGTCAGTCAGCAAAAATGCGCTGGTACTGCCGCCGGATGCGGTAAAAATCGGTTCAACGAAATTCCTCAACGGTAACTGGAATGGCATCGTTGAAATCAAAGACCCGGTAACCGGCAAGCCGCCGGTGCTGCGTTATCAGTTCAAACAGGGTCAGGGTACGGTGAAAATTACCTATGGTGCCGGGGTTACCTGTCGTGCGCCGGTCAATGCCGGGCTGATGCAGTCAGGAAACCTGGTGATCAACACCCGTTACAGAGCGAAATGCAGTGACGGCTCCCGCTATCAGATGCCGGAAATCAGCTGTACCCAGGGCGCGACTGGCGCTGCCGTGTGTCAGGGCCGTTATAACGGCGACACGGTTTACCCAATGACGATTAAGCGCGAAGGTAAATAAGACCATGCTGGCAACCATTACTGATTTTAAACAAAAGATTACTCTGATCCGGGACAGCGGCATCCAGTTCCTCGACTTCGCGCTTAAGCCGGTCTGGGACCTCGAACTGCCTGCCAAATTTGTGCGTAAAAGTGCCAACGGCCCTCTGTTGCGTCTGGATTATAATCCGCAAAATGGCCGACACTTTTTACCGGCAACCGACGGCGGCGCGCCGGAAGTCGTGCGTCCGGAGTTCAGTTTTCCGCTGGAACAGTCGCTGAAATTGCTGGATCAAATCTGGCTGCCGCTGCCTTTCCTGCGCTTTAATCCGCCGCGCACTTTCATGGCCGGCCCGGATAACTGGGCGCGGGTGCAAATCCGTCAGCTGGATACGCCGGAAGCGGACGGCAGCACGCACCGCGTGGTGATTGCTTTTGATACCCGCGTGGTGGAAGGCGATGATGAACAAACTCAGCTCGCCCCTACGCCTGATGATGTGAAAAACGGCATCAGTTTTGCGCTGGCCTGGCATAACGACGAACTGCCGGAATTCCTTGACCAGACCTGGGTTGACGGCTGGCTGCGTGAAGTGTTTACCGAACAATCCGCCATTCGCGAACAGCGTGAGGCACGCAACATCAAAGTTGCCCTGCGCGAGTTTGAATATCAGGCGCACTACCTGAATTTACTGGAAATGCTCGGCAGTCAGCTGGGTATTCCTGAACTTAAAATCAGCGGTGCCACCCTGCAGGAACCGGCGATCAACGTGGATCTGATCCTCGATGTCGGTAACTCGCATACCTGCGGTATTCTGGTTGAAGATCACGTTGGCGAAACTGACGGTCTGAAGCAGACCAGCGAACTGCAACTGCGCGACCTTTCTCAGCCGCATTTTCTCTACAACGAACTGTTCGAAAGCCGCGTGGAATTTGCTCAGGCGCGCTTCGGCAAACCTAACTTTTCTGCCGAAAGTGGCCGGGATGATGCGTTTATCTGGCCGTCGATTTTACGTGCCGGTCGCGAAGCCAGTCGTCTGGCTTTACTGCGCGAAGGCACCGAAGGATCAACCGGGATTTCCAGCCCGCGCCGCTATTTGTGGGATGAAGACAGTTATACGCCGGGCTGGCGTTTCAGTCAGGGTGGGTACGGCGCGATCACTGAACCGGTCGCGGCGGCCATGCCGCTGACGTTTCTGATTAACGATGAAGGCCAGCCGCTGTCTGATTTGCCCGTTGACGATCGTCTTCCGGTGTTTTCGGCGCACTACAGTCGCAGTTCTGTGATGACGCTGATGTTGTCCGAACTTCTGGCGCAGGCGCTGATGCAAATCAACAGCCCGGCTCAGCGAACCAAAATGCTGCGATCTTCCGCCCCGCGTCAGTTACGCAATATCATTCTTACCCTGCCTTCGGCGATGCCTAAACCGGAGCGCGAAATCTTCCGCCGCCGTATGCAGGAAGCGATTGGTCTGGTGTGGAAATCGATGGGCTGGCATCCCTCTGATGACGGTTTTAAACATCCGGCTGACAAGGCGAAAAGCCTGATGCCGGTACCGGATGTGCAGATGGAATGGGACGAAGCCACCTGCGGCCAGATGGTGTATCTGTATAACGAAACGCAGGTGAATTTCGGCGGACATACCGGTGAATTTTTTGCCAGCATGGCGCGTCCTGACCGCGAACTGGCGGATGACGAACCGGTTGGCAAAACCCTGCGCATCGCCTCCATTGATATCGGTGGCGGCACTACCGATCTGGCGATTACCCAATACTGGCTGGATGACGGTATGGGGAATAACGTCAAAATTACCCCACGTCTGCTGTTCCGCGAAGGCTTCAAAGTGGCGGGCGACGATATCCTGCTCGACGTCATTCAGCTCTACATTTTGCCAGCGCTTCATGCAGCACTGAAAAAGGCCGGTCTGGCTAATCCTGACGGGCTGATGACGCGTCTGTTCGGCAGCGAAGGTCGCATGGACGGGCACGCAACGCTGCGCCAGCAAAGCACGTTGCAAATTTTCATTCCGCTGGCCCATGCGGTGCTGGAAGTGTATGAACGCTTTGACCCGCTGGACACCCATGCGGAAATTGACGCACCGTTTGGTGAGTTGCTGGAACAGCCACCGACGCAAAAAGTGCTTGATTATCTGCACACAGAAATCCAGCGCGTGCTGCCTGCCGGTTCCGCGGTCTTTGATATTTTGCAGACACCGCTGGTGCTCAAGCTCAGCAAGCTGCATGGCGAGTTTTTATCCAACCGGATGAGTATTACTCAGAATCTGCGTTCACTGTGTGAAGTGGTGTCGTTGCATGATTGCGATGTCCTGCTGCTGACCGGCCGCCCTTCGCGCTTCCCGGGGATTCAGGCGTTGTTCCGTCACCTGCAACCGCTGCCGATTAACCGCATGTTATCGCTCGACGGTTATCACACCAGCGGCTGGTATCCGTTTAATAAACTCGGTCGCATCGATAACCCGAAATCTACCGCCGCCGTGGGCGCAATGCTGTGTCTGCTGGCGCTGGATCTGCGTCTGCCGGGCTTCTATTTCAAAGCCGGTGATTTCCAGCCTTATTCGACGGTACGTTATCTGGGTATGCTCGATGGCAATCAGGCGCTGACCGACGAGAACGTCTGTTACAGCGATATCGACCTCGATGCCCATGATTACAAACTCGACAGCGCGGCCAGTTTCCGTATTCGTGGTGCCATTTGTCTGGGCTTCCGTCAGCTGGAAAATGACCGCTGGCCTGCGTCACCGTTGTATACCCTGTCAATTGCCGAACCTGAACTGGCGCGTAAAGTGGCCGGTGACAGCGTGCTGCGGGTGAAACTGGCGGTGAAAAAAGGCGAAGACCACCCGACGCCTGAATTTTTTGATATTGCCAGCGCAGTGCTGGATAACGGCACCAAAGTGCCCGTTCATCACCTGCGTCTGCGGCTAAATACACTGGGCGAAAGCCATTACTGGATCGACAGTGGGAGCGTATTCGTCTCATGACTACCAGCACAACAGCAACAATCCCGGCACAGGCAGTGACTACAAATGTGCTGCAACGTCAGTTTGCCGCCGCGTCTGACACCATCGGTGATGCGCTGAACTGGGTGGAGAACACCCGCGCTCAGGCACCGCGTTTAGATCTCGAAGCAGACCGGCTGAATTTGCAGTTAAAACGCTGCCGCGATAAAGCGCAGCGTCTGGCACTGGCCTGCGAGCTGCCGCCCGCGCTGGGCTTTTACGGTCATTCTCAGGCGGGAAAATCCTATCTGATCTGCTCGCTGGCAGCGGGGAATTATGGCCGGCTGGAAACCCGTCTGGGCGGCGTGACGCTGGATTATCTGACGCAAATTAATCCGGGCAACCGCACTGCACGCCTTGCCACCCGCTTCACCCGTCAGTCTGATGTACGCGACCGGGCTTTCCCGGTGCGCGTGTTGTTACTGAATGAGCCTGATCTGGCCCGCATTGTTATCCGCGCCTTCAAGCCGGACAGTCATTATTACGTGCCGGATACGCAGCAGATCACCGAGCATCTGAATAAGCTGATGATGCATCGCCAGCCGGAGCCGGTTGAAGGCTTCAGCAGCGAGCAGATGATGGGATTATGGGATTCTATGATTCGGCTGGATGCCCGCCGTTTTCGCCACCTCAATGCGCATTTCTGGCCGGTTGCGGTAAATCTCGCGCCGTATCTGAATGTCGATGACCGTGCGCGTTTGTTTTCCATACTGTGGGACAACGTGCCCGCGCTGACCACGGCTTACCGTCATTACGCGCATACGCTGCAACATCTGGGCGGCGCAAAAAGTCTGCTGGCTCCGCTCAGCGTGCTGGTTGATGATGCGATGCAACCGGCGGATGGGATCTTCAGTCAGTCTCCGGCTTTTGACATTGATATTTCCGTCTGCCC
>Ga0308168_1003745_pt1 | contig 11426 bp, 10 predicted proteins | sample PhyCR2_FD_202133 | JGI IMG/M metagenome (GOLD analysis project Ga0308168, IMG submission 202133) | Phyllosphere microbial communities from UC Gill Tract Community Farm, Albany, California, United States - DLSLRC.R2 | ecosystem: Host-associated > Plants > Phyllosphere > Unclassified | place: USA... | reverse complement strand
GCGTGACGTCCGCACGGGTTTTTAGCATCTGCTCGGTAATCGATCCTTTACCGCCCTGCTCCAGCGCGTTAGTCGGGCACAATTCGCTGGTTTTCTCCGGGCCGTAGCATTTGCGCGAAGTGACGTGGGCGATCAACGCTGCTGGCGTGGCATCCTGCAGTTCAGCAGTGGAAACGTTGCCGGTGGCTTTACCGGCGGCTTTCGCCAGCTCAAGAATCGTGACCTGATCTTTGCCGTTCACGTCGACGCCAATCGCACCGTTATAGGATTTGGTGCCGGTGGCCCACGCGGTGGCCGACGCGGCGGAATCCGTCACGTAATTCGGCTTGTGGGTTTTCTTATCCAGTGAATAGTGCGTGTATTGACCGGTGAGCGGCAACGCATCAAGGCCGGGGAAGAAACCGCCTGCACCCCGCGCCTGATTACGCGCGGCGGTGATTTCCGAATCTCCCATGCCGTCACCAATCAGCAGAATCACGTTTTTCGCGGTGCTATTGCTTAATGACGCTCTTAGCGCTTCGGTCTGGTCGCCAGTGAGACGACGCGCGCCGCCGTGCTCGGTGACATCGCCGGTAGCAGCGCGGGAATAGTGTGCATCGTCTGCCACTGCTGATGTCACGATCAGAGAAGCCAGCAGCGTAACCGTAAAGAGAGGTATCTGTTTCATTTATAAGCATCCTTTTCCATAGATATAACCAAATGTTTCCGCGGACAAGTCTGCGACAGTGCGGTGACATTTTTGTGACAGAGAGGGAATGATTTGATGACAGAATCGCCATGATGAGCAGGCCAACGGCAATACGCTCAGAGCTTAAGCGAATAGAACAAAAGGAGAAAATAGCGCTTGACCCTTTTCAGCGATCTCCCTATAGTAGCGCCCCGTTGACCCAGCGCGGTTGACAAAAAAATGTGGTGAGGTGTCCGAGTGGCTGAAGGAGCACGCCTGGAAAGTGTGTATACGGCAACGTATCGGGGGTTCGAATCCCCCTCTCACCGCCACATTCTAAAGAAGAGCCTGAACGAAAGTTCAGGCTTTTTTTTGCCTGTTTTCTGTTAGCTCGCGGATTTTACTGAATCCTACTTTTTGAGGATGTAACTATCTCTTGATAGCTGGCGATAAGCTGCTTCAGGTGCATTTCCGCTTGTGTTAACTGATTCTGTGTACCGTCATCGTCCGATTGCTGCAACACGCGCAGTTCCTCTTCCAGTGGCACCGTTTCGTTGAACGCCTGCGTCATATTGTAGACCGCTGTTTTCAGTTCGCTCACCGTCAGATATTTGCCGCGCTTCTCGTCAAGTCCATTCAGGCGCTGCGACAACGTGTTGAGCTGCTCCATGCCCTGTTGCCATCCCTGCATTTTATCTGCTGGCATTGCTGCCGCGTTAAGCTGCTTGTTCCAGCGTGCGCTCATCGTTTTAACCGCATCCAAATCAGGCCACACCAGGCTGGCCTGCATTACCAGCGTATTACCGAGCTGCAGATTCCAGTCCGGCGATACGTTTTGTAGCCGGTTCAATTGCTGCTGCGTTTGCTCCAGCCATGCCGCTTCGTTTAGCCATTCGGGGGGATTCGCCTGCAGTTCAGCCATCATTTCCGGTGAGAGAGGCGCAGGAAGTGGTGATATTGAAGCCAGTAATGCTTGCTGTAACGGAGATTCCTGCTCAGTTTTTTGCACAACCAAATAGCCTATAGCGGCGATAAGTGACACGCTCAGCAGCGTCGCGCCCACGCCACTGATAAATGCCCGACGCCGCAGCCGCCGCAAATCGGGTGCAGGCGCACCCGCAGAAGGAACATACACCCAGCCGCTGACTTCTGCACTTGCTAACGCCAGCGCGGGCTTCTCAATCGGAACGACTTCAGGCAGCTTGGCCACAGCATCAGATGTTGAAACATCGCAGTGTTCCAGCATCACCACCGCACTGCGAATGCGGTCCAGCAGCGGATCAATCTGACTAAGCTGACGCAGTTCAAGGCGTTGCAGATGATCGCCAACCTCGCTGAGCAAGCGCGCCGCCTGGCTCAGCGCCGTTAAGTCTGCTTCGGTTATCGTTTGAGTACGCAGGAATTGCTGTAACCGACGGCTCAGTCCCGCCAGCAGTTCGATGCGCGCGTGCGCTGGCTGCGGCCATAACGTCGGCCAATCGCGGGTAATCAATGCCACCAGCACCGCCAGGCCTTCCGTCATACCTGCCGTTCCTGCCGTGTTCGCACGCGACAGCGTGTACCAGACCGCGCTTTGCAGCTCGACGCCGTTTTTTTCGAACAGCGTTAAACAGAGCACGGAGACATGCGGCCAATCCACATCCGGACGCGCCGGATGCGTGAGTTTCTGCATTTCCTGACGCAGCGCAGCATATTCCGCGAACGCGCGTGGATCGCCGCCGGTTTTGACGAAGCGAGGTTGAGATGAAGTCATTGCTGTGTTCCGAAAAGCCCTAATCAGGCGAAAAAGAAAGTTATTCAGATGGTAAGTTCGCGCCCAGTTTTGCTATCAAGACAACGTTTGGTTGTCGGCTCCCAGTAAGCGTAAATATTTTGGCTGTTGACGCACCGCTGCATCCGCTCCTGTGGATTATCCACAGCGCGCTGCTGCACTTTATTTTCAGGTTTTTGTGTAGTAATCGAAGGGCGAGGAGTTGTGTGCGATGGTTTTTTGTTAGCGGATTTCTTTTCAGGGCCTCTCGCTGGTGCAGCTGGTTCGCTTGAGAAGTAGTCAGCAGATTTTCTTTTTGCGCCATGACAGTGATAGCCGCCATTTTTACGATCGTAATGGCAGCCTTCGGAATTAGTTCTGCCTGGATGCGCGTTGGCATCATTAACGGCACCTGCATTGATTAAAACCAGCACTCCGAATAACAGTAATTTCTTCATTTACGACTCCATTCGCTCTTCTCAAACAAAAGCTCGGGCATCTAAATACTGCTGTTGTTTCATATGACGGATCATCACACGTCCCTCCGGCATAAATTCGGTGCCGAAGCGTACTAATCCGATCTCTTTTAGCTCAGCATCAATCGCGTAGCGCAGTTCACCGGGCATGTTTTGCTCCAGTAAAATGACATCAATACGTTTCAATCTTGGCTCATATTTCAGCAGCACTTCTGAGAGTGTATAAAGCAACTGATGCGCGGTACCTGGCATGCCATGCAAAATACGTGACATATCTGGCAGACCGTAATCGGGAATGTGTGATAACGATCCAGCTCGGGTATTAAGAATGCGCTGCATGTTATCAAGTACCGACAAGATTACCTGATCATCTTCAGCCAGACACTCCGCTTCTAATTCTCCTGAGAAATTGCCTAATAGAACTTCATACAATGATGTTTGGGATTCATTCATTTTTGTCACAATGGTTTTTAAAGTTATATTTTACTTACATCATAAATAATGTAGATTATTTATAAACACAAGTAGAAGGAACAGATGGTAACTTTATTGAATCGATATCTTCATTAGTAGGAAAGAAAAGCTCGTTTCCATTTAATGTTGAAAACTCCATTTCGTCATAGATCAAATTTGCACTCACCCCATAATTCAATGCAGGCTTATAAATTTCTCTTCCACACTGGTCGTATACCACAAAAAAGTACCCCAGTTCATCAAAAACCTTGTAGACAGGAAGGAGAGAAACGGGAATGTACTTGTAGATAACTAACTTATAATTTTTGTTTTCACTATGAATTTCATACTGCTCATTATGTTTGCCATAAAAAATTGAGGATGGAAAAAATATAACGAGACACAATCCAACGACTAAAGCAAAAATCACTAACAGCTTTACTTTACTTTTTCTCACAACTAAATAAACCTATTTTTGGCTTGCTATTAACACAATTCAACTCACTAGAAAACTTGCTTTTGCTGCCAACTTGAACAAATCGGATTTCAATCGTTTAAAAAGAGTTACTTCCGATTAATTAATGGATATTACATCACCTAAAAAATGAAGAAATACGACTCCACCACCTCATATTGCCAACGGGAATTTCGTATCCAGATGTATAATCACCTACGCCATTAATCGAAAAGAAATCGGCATTTCCAGATTCACCAGGAAAGAAAACGACATCACCTAAAACACCATCCACGTCAGAAAATTCAAAAGGAGAACTCTGCCCCAGATATTCACCTTTGACCCCATACATGACAATAAAAACATCATTTTCAATTAGTGATTGATAAATTGAAATAGGCGTTGATGGAATAACATCGTATGCTACCACTTTGAATTTACCATCCAGACTTACTACTTCCTTAACTTGGTTAAAACCACCAAAAAAAAACACTGGAGAAAGAAGCAACCACCATAAAAAAACCATGACGCAAGAAATGTATGACACTACAGCTCTAATTTTCATAAAAGTATGACCCTATCCTTATCTTCAGGTTCAGTCCAGAATACATCTGAAAGTATAATGTAGTCACCGCCTGTCCTATGTTTTTTCTGCCAACGTCTAAAATCATGATTAAACACTGGGCAATAACCTGAGAAATTACGGACAAGATCGCCAATTAAACCAGCTGAGTAAGATGACATAAATAACAGCGTATCACTTTTTGAAAGTATACCTTTTTTACTCCAAACACCTAAAAACTCTGGAATTCTGTAGCCAAATTTATTCTCATCCAAAAAATCATAGGTGTCTTTTAAATAAAAACCAATTTTATCAACAAAGAAAGCTGATTTGGAATGCAATACACCTGAACTTCCCTTAACACACACTTTCAGGTTACTGTTACCCATTGCCCCAAACCAATCGTTGATTGTGTCAGTTTTTTCGCCAATTAGTGTAAAATTTACTTGAGCGTAGGCATCTAATTCTTTGACATCATTCTCCATACCTAAAAAAATGCATTCCTGAGAGAAATCACCTTTAGCCATTAGTCTACGTTTAAGTACATTCCTCCCATTAGGTGTGTTCCAACCAAGTTTCAATTTCTTAATGCCCTCTTTTACTTGAGAATAATTCTTCGCCCAATCCATTGTTACAATTGAGGAATTTATTTCACTTGCATTCAATTCAATAGGATTACATTTTAGCATCTTATCTTTAGTGTTTTTATCAAATTCGAAAACAGGATCTATGCTAAACCAATGGGACATCAACTTAGGTGCCATCACCCAACCCATGTTTCTCATGGCATCGGGGATCATATCAATATGAAAGTAGTCGAACTCTACTTCTTTATGCGTTATACTTTTCTGTAATGATGTGATTGTTAACACCTTGGTCATTAGCGTATCCCTGCCTCAAGTTTAAATAGATAATCCAAAACGACTTCTTCTTCATTATTGGTTCTGATTAAACGTGTCGTCGAATCAGAAGTAACTCCAGTTATGCTTCCTGTATTTGAACTGATTTTCCAAGCAGTCTTTATGGCATTAACTTCACAGGCTTTATCATTAACTTTAAAACAAGCGGAATAATCGCCGCATGATAACTCAGGTTGTTTAGGTGGCAATTCCTCTATTGAAATTTCTGCTGATGATGCTTTGGCCTTGTGCGTACATTTGATTTTCCTTAAATACTTCGCCTCGGTGCCGTACTCAATCCGCCCGGCCTCCAGCTTCAGGTAACTGCCGCCGCCTATCAGCACGATGCGCTTTTTACCGGCGAACAGGATGTCCTGCTCCGCGTTCATGCTAAGTTTTTTCGCAGCCGTGATTTTCATCGCCGCGTTCTGTGCCTCAACTTTCACCGGACCCTGGCCGGCAATCAGGCTCAGCTTCTCTTTATGTGCAAACAGCCCGATCTTTTCACCCGCCATCAGGTTGACGTTGCCCATTGCACCGGCGCTGATGTCGCCGCCCGCGTTGAGGTGGATGTTCTCCGCCGCCGTCATCTGCAGATGCTCGCCGCTGGTGAACGCCACGCCTTCGGGTGCGGAGAAGTGAATCAGCTCGTTCAGCGGCTGCAGGCGCTTGCTGAACATCTCGCGCTGCACGTTGATATCGACAATCAGCGCATCAACCTGCGCCTGCACCAGCTTCAGTTGCTCGATTTGTTTAATCGCAATCTCGATTTCACGCAGCGTGGTCGCCATATCCAGCACCTCGCCCACGCCTTTGGTCTGGCCGTCAGCGGTGACGAACAGGCCTTTCGCCACGCGAATAACGCCGTGCTCATCGGTGTGCAGCTCAAAGCCGCTGCCGCGCGGTTTGTCCTGCCTGTCGGTGATGTGGCCCTGATTCAGCTGGGTTTTGCCATATTCAGTGTGAGCGCGATATGTTCTTCGCCGCGCTTGTCCTCCATGCGCAGTTCGTTACCGGCTGGCGTGCGCAGGATGTTCTGGCTGCGGTTGTCGCGGCTGACGATGTCGGGATGTTCAGAGTCATGGAAGGCGTGGGCAATATACGGGCGGTCCGGGTCGCCGCCGTCAAAGGCAATGCCAACTTCGGCGCCCTGAATCAGCGGCGCGTGAAAGCCGTAATCTCGTCCGGCGTAGGGATTTGCCAGCCGCACCCACAAATAGCTGTAGCCGGATTCGCTGAACAGGCGGTCAACGTCCAGCTTCACCCGGTAGAGTCCCGTCTCGTCGAGATGGGCGTACATATCATCGGCGTTGCGGCTTTCAATCCGCGCCGGATGAGGAGGACGACTGCGGCGGATAGCTGTTCCAGCGCAGCACGAAGTTTCGCACCAGGTCGTACACCGCCGGTCCTTCAATTTCCATCTGATAATCCTGCCACGGCATTCAAGGCTGTATCGCCGCGTCCAGATAGAGGCTTGACTTTTCGGCTCCCGGCGACTGACTTTCCCGCCGCGTCAGCACCGCATCAATAATGTGCGCCACGCTGACCGCCTCGCGTTTTTTTGCCTGCTCATACGCCGGCTTATCGCGCCGCCACTCCGGATGACTGGCCAGCATCGCGTACTCCTGCGCCGGGTTGTACCGATGGCATGAACCATCGCCGGCACGCAGGGATTATACCTGTTCATGCCCTTGCGGCCGGCGGCGTCGGCCTTCAGGCCGTAGTTGTCGTCATAGCGACCATACGCCGGGTCAATCCCGCCGACAAACGCCAGCCGTTCGTCCAAAATCACGCACTTCTTGTGATGGAAAAAAAGATGCCGGACAGCTCACCGGCACGCAGGACGTGCAACGCCTCGCGCTTTTCATACTTATTGAGGGCGATGGATATCCACCTGACGATGCTTTATTGAAGCAACAATGTGTTCTGCCATTTTTTCCAGATCCTTCTTATCAACGGGAGGACTGCCGGTTGCCTGGCTACCTCTGCGTATCAGATAAAACATCAGAGTGGGTTCTGTTGGGGTTTTCCCTTTAACATAGGCGACATAGCCATAATCAACGGTTTTATCGAAGCGGGTGAATTTTGCAAAAGCAGCAACGGCTTTTCGGCCGTCAATTTCAGGATAGGTGAAGCCCTTTCCGTAGAGTTTTATATCGCGGAACTTCGAGCCATAAATACGATTCCAGAAATGGGTGACGTAATCCTTTTCACTCATTTCAGCATTAGGGCGGTGATCTCCCGGACCAGGATCAGCTGTTAGCGTCTGAAAGAAAATCGAAACATCCGGATGCGCTTTCAACCGGTATGTGACCGCCATATTATGTTTTTCCTGTCCAGAGTCATTAGCGATAAAACCATAAGGAATGCAAAATCCCTGATCATTGGGAACTTCATATAATTCGCGCGAACGAAAGCGGCTTAGCAGTGATTTAACTTCGGGTTCTTTTTTTCGCCACTGATTTTCTGCTGTCTGTAATTTTTCATCGAGGTAATCATCCCTTTTAGCCCAAAACTGGTAAAGACGATGCCCACTGCTAATACTAAGAGTATATCCTGTTGGTTCATAAGCGGAAAATGCGTTATTATAATCCTTAATTAAAAATCCATAAATGCGGTTGAACTCGTTTTCTGGTGTTAATGGGTCATGAAAAACTCTCAATCTGCGTTGTTCTAACTGTCTTCCAGAAACTGCATCAAACTCAAAATCGCTTGCAACCTTTTTTTTATATTCAGAGAGATTGATTAGTTCTGGATCTTCAGATGAAATCCCAACTTTGTAATCTCCATAGTAAGTCTCTGAAAAATTGGCCTGTGCTCGATCATAACCGTTTTCATAGATTTTATTACCAAACGTAATTACAGGTTTTCTCGTGCGCTGTATTAAAATTCCCGAGCGGCTTACGGGTTCGTCAGGTGGTTGAATTATGTTTTTAACAACGTAAAGTGCTACTTCCAACCCTTCTGGAAGTTCCATCTGATAATATCCTGTGCATTCATTCTTCCATTCTTTTCCTGCTGCGGCAGCTGAGGCTAAAAGGCACATTGATAATAAATATAAATTTAATGTATTCATGAAGTAGCCCCATCAATCTCATTATTTCTATTTGCAAAAACCTTATGTTCATCATTTACAATCGTGTCATGCTCAGCAATTAGTCGCATATTGTATTGAATGAGATTATCCTCTCCTGAGGTCCAGTTTGGTGCTAGCGCAGTGAAATAACCTTTAATTTTTTTTAGATGATGATAATTTACAAATGAGCGTTTTTTATATTCTCTCCAGAAACTCTCTGAAAAAGGCATTTTTTCGCTATCTGCGCGTGAATTATTTTTGTTGGCAGCGAGTATCGGCCAGATTGAAGCTGGAGTTTGATCTTTTCTATTTTTAGTCTCTTTGTTGTCTGAGTAGACATTTCTTTTCGAACTTTCTGATTCGAATACATTACGGGGAATGAAATTAAAAACTTCTTCATATATATCCGCATTGTCTTTAGCTATCGACTGAATCTTCCCCCAGCTCGCTTTTAGCGCCGGTTTATCCAGTGCTTCTGCACATTCCTCCGCCGCGCTGCCCATCCACTTACGCCAGGCGTTCTGACGTAGCTCTCTTGCAAAAATGCGGCACGGGGCCGGCGTGCCAGTTCCGTCAAGGTCATGCACGCTGTGCGCCGTGTCGGCTATCGTCACCGCCAGCTCTGAGTCGCCGGTGCCCAGCAGGCTCCGGTCGTTAATGTTCGCGCTGCCCACCAGCACCCATCGGTCATCAACGATCATCAGCTTGCTGTGCACGTAAATCTGTTCCGTCACCGGCTGACCGTTAAGCTCGCCCTGATCGCGCAGGTTCAGCAGCGTCACAAATTCATAGCACGCCTCAGTGCTGATATTCAGATAGCCGTCTGCACAGGCGATTTCTAGCTCCGGAATGCGCCTGTGCCACTCTTTACGCGGCACCTGCGCTTCCTCCAGTTGCTGTTTCACCCACAGGCTGCGACGGATGCGGTTAATCAGGCTGTGCGAGCCAAACACCAGCGACTGCCGGGTCAGGTGGATTTGCGCCACGATTGCCGGATCGTCGAGCCTGCCCTCCGGATACACCGGCAGCACGATATAGATATGAAACGGCTCCGGGCAGTTGGCGAATATCACCCGCTTTATTTTGTCGCCCAGCCACTCCGCCAGCGGGTTTTCCGGCGCGGCTTTGTCAGACAAAACACGCGTGGCAAATGTGCTTATTGAGGGATTAATACTGCTTGCTACCGGGCTTAACTGATCACTGCCTTCTACCGACGAAACACCAAACGCCGAGACGAAAAACTGATTCTCGATATAGATATAGTGCTCCGCTTTTCCTATCAGCAGCTTCATGCTCTCCAGCACGTCCCTTTGGGTCTCGCTTGCCTGCCGGGCGACGTCTGGCATCGCCCGGTGTTCCTTCCGGCACATCTTCAGTGACGCGCTGCGCAGCACCTGCACCTGACAGCTACCCGCCTTCGCAGGCTTCGCCGCGGGCATCTTCAGCGCCGGGTTATAGGTCATCAGCGCTGAGGAGGACGACTGCGGCGGATAGCTGTTCCAGCGCAGCACGAAGTTTCGCACCAGGTCGTACACCGCCGGTCCTTCAATTTCCATCTGATAATCCTGCCACGGCATTCTCGGCTGTATCGCCGCGTCAAGATAGAGGCTTGACTTTTCGGCTCCCGGCGACTGACTTTCCCGCCGCGTCAGCACCGCATCAATAATGCGCGCCACGCTGGCCGCCTCGCGTTTCTTTGCCTGCTCAAACGCCGGTTTATCGCGCCGCCACTCCGGATGACTGGCCAGCATCGCGTACTCCTGCGCCGGGTTGTACCCGGCGGCCTGAACCATCGCCGGCACGCAGGGATTATACCTGTTCATGCCCTTGCGGCCGGCGGCGTCGGCCTTCAGGCCGTAGTTGTCGTCATAGCGACCGTACGCCAGGTCAATCCCGCCGACAAACGCCAGCCGTTCGTCCACAATCACGCACTTCTGGTGATGGGAAAAGAAGATGCCGGACAGCTCACCGGCGCGCAAAACATGAAACGCCTTGCGATTTACGTGCGTGTTCAAGGCTGCAAACACCCGCTCCGTTGCCAGGGAATAGGTCTCCACCTGAGCAGGATTCTTCCACGGCATGATGTACACCCGCAGCGCTGGCGTGGCCTGTACAGACGCCAGCAGCGCGTCAACCAGCCGCACGCCTTCCGCCAGCTGTGCATCCCAGTTCACCTGCCAGCCGGTGATGTAGATGCTCTTTTCAGCCTGACGGAACGCATTCAGCAGCGCGACAAAGTAATCCTTCCCACCGAGGTGCGCTTTTACACGGTTTCCCTCAGTAAACTCGGCAAAATTAACAGGAACTCCCGGCTTTGCGGTGTAGTGAACCCAGTGACTGTGCGTCGCCGTGGCGGTGTAACTGGTGTCATGGTTTTCATCAAAGTAGATGCTGCACGTGTTCATGGTGTCGTCGAGATGGTTCGCGGCCATGTGATTACTCCTCCGTGAGTGGCGGGAGCAGCGGTGCCCCCGTGTTTTGTTCAGCCCGTACACACTGAGTCAGCGCGGTACCGGGTGCGGCGCTTCCTTTGATCGCGCCGAAATCATGGTGATAGCCCATCGTATTCTGCGCGCAGGCGTCTTTTATCTCCTCGCTGGCATCAGCGGGTATCACGTTAAATCGCAGGCGATGGGCACGTTGTCCGGTAACCAGCCATAAACAATCTGAATAGCGCTGCGCCAGTTCGGTCAGTTCTGCCTGCTGCTCCTTTGAGGTAAGAACAAGCCCCTGCTCACCGGAGATGCCGCTCATGAGCACGTCATCCGTGCTCATGGCTTCTGATGACGATCCGGCTGGCACTATTTGCCAGCGACGCTGTGAATTTACCTGTCCGTTGATACCGGGACTGTCACCCAGCCGTATCACAGGGAGTAAAATCCGATTGGCGGCATGCTGCGCAAACCGGTCCGCCAGCGGCATCACCGGTATCTCAACCGGCATTTCCCGCGCCACCGCCTTATGCGTGCGTTTGATTTTCCGCAGATACTTCGCCTCGGTGCCGTACTCAATCCGCCCGGCTTCCAGCTTCAGGTAACTGCCGCCGCCTATCAGCACGATGCGTTTCTTGCTGGCGAACAGTATGTCCT
>Ga0308168_1003743_pt1 | contig 11428 bp, 7 predicted proteins | sample PhyCR2_FD_202133 | JGI IMG/M metagenome (GOLD analysis project Ga0308168, IMG submission 202133) | Phyllosphere microbial communities from UC Gill Tract Community Farm, Albany, California, United States - DLSLRC.R2 | ecosystem: Host-associated > Plants > Phyllosphere > Unclassified | place: USA... | reverse complement strand
TCCATGCTGGTGTACCTGTTCTTTCTTGATGCGGAGGGGCTTCGTGAGCCGGCCGGCCCGCGCCGTGGTAGGCGCCGGGCCGGTAAGACGACGCGCTGTTTATTGGATGATGCCGAGTTCCCGGCCGGCCTGCTCGAAGGCCTTCAGCACGGTGTCGAGCTGTTCGCGGGTGTGCGCGGCCGACAACTGCACGCGCACGCGCGCCTGGCCCATAGGCACCACCGGGTAGAAGAAGCCCGACAGCAGCACGCCCAGTTCGAACATGCGCGCCGCGAATTTCTGCGCGACCGGCGCCTCGAACAGCATCACCGGCACCACCGGGTGGGTGCCCGGCTTGATGGTGAAGCCGATGCGCTCGATCTCCTTGCGGAAGTAGGCGGTGTTTTCCATCAGGCGGTCGCGCAGCTCGGTCGACTTGCTGATGCGCTCCAGCACCGACAGCGAGGCGCCGGCGATCATCGGCGCCAGCGTGTTCGAGAACAGGTAGGGCCGCGACTTCTGGCGCAGGGTCTCGATGACTTCCTTGCGGGCGGAGGTGAAGCCGCCCATGGCGCCGCCCAGGGCCTTGCCCAGGGTGCCGGTGATGATGTCGATCTTGCCCAGCACGCCGCAGTGCTCGTGGGTACCGCGGCCGGTTTGTCCCATGAAGCCCGAGGCGTGCGATTCGTCGACCAGGGTCAGGGCGCCGTATTGTTCGGCCAGTGCGACGATCTTGTCGAGCTGGGCGATGGTGCCGTCCATCGAGAACACGCCGTCGGTGACGATGACTTTGTGGCGCTTGCCGGCGTTGGTCGCGGCCTGCAGCTGCTTTTCCAGGTCCGCCATGTCGTTGTTGGCGTAGCGGTAGCGCGCGGCCTTGCACAGGCGGATGCCGTCGATCAGCGAGGCGTGGTTCAGGGCATCCGAGATGATGGCGTCGTTTTCGTCGAACAGCGGCTCGAACACGCCGCCGTTGGCATCGAAGGCCGCAGCGTACAGGATCGTGTCCTCGGTGCCGAGGAAGCGCGACAGCGCCCCTTCCAGCTCCTTGTGCACGGTCTGGGTGCCGCAGATGAAGCGCACCGACGACAGGCCGTAGCCGTATTTTTCCAGCGCCGCGGCGGCCGCCTGCGCGGTCTGTTCGTCGCCGGACAGGCCAAGATAGTTATTGGCGCACATGTTGATCAGCGTGCGGCCGTCCTGGGCTTCGACTGTCGCCCCCTGGCGCGAGGCGATCACGCGTTCGGGCTTGAACAGGCCCTCGCTGCGGAGCGTGTCGAGTTTCTGCTGGAGGGCGCCGTAGAAGGCCTGGTCGCTCATGTGCTTGTCCTTTGCTGGAGAATGTTGTAACGTCTGGTCAAAGAAATCGCGTTCGATGTACTGTACTTATCTACTATATCGAACCAGAATTCAATATAGTGAATCTTACTCCCGGCCATTGAACTTGGCAAGCCGCTCCCTAGAACATCAGAATGAACAATGTAGTAAACAATAGTGCCCCGCCCGAAGTCGGCGCCACCCTGCAGCGCATGCGCCTGGCGCGCGGCCTCACGCTGGAAGACCTGTCGCGCATCGCCGGCGTCTCCAAATCGATGCTGTCGCAGATCGAACGCGAAAAAGCCAACCCTACCATCGCCATCACCTGGCGCCTGGCGAATGCCCTCGGCGTCCAGATCGGCGAACTGCTGTCGTCCGAGGTGCGCAGCGCGGAGCTGATCCGCGTCGTCGACGCCCACGAAATCCCGACCCTGCCCGGCAGCCATGCCGGCTACTCGCTGCGCATCCTGGGTCCGATGGACCTGGCCGGCAAGTACGAGTGGTACGAGCTGACGCTGGCGCCGGGCGGCGAACTTGCCTCGCAGCCTCACGATCCGGGCACCAGCGAACACCTCACCGTCCTGACCGGCGCGGTGGAACTGGAAGTGGGCATCGAAAAGAAGAAAATCAAGCACGGCGGCACCGCCCGCTATCCGGCCGACCAGGCCCACGTGATCCGCAATGCCGGCAAGACCGAGGCGCGGGCGCTGCTGGTGGTCGTGCAGCGCTGACACGCGGCGCTGTTCAGTTTCTGCCACGCGACAAAATGTCAAATCTGATGACAAGAATCGGCCTCACATTTAATATATTGCCCTACATCAACAATAGGTAGGCCAAGCGGCAGTGTCCCGGGGCTGCCGCACATAGGCCGCATGCCCAGCCGTCACGACATCGCGCAATGGCGCGCCCAGATTTTCTCTTCCCTGCTGTCGGTCGTGCTGGTAATCGGCACGATCGCCGCCGCCCCCTGCATTCCCCTGCTGATCCGCCAGGGCATGTGGCCCGTGGCCGTGATGGACCTGGTCGTGCTGGGCTGGATCTTCGCTATCCGGCGCCTGACCCGCCTGTCCTATGCGGCGCGCGTGGCCCATTTCCTGGGCATCGTTTTCGTACTCGGCGTCGGCCTGCTGCTGACGGTCGGCCCGATCAGCCTGAATTACCTGATGGCGCCTCCTGTGCTGGCCGTGATCCTGCTGGGCACGCGTCCGGCGCTGATCCTCCTCGGGCTGGGCAGTACCAGCATCCTCGTGCTCGGCCTGACCGGCCAGGTCGCCATGCAGGTGACCACGCTCGAGCACGAGCCGGTGCTGGCCACGCTGGCCACCACCCTCAACTTCGCCTGCATCGGCGCCCTGGTGACGCTGACCTCGGGCACCCTGCTCAAAGGCCTGTCGCGCTCCCTGGGCGAGGCACGCGGCACCGCCGACGCCCTCGAAGCCGGCCAGGCCGAGCTGCATGCCGCGAATGCCGAGCTGGGCCTGACCTCGACCGCGCTGGCGCGCCTGAACGACCTGGTCATCATCGCCAAGGTCGATCCGGCGCCGGGGGCGCCGCAGCCGATCATCTTCGTCAACGACGCCGCCCTGCACCGCTCGGGCTACGCGCGCGCCGAGATGATTGGGCGCAGCCTGCGCATGCTGCACGGCGCCGATACCGATCCGGCCACCGTCCGCCGCATCGTCGACGCCATGCGCCGCGACGAACCGGTGCGCGCGGAAGTGATCAACTACACCAAGGGCGGCGACCCGTACTGGGTCGAAATGGAAATGCTGCCGTTTTCCAGCCACGGCGCCGCCATCACGCACTGGGTGGTGATCGCGCGCGACATCACCGAGCGCCGCCATTCGGCGCAGGCGATCCACCAGCTGGCCTTCTTCGACGTGCTGACCGGTCTGCCCAACCGGCGCCTGCTGATGGAGCGGCTCGACGCCATGGTGGCCGGCAGCCACGCCGGCCGCGGCCTGGGCGCGCTGGCCTACATCGACCTCGACAACTTCAAGAAGATCAACGACGCCTGTGGCCACGCCGCCGGCGACCAGCTGCTGACCACTGCGGCGGCGCGCCTGCGCGGCGCGGTGCGCACCCACGATACCGTGGCGCGCCTGGGCGGCGACGAATTCGTGATCCTGCTGGAAGGCCTGGACGCCGATCCGGCCACGGCGCGCCGGGCCGCGGTGAAAGTGGCAGACAAGGTTCGCATGGCGCTGTCGCAGCCGATGGAGATCGACGGCCAGTGGTACCAGTCCTCGGCCAGCATCGGCGTCGCGCTGGCGCTGGGCGGCCGCGAAAGCGCGCACGACCTGATGCGCGAAGCCGATACCGCGATGTACCACGCCAAGGCCGGCGGGCGCAACGGCGTGGTGATGTTCGAGACCGCGATGCTGGCCGACGCCGAACGCAAGCTGGCCCTGGAACGCGACCTCGCCAACGCGCTCGACAACGGCGAACTGGCGATGCACCTGCAGCTGCAGGTCGACCACGCCGGCATGCCGGCCGGCGCCGAGCTGCTGATGCGCTGGACCCGCCCCGACGGCCTGGTGCCGCCCGACCTGTTCATCCCGATCGCCGAGAGTAGCGGCCTGATCGTCACACTCGGCCACTGGGTGCTGCGCCAGGCCTGCGCCGCCTGGATCGCGCTCGACGCGGCCGGCCATGCGCTGCCGCTGTCGATCAATGTCAGCCCGCTGCAGTTCCGCCAGCCGGATTTCGTCGCCAGCGTGCGCGCCACGCTGCAGGAGACCGGCGTGCCGCCGGACCAGCTGATCTTCGAGGTCACCGAAGGCCTGCTGGTCGACGACATCGACCAGACCGTCGCACGCATGCACGAACTGACCGCACTCGGCATCCGTTTCTCGATCGACGATTTCGGCACCGGCTACTCGAGCCTGGCCTACCTCAAGAAGATGCCGCTGTACGAACTGAAGATCGACCGCAGCTTCCTGCGCGACACGCCGCACGATGTCAACGGCAACGCGCTGGTGCAGTCGATGCTGGCGATGGCGCGCCAGCTCGGCCTGCGCGTGGTGGCCGAGGGCATCGAAACCGACGCCCAGGCGCAGTTCATTTCAACCAACGGGCGCGCCTGCATGCAGGGCTATTTGTTCTGCCGGCCGATGCCGCTCGACGCCCTGATCAGGCAGCTGGCAACCGCCTGAGGACGCCGGCGGACGCGCATCCAGCACCGCCAGCACATCGGCGACGCCGATGGCGGTGACCCAGTCGTCGCGCTCGGCCAGCATGATGACGATGCTGTTGTCGCTGTCGATCGGCACCCATTCCGGCGTCGTGCAGCGCATCAGTGCGATTACCGGCACCTTCACCGCATTCGCCAGGTGCATGACGGCGGTCTCCACGGAGATGACCAGGCTGCACAGGCGCATCACCGCCGGCAGCTGGAAGAAATGCTCGTCGGCGCTGAACAGGCGCACCCGCTCGAACGCCGGGTCTTTCTGGCGCCGCACCATGCGTCGGGTCTCCGCGAGCTCTTCCGGCACCGTGTTCACGATGAAGGCGGCCTCGCGCCAGGCCGGACGCGCCGCCATCGCCCGGATCAGCGCCGCCACGTGCTCGAGCGGCCAGGTGCGGTCGGGCGACTTGGAAAAGGCGTTCACGAACACCGCCGGCCGTTCGCCGATGCCCCACTCGCCGAACTGCGCCCGCGCGCGCGCCTGCCATGCCGGCGGGATCTCCAGCACCGGGAAGCGCGCCTGGCGCGGGATGTAGAGGCCGAAGAAGCGCGCGAACCAGCCGGCGTAGATGTCGCTGATGTGCTGGCCGCCGCAGTTGCCGGCCTGGTACAGCGGGATGCTCGCGTTCATCCGGCGGTAGCTGGCATGGCGCGACAGGCCCTTGAACCAGCGCTCGGGCGCCCCTTTCAGGCCGACGATGAAGCCGCGCGGACTGATCGAACGCGCCATGCGCGCGTAGCGGTGGCCGTCGACCACGGTCAGCGTCGCCACCAGCGGATAATCCTGGGCACGCGCTTCCTGCAGCGACGCGGCGAGCGTCGCCGGGCTGTAGGTCTTGTCGTAGACTTTGGCGATCCACGGACAGGCGGCCAGCCAGTCGAACAGCGCATATTTCTGCAGATGCGGCCAGGCGGCCGGGTCTGCCGTGCGGCGGCGCTCGTCGATCCAGAGGTGGATCTCGATATGCGGCCAGGCCGCCTTGAAGGCGCGCAGGCAGCCCTCCAGGTAGGTGAAGTCGCCGATCGCCAGGTGGGTCACGAACAGGATGCGGCCGGCGCCCGCCAGCAGGGCCGGCGCGACCAGGGGCGCCGCCGGTACGCCCGCCGCGGTGGATGAGGGCGATGCCGCCGGGACGGGTGGGAGCGGGGAGCGCGACCTGAACAAACCATTCCTTTCGAAACGAAAAAAGGCCGCACCCCGATGTCTGCAGGGTACGGCCGCGGGCGTCCAATTATGCGCGAGGGCCGTGCGCGCCGGGCACAGCCATTACAAATTTTACGCAGACTTACTTACTTTCTTACTTACTATTTTACGTACTTGTTTACTTACTCGGCCCCGCCGGCAACGCTCGCTGCGTTGCCGCCGACCGCGTCGTTCATCTTCAGCGATTTGCTCAGGAAACCCCAGATATCGGCCACCTCCTCGATGCGCTTACTTGTAGGTTTGCCGGCGCCGTGGCCGGCCTTGGTGTCGATACGGATCAGCACCGGATTGCTGCCGGCTTGCGCGGCCTGGGCGGTGGCGGCGAACTTGAAGCTGTGGGCCGGCACCACGCGGTCGTCGTGGTCGGCGGTGGTGATCAGCGTGGCCGGATAGCAGGTGCCCGGCTTCAGGTTGTGCAGCGGCGAGTATTTCACCAGTGCCTTGAACTCGTCCGCGTTGTCCGACGAACCGTAGTCCGAAGTCCAGGCCCAGCCGATCGTGAACTTATGGAAGCGCAGCATGTCCATCACGCCCACCTGCGGGATCGCAGCGGCAAACAGGTCCGGACGCTGGGTCATGGCGGCGCCCACCAGCAGGCCGCCGTTGCTGCCGCCATTGATCGCCAGCTTGGAGGGCGAGGTCACCTTGTTGTTGACCAGCCACTCGGCGGCGCCGATGAAGTCGTCGAACACGTTCTGCTTGCCGAGCTTGGTGCCGGCTTCGTGCCAGCGCTGCCCGTACTCGCCGCCGCCGCGCAGGTTGGCCTCGACGAACACGCCGCCCATCTCCATCCATGCAAGGTAGGCCGGCGAGAAGCCCGGGGTCAACGAAATGTTGAAGCCGCCGTAGCCGTACAGCAGGGTCGGGTTATTGCCGTCAAGCTTCAGGCCTTTTTTCGAGACGATGAACATCGGCACCCTGGTACCGTCACGGCTGGTGAAGAATTGCTGACGGGTCTCGTAGTCGGACGGGTTGAACAGCAGCTTGGGCTGGCGGAATACGGTGCTCTGGCCGCTCTTCATGTCGAGGCGGTAGATCGTGGTCGGCGTGGTGAAGCTGGTGAAGGCGAAGAAGGTCTCGTTGTCGTTGCGCTTGGCGTCGAAGCCCGACACGCTGCCGATGCCCGGCAGCGCGATCTCGCGCACCGGCTTGCCCTTGAGGTCGGTGACCTTGACCACGCTGCGGGCGTCGGCCAGGTATTCCAGCACCAGCTGGTTGCCGATCATGCGGCCGCCCTGCAGGGTCTGCGTGGTTTCCGCGACCACGGTCTTCCAGCTGGCTTCCTGCGGCTTGCGCAGGTCGATCGCGACCACGCGGCGGCGCGGCGCGGCCTTGTCGGTGCTGAAATAGAAGGTATCGCCGACGTTGTCGATGAAGTCGTAGGCGGCGTCGAAATCGCCGACCAGCGGCAGCACCTTGCTGTCGGGCTTGCTCAAGTCCTTATAGAACACCTTGTACTTCGGCGACGTGTCGCGCGAGGCCGTGATCAAGAGGTAGCGCCCGTCGTCGGTGGTGTGGCCGGCGAGCTGCCATTCCTTCTGGTCGGGACGGTCGTAGACCAGCACGTCGGCATCCTGCGACGTGCCGACCTTGTGGTAGTACAGCTTCTGGAAGTAATTGACGTCGGCCAGCTTGGTCGCTTCCTTCGGCGCGTCATAGCGGCTGTAGAAGAAGCCCTTGCCGTCGTGGGTCCAGGACGTCGACGAGAACTTGACCCACTTCAGGTGGTCGCCCAGGTCCTTGCCGGTCTCGATGTCGCGCACCAGGATCTCGTTCCAGTCCGAGCCCGAGGCCGCGGTCGAGTAGGCCAGCAGCTTGCCGTCCGGGCTGACCGCGGTGTCGGCCAGTGCCACGGTGCCGTCGGCCGCCAGCGTGTTCGGATCCAGCAGCAGGCGCGGCGTGTCCGAGAGCGAGCTCATCGTGTACAGCACCGCCTGGTTCTGCAGGCCGTCGTTGCGCGTGAAGAAGTAGCGGCCGCCTTCCTTGAAAGGCACGCCGTAGCGCTCGTAGTTCCACAGCTGGGTCAGGCGCTGGCGGATCGCCTCGCGTTGCGGAATCTGCGCCAGGTAGGCCTGGGTCACCTTGTTCTCGGCATCGACCCATGCCTTGGTGTCGGCACTGTTGGCGTCTTCCAGCCAGCGGTACGGATCGGCGACCACGGTGCCGTGGTAATTGTCGGTCTGGTCGACTTTCCTGGCAACCGGGTAGCTCGGCGGCGTGCCATCCACAGGGCAGGATGCGCCAATCGAGAGCGGTGCGGCGAACACGGCGGCCAGGGCGGCCACGAGAGTGAGACGTTTCATGGGCAGGGACTCTTGGACAAGGTTATCGTAGATGCTACAAAACAATGATAACGCGAATTGCCCAACAGACAAACCAGTGACTCCCACCCCGTCCGCCCTGGGAGCCGATTCAGGCGGCGCGGCGCTCCGGACTCTCGACGGTGCGGGCACGGCGCCAGGCGCGTTGCATGTCGACCGCGCTGTCGATCTGCTGCGGCGACAGGCGGCGCGCGACGATGGCCTTGTTGGCACTCGCCGCCGGATCGCCGGCGTCGGCCGCCAGCAGCATCCACATATAGGAGCGGACGGTATCGCGCTCGACGCCGCGCCCGCTGTTGTACATGCCGCCGAGGTTGTACTGGGCCAGCGCATGGCCCTGCTCGGCCGCCAGGCCGTACCAGTGCACCGCGCAGGCGTCGTCCTGCCCGACACCCTGGCCGTTGGCGTACATGACGCCGAGGTTGTTCTGGGCACTGGCGTCGCCCTGCTCGGCCGCGCGCCGGTACCACGCGACGGCGGCGCTTTCGTCGCGCCGCACGCCCTGGCCATGCGCATACATCACGCCCAGCGTAAACTGGGCGTTGGGCGCGCCCTGCTCGGCCGCCATGCGGTACCAGAGCAGCGCACGCGCCGGGTCGCGCGCCACGCCGCGGCCGTGCGCGTACATGTTGCCGAGGCTGTACTGCGCCAGCACATGGCCCTGCTCGGCGGCGCGCGTGGTCCAGGCGAGCGCGCGCCCTTCGTCGCAGTGGCCGCTGCCGCCTTTGCCGCCGGACAACAGCTGGCCGAGGCTGAACTGGGCTTCGGCATCGCCCTGGCGGGCGGCGCACTGCAGCCAGGTGTAGGCGCCCTGGGGATCGCAGCCGACCACGCCTTCGAGACAGGCCAGCCCGAGCAGGCGCTGGGCCGCCGGATAGCCGCGTCCGGCGGCGCGCCGGAACCAGTGCAGCGCCTCGGCTTCGCCGCCGGCACCGCTGCCCGGGCCGCTGCCCGGGCTACTGCCGTTGCCGGCCGGGATGCCGCTGGCCAGGCCCTGGCCGCGCCGGTACATCAGGCCGAGTTCGACCTCGGCGGCGGCATCCTCGAGCACGGCGGCCTTGCGGAACCAGGCCATCGCCAGCGCGTGGTTGACGGCCACGCCCTCGCCGTTCAGGTAGCATTCGCCGAGCAGGCGCTGGGCGCTGGCGAGGTCCTGCTCGGCCGCCTTGTAATACCAGGCGACGGCCTGGTCCGGCTGGCGCGGCACGCCGCGGCCCTTGCGGTAGAGGTCGCCAAGATTCTGCTGGGCCGAGGCATCGCCCTGCTCGGCCGCCAGCCCGAACCAGTAGGCCGCCAGGCTGTCCGAGCGCGCCACCCCGCGGCCCTGGCTGTACATGCTGCCGAGATGATTCTGGGCAAAGGCAAGACGCTGGCGCGCGGCACGGGCCAGCCACAGGCAGGCGAGGCCGTCATCGCGGGCAACGCCGGCACCGTTCTTGTACAGCAGCGCCAGGTTGAACTGCGCGTAGGGATTGCCGCGTTCGGCCGCGTGGACGAACCACGCCAGGACCGACGCGTCGTGCGCAGGGTCGGCGTGGCGGCCGGGCTGGCGTCGGGGATCGGGCTGAGGGTCGGGCTGAGAGTCGGGGGGCTGCATGCTGGTTTCTCCGCAAATCCGGACGAGGCAGCAGCGCGGACGGGCACGCTGCACAATTCGCAACTATTGGCAAAAGTCTAATAAGACGATGCTTTACGGATTTGATCTACGACAAGTGCGTAGGGATGGACAGCGCGAAAAAGCGCTCCCGGATGGCATGCACACGGAATAAAGGCGGCAGACGGTACCGCCGGTGCAGTCCAGCGGTCGGCGGCGAAGCACCTAGCGCGCCTGACAAACCTTTGGCGCAATAGATGCGGCTTGCCGACGCATCGTCGCGTTACAACGCCGCCATGGCGGTTTTGTCAGGTGCTGTCAGCGGTTGGCGCGGCGGTCGGCCGCATACTTGCCGACGAAGCCATGCACCTTGGCTGCCGCCAGGCGGTTGATCGAGACCAGCAGGTCCGGCTCGACCTGGCCCAGGCCGTAGGAGCGGTCCAGGTGGCGGCCGATGTGCAGCAGCAGCTCCGCCGCGACTTCGGCATCGGCTTCGGCGCGGTGGGCACGGCCGTTGAAACGGATGCCGAGCGAGCGCGTCAGCAGTCCCAGCTTGTAGCTGGCCAGGCCCGGGAACACGCGGCGCGCCAGTTTCAGCGAGCACACCAGGTCGGAATGACGGCAGGCGTGGCCAAGCAGCGCGCCCTCGGCTTTCAGGAATTTCTCGTCGAAGCTGGCGTTGTGGGCGGCCAGCGGGTCGGCGCCGATGAATTCGATCAGCTCGGGCACGACCTGGTCGACCGGCGGCGCGCCGTCGACCATCGCCTGGGTGATGCCGGTGTAGTCGACGATGAAGGGCGGAATGCGCACGCCGCAATTGACCAGCGAGACATAGCGGTCGACCACGCGGCCGCCGGCAATGCGCAGCGCCGCCACTTCGGTGATGCGGTCGCCCGCTTCCGGCGACAGGCCGGTGGTCTCGAAGTCGAGCATGACGATGGGGCGTTGGTACACTGCAGATCCTTTGCGTTATCAGGAAAACTTGCGCGCGGCATCCAGCGCCAGGCCGGCGCCGATACTGCCGAACAGGTCGCCTTCGACCCGGCGCGCATCCGGCACGATGGCGGCGATGCGCTCGCGCAGGGCGCCGACCCCGCTCGAGCCGCCGGTAAAGAATACGGTATCGACGCGTTCCGGCGCTACCCCCGCATCGCCCAGCATGCGCTGCACCGTGGCGGCGATGTCGTCGGTCAGGCCGCCGATGGCGCCGGTGAAGGCGCTGCGGCCGACCCGCAGCAGCTCCGGCGGCGCCAGGCGGTCGAGGTCGAGCGTGACTTCGGGCGCGTCCGACAGTCCGATCTTGGCAGCCTCGACCTGCATCGCCAGCCAGTGCCCGGCGCGCTCGTCGATCAGGCCGCGCAGGCGCTTCAGCTTGGCCGGCTCGGCGGCATCGCGCACCAGTTCGTCGAGCTGGGCCGCGCTCTTGCGCGTGTAGGCCTGGTTGATCGTATGCCAGGTCGCCAGGTTGAAGTAATAACTGTTCGGCACCGCCGCGCCGGACAGCAGCGTACTGCCGTAGCCCAGCAGCGGCATCACCGCCGCCAGGCTCAGGTATTTGTCGAAATCGGTGCCGCCGAGGTGGACGCCGCCGGTGGCCAGGATGTCGTCGCGGCGCTCGACGCGGCCGGCGCGGTCCGGGCCGAGGCGCAGCAGCGAAAAGTCCGAGGTACCGCCGCCGATGTCGGCAATCAGCACCAGTTCTTCGCGCTCGATGCGCGATTCATAGTCGAAGGCGGCGGCGATCGGTTCGTACTGGAAGCCGATGTCGCGGAAACCCACCGAGCGCGCGATCTCGGCCAGCGTGTCTTCGGCCAGTCGGTCGGCCG
>Ga0308168_1003742_pt1 | contig 11429 bp, 10 predicted proteins | sample PhyCR2_FD_202133 | JGI IMG/M metagenome (GOLD analysis project Ga0308168, IMG submission 202133) | Phyllosphere microbial communities from UC Gill Tract Community Farm, Albany, California, United States - DLSLRC.R2 | ecosystem: Host-associated > Plants > Phyllosphere > Unclassified | place: USA... | reverse complement strand
CGCTCGTGCTGAGCCAGGTAGGCGAGGATGTCCTCGCTGATCAGATCGGATTGATGACTCATTGCATTCAAGCTCCAAGCTGTAAGCTTCAAGCAGCAAGCTTGTCGGCGTACAGCTAGTTAGAAATTTTGTTGATCAACCCAGCAAGCATTCTGGATAGCTCACGGGTTTCAGTTATCCAGTCGTTGGCCAATTCGGCAGGCAAATAACCGATTTCACCGGCGATGATCAGTTGGGTCCGCAGTTCTGCGCAGGAAGCCTTCGCCACGCTCAGGAACCATGCTTTCTCCCGCATTCCTCTGCGCTCCATTCCCTCAGCGATATTGGAGGGGACTGAAACGGCTGCTCGAGTGATTTGGGACCTGAATCCAAAATCCCGACACCCAGCAAATGCCCGATATATCTCAACGGCTAAATTTTTACTTCTCTGCCAAACCAGCAACTTCTCAAAACCCACTGCAGGCACTCCCTGTGCGCCCGCAATGCAGGCGGCAGTCCACAAAACTCAGAAACTACTCGCTCCGCTTCTGTCTTGCAGCTTGCCGCTTGTAACTTGAAGCTTAGAAATAGCCCTGACGTTTCTTGTCTTCCATGGAACCGGCGCCATCGTGGTCGATGACCCGGCCCTGGCGCTCGGAAGTGCGCGTCAGGAGCATTTCCTGAATGATGTCGGTGAGCGTTTCGGCCTCCGACTCGACAGCGCCCGTGAGCGGGTAGCAGCCGAGGGTACGAAAACGCACCTTCTTCTTGACGATGCGGGCCTTTTCTTCCTCGGAGAGGTGTTCGAGGATGCGCTCGTCATCGATCATGATCAGGGTGCCGTTCTTCTCGATGACTTCACGCTCGGCAGCGAAGTACAGCGGCACGATCGGGATGCCTTCGAGGTAGATGTACTGCCAGATGTCCAGTTCGGTCCAGTTCGACAGTGGGAAGACGCGGATCGACTCCCCCTTGTTGACCTTGCCGTTGTACACGTTCCACAGCTCGGGGCGCTGGTTCTTCGGGTCCCAGCGGTGCTTGCTGTCACGGAACGAGTACACACGCTCCTTGGCCCGCGACTTCTCTTCGTCGCGGCGAGCACCACCGAAGGCGGCGTCGAAACCATGCTTGTCCAGCGCCTGTTTCAGACCCTGGGTCTTCATGATGTCAGTGTGCTTGGAGCTGCCATGGGTGAACGGGTTGATGCCCTGCGCCACACCCTCGGGGTTGACGTGGGTGATCAGTTCCAGGCCCATTTCCTCGACCATCTTGTCGCGGAACCTGTACATCTCCTGGAATTTCCACTGGGTGTCGACGTGCATGACCGGGAACGGCAGCTTGCCCGGGAAAAAGGCCTTGCGCGCCAGGTGCAGCATCACGGCGGAATCCTTGCCGATCGAGTACAGCATCACCGGGTTGTCGAACTCGGCGGCCACCTCGCGGATGATGTGGATGCTTTCCGCCTCCAGCTGTTTCAAGTGCGTCAGTTTGTCGACCATGGCTACTCACGTAAAACGATCTTATGGACGGCCTGCGGGCCGTGTTCGAGCGGATCACTCTATCACAGCGGCTGCTTCTATTTAGGCAGCCAGCTAGATCGAAAAAGTCTAACGATATGACTGGGGGTTAGGCTAATGCCTGTCAGTCAAGCGTTACTGGGGCTGCTTTGCAGCCCTTCGCGGGCACGCCCGCTCCCACACGTTTGGCGCTGAACTCAAGAAATGCGCGATCCCCTGTGGGAGCGGGCGTGCCCGCGAAGGGTCGCACATCGGCCCCAAATTACTTAACTGACTGGCATTTCACTACTGCGGTTTTTTTTTTGCGAAGCGTTCGAGGCAGGCACCACATGGTGATCGAACACGCCCGAGCACATCCGGGCGCGTAGTTCAGCCCCAGTTGCTAACTGAACAGCGTGTTCCTACACATCAGTAGCCGCTGAGAATGTTGACGATCACTCCGCTGGCGATGGCGACCAGCACGTAGTCGCCGTTCACGTACAACCAGCGGTGATCGCGCGGAGGTGCATACAGGTGCCGCGCCTTCCAGTCGGTCACCCAGTAACGGTCACCACGGTAATGCGGGTCGACCACATGGCCGCGGCGCCACTGCTGGTGGGGCACCGGCATGCCTTTTTGCGGGTGGAAGTTCGGGTCGCGATAAGCAGGCCCCCGGCCATTGTCGTGGCGGCCCTGCGGCTTAGCGTGGGGCGGGTTGCCTGCGTGCCCTGGGCCGCCATCATGACGGTCAGGCGGGCCAGGCTGCGCGAAACTTGCCAGAGGTGCGCTGAGCATCAGCGCCGCGCAAATCATGGTCAGGGTCTTTTTCATCGTTGCGGTCCTCTGTGTATTAACGCCCGGCTGGATCTTTCAATGACCGGGTACGGTTAACCAATCAGACCATGAATCAGGTCGTTTAATGTCAGGACAGAGGTAAAGGTCCGGTAAAGGTGGCCTGGCAAAAACACGAAGCTAGCGTAGCCCAAGCGCTTTCAAGCGACGGTACAGCGTGCGTTCGCTCATGCCCAAATGAAGCGCCAGCTCACTGCGCGAACCTTTGAACTGTTCCAGAGCCTGGGCCAGTTCACCGAGGTCACGGCGCTTTACGCCACGGCTCACCGGCGTTTGCGCGCCGATGTCCTCAGGCAGGTGCTCCGGCCTGATCACCCCATCATCGGCGAATAACCGCGCCCGTTCCAGAACATTGCGCAGCTCGCGGATGTTGCCCGGGAACGGATGCAAGGCAAGGCGCTGCAAGGCATCGTCACTCAAGCTGGGGACCGATGTGCCCGCCATGCGTTGCAGCAGGCTCTGCGCCAGCAAGGGAAGATCCTCTACCCGCTCACGCAGTGCCGGCAGGCGAATCGGGAAGCCGCTGATGCGGTAGTACAGGTCCTCACGGAAGCTGCCATCGGCAACCATTTGCCTGAGGGGTTTGTGCGTGGCCGACACCAGGCGGAAATCCGAATGCACTGTGCGCAGGCTGCCTACCGGGCGGAAGCTGCCAGACTCGATCAGGCGCAACAGCTTCACCTGCATCGCCAGCGGCACTTCACCAATTTCATCAAGGAACAGCGTGCCGCCATGGGCGGCTTCGGCCAGGCCGATCTTGCGCTGGTTGGCGCCGGTGAACGCGCCTTTTTCGTACCCGAACAGTTCGCTCTCGAACAATGACTCGGTCAAGCCGGTGCAGTCCACCACCACCAGTGGGCCGTTTGCCCTGGCGCTACCCATGTGCAGCGCACGGGCGAACAGCTCCTTGCCGGTGCCTGACTCACCTTGCAGCAAGACAGGGATCTGCGCTGGCGCCGCGCGTTGCAGGCTGGCCAGGGCTGCCTTGAAGGCCGGCGCACGGCCCACCAGCCCTTGCTCTTGCGGCTGGGCCGAGGCCAACGTGATGGTGGTCAAGCGTTCGACAAAGGCTACGACCGTACCCTGTTCGTCCAGGATCGGCCGCAGCTCTACATCCACGTGCTCGGGCCCGCGTGGCGTGTGGTGAATGTGCAACACGCGCTCCGCGACCTTGCTGTCCCAGGCTTTGCGCATGGGGCAATGTTCGCCAGCCTGGTCGCATGGCACGGCATAGTGGTGCGACACCCTGTGGCACTTTTCCCCTAGGGGTGCTTGTTCGTGCTGGCCGAACTGGCGGCGATACGCAGCATTGGCCGCCAGGATGTTGTAGTCGGTGTCCAGCACGATGGTCGGCAGGGCATCGTGCTCGAGGTAGGAAACCAGCGCCAGGATAAACGGATGGGTTTCAGGCATGACAGCACCGTTCGGATGATCGATGCAGGGTAACAAGGACTGCCAAACACTGCCATTGGCTGACAGTCGACTGCCAAAGGTGCTGCCAATTCAGCCAGGTGTTGTCAGTACTGCTCCGGTTTCGTTGGGCCCGGCACGATAAAGAGCCTGGCATGCATCTTGATAAACCTCCTGATACTGCCTACGCCTTGAATAGACGCGGCGGATAACTGGAGAACGTGATGATCATCGGCAACAACCTTCACGTGGACGCCTTTTACGATGAGGCGACCTCGACCATCAGCTACTTGGTCATGGACCGTGAAACCCGACACTGCGCGTTGATCGACAGCGTACTGGATTACGACCCCAAGGCCGGGCGCACCTGTACTGCCTCAGCAGATCGGCTGGTCGAGCGCGTGGCTGAATTGCACGCCAGCGTGCGCTGGATACTTGAAACACATGTGCATGCCGACCACCTATCGGCAGCGGCCTACCTGAAGGAGAGGCTTGGCGGCCATACCGCCATTGGTGCGCACATCACCCAGGTGCAGAAGGTTTTTGGCAGCTTGTTCAACGCCGAGCCTGGCTTTGCCCGTGATGGCAGCCAGTTCGATGTGCTGTTCGAAGACGAGGAAGGTTTCCGCATCGGCAACCTGCATGCGCGGGCATTGCACACCCCTGGGCACACGCCTGCATGTATGAGCTTCATGATCGAGGATGCGGGTGAGACCGCGGTGTTCGTCGGCGACACCTTGTTCATGCCTGACTACGGTACTGCCCGTTGCGATTTCCCCGGCGCCGACGCCCGTACGCTGTACCGCTCGATCCGGCGCTTGCTGGCGTTCCCCGACCAGACCCGCCTGTTCATGTGCCACGACTACCTGCCAGGTGGTCGCGAAATGCAGTACGTCACCACCGTTGCCGAGCAGCGCGCCAGCAATATCCACATCCACCAGGGTATCGACGAGGACAGTTTCGTCGCCATGCGTGAGGCCCGCGACAAAACCCTCGACATGCCGGTGCTGATCCTGCCGTCGGTGCAGGTGAACATGCGCAGTGGCCACTTTCCGGAGCCGGAAGCCAACGGCGTCAGGTATTTGAAGATCCCGCTGAACAAGCTGTAAGCGCCCTGCCCTATAACCAGATTTCCAGGATTTATTGCCATGCCTGCCTTGTCGTCCACTACCCATACCGACCACCACACAGTGGTCATCGTCGGTGCCGGTGCCGCCGGTATCGCCACTGCATCCAGCCTTATCAGCCGTGACGCGTCCTTGGATGTGGCCTTGATCGACCCAGCCGAGGTGCACTACTACCAACCTGGCTGGACCATGGTCGGCGCTGGTGTTTTCAACGCGGCGAGCACTGCCCGCACCATGGCTTCGACGATTCCGCGCGGGGTGCGCTGGGTAAAGGCGCGCGTCCAGGGTTTCGACCCGGTGCGCCAGTTGGTCATGCTCGAGGATGGCCGGGCCATCGGCTATGAACAACTGGTGGTTTGCCCTGGCCTGAAGCTCGATTGGGCGGCCATTGATGGGCTCAGCGAGACCTTGGGCCGTAACGGGGTCACCTCCAATTACCGCTACGACCTAGCGCCCTATACCTGGGAGCTGGTGCAGAAGCTCAAGCACGGCCGTGCCCTGTTCAGTCAGCCGCCCATGCCGATCAAATGCGCCGGCGCGCCACAGAAGGCGCTGTACCTGTCGTGCGACCATTGGCTACGCCACGGTCACCTGGGCGCGATCAAAGCCAGCTTCTTCAATGCCGGCGCAGTCTTGTTCGGTGTGGCCGACTACGTGCCTGCCTTGATGCAGTACATCGAAAAATATGCCGTGGACCTGAATTTCAGCCATCGGCTGGTCGCCGTGGACGGCCCTAAAAAACGTGCCACCTTTGTGCGTAGCCTGCCCGATGGCAGCAGCGAAACCCGCGTCGAGGCCTTCGACCTGCTGCATGTGGTTCCGCCGCAAGTCGCGCCGGACTTCATCCGTGAAAGCCCATTGGCCGACAGTGCCGGCTGGGTCGATGTAGACCCGCACACCCTGCGCCATCGCAAGTACAGCACTGTTCACGCCTTGGGCGATGTGGCCAACACCAGCAACGCCAAGACAGCTGCAGCGGCCCGCAAGCAGGCTCCGGTAGTGGCCAATAATGTGCTGGTAGCGCTGGGGCGGTTGCAGACACTGGCCCAGTACGACGGTTACGGCTCATGCCCGCTCACGGTCGAGCGCGGCAAGATCGTGCTGGCCGAGTTCACCTATGGCGGCAAGCTGGCGCCCAGCTTCCCCAACTGGTTGCTGGACGGTCGCAAGCCGACCCGCCTGGCTTGGCTGCTCAAGGCGCAGGCCCTGCCGCCGCTGTACTGGCAAGCCATGCTCAAGGGTCGGGAATGGCTGGCGCGGCCACAACCGTTGGTAGCAGAGGCCGGGCAGTGATCGAAACGCAACTGCTTGGCGCAGCCCTGGGGGCCATCATCGGCGCCGTGCTGGCATTGACGGGCGCCGGTGGAGGCATTCTTGCCGTGCCCCTGTTGGTGTTCGGCCTTGGCCTTTCGATGGTCGAAGCGGCACCGGTCGGCTTGTTGGCGGTAGGCCTGGCGGCAGCCGTGGGCGCGGTCCTGGGTTTGCGTCGCGGCCTGGTGCGCTATCGGGCGGCACTGTTCATCGCCTTGATCGGGGTGGCGGCAGCGCCACTGGGGTTGATGCTGGCGCACCGTTTGCCCAATACGCCGTTGCAACTGGTGTTTGCCGGGGTGCTCACCTACGCCTGCTTGCGTATCTGGCGCAAGGCCGCCAGGGAGCTGCGTGGCGAAGCCAACGATGCGCATCGCTTTATCGAGCCTTGTGTGCTGAACCCGCTGCAGGGCCGCTTGCGCTGGACTCTGCCCTGCGCTCGCGCCCTGGCATTCACCGGGGTGCTGTCCGGCTTGCTGTCTGGCCTGCTCGGTGTGGGGGGCGGGTTCGTGATCATTCCGGCGCTCAACCGCTATACCAACCTGCGCATGGCCACGATCGTCTCCACGTCGCTGGCGGTGATTGCCTTGGTGTCTACCGGCAGTGTGATCAGTGCCAGCCTTGCAGGTGTTCTGCATTGGCAAGTGGGTGGCCCGTTCGCTGTCGGCGCCGTGCTTGGTTTGCTGCTGGCGCGCCCCCTGGCGGCCAGGTTGGCCGGCCCACGCCTGCAGCAGATGTTTGCCGTGGCAGGTTGCGCCGCTGCCCTGCTGCTGGCCAGCAAGGCGTTACTGAGCTAACAGCTCGCCCTGTTGTTCTGCGCACAGCGCCAGCAGGTAATCCCATACGACCCGCAGGCGCACCGACTTGTGCAGCTCGCGGCGGGTACAGATCCAGTAACTGCGCTGGATGGTTTCGCCAGGCAGTACGCGGACCAGGGTCGGGTCGTGCCGGGCCATGTAGTTGGGCAGCACTGCAATGCCCAGCCCAGCACGTGCGGCCACCTGCTGGGCAATCACACTGGTGCTGCGGAAGACCACATTGGGCGCCCGGCAGAAGCTGTTGAGAAACAGCAGCTCCTGGCTGAACAGCAGGTCGTCGACGTAGCCGATCCAGCTGTGGCGGGCCAGATCCTCACGGTTGCGCAGGGGTGGTGCGCGGTCGAGGTAGCCCTGGCTGGCATACAGGGCCAGGCGGTAGTCGGTGAGTTTACGGGTGATCAGCAGGTCGGCGTTGGGCCGCTCCAGGTGGATACTGATTTCGGCTTCGCGGTTGAGGATGCTGACGAACCTCGGCACTGCCACCAGCTCCACTTCCAGCCCGGGGTAGCGCTCGAACAGCGCGTTCATGCGCGGGGTGAAGAACATGATGCCAATGCCTTCGGTGACCCCCAGGCGGATCTTGCCCAGCGGGGTGATGGCCTGGGTGATTTCTTCCTGGGCCAGCAGGGCGACGTTCTCCATGGCTTCGGCGTGCTTGAGCAGGGCCTGGCCCGAAGGGGTCAGCTCATAGCCTTGGGCGTGTTGCACGAACAACGCCGTGCCCAGGCTTTCCTCGATGCGCTCGATGTGCCGGGCCACGGTGCTGTGGGTGGTATTGAGGCGCTTGGCGGCGGTAAGCAGGCGGCCGCTGCGCTGCAACTCGAGGAAAAACCGCAGATCGTTCCAGTCGAACATGCTGATCCTTGTGGCTGTTCGTCTCGCCCTTTCACGGGTGAACCCGCGAAAGGGCCAGTGCAGACTTGCCGCTGTGCTAAAACGCACAACCGCTGCGCGAAATCGCGTGTTTCACCCACGAAATTACGCACTAAGATGGATCGGGACAAGAATAATTATCAGGCCCGAGGTTGCACATGCCATCAGCCGATTCTGTCTTCGATTACGTGGTGGTAGGCGCCGGCCCCGCCGGGTGCCTACTGGCCAACCGCTTGTCCGCCGACCCTGGTTGCCGGGTGCTGCTGCTGGAAGCGGGCGGGCGGGACAACTATCCCTGGATTCACATTCCCGTCGGTTACCTGTACTGCATTGGCAACCCGCGCACCGACTGGTGTTTCAAGACCCAAGCCCAACCCGGCCTGGGTGGGCGCGCGTTGGGCTACCCACGTGGCAAGGTGCTGGGTGGCTGCTCTTCCATCAATGGCATGATCTATATGCGCGGCCAGGCTGCCGACTATGACCACTGGGCCGAACAGGGCAACCCCGGCTGGGCTTGGAAGGACGTGCTGCCGCTGTTCAAGGCCAGTGAAAACCACTTTGCTGGCGCCAGCGAGCACCATGGCGGCGGTGGCGAGTGGCGGGTCGAACGCCAGCGCTACAGCTGGCCGATACTGGATGCCTTCCGCGACGCCGCCGAGCAAAGCGGCATCGCCAAGGTGGATGATTTCAATACGGGCGATAACCAGGGGTGTGGTTATTTCCAGGTCAACCAACGCAGTGGCGTGCGCTGGAATGCCTCCAAGGCGTTTCTGCGGCCGGTTCAGCACCGCGCCAACCTCACCGTGCTTACGGGTGTGCAGGTTGACCAGGTGCTGCTCAACAATACTCGGGCACGGGCGGTGAAGGCATTCTGGCAAGGCGCCTGGCACGAGTTTGCGGCTCGCCGCGAGATTGTGCTGTGTGCTGGCGCGGTCGGTTCCCCGGGCATTCTGCAACGCTCCGGTATCGGCCCACGGCAATTGCTGGAAAGCCTGGGTATTGGCGTGCGCCACGACATGCCAGGGGTGGGTGGCAACCTGCAAGACCACCTGCAACTGCGGCTGATCTACCAGATCCGCAATACCCGCACCTTGAATCAGATGGCCAACAGCCTGTGGGGCAAGATGGGCATGGGCCTGCGCTACCTCTACGACCGCAGCGGCCCGCTGGCCATGGCCCCGAGCCAGTTGGGCGCGTTCGTACGCTCCAGCCCGGACCAGGCCAGCGCCAACCTGCAGTACCACGTGCAGCCGCTGTCGCTGGAGCGCTTCGGCGAGCCGTTGCACCGCTTCCCGGCCTTTACCGCCTCGGTCTGCAACCTGCGCCCGGCCAGCCGTGGGCGTATCGATATTCGCAGCACCGACATGCACAGCACGCCGCTGATCGACCCCAACTACCTGAGCGACCCCCAGGACTTGCAGGTGGCCGCCGATGCCATCCGCCTTACCCGGCGCATCGTGCAGGCCCCTGCCCTGGCCGTATTCGAGCCCGAGGAATATCTGCCTGGCGCGGCCCTGCAAAGCGAACAGGACCTGATCGAGGCAGCCGGCAAGATTGGTACTACCATTTTCCACCCGGTGGGCACCTGCCGCATGGGCAATGGCGCGATGGACGTTGTGGATAACCAGCTGCGCGTGCATGGCATCCCCGGCCTGCGCGTGGCCGATGCCTCGATCATGCCGCAGATCACCTCTGGCAATACCTGTTCCCCCACCCTGATGATCGCCGAAAAGGCGGCACAACTGATTCTCAAAGGAGCTGCTACCCAGACCTACCTGAACGAAGACGCGTTACCGACGCCCTGACCCGGGTGCGTGCAGTAGCGGCAGCTGCGGTCGAAGGCTGCCGACAGTGGAACAACAAGAATAATCACTGTGGCCTGCGGGCCGAGGACAGCAACGATGTCGGATTACATTCAAGAGCAGGCTGCGGCGGCCAGCGGTTCCAACCGTCGTGAAGAACGCAAGATCATTTTCGCGTCATCCCTCGGGACGGTGTTCGAGTGGTATGACTTTTTTCTCTATGGCGCGTTGGCAGCGGTCATCAGCAAGCAGTTCTTTGCGGGTGTTAACGACACCACCGCTTTCATCTTCGCCCTCATGGCCTTCGCTGCCGGCTTCCTTGTGCGGCCGTTCGGTGCATTGGTGTTCGGCCGCCTGGGTGACATGATCGGGCGCAAATACACCTTCCTGGTCACCATCGTGCTGATGGGGCTGTCCACTTTCGCCGTGGGCTTGCTGCCTACGTATGCCAGCATCGGCATCGCCGCACCGATCATTCTGGTGATGCTGCGCATGCTGCAGGGCCTGGCGCTGGGCGGTGAATACGGTGGTGCGGCCACCTATGTGGCCGAACATGCACCCCCTGGCAAGCGCGGTTTCCACACCGGCTTCATCCAGTCCACCGCTACCCTGGGCCTGTTGTTGTCGTTGTTGGTGGTACTGGGCAGCCGCTATGTCAGTGGCGATCAGTTCGAAACCTGGGGCTGGCGCCTGCCGTTCCTGCTGTCGATCGTGCTGCTGGGTATTTCCACCTGGATCCGCATGAGCATGCATGAGTCGCCAGCCTTCGTGAAAATGAAGGCCCAGGGCAAGGTCAGCAAGTCGCCGATCCGGGAGTCGTTCACCTCGTGGCCGAACCTCAAAGTTGTACTGACCGCACTGTTCAGCATCAATGCCGGGCAAGCGGTGACGTTCTACACCGCGCAGTTCTACGTGCTGTTCTTCATGACCCAGATGCTGAAGGTAGACCCGGCCCAGGCCAATACCCTGCTGATCATCAGCGTGGTGATCGGTGCGCCGTTCTTCGTGTTTTTTGGCTGGCTGTCGGACCGTATCGGGCGCAAACCGATCCTGATGCTGGGCTTGCTGCTGGCCACGGTGCTGTACTTCCCGCTGTTCAAGGCTTTGAGCCACTATGCCAACCCACAAATTGACGCCGCCAGCCGCCAGGCGCCGATCGTGGTCACTGCTGATCCGCAAGGCTGCACGTTCCAGTTCGACCCGGTCGGCAAGGCCCGTTTCGACAGCCCGTGCGACAAGGTCAAGACCTTCCTGGTCAAACAGGGCCTGCCTTACAGCTCGGTCAGCGTAGCCGGCAGCGAGGTAGTGGTGAATGTGGGCGACAAGACCATCAACGGCTTCGACGAAGCCGCGATGCGTGCGGCGGTGGAGCAGGCAGGCTATCCGGCCAAGGCTGACCCCGCACAGGTCAACCAGGTGATGGTCGTGGTGCTGATCGTGGCGATGATCCTGATCGCGACCATGACCTACGGCCCATTGGCCGCAGTGATGGTCGAGCTGTTCCCGACCCGCATTCGCTACACCTCGATGTCGCTGCCCTACCACATTGGCAACGGCTGGTTCGGTGGCTTCCTGCCCACCGTGTCGTTTGCACTGGTGGTGTACACCGGGGACATCTTCTACGGGCTTTGGTACCCGATCCTGGTGACCGGCATCAGCCTTGTGGTGGGGATTTTCTGCCTGAAAGAAACCAAGGATGTGGATATCGACAAGATCTGAAAGCTGGCGCGGATCCTTGTAGGAGCGGCCTTGTGTGGCGGT
>Ga0308168_1003734_pt1 | contig 11444 bp, 8 predicted proteins | sample PhyCR2_FD_202133 | JGI IMG/M metagenome (GOLD analysis project Ga0308168, IMG submission 202133) | Phyllosphere microbial communities from UC Gill Tract Community Farm, Albany, California, United States - DLSLRC.R2 | ecosystem: Host-associated > Plants > Phyllosphere > Unclassified | place: USA... | reverse complement strand
AAAGATTTTCAACGCTTGCTTTAGAATGAAGACATGGAAACGCTCAGCAATCTCGAATCCTTTATCCGCTCGGCCGAAGCCGGCGGCTTTTCCGGCGCAGCCCGCCGCATGGGCGTGACGCCGGCCGCGGTGAGCCGCAACGTGGCCATGCTGGAGAAAAATCTTGGCGTACGCCTGTTCCACCGCTCCACGCGCAAGTTGACGCTGACGGAAGACGGCGAGCGCCTGCTGGCCGGCATCGGCCCCAACCTCGACAAGCTGCAATCGGCACTGGCCGACGTGGCGGCCGGCGACTCCCACCCGGCCGGCGTGCTGAAGGTGAGCATGCCGCAGACCCTGGGCACCGGCTGGCTGCTGCCGATGCTGCCCGCTTTCCTGGCGCGCTACCCGGGCGTGCGGCCGGAGTGGCATTTCGAAGAACGGCAAGTCGACCTGGTGGGCGAAGGCTACGACGCGGCCATCGGCGGCGGCTTCGACTTGCGGCCCGGCGTGGTGGCGCGCACGCTGGCACCGGCGCACATCGTGCCGGTGGCCGCGCCGGCCTACCTGGCGCACCACGCCCTGCCGGCGCATCCGTCGGACTTGAAGGCACTGGACTGGATCGCGATGCGTTCGCTGCAGAGCGGCCGTATCCGCAGCTGGACACTGCGTCACCGCTCGGGCGAGGAAGCGGCCGTGGATGCGTCGCCGGCACTGGTCCTGAGCGATCCGCCCGCACTGCGCGAGGCGGCCTTGCAAGGCCTCGGTGTCGCCCTGCTGGCGCTGCCCGATGTGCTGCCCCAGCTCGAGACCGGGGCGCTGGTGCGCCTGCTGCCGGAATGGCATGCCGATGCCGGCAGCATTTCCCTGTACTACGCCAGCCGCGTGCTGCTGCCGGCCAAGACGCGCGCCTTCGTCGATTACGTGCTGGACGTCTTCGAGCGCGAGCAGCTGGCGCAGCGCTTTTCGGCGATTTCCGAAGGCTGAACACGAACACGCACAACGGCAGAATAGCGCACCTCATTCCCCCATTTCGACAGCCGGTCGCACCAGCCAACCAAGCACGCGGCATGAAGGTTATTGTTCAGCATCCAAACCAATAACAGGATTGCCAATGACCGTCCGCCTCTTCCGCGTCGCCCACCCCTTGCTGCTGCTCGTCGCATTCGCCGGCAACGCCCACGCCGCCCTGCCAGCCGCCGCTTCCGCCGCCATCATCCCCGAAGCCGGCCCGCACGCGGTCGGCCTGCGCATCGTCCAGCAATACGACTACAGCCGGGTGCTGGAAGCGCCGGTCGATGCTTTCGGCAAGGAGGCCAAGGCCGGGCCCGGGCGGCCGATCCAGACCTTCGTCTGGTATCCGGCCAGGCGCAGCGGTGCGGCGCCCATGCTGGTGGCCGATTATCGCCAGGCCAGCCTCGCCGACGTCGACTTCGACCTGCCCGGCGCCGAAGCGGCGAAGCAGCGGGCGGCCTGGATGGCGGGGCCGATGAAGGCGCAGTATGGCGCCTTCACCCTGGCGGTGCGCGGCGCCGCGCCGGCGGACGGCCGCTTTCCGGTGGTGATCTATGCGCCCAGCTTTGCCGCCGGCGCGGACGAAAACCTGGACCTGTGCGAATACCTGGCCAGCCATGGCTATGTGGTGATCGCCAGCCGCAGCCTGGGTGCGCGCTCGGCCATGATGACCGACGACATCGACGGCGTGGAGGCGCAGGCCGCCGATATCGCCTTCCTCGCCAATTATGCGCAAACGCTGCCCCAGGCCGACATCACCCGGATGGCCGCGGCCGGGTTCAGCTGGGGCGGCATGGCGAACGTATTCGCGGCGGCGCGCTCGAGCCGCTTCAAGGCGCTGGTGAGCCTGGATGGTTCGATCCGCTTCCACCCGAAGATCTGGGGCGCGGCGACCTATGTGCGGCCGGCGCGCACCGCGGTGCCGCTGCTGTTCCTGGGTGCCCGCGCCCCGACGGCGGAGGCGATGGAGCGCGACGATAAACTGGGCGCGAGCTACCTCAACAAGATGACGTATTCCGATGTCTACGTCACCACCGCGCCGCCGATGAAGCACCAGGATTTCAGCTCCCTGCGACTGCGTTTTGTGCCGGACAGCGCATTCGGCGACTACCAGCGTGCCGAGGTGCTGCAGGCCTACCGCGGCGTCGCCCTGTACACGCGCCAGTTCCTCGACGCCTATCTGAAAGCCGATGCCAAGGCCCTGGCCTTTCTGCAGGCGTCGCCGGCACGGCACGGCATTGGCCCGCAAGTGATGTCGATGGAGTTCCACCCTGCGAGTACCGTACTGGTTGGCGAAGGCGACTTCCTGCGCGCCTTTGCGAAAGCCGGCTACCGGGATGCGCAAGCGCTCTACACCGGCATGTCCGCGCAGTCGCCCGACTTCAAGCTCAGCCCCGTCAACCTGAATACCCTCGGTTACCAGCTGCTGCGCGCGAACAATGCGCGCGGCGCCGTGGAGCTGTTCAAGCTGGCCACCACCATCGAGCCGAAATATGGCAATGCCTTCGACAGCGAAGGCGAAGCCTACGAGGCACTTGGCGAAACCGCGCCGGCCATCGCGGCCTACCAGAAGGCGGTCGCGGTGGACAAGGGCCAGGTAAATGCCATTGCGCGTATCAAGGCGCTGCAATCCGCCGGGCCGAGATAAATCCGTGGATTTCATGGGGAATAACGAAAACCTGGCTTATCGACAGGGGCGCGAAGCCCCCCAACGTCAAGATCATCAAGGCGCCCATCTATCCGATCCCAAGCTTTATACTCGACATTTTACGCAAGCCGAACCATGTTGACTCTCCAGCAATTCCTTGGATTTCTCGCCGCGGCGCTGCTCATCACCGTCACGCCCGGCCCCGATAATCTGATGGTCCTCGGCATGGGCATGTCGAAAGGACGGCGCCAGGGCATTGCGTTCGGCCTGGGCTGCGCCTTCGGTTGCCTCAGCCATACCCTGCTGGCCGTGGTCGGCGTCAGCGCCTTGATCGCGGCCTCGCCGGCGGCCTTCACCCTGCTCAAGGTCGTCGGCGGCCTGTATCTGGTCTGGCTGGGCTACAACGCGCTGCGCAGCGCCGGTGCCGTCAGGATCGATGCCGTCAAGCCGCCGGAAACATCGCTGGCCAGGCTGTTTTTCAAGGGCTGCTTCGCGAATGCGATCAATCCCAAGGTCGTGCTGTTTTTCCTGTCCTTCCTGCCGCAGTTCGTCGTCGCCGCCAACGGCCACGTCGGCGCGCAGCTGGCCGCGCTGGGGCTGGTTTTTACCCTGCAGGCCGCAGTCCTGTTCGGTCTGCTCGGCTATTTTTCAGGCGCCATCGGGCAATGGTTGAGCAAGCGGCCCAGGGCCGGCGTGATCCTCGACCGGATCGCCGGCACCGTCTTCATCGGCCTGGGCCTGAAGCTGATCGTCAGCCGCTAAAGCGCCGGCTTGAACCAGAGCCGTTGTCGTCTCCGCCGACGATCCACGCCTTGATCCTGCGCTGCCAGGCCGGTTTGGGGGCGTTCAGGTCCAGCACGATCTCGACACCCCCGCCGCTCTGCTGGCGCATTGACAGCGCAGCGCCGATGCGCGCCGCGCGTTCACGCATGCCGCGCAAGCCCCAGTGACCCGGCCGGCCGCGCAGCAGCAGCCTGGACGGCATGCCGACGCCATCGTCGGCCACGCGCAGCACCAGTGCCGGCCCGCGCCAGTCGATGCTGATGTCGAGGTGGCGCGCGCGCGCGTGGCGGAACACGTTGGCGATCGCCTCGCGTGCGATGGCTTCGACTTCCTGGCGCGCCGCCGGCGCGAGCTGCTGCGCTTCACCGAGCTGCTGCAGGGACAGTTGCACCTCCTGGCCGGTGCGCAGCTCGTCCACGCTGGCTGCCAGCGCGGCTTGCAGGTCGGCGTGCCCGCCCTCGGCACGCAGGTCCAGCACCTGGTTGCGGCCCTCGGCCGTCACCTTGCGGGCGACACCCAGCAGGTTTTCCATTTGCGCGCGTTCTCCTGAATCAGCCGGCAGGCGGGTGGCCACAGCGTCGAGGTGGAAGATCAGGCCGTGCAGGCTTTGCAGGAAGGTGTCGTGCAAGGTGCGCGCGATGCGTTCGCGCTCGCCCAGGCGTTCGTCCATGCGGACTTGCCAGGCACGCTGGATCAGCCCCAGGCGCCAGTTATATAACAGCCAGGCCGCAAGGCAGGCCGCCAGCACGCACAGTGCGGCGAACCAGCGCGTCTGGAACACGGTGGGTGCGATCCGGAAACGCGGCGTGGCGGCGACCGGTCCGGCGACGCCCTCCTCGTCGATGGCCTGCACCTCGAACACGTACTCGCCCGGCCCCAGGTTGGTGTATGAGGCCGAACGCAGCGCGCCGGCATCCAGCCAGGCGTGGTCGTAGCCCGACAGGCGGTAGCGGAAGCGCAGCTTTTCCGGCTTGCTCAGATTGGGCGCCGTGAAGTCGAAGCGCAGGCGCTCGGTGCGCGGTGCCAGCGTGGCCGGTACGCTGCCCTGGTAGCGGCGGCCGTCGGCGACCAGCGCCAGCAGCTCGGCGCGCGGGGCGGCGGCATCGCCACGTGCCCGCGCGCGGTCCAGCACCGACACACCGTCGGTGCCGCTCACCCACAGCCTGCCGTCGCCGCCCAGGCGCAGGGTCGGCACCGGCGAGATGCCGTGGCCGGCGCCGGGAAAGCCGTCCAGTTCCTCCAGCAGACTGCCGCGCAGGGGCTGCTGCGGATCGGCCATGCTGCGCTGCCAGTCGGCCGCCTTGACATGCAGCAGCCCGCGCTTGGTGTTGAGCCAGCGGTCGCCATCGGCGCTGGCCACCAGTCCGGAGACGTTGGCCAGGTCCACGCCCTCGGCACGCAGCGGCCGGAAGCGCCCGGCCTGCCACACCGCCGTGCCATTGTCGCCGCTGATCACGCGTTCGCGCTGAACGTCCACGAAGGTGACGGCGCCGAGTGCGATGCCGTCGGCGGCGCCGAACTCGCGGCGCCGGTCGCCATCGACCATCACGACCCGGTTGTCGCGCGTGCCGAACCAGACGGCACCGGCGGCGTCGACGCAAGCATAGATCGCGCGCGCCAATGCCAACTGCGCCGGCTGCCAGATGCTCTCGCCCAGGCGCAGACGCTGCAGGCCTTTGCCGCCCTGGTACAGCCAGAGGCCATCGCGGTCTTCCGCCAGCAGCAGGGCCACGCTGCGCGGCAACTGTCCACGCGCGCTTTCGGGCATCGGGTAACGCGCCAGCACGCGCGGCCCCAGGCGCCGCTCGATCCAGCGCGTGCCCGCCACCAGCACGGTGCCGCCGCGCCCCTGGGCCACCAGCGCGCTGGCCTGGCCGGTCTGCTGCTCGACCGGCACGCCCCCCGCCATCTTCCACAAGCGTCCCGTCGTGCTCATATTGGTCGATACGATCCAGGCCGTGCCGAGGGCATCCAGCGCCATGGTCGGCCACCCGGATGGCGGCGGCAGCGCCAATGGCACCATCCGGGTATCCCGCAAACGCTCGACACCGGCCCTGGTGGCTGCCCAGATATTGCCGTCGCGGTCTTCCAGCGTACTCAAGACCGTCGTTTTACCGACCTGGCCGTCGTTGCCTACCCCTTTGCCGGTCAGGTCGGAAAAGACGCCGCGCTCGGCACGCTGGTGCGCGGGCCGCAGCACACACAGTCCGACCGGGCAATTACCAACCCAATAGTTACCGTCACGATCGAACAGGGTTTGCTGGGACCTGTTGGACACCTGCGCCGACGGGGTCGTGCGCCAGCCGGCGGGCGGCGCCGGCAGCAGGTGCACGGCGCTGCCATCCGCGGCCCAGACGCGGCCGTCCGGCGAAGTGATGACCATCCCGTCACTCAGGACATGCATGACGTACCGGAAGCGCTCGGCCGACCGGTCGAGCAGATACACGCCGTCCGCATCCACACCCCAGACCCGGCGGTAGTGGTCGCGGTAGACAAACACCGCCTGTCCTTCGGAAAATCCGCGCTCCCCGCCAAAACGCTGCCAGCGTCCGTCATGGTAGCGAAACAAGCCCGTGGAGGATGCCACCCATGCATCCTCGCCATCGAAGGCGATGGTCGATACCGAGCCGATCGGCTTGCCGGACGGCCTCGGCAGATGACGCAGCCGGCCCGCATGCAGCACGCTCAGTCCGCCATACAGGTAGCTGATCCACAGGTCGCCATTCGGATGCGCCGCCAGCGCCGTGATGTACTGGCCGAGCAACTGTTCGCCGTCCATGGGCTGGAAGGCCACGAATTTCAGCCCGTCAAAGCGGTACAGGCCCGAGGGCGTGCCCAGCCACAGCCAGCCATCCGCGGTCTGCGCCATGGCGATGGCGCCGCGCGGCGCGCCGGCGTGGGCGTCGAACACGTCGTGGCGATAGGATGCGAGCGGCGTGCCGACGTCGAGCGCATGGCCCGGCGCAAGCCAGAAGCCGAGGGCGAAAAGAAGGAGGAAGCGAAGTCGCTGAAGCTGTGTCATGTGTTCTGGAACGTACTGGCAGGTCTGGCAATTACCAAACTGCAAGTATCCATCATACCAATGGTTGACACTGCGCATCCCGGCCCGCCAATCCGCGCAGCGGTCGCCGCGTTTCTCGTACATACGCATCCACGGCTACAATGCCAGCCTGTTCATCGTCCTGGAGTCCGTATGCGCCGTCGTCCGTCCTGGCTTGCCGCCCTCGCCTTGTCCGCCACCTTCCTGCTGTCGGGCTGTGCCGCCGTCGCCAATCTCACCAGCGGCCCCCTGCTGGACCGCCACCTGCCCAAGGATTACAGCGGCGTGGTGGCGCTGCGCCAGGATGCGCGTTCGACCCTGGTGACGCGCGCCAGCGGCCTGGCGGTGCACGAGGAAGCCCAGGCCAACACCAAAGAGACCCGTTTCATGATCGGCTCGGCCACCAAGTGGATCAGCACCGTCACCGTGCTGCGCCTGGTCGACATGGGCAAGCTCGACCTGGATGCGCCGATCGCGCGCCACCTTCCCGAGCTCCCGCCCGAGAACGGCGCGGTGACGCTGCGCCAGCTGCTGTCGAACCGCAGCGGCATTCCGAACGGGCTGTCGATGGCGCTGCGCAAGGACCCGTCGGTCGGCAAACTGGACATCGGTCCGGTGCAGGCGGCGCTGCGCTTCGGCGCCGGCGCCCTCAATGCCACGCCGGGCGAAAAATGGGATTACTCGGTCACCAACTGGGTGCTGGTGGCGGCCGTGGTGGAGCGCGCCAACAAGAAACCCTTCACCGAGACGGTGGAAGAACTGGTGCTGGCGCCGGCCGGCGTGCGCGATACCAGTTTCGCCAACACCGACGAGGAAGACGCGGCCGGCATGGCCGCGGCCTACGCCGCATCCGGCGCGCGCAAGGTATCGCCCGCCCCGCCGATGGTGGCGGCCAGCGGCACCCTGTACAGCACCGCGCGCGACCTGGTGGCACTGGCCGACACCGTGTATTTCACCAAGCTGCTGTCCGACAAGGCACGCAAGGAACTGATGACGGTGCAGGTGCCGTCCGAAGACTATGCGCTGGGTGGCCGCGTAAAAACCATCGCCACCCAACAAGGTGAGCGCACGCTTGCCTGGGAATCGGGTGTCAGCGGTGGCTACAAGACCTTGCTGGCCTACGATCCGAAGGATGGCCGCGCGGTCGTCCTGCTGAACAATACCGACATGCAGCAGTCGGAGCAGGCGAAGATCGCGCTGGCCTTGTTCGACGCGATGTGATTCACGCGAGCCGCTTGCGGCGGCGCGCCAGGCCCAGCATGCCGACGCCGAGCAGGAACACCGCGGCCATGCCGGGTTCTGGCACCTCGCCGCTTGGGGGTGCCGCCAATACGAAGGCCAGGTTGTCCGCATAGCCATCGTTGTCGCTCGACACCAGGCGCTCCATCGACAGCCAGAACGACAGCTTGCGGGTTCCCACCGGCACCCATCCCTCCGCAGCGCGGTATTGCAGGCCGGTCTGGTTGGCGCGGTCCTGGGCCATCACCGGCCCGAGCGTGGCGCCACCGACCTCCTGGTCCAGTTCATCGAGGAACTGCACGTAGAACAGGGCGTTATCGTCCTGTTCGGCCCAGCCGCCCAGCCAGCCGCTCAAGGAATACGAGGTCGCCTGCGCCATGGCGCTGCCGAAGTCGAGCGTCTGGTAGGCGACGGCATACTGGCCGGATCCGGCGAACATGCCGGATCCGCGGTCGGCCGGTCCCGGCTGGGTCGGCAGCACCCAGTTGCTGCCGTAGTTGACCGACTGGACCATGTCGTAGCCGGCATAGCCGGTCCAGCCGGTCACGCCGGCTTCGGCATCGCCATTCACGACGAGATTGCTGCCGTAGACGACTGCGGCCTGGCTCGAACAAGCCGCGGCGAGCATGGCCGTGGCGATGAGGAATCGAAAATGCATGACAGGCTCCCTGTGCGTTAAATGATCCGGTACTGGTCGAGTTGGGCCGCTCCCTGCATCGCCGGGTCGCTGATCGAGGGCAAGCCGTTTTCCAGGTGTCCTGCGAAGCGCCGCAGCCAGCCCGGCAAGCCGTTCACGCGCACGCTGTAGTCGTACCAGTTGGAACTGGCCGCCAGCGACAGGCGCAGCGTGCTGTGCGACCGTGCCGGCACGCGCACCTCGGGAAACTTGTTGGTGCTGTACTTGTTGGCGACCAGCTGGAAGCTGCAGGGCTGGGCGCCGTTGTTCACCAGGTCGAGCACCAGTTCGCCGCTGCGGCGTTCGGCACGCACGGTCATTTCCGGCAAGGGCGCATCGGCCGCGCGCCGCACGTCGCCCGCGATGTGGCGATGGAAGCCATTCGGCCCCAGCACCCAGAGGTCGTAGGCCATGGCGGCATTCCAGCGTCCCTTCAACTGCTTGCCGGCTTCGACGGTGTAACGCCGCGGTATCTGGTCCAGCGCCAGGCGGTCGTACACATGGAACACCGCCCCTGCTTCGCCGGCGTTCTCGAACGTCAGCTCGACCTGGTTCGTTCCCAATACCTGGGCCTGTACCTGCAATTCGTAGGGCAGCGCGCGTGCCGGGCGCACCCCGGCCGCCTGCACCGGCGCCGCCAGCGCGCTCGGTGTCGCCGGCACCTTGGTGTTGGCGAGGCTGACCGCCATCGCGCGCCTGGCGGCGGTGTCGGGGAGTTGCGCCAAGGCACCGTCTTGCGGGTTGGCGAAGTCGAAGCAGGACAGCAGATTGCCGCTCACCGCGCGCCGCCAGGGGCTGATGAGGGGTTCCTGCACGCCGAAGCGCGCCTCGATGAAGCGCAGCACCGACGAGTGGTCGAAGACCTGCGAATTGACCCAGCCGCCCTTGGTCCAGGGCGAGATCACGTACATCGGCACGCGCGGCCCCAGCCCGTATGGGCGGTGCAGGGTACGTGCATCGGCGCCGTTGAGGATGTGGTGGTATTCGCCAGTGGTGTCGACGGTCGATGCGCCGGCGAGGCGGGCCTGGGCCGGGTCGGCGCTGTCGCTGATGTAGGAAGGCACGGATGGCGGCGGCATGTGGTCGAAGAAGCCGTCGTTCTCGTCGAAGTTGACCAGGAAGACCGTCTTGCTCCAGCTGTCCGGATTGGCCGTCAGGGCGTCCAGCACGCGCGCGATGTAGTCGGCGCCCGAGGCCGGGCTGGATGGACCGGGGTGCTCCGAGCCTTCCGCGGTGGCGACGATCCAGCTCACCTGCGGCAGGCGGTTGGCCAGCACGTCGGCCTTGAGCAGGTCGAGGTCGCGCGTGCTGATGCCGCGCTCGCGCAGCGCCTGCGCATAGCCGGGTCGTCCGTACCAGGCGTTGCGGAAGGAACGGAAGCCGGCCAGCGGGTTGTCGGTGAAGTTGTCCGCCATGTTCTGGTAGACCTGCCAGCTGATGCCGGCCGCCTGCAGGCGCTCCGGATAGGTGGTCCAGCGGTAGTCGCTGGCCATGTCCGGATTGAAGTCGTCGTGGCTGTTGTCGGTGGAGGGTCCGCCGGCGGCGCCCAGCGGATCGTTGTGGCCGGTAAACAGGAACAGGCGGTTGGTGTTGGTGCCGGTCTGGGTCGCGCAGTGGTAATGGTCGCAGATCGTGAAGGCGCGTGCGAGGGCGAACTGGAAGGGCACGTCGGCCTCGGCATAGTAGCCCATCGAATGGTTCTGCTTGACCGTGCACCAGTCGTTCATGCGGCCGTGGTCCCAGGCGAATTGCGCGTCCGGCCAGGTGTGCGGCGTGCCGGCCACCCGCAGCACCGGAAAGTCCTGCACGGTATTCAATCGGAATGGCGCGATGGCGCGGCTCTGGGGCCAGTTGGGCCGGCCCGGCACCGGGGCGCCACCGACGGTCTGCTGCACGAACACCGATTTGCGGCTGAACAGGTTCTGCCGGTCCTTCACCGGAATCGGGAAGGGATCGCCGAAGCCCCTCACCCCTTCCATGGTGCCGAAATAATGGTCGAAGCTGCGGTTTTCCTGGGTCAGCACGACGATGTGCTCGACGTCCTGCAAACTGCGGGTGCGCTGGTTGGCGGGCAAGGCCAGCGCCCGCTGGATGGCGGGCGGAAAGCTGGCCAGCACGGCACTGGCAGTGCCAGCCTGGGCCATCGTACGGAGAAAGTCGCGACGGCTCATGCGGGCACCTTGGTACGTGAAAACAAGAGATCGAACATCTGCATGGTATTCATCCAGGTCGGTTGTGGGAGATGGTGTGAACTGCCTTCCAGCACGGCCCAGCATAGGCAGCCACGATGAAATTTCGATGACATGCCGAATCGCCGCATCAAATAACGGGATGCCGATGACGCTTTACACCGTGACCCTGGATTGGGTAGGATGGCAAGACATCATGGCCACACGAAATGAGGACGCATGAAACAACGCGACATCAATGAGATGGAATGGCGCAATCCCGCCAACTGGAGCTGGCGCGGACCGCTGGGCCTGTATTCCAGCAAACGCGATACGCGCCTGGTGGTGCCCAAGGCGATGCCCGCAATGGGCGTAACATTCAATTTTGCACATCCCGGCTGCAACTATGCGCTGATTGCCATCGCCGCCCTGCCTGTCGTATTCGCCTTGTCGTATTACCTGTTCTGAAACCGGCCCGATACTCGATCGAGCGCCAATCGGTACAATGCCCATTCCATCGACAAAAGGAGCGGACATGACTGACCTGAACAATATCCCCTTGAAACGCATCGACGGCGGCGACGACACCCTGGCCGCGCATGCCGGCAAGGTGCTCCTCGTCGTGAATGTCGCATCGAAATGCGGCCTGACGCCGCAATATGCCCAGCTCGAAGCGCTGTTCCAGGAAAAACAGGCCCAGGGCCTGGAAGTGCTGGGTTTTCCCGCCAATGATTTCATGGGCCAGGAACCGGGCAGCGATGCCGACATCAGCGCCTTCTGCTCGCTGAATTATGACGTGAGCTTCCCGCTGTACTCGAAAATCGCCGTGCTGGGCGATGGCCAGCATCCGCTGTACGCCACGCTGACCGCGGCCCGACCGGAAACCACCGGCGATGG
>Ga0308168_1003730_pt1 | contig 11447 bp, 13 predicted proteins | sample PhyCR2_FD_202133 | JGI IMG/M metagenome (GOLD analysis project Ga0308168, IMG submission 202133) | Phyllosphere microbial communities from UC Gill Tract Community Farm, Albany, California, United States - DLSLRC.R2 | ecosystem: Host-associated > Plants > Phyllosphere > Unclassified | place: USA... | reverse complement strand
GGCGTGGCGCCGCCGGGGTATCATGGGGCGGCGAAGTACTGACTTGACGCCTGCCCGGCTTGCGCCGGCGCCCACCGGATGCGAAAGGACTGCAGATGACGACCATGACCGGCAACCGCGACACCATGCTGCGCCAGACCGCGGGCAAGCGGGTAGGGCGGGTCCTGTGGGTGACCGCCGCGATGCTGCTGGCGCCCGCGGTGGCGATGCGCTTTACCGCCGAGGTGAAGTGGGGGCCGATGGATTTCGCGGTCGCCGCCGTGCTGCTGGCCGGGACCGGCCTGGTCTACGAGCTGGCGGTGCAGCGCATCGGCAACCGCACCCACCGCATCGTCGGCGGCCTGGCGCTGGCCGGCGCACTGCTGCTGGCATGGGCCGAACTTGCGGTCGGCGTGTTTCACTGAGTCTCACCGAGGGCAACCATGACGATGCTTGTGAAAGAGCGTTACTTCCATGCCGGCGCGGTAGCGATCGGTGCGCTGATACTCATCAGCGCACTGCTGGATCTGGCTGATCCCGGTAACGCAGTGTATCGCAAGGCTTTCCTGATCTTGCTCGGGCTCTTGTTCCTCTACGTACGCTTGGCCTTGCTGCTATCTAGGGGTAGGCCGCGCAAGTAGGCGCGCCAGATCGGCGCGTCTCCAGCATGGACACAGGGCCCCGGTGCAGGCGCTACTCGCGCCGGCGTCACTCCTGCCCGAACGACGGATGCGGCCGCGTCATGTAATACCATTCCTGGTTCGGACCGGCATTCGTGTCCGGGAACAGGATCCGGCCCGCAAACTCGGCCAGCACCGGCGTGCCGTCGGCGCGCACGCCGATCTGCTCGCCTTCTTCGACCGGATCGAAACTGGCCCACGCACGCGTAAAGCAGTCGCCGGCGTCCAGCTTGTCGTGCACCACGACCATCTGCAGCGCTTCCATCTCCTCGAACGGCACCGGTTGCGGCGCCGGCGCGTTGATCAGGCCGAGAAAGGCGAGGGTATTCATGATCGCCCTGTAGGCCACTTCCGGAGCTCCCGGATCGAGGTGCTGGCCGCATTCCAGCGTCAGCGCATAGCCGCCGGTGCTGCGCATGTATTCGGTGGTGCCGACGCCGTAGCGCAGCACGGTTTCCAGTTCCGCCTTGCTGGATGAGGCCGCGCGCGAACGGCGCTGCACGCCGCCGCCATAGGCTGCCATCCAGCCGGTAACGAAGCGGCGCACGCCCAGTCGGCGCGCCAGCGCGCGTTCTGCGCGCATGTGGCGGAACGGTTCGAGCGGACCGTCGTTGTCGGCCGGGCCGACCATCACGAAAGGTTCGCCATGGGCCGCATTGAAGGAATGCAGGTCGAGCAGGACGTCGTGCTGGGCCAGCAGCGGGCACAGCCAGTTGGCGATGCGGTCCTCGAAGTCCTGCGGATCGGCTTTCGGGAACAGGTCGCGGTTCAGGTTGCGGTCGCCGGAGCGGGTATTTTTTGCGTACGCCAGCGGATTGACGACCGGCACGAAGGTCACGCTGCCGGCGCCGATGTGCAGGCGGCCGGCGTCGAGTTCCGCCATCACCCGGCTGATGGCCTGGGTGCCGCAGACTTCGTTGCCATGCGTCGCCCCCATGATGATGATGCGCGGGCCTTGCCCGAGGCCGGTATAGGTGACGGATTTGAATTGCAGCGTGCTGGCGGAAGTCATGCGATGGTGGTCCAGGATGTCGATCCAGCCATTTTAGCGGCAAATCCGGGCGCAACCCTGGCTGCCGTGGTCGCCGCATGGCATGATCCGGGTTTTGTCGACGACAGGCCACCATGAGCGGCACACCATGAGCAATCCAGCCGCAGGCAGGATCCACGGGCTCGATACCTTGCGCGCACTCGCGGTCACGCTGGTCGTGCTCCACCATTACGTGCTGTTCGTCAGCGACGCCCCGACCTTCGGCTGGGTCGGCGAGATCGGGTGGGCCGGGGTCGATTTGTTCTTTGCGCTGTCCGGCTACCTGATCGGCAACCAGATCTTCGCCGGCCTGCGCCACCCGAACGGCTTTTCGCTGCGCCACTTCTATGCACGGCGCCTGCTGCGCACATTGCCGAATTTCTGGGTGGTGCTGGCCCTGTACGCGCTGTGGCCGGCTTTCCGCGGCGATGCGCCGCTGCTGCCGCTGTGGCGTTATCTCACATTTACCCAGAACATATATTTGGAGCCGGGGACGGCGTTCTCGCATGCCTGGTCGCTCTGCATCGAGGAACAGTTCTATATGCTGCTGCCGGCGCTGGCACTGTTGGCGACCGTGATCCGGGCGCCGCTGCGCTGGGCCTGGCTCGCGATCGGCGCCGCCTTTCTGGTGGGGATGGCGGTGCGCTGGCAGGTCTGGCTGGACGGCATGACCGGCGAGGCCTGGCTGCACCACTATTATAAAAACATCTATTACGCCAGCTGGTGCCGCTTCGACGAGCTGCTGGCCGGGGTGGCGCTGGCGCTGCTGAAGAACGGGCATCCGGCCGTCTGGATTCGCGTGATGCGTCACGGAAATTATCTGCTGGTTGCCGGTAGCGTGTTGACGGCACTGGCCGTGGTGCTGTTCCTGCACGACCATTACGGTCTCGGCGTGACCGTATTCGGCTATCCGCTGCTGGCGCTCGGTTTCTCGCTGCTGATCCTGGCGGCGCTGGCGCCCGGATCGCTGCTGCACCGCCTCCGCGTGCCCGGCGCGGCCAGCCTGGCACTGTGGTCGTACGCGGTGTACCTGGTGCACAAGCAGGTGTGCGTGATGGCGGCGGCGCGCCTGGCGCGGATCGGCTACGGCCCCGAAGACCTGGTGACGATCGTGCTGTCGCTGGCAGCCTCGCTGCTGGCCGGCTGGCTGCTGTACCGGGTGGTGGAGACGCCGTTCATGGCCTTGCGCGCACGCATGGTGCCGGCCAACGGGCGCGCGCCCGCAGCGCCGCTCGGCAATCTTTGACGAGCGCCGTCGGCGCCATGTTCGCCGACGGCGCTCGAGAAGTGTCCGGGTTTTATTTGCCTCAGCTTAGGCTGGCGCCTTCATGTTGCGCAATAACGCTGCCCGGGTAGCGCGGGACCGAGGACGGGTTGACCAATTTCCCGCGAAGGATTTGGTTCAATGGTTCCTCGAGGTACTTAAAGCAAAGGCATGCCAGGCCCGTCGTAAGGATGAAATACAAGCCAAAGTAGAGGTTGGGCTGCCTGCTCGCAAACGATGAGCGCCCGAAAATCTCATCGACGATCATCCACACCGGCCAGTGCAGAATGTAGACCGAAAAACTGGCCTTTCCCAACTTGACCAATGGCTTGCAAGACAGGATCTTTGCGATCGGCCCCTGTCCGCAAGCAAGCGCGCAGATCAACAGCGCGACCAATGGGGCGAAGGTGGCTCTCGCATACCATCGGCTGTCGAGCGGGAGCAGCATGAGGGCGATGATCGTCCCGGCCGACAGCATCGTTATCCAGGACGCCGAGCGGTCGAAGGCCTGGGTATTGCGGCGCTTCCATAACAGCCCGGCGGCCACGCCGATCAGAAATTCCGGAAGCCGGATCAGCGGTATGTAACCCCATAGATCCCCAGCAGCAAGCTCGACTATCGCCTGCGTGAACACCGAGAGCGCACCGATGCCGCAGCAGACGGTAGCAAACACGATCAGCCGGATGGTCGACAGCTTCGACAGCGTCACACAAACGGCAGGGAAAAGCAGGTAGAAGAACGCCTCCGCAGACAAGGACCATCCTGGCGGGTTCCATATCCCCCAAGAGGTACCAAGCGAATTGAACCATGATTGGATCAACGCAAGCGACAAGATGCCGCTAGCCAGTTGCTGCCACGCCGGCTCGGTCGATCGCATCAACACAACCGGCGCCATCAACATCATACCGACGACATAGGTGGGATAGAGACGCGCCACGCGAGCCGCCCAGAAAGCGCGCCTGGTACCGCGAAACTTGCCCGCGCCAAGGTCGTAGCTGTAGGCCAGAATAAAGCCGGAGAGAACGAAAAAGATCACCACGCCGAAGCCGCCATGATCGATGAAAGCCCTCACCAAGGCACTGCCCGATTTTGAAAAGTGGAATGCGACAACCGATGCCGCGGCAAAATACCGCAGGCCTGTCAAAGCCAGGATCTGGCCGCCGAGTTGAGAAGACATAGTTAGATTCTAATTGGAAATATTTCTCCAATTTACTTTCTAACAACGTTTTATGAACCTAGCGTAGTTACTAGGAGACATCAACTATCTTTGCATGCTTGCAACAAAGATAACGCTGCGTGCACAACCTGGACGTCGGCCAATGCGCGAGCTGGGCGGCTTTGTGCTCAGCGCGCCTCGATGATCCGGTCGTCGATGACGTCGAAGGCAGCCGGCATGTCCGACAGGAAGGCGGTCAGGTGGGCTACCCGCATCGACGGGTCGTAGCCGTCGGTGGATGCGATCGCCGCGCGCAGGCCCGGCAGGGCTTCCGGCGTATAGGGGCTGGCATAGGCGTCGAGCAGCATCCCGACCAGGTCGGTGGGATTGGCGCCGGCACCGCCGCCGCGGCGCAGGCGTGCGTGGATGATGCCCAGCAGGGTGCGCTGCATGCGCGGCGTCGGGTGTTCGATGTGGGCGAAGGCGGCCGGGGTGTTGGCGATGGCGTCGCAGATGGTGCGTTCGATGGCGTCCGGCTTGAGGTCGGACGGGATGTCGAACCAGGCCTTGTCCCAACGCGTGCGCGCGTACTGGTGCCCGGGAGGAAAGGCATCGAGCGACTCCAGGCCGAGCGCGCGGCTGGCGCGGGAGAGCAGGGTGGAGAGGGTGTCGAGCAGGGGCATGGCTGGGTCGGGAAAGGCGAATACCGCTAGTGTAGCCGAATTGAAACGCGCGATCCCTTGAACGTCATTCCCGCGAAGGCGGGAATCCAAGTTGCCTGAGATACCGCAGTGCGAGCAGAACTTGGGTCCCCGCCTTCGCGGGGACGACGTTTATACGCTAGCGAAATCTGTTTGTGGCTTCAAGCCGCAAACCGCCCGGCCCGGAAGTCCTCCACCGCCTGGAACACCTCCGCCTGCGTATTCATCACGAACGGCCCATACTGCGCGATCGGTTCGTTCAGCGGCCGTCCGGCAATCAGGAGCAGCCGGCTCGGCGTGGCCGCCTTGATGCGCACGCCGTCGGCGCCTTGCGCGTTGTCGAGGATCGCCATGCGCGCCTGCGGAATGCCCTTGCCGCCGACCACGGCTTCGCCGCGGAACACGTAGAGGAAGGCGTTGTGCCCGGCCGCCAGCGGCAGGTCGAGGGTGGCGCCGGCCGGCAGTTCGATGTCCAGGTATAAAGGCTGGGTGCCGTCGCGCTGGACGGCGCCGCTCACGCCGTGCGTCTCGCCGGCGATCACCTGCACCACGGCGCCCGACGGCAGCGTGAAGCGCGGCACCGCTTCGGTCGGGATGTCGCGGTACCAGGGCGCGCTCATCTTGTCCTTGGCGGGCAGGTTGAGCCACAGCTGGAAGCCTTCCATCAGGCCTTCTTCCTGCTCCGGCATTTCGGAGTGGATCACGCCGCGGCCGGCGGTCATCCATTGCACGCCGCCGTTGGTCACCAGGCCTTCGTTGCCGGCGCTGTCGCGGTGGCGCATGCGCCCGGTCAGCATGTAGGTGACTGTCTCGAAGCCGCGGTGCGGGTGCTCGGGGAAGCCGGCGATGTAGTCGCCGGCCTTGTCGCTGCCGAAGGCATCCAGCATCAGGAAGGGATCGAGACGGCGTTGCAGCGGCTGGGTCAGCACACGGTTGATCTTGACACCGGCGCCGTCCATCACGAACTGGCCGCCGAGCACGCGCTCGACGCCGCGGCTCTTCGCCACCGTCTGGTCCTGGATCTGCTCAGTCATTGTCGATCTCCCGTGGTCCAACGCAATATATGACTTATGCCAGTGCGGCGACGGCTGCGTCGGCCTCGGCCTGGCCCTTGGCGGCCGCTTCCGGACCCATCGCCAGGCCGGCCGAGTAGATGAACTCGTTCTCGGTCATGCCCAGGAAGTTCAGCAGCATGCGGATCTGCGGCACTTGCGGATCGGCGTCCGCCGGGTAAATGCCGCCGCGTGCGGTGGCAACGTAGACTTTCTTGTTCTTCAGCAGGCCTTCCGGACCGGTCTCGGTATAGCGGAAGGTGACGCCGGCGCGGGCGACCGCGTCGAACCAGGCCTTCAGCTGGATCGGCATGCTGAAGTTGTACATCGGCGCGCCGAGCACGATGACGTCGGCGGCTTGCGCTTCAGCGATCAGGGCGTCGTCCTGGGCCACGCGTGCGGCCTGGTCGGCGCTGCGCTGGTCGGCCGGGGTGAACAGGGCGCCGAGGGCGGCACCGTCCAGCACCGGATGCGGATTGGCGCCGAGGTCGCGCACGGTCACTTGCGCGGACGGGTTGGCGGCGGTCAGGCGGGCGACGATGTTGCTGGCCACGCGGGTCGATTCCGATGCCGCGCCGCGTACGCTCGAATTAATTTGCAGAATCTTCATGCTGTCTTCCTTTGGTCAAGATGGGTGGGTTGTTGCAGTGTAGTCACTGTAACCGTTCCACCGGAAGTGTGGAAGACGATAGAATGGATAACATTATTCACGCAATGGAACAATGGGCCGCCCATGGAACCGAACGACCTGCTGCTGTTTGCCCGCATCGTCGAAGCCGGCAGCTTCAGCCTGGCGGCGCAGCGTCTCGACCTGCCCAAGTCGACGGTCTCGCGCCGCATTTCCCTGCTCGAGGCCAGCCTGGGCGAGCGCCTGCTGCAGCGGACCACGCGCAAGCTGATGCTGACCGAGTTCGGCACCAGCCTGCTCGAGCATGCGCGCAAGGTGGCCGACGAAGTCGAGGCGGCCGGCGCCCTGGCCCAGCACCGCCAGGCCGCGCCCAGCGGCAAGCTGCGCATCTCGGTGCCGCCCGATTTCGCCAACGTCGGCATGATCGAGCTGATCCCGCTCTTCAGCGAGCGCTATCCGGCGGTGACGCTGGAACTGGACCTGTCGCCGCGCCGGGTCGACCTGGTGGCCGAAGGTTTCGATATCGCGATCCGCATGGGCGATCTGCCCGAGGATTCGACGCTGGCCGCGCGTCGCGTGGCCGTGGAACACATGGGCCTGTATGCGGCGCCCTCGTATATCGCACGGCGTGGCCTGCCGGAACATCCCGACGACTTGCTGCAGTACGATTTGCTGTGCATCCTCAGCCGCAGCGGCGGTCCCATGCCCTGGCACTTGCAGCGCGGTAAAGTCGTCTGGAAGCGCGAGTTGCGTGCGCGCCTGACCGCTAACTCCCCCGAGCTGCTGGCACGCATGGCGTGCAGCGGCATGGGCATCGCCGCCAGTTCCGATCTGTTCGTCGCGTCCTACCTGGCGAAAGGCGAACTGGTGCGCGTGCTGCCGGAGTGGGAGATGCCGACCGCGACCGGCTGGGCAGTGTTCCCGGGGCGGCGCCTGATGCCGGCCAAGACCCGGGTGTTCCTCGACATGATGGAAGAGATGTTCTGCAAGGCGCAGTCGGGGAAATGAGACGCATGCCTTTGCGGCTACGCCCCGAACCTGCCCGGCATCGACGCCAGCGAGGCGATCTGGGACTTCTTCAGCAGGCAGCGCCGCTGGCTGGTTTTATTCGGGCTTGTTGCCCATCACCTCGCCCAGCACCACCTTCCGCTCCGGCGCCCAGTCGGCGTTGAAGGCGATGGTGTTGGGCTGGAACAGCATGACGATGGTCGAGCCGAGCAGGAAGCGGCCCATTTCCTCGCCCTTTTTCAGGACGATGTCCTGGTCGTCGTAGGTCCACTCGCTGATCTTTTGCGGACGCTTCGGATTGACCACGCCATGCCACACGGTGGCCATGCTGCCGACGATGGTGGCGCCGACCAGCACCAGCACGAAGGGGCCGACTTCGGCGCTGTCGAACACGCACACGACGCGTTCGTTGCGCGCGAACAGGTTCGGCACGCCGCGCGCAGTGGTCGGATTGACCGAGAACAGGGCGCCGGGCACGTAGATCATGCGGGTCAGCTTGCCGTCGCAGGGCATGTGCAGGCGGTGGTAATCCTTGGGCGACAGGTACAGGTTGGCGAAGTTGCCATGGCGGAAATGCGCCGCCAGGGTGGCGTCGCCGCCGACCAGTTCGGTCGTGGTGAAGCGGTGGCCCTTGGCCTGCAGGATGTGATGGTCGTCGATGGCGCCGAACTGGCTGATGGCGCCGTCCACCGGGCACACGAAGTCGGCCTGCGCCAGCGGCCGCACGCCGGGCCTCAAAGGGCGCGTAAAGAATTCGTTGAAGCTGCTGTAGCTGGCGATGTCCGGGTTTTCCGCTTCCGCCATGTTGACCCCGTACTTGCCGACGAACCAGCGGATCAGGCGGGTCGTCATCGAACCGCCCTTGGCCCCGGCGACACGGCCGGCAAAGGTGGTGAGGCGCTGCTTCGGCAGCAGGTATTGCGGCAAGACTTTGAAGCGATCGGACACGGTAACCCTCGTGATGTTGACCAGTCAATTATAACGGGGGCAGTGCACGGGTGGACAGTTTTGGCGCCCGCCGATCGCCGGAACTGACATGCATATCAAATAAATTTCCCTTTGCGCAACAAAACAACGGGTGCTGGAGGAGAATGACATCCGGCCCTTGAGTCGGTGCAGCGTAACCTCGACCTGCATGCGCTATGGACGTTCGGCCCGCAACCCTGGAGATGAAGTGCCGAGCATGCGCGTCAGGCCAGGCCGCGCTTGCGGAACACGCGCCACGCAATCATGATCGCCAGCGCCTGCATCGCCGCGCACATGTAGAAACTGCTGCCCACCCGCCAGTCGCCGGGCGGCAGGTGGCTCACCGCGCCCAGGATCGCCGTGCCCACCAGCGGCATGATCACCAGCGCCAGGCTGCTGATCGATTGCAGCGAGCCCATCAGCTCGCCCTGTTCGCGCGGCGTCGACGACTTGGAGACGATGCCCTGCAGCGCCGGTCCGGCGGCAAACGACAGCAGGTTGCACAGGATGATCACGTAGATCAGCCAGCCTTGGGTGGCCAGCCCGTACAGCAGGAAGGCGAGGGCGCCCGAGCTCAGTCCCAGCAGGGTCAGGCGCACCTCGCCGACACGCCGGATCAGGAAGGCCAGCAGCCCGGCCTGCACCACGATCGAGGACAGGCCGACGCAGAACAGCGCCAGGCCGTTGTCAACCGGCCGCCAGCCGAAGCGGAAACTGGTGTACAGGACGAAGGTCGATTGCAGCGTCATCTGGGCAAAGGTGACCAGCGTGAACACCACCACCAGGCCTCGGATGTCGCGCCGGCGCACCAGGCGCAGCAGCGCCGCGAACGGGTTCATGCGCGACCACTGGAGCGGGGCGCGCCGCTCCGGCGCCAGCGATTCCGGCACCGCAATCCACCCATAGATGAAATTGGCGGCCGACAGCGCGGCGGCGACGTAGAAGGGCAAATGCAGCCCGACGTTGCCCAGCAGGCCGCCCAGCGCCGGCCCGCAGATGAAGCCGAGGCCGAAGGCAGCGCCGATGCGGCCGAAGCTTTTGGCGCGGTTGTCGGGGGTCGATACGTCGGACGCATAGGCCGCCGCCACCGCCATGCTGGCCGACGAGGCGCCGCCGATCACCCGTCCGATGAACAGGCAGGCCAGGTTCGGCGCCCAGGCGGTGGTGAGGAAATTGATGCCCATGCCGGCCATCGAGTACAGCAGCACCGGGCGCCGGCCGATGCGGTCGCTGGCCATGCCGATCATCGGCATGAACACGAATTGCATCAGGCCGAACACGGCGCCGAGGATGCCGTACCACTGTGCCTGCTGCTCGCGGCCGCTGACGTATTCGCCGACCAGGGCCGGCAGCACCGGCACGATCAGCCCGACGCCAAGCATGTCGATGAAGACGCAGATCAGGACGAAATTCAGGTTGCCGGCCGGAGCCTTGGCGATCGTCGCGGTGCTGGTCATGGGCTGCCCGTCGTGGATACGGAGGAGCTCCATGGTAGCACCGTTGGCGGCTTATGCGCCGGTCCATTCTCCTGCGAACACGGTGCGGAAGTCTTCCAGCACCGCCAGGCGCTGCTCGCCCAGGCGGCGCCCGGCCGCGGTCTGCATCATGCCGGGCAGCCTGGCCAGCTTGACCGGGATATGGTCGAGCGAGTAGGCCTTGTCGTCGAGCGCACGGTGCATGCCGAGCGGGTCGCTGCCGTGGGCCAGGCTGCTGCCCATGCGGCCGGCGATGTAGAACATGCGCGCCAGCCCGACCGCACCGAGGCCGTCGAGGCGGTCGGCGTCCTGCACGATCTTCGCCTCGAGCGTGGTGGCGGGAATCGCGGCCGAGAAGCTGTGCGCCTCGATCGCGTGGGCGACGCTGTCCAGCCGCTCGGCCGGGAAGCCGAGGCGCTGCAGCTCGGTGCGCGCCAGCTCGGCGGACAGGCGCGAGGCCTGCGCGCGGCGCGGGTCGTTCTTGGGGACGTTGACCAGGTCGTGCAGGTAGCAGGCGGCCAGCACGGCCAGCGTGTCGGCCTGCGCGCCGGTGTCTGCATGGTGGCCGGCCATGATCGCCTGAGCGTTGCGCCAGACGCGGTCGAGATGGCTGGCGTCGTGGGCGCCGTCGTCGTCGGCAAGCTGTGCCGCCAGGGCGCGCAACAGGTCGCGCCAGGTGTCGAGTTCATGCATCGTGGGATTCCGCGGCGCGCTGCGACAGCGCGTCGGCTTCGAGGTTCTTGTGGCGCGGCACCCAGCGCAGGCTCAGGCTGGCGATGCGTGCGGACAGCGCGCGGACGGCAGTGCGGTAGGCGGCCAGCGACGGTGCTGCGAATGTGTCCGGACCATTGACGTCGTCGATCACGACGCGGCTGTCGCCGTACACCGTCAATTCATCGGCGCCATGGGCGACCGCGGCTTCCAGCACGGCGATCAGGGCACGGTATTCGGCTTCGCTGCTGTTGCCGTAGCCGGCCGGCTGGGCCAGTTCGACGGCGGCGCCGTCCGGTCCGCGCAGCACGGCGCCGATGCCGCACTGGCCGGGATTCGGACGGGCCGAGCCGTCGAACCAGGCACGCCAGGCGGTCGGAAGGCCGTCGTGTGCGCCGGCGCGGCGGGCCTTGTCGGCGGCGCGTTGAAAGGCGCGGGCGGCATCGCGTTCGTCCTGGGCGGTGCGCTGGGCCAGGCGTGCCGCTACCAGGGCCGCGAGGCCGGCCTGGCCGGCGGCCTGTTCCAGCACTTGGCGCAGGGCCTGGCCGCTGCTCAGGCCGCGCGCCAGCGCGAGGCGGCGGCCAGCCGCGCGTTCGCTCTTGTAGGCGAGTTGCTCGAGATGTTCAGGATCGGGGAGTAGAGTCATGCCGAAAGGATAACCGGTTTCGGCAGCCCAGTGGCTCGGACGAAAAAAACGCCGGCGCTCGCAAGGAGACACCGGCGCGTCCTTTCAGGAGGAAAGCTTTAGTGCAGGCCAGGCATCAACGGCGCCAGCCGTTGTCCGGACGGCGGTCGTA
>Ga0308168_1003724_pt1 | contig 11455 bp, 8 predicted proteins | sample PhyCR2_FD_202133 | JGI IMG/M metagenome (GOLD analysis project Ga0308168, IMG submission 202133) | Phyllosphere microbial communities from UC Gill Tract Community Farm, Albany, California, United States - DLSLRC.R2 | ecosystem: Host-associated > Plants > Phyllosphere > Unclassified | place: USA... | reverse complement strand
TTTATTACGGCGCTTAATCTCGCCATCAAAATGATTGTTAATACTCAATGACTAATCGAGTCCATCAGGGCCACTTAGCCCGAAAACGCTTCGGGCAAAACTTCCTCAACGATCAGTTCGTGATCGAAAGCATTGTTTCGGCTATTAATCCGCAAAAAGGTCAGGCTATGGTCGAAATCGGTCCGGGCCTTGCTGCACTGACCGAGCCGGTAGGCGAACGCCTCGACGAGCTGACCGTCATCGAACTGGACCGCGATCTTGCCGCACGCCTGCAAACGCACCCGTTCCTCGGACCGAAGCTGACCATCTACCAGCAGGACGCCATGACCATGAACTTTGGCGAACTGTCGGAGAAAATGGGTCAGCCGCTGCGCGTCTTCGGCAACCTGCCGTACAACATCTCCACGCCGCTCATGTTCCACCTGTTTAGCTATACTGATGCCATTGCCGATATGCACTTCATGTTGCAAAAAGAGGTGGTTAACCGTCTGGTTGCAGGGCCGAACAGTAAAGCGTATGGTCGTTTAAGCGTGATGGCACAATATTACTGTAACGTGATCCCGGTACTCGAAGTGCCGCCGTCAGCGTTCACACCACCACCGAAAGTGGATTCAGCGGTTGTGCGCCTTGTGCCACATAAAACGAAACCCTATCCGGTTAAAGATCTGCGTGTCCTCAGCCGCATTACCACAGAAGCCTTTAACCAGCGCCGTAAAACGATCCGTAACAGCCTGAGCAATTCATTTACCGTTGAGGTGTTAGCCGAGCTGGGGATCGACCCGGCAATGCGTGCGGAGAACATTTCCGTAGAGCAGTACTGCAAGCTGGCTAATTACATCAGCGAAAATGCGCCGCCGAAGGAGAGTTAAGCCATGATTGATTCGCCCCGCGTATGTGTCCATGTACAAAGCGTCTATGTTGAATCGCAATCCTCACCCGATGAAGAGCGTTTTGTCTTTGCTTACACCGTGACCATTCGCAATCTGGGGCGGATGCCCGTGCAGCTGCGCGGGCGCTACTGGCTTATCACCAACGGCAATGGCCGCGAAATTGAAGTTCAGGGTGAAGGTGTCGTGGGCGAACAGCCCCACATCGCCCCTGGCGAAGAGTACCAGTACACCAGCGGTGCGGTGATTGAAACGCCGCTGGGTACCATGCAAGGCCATTACGAAATGGTCGACGTCGATGGCAATGTGTTCCGCGTTGCTATTCCTGTGTTCCGTCTCGCCGTAACCACACTCATTCATTAATCTAATGTCTACATATCTGATTGGCGACGTTCACGGTTGCTACGATGAACTGATCGCATTGTTAAAACAGGTCGACTTTACGCCAGGGCAGGACACCCTCTGGCTGACGGGCGATTTAGTCGCGCGCGGCCCGGGCTCGCTTGAGGTTTTACGTTTCGTCAAATCGCTGGGCGACAGCGTGCGCATGGTGCTGGGTAATCACGATCTCCATCTGCTGGCCGTGTTTGCCGGGATCAGCCGCAACAAGCCTAAAGATCGCCTCACTCCGCTGCTGGAAGCGCCAGACGCGGACGATCTGATTAACTGGCTGCGCCGTCAGCCCTTGTTGCAGGTCGACGAGGATAAAAAACTGGTCATGGCCCATGCCGGGATCACCCCGCAATGGGATCTTGAGACGGCAAAAACCTGTGCGCGTGACGTAGAAGCGATACTGGCGAGCGACTCGTATCCCTTCTTCCTGGATGCCATGTACGGCGATATGCCGAACCACTGGAGCGAAGAGCTCAGCGGTCTGGCCCGCCTGCGCTTTATCACCAATGCGTTCACCCGCATGCGATTCTGCTTCCCGAACGGGCAGCTGGACATGTATTCCAAGGAAACGCCGGAAAGCGCGCCTGCCCCCCTCAAACCGTGGTTTGCCATTCCGGGGCCGGTAACAACCGAATATAGCATAGCGTTTGGTCACTGGGCGGCACTGGAGGGCAAAGGCATGCCAGAGGGCATCTACGGTCTGGATACCGGCTGCTGCTGGGGAGGCGAGTTAACCTGCTTACGCTGGGAAGATAAAGCTTACTTCGTGCAGCCATCCAACCGACAGCAGGACTCAGGGGAGAGTGAGGCCGTCGCCTCCTGATGAATCCCCCTCACCCAGGGTGAGGGGGAAAAACTTAACGACGTTCCAGAATCTCGAAGCAGTAGCTGTGGGAGTTCTGCGCATCGGCGTCGTGGAATTCACTGAATACGGATTCCCACTCGTCCGGATCGTAATCCGGGAAATGGGTATCCCCTTCCACTTCCGCATCAATGTGGGTCAGATACAGCTTCTGCGCTTTAGGCAGGAACTGCTCATACACACGACCACCGCCGATCACCATGATCTCTTCGGCATCACCGCAGGCAGCAATCGCTTCATCTACGGACTTAACCCATTCGACGCGATCGTCAGTACCCGGCTGGCTACTGATAACGATATTCTTACGGCCCGGCAATGGACGACCAATCGACTCCCAGGTCAGGCGGCCCATCACTACCGGCTTGTTTAACGTCGTACGTTTAAACCATGCGAGATCGGCAGGCAGGTTCCACGGCATGGCATTTTCCATACCGATAACGCGGTCTACCGCCAGCGCTGCAATCAGACTGATCATTGAAAATTTCCCGGATGCAAAAAATTGCCGCCACTATACGGAAAGCTTAATCTTTCGTCGACTGGCGGCAGAGTAAAGATACAGAAATTTTTTAATATTGCTGGCAACGCCACTTCACACTGAAGGTTTACTCTCGGGCTCGTCAGCCGGATCGCCGGTATGCTTGCCCTCTTCCGTGCCCTGCCAGCCATGACGCTGGATCAGCGACAGATGATTACGGTCCTCATTGATGATTTCCGTCAGCATCGCACTGGTGCGTTTAAACACCGCCGCCCGCTCCGTGGCCGTGCTGCCTGCCATCGCCGCCATCTCTTCCACCATCCCGGTGTTAAAGCGGCGGAACAGATCCGCACGTTCGCGCGCTTCATACGCCCCGAGCCCCAGATTCTCGAGCGCCATACGCCCGGATTTCAGCGCACCTTCGAATGTTTCACGCTCGGGTGCCTCAACGCCTGCCTGACGTAGTCGGATGTAATGATCCACATCGCGCGCGCGGGAAATGATCGTCAGCGCCGGGAAATGTTCTTTTACCAGCTCCACCATCTGTATGCTGGTCTCCGGATCGTCAATGGCGTTAATCAACACCTCCGCTTTTGCGGCCCCCGCGGATTCCAGCAGATCGACACGGGTGGCATCACCGTAAAACACTTTCATATCAAATTTACGCAGCGTATCGACATGGTCGGGATCGTGGTCGAGGATGACCATTTTCACCCCACTCGACAGCAGCAAACGCCCTACGATCTGTCCGTAGCGACCAAAACCAGCGATGATCACGCGTGGCTGCTCCTCGTCGATTTCATCGGCTTCGCGCTCCTGATCGCTACCCGATTTTTCGAGGCGAGTCAGCACCACCAGCAGAACAGGCGTTGCCGCCATCGAGAGTGCGACCGCCAGCGTCAGCGCTTTTGCCCACTCAGGATCCAGCACGTTTGCCATCTGCGCGGCGCCAAAGACCACGAACGCAAATTCACTCCCCTGCCCCAGCAGTACGGCAAACCAGCTGCGCTGTTTACCCGGCACATTTAATGGCCGCGCAATCAGCCACAGCATTGCCATTTTAATGACCAGGAAACCGACCAGCAGGATGATAATCCGCAGCGGGTGTGTGACCAGCGTGCCAAAGTCGACGGACATCCCCACGCCGATGAAAAACAGTCCCAGCAGCAACCCTTTGAACGGCTCAATATCGCTTTCCAGCGCGTGCCGGTATTCAGAGCTTGCCAGCAGAACGCCCGCAAGGAATGCCCCCATCGCCATCGACAGCCCGGCTTCTTCCAGCAGCAAACCAAAACCAAAGACCAGGAACAGTGCCACGGCGCTGAATACTTCGCGCAGACCCGAGCGGGCGACGAAACGCAGCAGCGGACGGGTCACGTAGCGGCCCAGCAGGACCACCAGTGCCAGCGCCCCTACAACCTTCAGTGCCGACAGCGCGAACGCGCCCAGCGTGGTGGAGGAGCCGCTTGCCGCCAGCAACGGGATCATCGCCACCAGCGGAATCGCCGCTATATCCTGGAACAGCAGCACCGAGAATGCACTGCGCCCCATCTGGGAGACCGTCAGGTTTCGCTCGTTCATCGCCTGCATGGCAATGGCCGTCGAGGAGAGCGCCAGCGTCATGCCGATGAGCTCAGCCACTTTCCAGTCCATTCCCAGCAGGATGCAGAACCCGCCCAGCAGCAAGCCGCAGGCCACCATCTGCAATGCCCCGCCGCCAAATACCGAGGCGCGAAGTTTCCACAGGCGCTGCGGATCGAGCTCCAGACCAATCACAAACAGCATCAGCACAACACCGATTTCAGCGAAATGGAGAATCGCCTCTGCATCCGTAACCAGACGAAAACCCCACGGCCCAATGACGCAGCCCGCAATCAGGTAGCCGAGAACCGAGCCCAACCCCAGGCGTACCGCCACGGGCACAATCAGCGCCGCCGCGCCGAGATAAATCAGCGCCTGTATCAGCGTATGGCTATCCATGGTGCGTCTCCTGCCACTCAAGTAAGCGTTGTTTGTAATGGCGAGCCTGCGCCTGCAGCGTTTCATCGTCGCAGACAAACGTGCAGTGCATCGCAAAAGGTGGGATCCAGTTCAAACCACAATAGAGTGCAGTGGCCTGTAGCGGCTGGGCCAGCACGTCAAACCCCGGGAAAGAACCAATATCAAAGTGGCTTTCTCCTCCGCCAGTGGTCACCGCCCACATCAGGCTTTTCCCTTTTAGCGCATTGCCATTGTGGCCATACGCCCAACCGTGGGAGAAGACTTTATCAATCCAGAGTTTCAGGAGCGGAGGCGTGCTGTACCACTGCATTGGATGCTGCCAGATAATCAGATCGGCACGGGAGAGCGCATCCTGTTCAGCAGCGATATCGATATTAAAATCGGGATAAAGTTGATAGAGGGAACGTATCTCTACGTTATCAAGCGTCCTTACCTGCTCAAGCATCCGCTTATTCGCATGCGAGTGCTGCGGATAAGGGTGCGCGTAAATTATGAGTATCATCAAATGACCTGTCTTCTTCTCTTCTTGTAGCAGTGAGTGTAGACAGTTAACCCGCCCGGTGAAAGGGTCAACAGGCCGCGTAAAGGTAAAACGCAACTATTGGCAACCCTCCTTCCTGGCGGGTATAGCAGACCTCAAACCAACAAAAATAACTGTTATCAGATGATATTTGAAATGAATAATTAAGCGCTAAAGCATATTAGCAAGTGATCAATTAAGAAAATATAAAATTATTCTTTAGCAAAATGATCTATACATAACACATTGAAAAATTAATAATTTTACGCTTTTTATCGTTGAATCATTCTTTTAAGTAGCCCAGAAGCGCTATTTTAAGTCATTAATTAGCGCCACTTCTTTTCAAATGGACGTGTAAATGCGCAACAAAATATTCAAATTAAACAAGACCACAAAAACTCTGGGAAATATATTTCCTGCTTTACTTATATTCACACCGGTAGTGGCCTTCGCTGGAACTATTAGCCAGTCAACCTCAGTACCCCAGGATTTTTCCGCTGATGCAGAATACGTGATAAATAAAGATGTCACCATTTCCTCCGCAGGAAGCGAGAGTGCCGTATCGGTCACAGGCATCAATGTCACATCCACGACCAACAAAGGTAATATTTCCGGAAAAGGGAATGGATTAGATATTAATACCGGGGCTCAGCGAGTCATTATTCATAATGAAAGCGGTGCAACCATTTCCTCTACAACAGCCAATGCCGTAAATGTTCAGTCAATGCTTGGCGATCTAAACAATGATGGAAACATCACAGGCACAGAGAATGGCGTGTTCGTCAGTGAAAGCTCTTCAGCCGTCAATATCGCTAACACTGACACAGGCATAATCAGAGGAAACACAGGCCTGAGTTCTCAGATTGGTGTGGGAATAAATAATAGCGGAAAAATAACGGGTACAAACGGCGATGGTATCAGCCTGAGCGATGGTAATACCAAAATTATTAATACCGGCACCTTAGAGGGAACGCAGTACGGTATCAACGTCACGGACACGTCGAAAGCGGACATCACAAACAGTGGCGCGATTAGTGGCGATACGACAGCTATTATGTTTGCCAGCACGAAAAATAATACGCTGGTACTGAACACAGGATCGTCACTCAAAGGAGATGTCATCTCCACCGCGTCAAAAGGCAACACGCTTTCACTGGTTGGTACGGGCACAGAAGACAGCAATTTCATCGGACTGAAGGAAGGGGATGGCTTTGCGTCAGTAAAAATGGATGGTGAAAAGTGGACGCTGTCAGGCAATATAGACATTATCGGCGCAGATGACTCTTTACAGGTCAACAGCGGTGATTTAGTCCTGTCAGGTGCCGTCGCGAATGCCGGTAATACCCTCGTTGCAAAAGATGCCTCTCTCCAGCTTGGTGATGGCACGAAAACCGCCACGCTGAGCGGTGGCCTGACCAACAACGGCACCGTTATTTTTAATCAGGGCAGTTCTTCCACATTCGCCACCGGCATTACCGGTAGCGGTAATGTCGAAAAAGCAGATTCAAACACCCTGACGCTCTCCGGCAATAATAGCTACACGGGAAATACCGTTCTGCATAACGGTACGACGCTGATCGCCAGTGGTGCAACGCTCGGCGTGAAAGGCAGTAACGCCACCGTCACCGTTGAAAATGGTGCAGCGTTTGCCACGGCAGGTGAAGTGAATAACAACATTGATATCCTGACCGGCGGTACGCTGGCGGCATGGAATGCGGTTCAGGGTAACACGACCCTGAGCGTTTCAGGTATCGATACGGTTAACGGCAACGTTACCAACGGTGGCACGCTGTTACTCGGCGCGGCCAATAACAGTGTTGGCAACAATTTCATAATAAACGGCGACTACACGGGTTCTTCTGGTAGCCAGATCGTAATGAACAGCAGCCTCGGCGAAGATAACGCACCAACCGACCACCTCACCATTACGGGCAGCAGCTTCGGTCAGTCTGATGTCAGCGTTAAGAATATAGGCGGTCTGGGCGCTCAAACGGTAAATGGTATGGAAATTGTGAGCGTCGGTGGCAGTTCTGAAGCCCAACTGACGCTGGCAGCACCGGTTGTTGCCGGGGCGTATGAATACAATCTGTATCAGCACGGCGACGGCAACTGGTATCTGGAATCGAAGGCGACGCCATCAGATGAGCCGGCAGACGATAATGATGACGGCGGAAACACCGACGGTGACAATACCGATAACGGTGGTAATACCGATAACGGCGACAATACCGACAACGGTGGCAATACCGACAACGGTGGCAATACCGATACCGATGGCAACACGGATAACGGCGGTAATAGCGATAACGGTGGCAACACGGATAACGGCGGTAATAGCGATAACGGTGGCAACTCAGCCCCTGAAGTTATGGCCCCTGAAGTTGGCGCTTACTTAGGCAACTACCTTGCTGCCCAAAGCATGTTCCTGCACAAGCGTGACGACCGCGATCAAATCACCTTCCGCAATGAAGACGATCTGAACACCTGGATGTACGTTAAGGGTCGTTATCACGAGAACGACGCGGGTGGCGATAAAGTCAGCTACGACACCACCACGACCGTTCTGCAAGTCGGCAGCGATTTCATGAGCAAGCCAATGGACAATGGGATCCTGCGTGCCGGTGGCATGTTCGGTGCTGGCCAGGCGAAGACGCATTCGGATGCGAAGCACAACGTGCGTGATGCTCAAGGCAAGGTGGATGGTTTCAATGTTGGGGTGTATGCCACCTGGCAGGAAGATCAGACATTACGCCTGGGCAGCTACATTGATACCTGGGCCGCTTATAGCTGGTACAACAATAAAGTGACCAGCAACCGCAATGATGAAGACTACGACAGCGAAGGCTTCGCTGCGTCTGTCGAAGTCGGCCACGCGTGGGTTATCCCGTCAGAAAACGCGCGTACCTGGAAGATCGAGCCGCAGGCGCAGGTGATCTACAGCTATCTCGATCAGGAAAATCATACCGATCGCGACGGCGTGCGCGTAACGACTCTGGACAACGACAGCATCTTTGGTCGTCTGGGCGTTAAGTCCAGCTACTTCGAGCAGAAGGACGTGAAAGCCTGGCAGCCGTACGTTGCGGTGAACTGGCTGAAAGGGGCAGGCCAAAACGATCTGGCGTTTAATGATGAAACCGTGAGCAACGATACGCCGGAAGATCGTGGTCAGTTAGAACTGGGCGTCACCGGCAACCTGAACGAAACCACGACGCTTTCGCTGCGTGCCAGCGGCGAATGGGGTGAGAACAGCTATGCTGCCTATGGCGGCCATATCCTGCTGAACCACCGCTGGTAATCGTCCAGCAAAAGCGAAAAGCCGTGGCATTTGCCACGGCTTTTTTTTAGTTATCCAGCTCGCCCATGGATTTCACCTGGTCACGGTTAATCTGCTCCGTTTGACCGGTTTCGGCGTTTTTGTACGACACCAGTCCGGTGTCATCATCTACCTGCGGTTTCCCGTCAGTCACGATGGTTTTGCCATCGGTGGTTTTGACTGCCTGGTTAGATGAACAGCCTGCTACGGTAAACAGTGCAGTGGCAGCCAGAACGGAAGCGATCAGTAATTTATTTTGCATGGTGTTTTCCCCTGCTCTCAGATGAATTTCGTTATCGACCTAACCATTTTAGGCTAACTGACTGAAAGCGGATGGAAAACCAGAAGGTTCTGAAGAGGGGAAGAATGCCCGGCAACCGAATGGCACCGGGCATTTTGTCTTACTTGTTAATCTGCGCGTGCATTTCCTGCACTGAAATCACCTTCTCGGTGGCATCCGCATTCAGCGCCATAGCTGTTGCGAAACCGCCGTTCAGGGTAGTGTCATAGTGCACTTTGTACTGCAGCGCGCTGCGGCGAATCAGCTTGGAGTCTTCAATCGCCTGACGACCTGCGGTGGTGTTGATGATGTAGGTGTATTCGCCATTCTTGATACGGTCCTGAATGTGCGGACGACCTTCATGCACCTTGTTCACCAGGCGCGGGTTGATACCGGCTTCACCCAGCACAATCGCCGTACCGTGAGTTGCATCCAGCTCGAAGCCCTGTTTCAGCAGCTTGGCCGCCAGGTCAACCACACGCTCTTTATCGCCTTCGCGAACGGAGAGCAGCGCACGACCTGATTTTCTCATGGTGGAGCTACTGCCGAGCTGCGCTTTCGCGAACGCTTCAGCGAAGGTGCGGCCCACGCCCATCACTTCCCCGGTAGAGCGCATTTCTGGCCCTAACAGTGGGTCAACGCCCGGGAATTTGTTGAACGGCAGCACCACTTCTTTCACCGAGTAGTACGGCGGAATGATCTCTTTGGTCACGCCCTGCTGCGCCAGCGTCTGGCCCGCCATCACGCGCGCCGCCACTTTCGCCAGCGGAATACCGGTGGCTTTGGAGACGAACGGGACGGTACGTGCCGCACGCGGGTTCACTTCAATCAGGTAGACTTCGTTGTCTTTCACCGCGAACTGGACGTTCATCAGACCGCGAACCTGCAGTTCAAAGGCCAGCTTCTGCACCTGCTGACGCATCACATCCTGAATTTCCTGGCTCAGGGTGTAGGCTGGCAGAGAACAGGCTGAGTCACCGGAGTGCACGCCCGCCTGCTCGATATGCTCCATGATGCCGCCAATCAGCACCATTTCGCCGTCGCAGATGGCGTCAACGTCCACCTCTACCGCGTCGTCGAGGAAGCGGTCGAGCAGCACTGGCGCATCGTTAGAAACGCTCACCGCCGTCTGGAAGTAGCGACGCAGGTCAGCTTCGTCATACACGATTTCCATCGCGCGGCCGCCCAGGACGTAAGAAGGACGCACCACCAGCGGATAGCCAATCTCTTTCGCCTTCTCAACGGCCATCTCAATGGCGGTGACGGTGGCGTTGGCTGGCTGTTTCAGCTTCAGACGGTCAACCGCCTGCTGGAAACGCTCGCGGTCTTCCGCACGGTCAATCGCATCCGGGCTGGTACCGATAACCGGTACGCCTGCGGCTTCCAGCGCACGTGCCAGCTTCAGCGGAGTCTGGCCACCGTACTGCACGATAACGCCTTTTGGCTTCTCAATACGCACGATTTCCAGCACGTCTTCCAGAGTAACCGGCTCGAAGTAGAGGCGGTCGGAGGTGTCGTAGTCGGTTGAGACCGTTTCCGGGTTACAGTTGACCATGATGGTCTCGTAACCGTCTTCGCGCAGCGCCAGCGAGGCGTGTACGCAGCAGTAGTCAAACTCAATGCCCTGGCCGATACGGTTTGGACCGCCGCCCAGCACCATAATCTTGTCGCGGTCGACGGACGGGTTCGCTTCACACTCGTCTTCATAGGTGGAGTACATGTACGCGGTGTCGGTGGAGAACTCCGCCGCACAGGTGTCCACGCGCTTGTAAACCGGGTGCAGGTCATACTGGTCACGCAGCTTGCGGATTTCCGCTTCACGTACGCCCGCCAGCTTGGCCAGACGCGCATCGGCGAAACCTTTACGCTTCAGCATACGCAGGAAGTCTGCGTCCAGGCCGTTGATGCCCAGCTCTGCCACTTTCTCTTCCAGACGCACCAGCTCTTCAATCTGCACCAGGAACCAGCGGTCAATGTTGGTCAGGTTGAATACGCCGTCGACGGACAGGCCAGCACGGAAGGCATCGGCGATGTACCAGATACGCTCTGCACCCGCATCTTTCAGTTCGCGGCGAATTTTGGTCAGTGCTTCCGGGTCGTCCAGGCTGACTTTAGGGTCAAAGCCGGTTGCACCCACTTCCAGACCGCGCAACGCTTTCTGCAGGGATTCCTGCTGCGTGCGGCCAATCGCCATCACTTCACCGACAGATTTCATCTGGGTGGTCAGGCGGTCGTTCGCACCGGCGAATTTCTCGAAATTGAAGCGTGGAATTTTGGTCACAACGTAGTCGATGGACGGTTCGAAGGAGGCTGGCGTGCGGCCACCGGTGATATCGTTCATCAGCTCATCGAGGGTGTAACCCACCGCCAGTTTCGCCGCCACTTTCGCAATCGGGAAGCCGGTCGCTTTGGAGGCCAGCGCGGAGGAACGGGACACGCGCGGGTTCATTTCGATAACAATCAGACGCCCCGTTTTCGGGTTCACCGAGAACTGCACGTTTGAGCCGCCGGTTTCCACACCGATTTCACGCAGCACCGCCATCGAGGCGTTACGCATGATTTGGTACTCTTTGTCGGTCAGCGTCTGGGCTGGCGCAACGGTGATGGAGTCGCCGGTGTGGATACCCATCGCATCGAAGTTTTCGATGGAGCAGACGATGATGCAGTTGTCGTTTTTATCACGCACCACTTCCATCTCGTACTCTTTCCAGCCAATCAGCGATT
>Ga0308168_1003720_pt1 | contig 11461 bp, 11 predicted proteins | sample PhyCR2_FD_202133 | JGI IMG/M metagenome (GOLD analysis project Ga0308168, IMG submission 202133) | Phyllosphere microbial communities from UC Gill Tract Community Farm, Albany, California, United States - DLSLRC.R2 | ecosystem: Host-associated > Plants > Phyllosphere > Unclassified | place: USA... | reverse complement strand
TCGGTCTGACCGAGAAAGAAGCGAAAGAGAAAGGCATCAGCTATGAAACGTCCACCTTCCCGTGGGCAGCATCAGGCCGTGCTATCGCTTCCGACTGTGCAGACGGCATGACCAAACTGATCTTCGACAAAACCACTCACCGCGTGATCGGTGGTGCGATTGTGGGCACCAACGGCGGCGAGCTGCTGGGTGAAATCGGTCTGGCTATAGAGATGGGATGTGATGCTGAAGATCTGGCTCTGACCATCCACGCTCACCCAACCTTACACGAATCGGTGGGTCTGGCGGCGGAAATCTTCGAAGGTAGCATTACCGACCTGCCAAACCCGAAAGCGAAAAAGAAATAACTCGCCTTCGTGTTTAAAAAACGGCTCCTGCGGGGGCCGTTTTGCTTTTTGTCTTTCCGTAAAAAACCGCGCAGGGCGCCGCAAAATCGCGTATCTTTGCTGGCAATTTCTGACCGGTCAAAAGGCTCGTTGTGTCGAATAAAGTTGCCCTGATCACCGGTGCCTCACGTGGTATCGGTCACCATCTTGCTCGCCATCTCCATGCTGCGGGCTATCACCTGATACTCATTGCACGGGATGCGCAGGCGCTGAACGCCTTAGCAAACACTCTCGGCTCTGCACGCGTGCAGACGCTGGCGCTGGATGTTTGCAATTATCCGGCGGTGGCACAACAGGTGCAGCAGGCACTGAGCGTGCACGCACAGCTTGATGTGCTGATCAACGCGGCGGGGATCTTCCGTGGCGGATCAACGCAGACAGCGCTGGATGATTTCAGCGCCATGCTGGCGACCAACGTCACTGCCATTCATCATCTCTGCCAGCTGTGTGTTCCCTGGCTGTCGAAATCGCCTGAGGGGCGCATCTTTAATCTCGCCTCTGTGAGCGGCATACAGCCGTATGGCAGCGTGGCCAGCTATGCCGCCAGCAAACATGCGCTGGTTGGATACAGCCGATCGATTGCGCGTGAGCTGGGAGCTCAGGGGATTAAAGTCACCACGCTGTGCCCCGACGTGGTGGATACCGATATGGCGCAGGGTTCCGGTCTGGCCGTCGATGAGATGCTGAGTACCGACGATCTTTGCCGCGCGGTTGATTTCGTGATGTCGTTGTCCCCGGCTGCGGTTGTGGAGCAACTCACCATCGGGCGGCAGTATCGTCCGCGTAAACCCGTCTGACCCAGGAGACGTTATGCTGGAACTGAAAGGGGTATCGCATGCTTATGGTGAGCGTAAGGTCCTCGATAACATCACTCTGCAACTCGCAGAAAAGCGCATTGGTATTGTTGGCAGCAACGGGTGCGGCAAAAGTACCTTTGCCCGTTTGCTGAACGGCCTGTTGCTGCCGCAACAGGGCGAGGTGCTGGTTGATGGCTTGAACACCCGTCAGCAGGGGAAAGCGGTACGGCGTAAAGTCGGCTTCGTGTTTCAGAATCCGGACAACCAGATTGTCTTCCCGGTGGTTGAAGAAGATCTCGCTTTTGGCATGAAAAACCTTGGGCTGTCAAAGCAGGTGATCCGCGAACGCACCGATGCGGCGCTGGCACGTTATGATATGCAGGATCTGCGTCAGCATCCGGCTCATCTGTTAAGCGGCGGGCAAAAGCAACTGCTGGCTATCTCTGGCGTGCTGGTCATGGAGCCGGAATATATCGTCTTTGATGAGCCAACCACGTTACTCGATCTGCGTAATAAACGGCGCATTGCGCAGGCGATTGCCGATCTCGATCAGACGGCGATCGTGGTCTCTCACGATCTGGAATTTTTACAGGATTTCGATCGCGTGCTGGTGTTTGATCACGGGCAGGTGGTGATGGATGACGTGCCCGCAGTGGCACTGAAAGAGTATGTCAGGATGATGTCATGATATTAAGCGATTACGTCCCGGGAAATTCGATCATCCACCGGCTGCCACCCGGCCTGAAGATCCTTTCGCTGGCGCTACTGGGCACGCTGCTGTTTGTGTTCCCCCGGCTGGAAACCTCGCTGGCGGCTCTGCTGCTGGTAGGATTGCTCTATCCACTGGCGCGTATCTCACCCCGTATTATGTTGTTGCAGCTTAAACCGCTGCTGTGGGTACTGGTGCTGTTGTTTGCCGTGCAGTGGTGGATGGTCAATTGGCAGTCCGGCGTGCTGGTGATTGCACGGCTGGCAGCGCTGATGCTGATGGCGGCGCTGGTGACGCTCACCACGCGCACCACTGAGATGATTGACGCCCTGGAGAAAGGCCTGTTCTGGCTGCGTTATGTACGTATCAATCCGGCGAAGGTCAGCCTGGCGCTGTCGCTGGCGATGCGTTTTATTCCGGTGCTGGCAGCGATTGTTGCAGAAGTGCGGGAGGCGCAAAAAGCGCGTGGGCTGGATCGCAGCCTGATCGCCATTGCCATTCCGGTGATCGTTCGTACCCTGAAAATGGCCGATGATATTGCGGCGGCGCTTGAAGCCCGCGCTTATGACCCCCAACTGCGCCGTGAGCGCACTGATGCTGAGAAAGTGAGAGGATCTTAATGTCCACCCGAGATATTGTTTATATTGCGCTGTTTGCCGCCATCACTGCCGCGCTGGGTCTGTTTCCTGCGTTCAGCCTGCCGGTGATTGCTGTGCCGATCACCGCTCAGACTTTAGGCCCGATGCTGGCCGGTGCCATTGCCGGGGCGAAGCGCGGTGCGCTGGCACTGGTGCTGTTTGTGGTGCTGGTGGCGATTGGCCTGCCGCTGTTGGCGGGCGGTCGCGGTGGTTTAGGGATTTTCCTCGGTCCAAGCGGTGGCTTTATCCTGGCATGGCCGCTGGCAGCATTACTGATTGGCTTCCTGTATCAGCGTAACCTGCGTTCACTGACGCTGGTAAAAGAGGTGCTGTTCCTGGTGTTAGGCGGGGTAGTGCTGATCTACTCGGCAGGTATTCCGTGGATTGCGGCGGTAGCCGGCTTATCTCTGAAGCAGGCGGCGCTGGGTTCTCTGGGTTTCCTGCCGGGCGATATCGTCAAAGTGGTGCTGGCGGTGCTGATCATTCGCGCGGTGCGCCGGGCTTATCCGACATTGTAAGCGGGGCGGGCATGCCCGCCCCCTACGGTGATCTGCGTGGGGGCTTATCCGACGTTGTAAGCGGGGCGGGCATGCCCGCCCCCTACGGTGATCTGCGTGGGGGCTTATCCGACGTTGTAAACGGGTCGGGCATGCCCGGCCCCTACGATGATCTGCGTGGGGGCTTATCTGACGTTGTAAACGGGTCGGGCATGCCCGACCCCTACGGGAATCTGCGTAGGGGCGAGGCAAGCCTCGCCCGGGTTTTTTCCCGGAATAATGGTTACATCCGCAGTAAAATCTTCCCTTTCAGCTCACCTGACTGCACAGCTTTCACCGCCTGGTCGATCTCCTCCAGCGCATATTCGGCGACAATCTCGGTGGCAATCACGTCGTCGTGGATCAGCGCCATCACCTCGTTGATCTTACGCTGCACCACGCTTTTCTCGTGATTATGCACCCACAGGCGCAGATGGAAGTTCGAGAAGCGGATATCCGGGCGGCTGCGCCAGAAGGTCGCCGGGATCGGCTGACCAGACAGCAGGCCATAGTGAATAAACTGCCCACCCGGCATCAGTGCCTGGGCCAGCGCCAGAGACTCATCGCCGCCGATACAGTCGAAAATAGCCGCGACGCCGCCGCTTTGTGCTAATGCAGTCAGCGCCTGTGGATAATCTTGTGCGCTGCTGTTCAGCACCTGCTCTGTGGCATACCCGCTGAATAAATCAAGATTCTCTGCCTTACGCACAATCGCAATCGGCGTCAGCCCCAGATGATTGGCGATGCGGATCAGCATCTTACCGATGGCTGAGTTCGCCGCATTGATGATAATGCGCATTCCAGGGGTGAAATGCATTTCCTCGGTCAGCATCAGCAGCGCGGTCATTGGGTTGACGTAGCTGGTCGCCGCCTGCTGATCGGTCACGAAGTCTGGCAGGGTAAAACACCACTGCGGATCGCTGTCCTTATAATGCTGCCAGGCTCCCATGCTGCCAACAGGTAACACACGCTGGCCGACGGGTAACCCGGGCTCATGACTCTGGCTTATTCTGCCCATTCCCTCGAAGCCCGGTACAAAGGGCAGGGCGATACGTGAACGATAGGCGCCAGAAATAGTAATAATATCAGAAGGGTTGATGGTGGCGAAGGCCATTTCCACCCGCACCTGGCCTGTGGTTAATTCTGTGAGTGGACTCTGTTCAAGCTGCATCACCTCACCGATTTTGCCGAACTCCCGGACGACTGCTCTGGTGAATAAAGTCTCTTTCATGGTATATTTTCTTCAGTGTTGTCCGGTTGACAGGTTAATGTTTTTTATGCAGGAACAGTATAATAGCGAAACATTTCGCGTATCAATGCGCGATATAGATTTAAACGGTCACGTGCATAATTCTGTTTATTTAGATTATTGTGAAGATGCTGTGGTTAATGCGTTTCGCCGCGCTGATATTCTGCCTTTATTTCGCCCCCATACCGCAGGTGTGGCCTACCATGTGAAAAAATGCGAAGCCACCTTCTTTCATCCGCTGTCGGTGGATGACGTGGTGCGACCTCAGGTATTGATTGAGAAAATCGGTAACAGCAGTTTAATTTTCATCATCCGTTTGATGCATGGCGATAACACTACGCTGTGTGCCGAAGGAAAATTCATCTGGGTCTGTGTGAATCCAACGGATAATAAACCTTGCCCCATCCCGGATGAAGCCCGTCAGGCGCTCACCCGGCACTTTCCGTTTGTCGGGGCCTGATCGTCATGCCGGTTCACGACAGAGTTAAGCTGCATGCAGAAAACCATCCCAACCTGACCGCCGTTGATATTGCAGGTAAAACGCTGAGCTGGCAGCAGTTGTGGCAGCATGCACAGACGCTGTATCAACAGTTGTGCCAACAGCCATTCGTCAGCGAAAACCGTATCGTGGCAATGGCTCTCGGTAACGATATTGCGTTCCCCGTTGCCTGGCTGGCGGCCACTGCGCAGCCTTTTACGGCGGCGATTATCGATCCTCACGCGCCAGTTGAACAACGCCACGATATGCTGCAACGGCTGGCGCCGGATCTGTTGCTGCTGAACGCAGAGGATCGGGCGCTGATCGCACAGGCCGAGCAGCTGGCGATCCGCTGGCTGGCCGTCGATAGCGAACCCGCGCCATGTGTTCTGCCAGACGATCCCGAATTTACCGCCGGGATGCAGGCTGACACGCCGTTTCTGATCAACTTTACCTCCGGCACCACCAGTCTGCCGAAAGCCTTTATCCGATCGCGACGATCCTGGCGCTGTAGCTTTGAAAACGGTGAAGCGCTGTTTGGGTTAAAACATGCCCCCTCCACGCTGTTTCCCGGTCCCCTTTCTCACGGTATTGGCCTTTACTGCCTGAATGAAACGCTGTACGCCGGAGGGACCTTCTACAGTCCCGGGCAGTGGCAGCCTGCGGCGGCGCTGGCGTTGATTGCGCAGCGACAGATCGAACGGCTGGTGGTCGTCCCCACGATGATCGCCGGGTTTGCTCGTGTGGCAGAAGGCAGCGCATATCCCAGCCTCGAGCGTCTGTTAAGCGCAGGTGCCAAGCTGGAGTTGAACCACTATCGTCAGGCGCGGGCACTGTTTCCCGTTGCCCGAATGCAGGAATATTACGGGGCTTCAGAGCTGGGATTTATTGCCGTTTCCACCCTGGAGGATGCCGATATCAGCGCATCGCTGGCAACGGTCGGCCAGGCGTTTCCCGGGGTGGAGATTAGCATCCGTAATGATCAGGGAGAGGTTCTTCCCGCGCATCAGCCGGGCACCATCTATATTACCAGCGAACAAATTATCGACCGTTATTTGTGGGGCGATGACGGCAGCGCGTTCGTGAAATATCAGTCAACGGCGACAGTGGCCGATATCGGTTATCTCGATGATGATCATCGACTGCATGTGATTGGCCGTCGGGGAAATATGATCCTCAGCGGTGGCAATAATATTTATCTCTCTGAAATAGAGTCAGCGATTAAATCCCTGCCGGGAATTATTGAAGCCGTGGTGATTGCGGTGGATGATGATTATCTGGGTAAAAAAATGGTCGCTCTTGTTGAGGGCGCACCAGAAGAACTGAAACAGTTATCACAACGCTGCCGCTCACTGCTGGCGAAATATAAAGTCCCGCGCCAGTTTTATCATATTACACACTGGCCACTGACGCCGAGCGGTAAAATAAAACGCGCCGAGCTGGAAAAAAGGATCGCACAACATGGCAGCAGCAAAGAGCTTACTGAATTACCAGCCTGAGGATGACTGGCAGCCGGTGATCGTCGCTGTCCGACGTACTCCGGTTGGCAGAGCTTATGGCATCTTTGACGGTGTGCCGATGGCCGCGCTGCTTGCACCGCTGTTTGAGCACATCATGGCGACCCTGCCTGTGGGGTTTACCGCGATTGATGAAGTGATTATCGGGAATGCGACGGGCGGCGGCGGCAATATTGCCCGGCTGGCAGCGCTGACGGCGGGCTTGCCGCTCTCTGTTCCTGCCGTTACGGTGGATCGCCAGTGTGGTTCCGGGCTGGAAGCGGTGATTAATGCCTGCCGTCTGGTGCAGGCCAGAGCAGGAGAGTGTTATCTGGCGGGCGGCGTTGAAAGTGTTAGTACTGCACCGTGGCGCGTGGAAAAACCCGCATCGCTGAAACAGATGCCGCGTTTCTACGGGCGAGCACAGTTTTCACCGGATGATATCGGTGACCCGGAGATGGGCATGGCGGCCGAGAATGTGGCGCGCCAGTGTGGCATCAGCCGGGAGCGTCAGGATCAGTTTGCCCTGCGCAGCCATCAACGTGCGCTGGCGGCACAGCAGCAGGGGGCATTTCGGCAGGAGATTGTCCCGGTTAGCGTCAGGGGACGTCTGGTGGAGAACGATGAGTGTCCGCGTGCCGACACCTCGCTGGCTAAGCTGTCGGCATTGTCGCCGGTGTTTGCCGCTGACGGAACAGTAACGGCAGGCAACTGTTGCCCGCTGAATGATGGCGCATCGTTGCTTCTGGTGATGAGCCGCCGCAGGGCACGTGCCAGTGGTTTTACCGAAGGACTGCTGTTTGCGGATGCCTGCAGCGCAGGCGCCGATCCCAATCTTCTGGGCCTCGGGCCGGTGCCCGCCACGCAGAAACTGCTGGCACGCCAGTCGGGTCTGACGCTGGATCAGGTCGATGTCATTGAGTTTAACGAAGCTTTTGCTGCCCAGGTTCTGGGGTCTGTTGATGCTTTGCATATTGATGAGATGCGGATTAACCGCCAGGGCGGCGCTATTGCTCTGGGGCATCCTTATGGCGCATCAGGTGCGATAATGGTAACGCGTCTGTTCAGCCAGCTTCTGGGCCAGCCGCACAGTGGCGGCTTTGGTCTGGCGATGTTGGGCATCGCCGGAGGGCTGGGATTAAGTGCGTTATTTAAAGCCGTGCGGCTTTAAACCTATTTTCCGCGCCACTGCGGAGCGCGCTTTTCGCTGAAGGCGAGCAGACTTTCCTGATAATCCAGGCTCGCCTGGAGCTGCTGCAATTCTGCAGCGCTGATTTGACAAAGATCCTGGGCGTGGGCTGCTTTCAGCAGGGCGTTACAGGCCTGAACGGCCAGCGGTGCGTTGCGGTTGAGGCTGGCAGCCAGCGTCAGTGTATTTTCCAAAAGGTCTTCCGCTGTGGTCACCTGGTAAAACAGGCCTAACGCCAGCGCACGCTGAGCGTCCATGGGCTCACCAATAAGCAGCATCTCTCGTGCAACGCTGGCAGGCAGCCGTGTTGCCAGTTGGCCGATGGCCCCGCCAAGCGGCAGCAGGCCATGCTTCACTTCGGGTAGCGCAATTTTCACCTGCTCAGCGGCAATAATAAAATCACATTCCAGCGCCAGTTCCAGTCCACCACCAAAGGCATGACCATTCAGTGCCGCTATCCAGATTTTGCGCCGTGGCAGATGTTGCAACGGGGTAAACCCACCGTGCGAATTGATCAGGCCTTTGCCACCGTCGGTAAAGGCCTCCTGTAGATCGGCCCCGCCGCAAAACACGGTTCCGCTGCCAGTAAGGATAACGGTGCGGATATCGGCCTGCTGTTCGCACCAGTTCAGGCACTGTTCCAGCTCGCTGATCATGACGGCGTTATAAGCATTACGCGCGGCGGGGCGGTGTAGCGTCAGGCGCGCAACGTGTGGGATGGGACGGTCGCAGCGGACCAGTTGCGTATTCGGTTGTTCGCTATTCATCGTGGCTCAGCGTGATTCAGCAAGGAATTTGAGTGTATCACGCCGCGATTGGCCTGTTGTATCCACTCAATAAAGCAGCGCATCGCGGCGGAGTGGTATTTACGGCTGGGATAATAGAGCCAGAAACTTTCAGCTGGCGCCACATAGTCAGTCAGCAGCTCCACCAGTTCCCCGCTTGCCAGCGCGCTTTCACTCAGGTTACGCAGCACAAAGGCGATGCCGGCCCCGGCTTGTGCGGCCTGAATCATCATCTGATCGTTATCCAGTGTCAGATTGCCGTTGACCGCAATCTCCTTCAATTTGCTCTGCACCTGGAACTCCCATTTATATTGCATCCCGCTGGGAAAACGCCGCTGGATACAGGGATAGTCTGGCAGTTCATCCGGATGCTGCGGCGCACCGTGACGGGCAACAAACGCCGGGCTGGCAATCACTGCGCCAGTGACGGGCATGCCGAAGGGGATCGCTACCATATCCTGCGGAATGACGTTGCCAAAACGTACACCGGCATCAAAACCCTCTTCCACGATGTTCACAAAGCCATCGCTGGTGGCTATCTCAAGGGCAATGTCGGGATACTGCTGGCGGAACGGCAGCAATACAGGGTGCAGAGCAAGGGCTTCCGCATTGCGCGGCATATTGAGACGCAGTGTGCCACGCGGATCGGCACGCCAGGTGTTCAGCTCATCCACCGCACTGGACAAATCGACCAGTGCCGGTTCAATACGCGATAGAAAAGCACGACCCGCCTCAGTTAACGATACGCTGCGCGTGGTGCGGTTCAGGAGCCGCAAACCGATACGCTGCTCCAGATTTGTGAGGGTATGACTCAACGTCGAAGGTGTGACGTTACGCTCCTCCGCCGCCTTGCGGAAATTGAGATGGCGGGCGATGGCAGCGAAAATCTCTAATTCCTGTAGCGTAGTGCGATTTTTCATATTGATGATTATTTTTCATTAAAGCGCTTAATCAGCGTCAATTGTTGATTTTAACCGGGGAAAGTATAACGACATTGTCGCTAATCAACGGGATAAAAATGATGAAACAAAGAACATTGGGCAGTGAACATTTTCACGTTTCCGCTCTCGGTCTGGGATGCATGGGAATGAGTTTTGCCTACGGGCAGCCGGGCGATGAACAGCAGATGATCAAAACGCCGCATCGCGCCTTCGATCTGGGCATAGATTTCCTTGATACTGCGGAAGTTTACGGGCCGTTCACCAACGAGTCTCTGATTGGAAAAGCACTGAAAGGCCACGCGGGTAAAGTAAAGATCGCTACCAAATTTGGTTTTCATATCACGGATGAGGGGGAAGGCTGGGAACGTATTAAAGGCGTGAACAGCCAGCCTGAAAATATTCGTGCCTCGGTAGAGGCATCCTTACAGCGTCTGGGGGTAGAAGTGATTGACCTCTACTATCAACACCGCCTCGACCCGAGCGTAGCAGTGGAGGACGTGGTGGGAACAATGGCCGACCTGGTACGTGAGGGGAAAGTTCTGCACCTGGGTTTGTCAGAAATTTCCAGCGAAACATTGCAGCGTGCGCATGCGGTGCATCCCATTACCGCCGTGCAGAGTGAGTATTCGTTGTGGTCACGCGAGCCTGAACAGTGCTTGCTCTCAACCTGTCGTCAACTTGGCATCGGTTTTGTCCCTTACAGTCCATTGGGCCGAGGTTTCCTTTCAGGAAAGCTTCCCGTGTTGGCAGCCGATGATTTCCGTCATTATCTGCCGCGTTTCCAGAAAGAGGCGCTGGCCCACAATCTTTTGTTAGTCGAGCAGCTAAAAGACGTGGCTTACGGCTATAGCTGTAGCGCGGCGCAGATGGCGCTGGCCTGGGTGCTGGCGAAAGGGGAGAACATTGTGCCTGTTCCTGGTGCCAGTAAAATTCCCCATCTGGAAGATAACTGCCGTGCCGTCGATATCCGTCTGGCAGAGGATGACCTGGCACTGCTCGATCGCTTGTTTGTGGCGGAGAATATTATCGGTGAACGCTATACGGCACAGGAGCTTACGCTGGTGGAAAGCGATTTACCCCGCTAAGCATTTATCATGTTGATAATGTCACCCGTGGGCGCAGCGTTTGCTGTTTGGCAATCCTGAAGGGCCACGCGTTGACTGAAGCCTGTGCATGTTAAAAATACGTGCAGGAAAAAGTTGAACGTAGCCTTATTTATTTTCGAGTAATGTCTTTCTTGGCATGGATATTGATTTTTACCTTGTTTTTTGCCCATTTATAATGATTTCTGCCGGGTCTGGCGGACAGTTGGCGTTTATATCACCAGATTTTCTCCTTGCCTGACAATGGAGGTGATAAACACTGATAATAATCACATGGCATTAAAAACAGTATTGACTCTTGTTTTTAAAGCAGTAGATTAGAACTCACAGCACGGGAATATTACCGGGTTGTGTCAGATAAAGTTTAATGTTTATTTTGCGATGAAGGTCACGAAGTATTTTTGTATGGGAGAGTCGTTGTGAGTTTAGTTATTGTTATCCACTCGCTTCGATGATGCTTAAGGCCACGCAGTCAGTTGCGAAATCGCAGGGTGGGAACGTAAGCGCGATGACATAAGGCTATGTTTTACCGATATAAGCGAGTCTGAATGTTGTGATGTGTGTTAATAAATCACAATGGAAGTCAAGCCACGTATCAAAGAGTCTACGTCGCGTTGGGTGTGTACTTGTTTAACCGGCCATGTCTTTCGACAGGCATGATGATGTTAACTGTCATTTATGGAGGTAAGCTAGAATCTTAGTCACTTATACTATCCGTAATAAACACGTACATTTGACGAAGTACTAATAGAAGTCATTACTCGTTAAGTTCATTAATGTTAAAGTTTGAGTTAGCAGTACCTTAAAAGCCCTGGCAATCTCTGTCAGGGCTTTTATCATTTAAGCCCGGTGACATTTTCATGAGCTTACCCACATGAGCACTTATCCTTCAGTACCCCCCCCAGACCCGACGAGAACCATAAAGTTCAAAAAAATATAAGTGAAATGAATCCTTGCTTGTTGAGTCTTATCCGGTCTACTATGCCTCATCGGTTTGGAATACAGACCTTATGAAAGCAGTTTTAGTAAAGCAGTCCTCAGTACAAGTGTTATCAAAGATATCCCTTCATCGAGAGCCTCCTCCTAAGTGCCCATAAGTTTAAATCTGATGAACAGGCCATGTTCGCCATGTTAAGTGGCTCAAAAATTGAAAG
>Ga0308168_1003716_pt1 | contig 11473 bp, 12 predicted proteins | sample PhyCR2_FD_202133 | JGI IMG/M metagenome (GOLD analysis project Ga0308168, IMG submission 202133) | Phyllosphere microbial communities from UC Gill Tract Community Farm, Albany, California, United States - DLSLRC.R2 | ecosystem: Host-associated > Plants > Phyllosphere > Unclassified | place: USA... | reverse complement strand
CTGGACCGCAAGGTGGCGGTGACCTACAAGGGCGCGTCCACCGCCGTGCCGGGCATGGTCGGCGCGGCCTGCCCCGACCTGGTGTATCCGAACTACGAGGACTGGGGCTTCGTCAAGGCGCAGCTGGACCCGCGCTCCTTCGACAGCGCCCGTGCGCACCTGAACGGCGTCGACGATCCGCTGCTGCGCGCGATGCTGTGGCAAAGCCTGTGGGATGGCGTGCGCGACGGCAAGCTGCCGCTGAACGATTTCATCACCACCGCCGTCAACAATGCGCCCGGTGAAAAGGATTACACCCTGCTGGGCGACGTGCTGGGCAAGGTGATCGCCTCCAAGCATTACCTCGACCTGATGCGCCTGCCGGGCGATTACAGCGCGCAAGCCACGCGCCAGCTGGAAGACATGGCCTGGAGCGGCGCCGTGGCCGCCAAGGGCGACGACAACTTCCAGCGCCGCTGGTTCGGCACCTATGTCGGTGTCGCCAGCTCGCGCCAGGGACTGGACCGCCTGGCCGGCCTGCTCGAGGGCAAGAACGCCATCGACGGCCTGGACGTCAACCAGGACTTGCGCTGGTCTATCATCGGCCGCCTGAACCGCTACGGCTACCCGGGCGCGGACAAGCTGGTCGCGGCCGAACAGGCGCGCGACAAGTCGGACACCGGCGCCGCGGCCGCGATCGCCGCCACCGTCAGCCGTCCGGACCCGGCGGTCAAGACCGAATGGCTCGGCACCATCACCGATCTGCAGACCAAGCTGCCGTTCTCGCGCGTGCGCACGGCCATGGGCAGCCTGTACCCGGCCGAGCAAAGCGCGCTGGCCGAGCAGAGCGCCGCCCAGCGCCTGGCCAAGCTGCCGGAGCTCGACAAGACCGCCGGCCCGGTCTACATGCGTGCCTACGGTCCAAGCCTGATCCCGGCCAGCTGCACCCCGGCCAGCGTGGCGCGCCTGCAAGCCGCCAGCACCGGCATGACAGCACTCTCGGCCGGCACCCGCCGCGCGCTGCTCGACACGCTGCAGGAAGACCAGCGCTGCGTGACGATCAAGGCCGCGATGACCGCGAAGTAAGCGGCGAAGCAAGCGCCCATGCGCCGGCGCGCCATTGCCTCGACTTTCCCCGCCTTTGCGACTGGCACCGGGGATGGCAGGCATTGGGCGCTGGCGCTGAGCGCCGGGCTGCACCTGCTGGCGGCGCTGCTCTGGTTGAACGAGCGCCGCCAGCCTTCGCCCACCCGCGCACACGATGCGCAGCGGGTGGTCTCGATCCTGCTGCAGCCGCCGCTGCGTCCACCGGCCCGGGTATCGCGGCCTCCTCTTCCTCCTGTTCCTGCGGCAGTGCCGCCGCGCTCGTCACGCAAGCTCCTGGCGCCGGCCGCCCCGGTACCCGGCTTGCCACCCGCCAGTGAAGCAGCGCTGCCGCCCGAGCCGGCGCCCGCGGCTGCACCCGCCCCGGCACCCTCCACCACCTTCTCGCTCGACCAGGCGCGGCGCCAGGCCGGGGGCATCGACCGCGAACTGCGCAAAGGAAAATCCGGCGTCCCTGTCGAAGCCGACACGCCGCTGGCCCGGCTGCGCCAGAAGCTGGACGACGCCCACGTCGAAGCGCTGACCGGCGTCCAGCAGGACAGCTACACCGCGCCGGATGGCAGGATCATCCACCGCACCCGCGTCGGCAAGCGCACCGTGTGCCGCATCAGCGGCAGTGTCGGCCTCGGCATCGCCGGCGCCCGCGGCATCAACGATGCCGGCAGTGTTTCCTGTCCCACCGGCGTGGTATGGCAGCCCTGACGCGGCGTGCCCGGTGGTAAGCTCATGCTTTATCCACCACCACGGACGACCCATGCAGATTGCCTTCGAAACCCCGGACCAGCCCGACGTGTACGCGCTGATCGGTGAACTGGACGCTTTCCTGTATTCGCTCTACCCGCCGGAAAACGTGTACGCGCTCGACATCGCCGCGCTGCTGCAGCCGAACGTGCTGTTTGCCGTCATGCGCGATGGCGATGGCATGGCCGTCGGTTGTGGTGCCATCGTCATGCAGGCCGGTGTTGGCGAGCTCAAGCGCATGTACATCCGCCCGGGCGCACGCGGCAAGGGCCACGCGCGCCGCCTGGTCGAGACCCTCGAAGCGCAGGCGATCCAACAGGGTTGCTCGACCTTTGTGCTGGAGTCGGGCCCGCTGAACATGGAAGCCCTGGTCCTGTATGAGCGGCTCGGTTACCGCTACCGCAACGCCTTCGGCGATTATCCGGAGGATCCATCTTCGGTATTCATGCAGAAGTCCGTCGCGGACGCCGCCGACTGAACCGGCTCAGCGTCGCGTCGGATCCTGGTTGCCTGGGCGCTCCTGAGCGCGGCACATTTCGGCCACCCTCGCCCAGGCGCCCTCGGCCTGGCAATTGAGCGGCGGATCCGCCTCCAGCAGCTTGCCGAGCGCGACCGGCGGCATGTCGTTCACATGCACGCCGCTGGCGATCTTGATGCACATCACGTCCTGCCAGGCCGCCTGCAGGTTGCGCGGAATCGGCATCGGCCCACGCAGCTTGCGCGCCGCCGCTTCGCAGCTGGCCTGCGTCTTGAACTCGCCGCGCAGGCTGGCCTGGTCGAGCGTCACGTCCAGTCCCTGCTGGAGGTAGAGCAACAGAATCATGGTGTACATCGGATCTCCGCGGTCGACGCCGTCTACGACATCGTAAGACGCCGCCGGCCTGCCCTGGTTCCGCACTCCTGCGCTGGATCAGTTTGCCCTCGATGGCCGGCGCTAGTCTGGGTGCATAAAGGCACCTGACAAGAAAAGAGGACAGCCATGCTGAAGCTCATCACCTGGAACATCCAGTCCGCACGCACCCGCGACGGCGGCGCCGACTGGGGACTGGTCGTGGAAGCGCTCCACGGCGTCGCCGACTTCGACATCCTGTGCCTGCAGGAAGTATCGTCCGGTTTTCCCGCGCGCGACGGCAGCGACGGCGGCGACGGCTTCGCCGCCCTGGCGGCGCGCCTGCCCGGCTATCACGCCGCCGCCGCGCTGGCACTGGACATGCGCGCCCAGGACGGCGGGCGGCGCCGGCTCGGCTGCATGAGCTTTTCGCGCTGGCCGGTGCGCCAGGTGCTGCGCCACTCGCTGCCATGGCCGGCCGATCCCGCCGTGCCCAGCATGCCGCGCACGGTACTGGAACTGGGGCTGGAAACCCCGCTCGGCTTGCTGCGCGTGCTGAACGCCCACCTCGAATATTTTTCCGAGGCGCAGCGCCTGGCCCAGGTCGAGCGCTTGCGCACGCTGCAGCAGGAGGCCTGCGCCCATGCCGCCGCGCCGCGTCCCGGCCTGGACGCGGACGGCCCCTTCGCCACCATCCCGCGCGCCGCCGACGCGGTGCTGGCCGGCGACTTCAACATGCTGCCCGGCTCGACGGCCCATGCGCGACTGCTGGCGCCCTTCGACGATGGCACGCCGGCCTGGCATGATGCCTGGGCGCTGGCACGGCCGCACTTGCCATCGCAGCCGCAGTCGCACCTGGCATCGCGGCCCTACCCGCCCACCGTCGGCCTGCACGGCAAGGACACGCCCTTTACCTTCGACTATGCCTTTGTCGGCGCCGGCCTGGCCGAGCGGGTGCGCACCATGCGCGTCGATGGCGGCGCGCGCGGTTCCGACCATCAGCCGGTGCTGCTCGAGCTGGGCTGATTGCGGGACGATGTGCTCGGAAGCGGCGCGACGGGGCAAGCGGGCCGGCAGGTAGAATACCGCTCGAGCACATCCGCCATGCATCGGGAACACGCCTTTGAACTGGGATTATCCGCAACCCTTCATCCTGCCGCGCGCGCCGCAGGCCGCCGACATCGATGGACTGAACCATACCAACAACGCCGTCTACGTGCGCTGGTGCGAGCAGATCGGCTGGGCCCACTCCGAGGCCCTCGGGCTGTCGCTGGACGATTACCGGCGGCTGGACCGGGCGATGGCGATACGGCGCGGTGAATACGACTACATCCTGCCCACCGTGCTGGATGAAGCGCTGGTGCTGGGCACCTGGCTGGTGGCCGGCGACGGCAAGCTGGCGATGGCGCGCCGCTTCCAGCTGGTGCGCGAGCGCGACGGCGCCACCGTCCTGCGCGGGCACTGGGACCTGGTCTGCATCGAGATCAGCAGCGGACGGCCGCGCCGCATGCCGCAGGAATTCCTGGATGTGTATATGCCGGCAGTCGCTACCGGTTAGATAACGCGCCGCGGCGCCGCCGTCAGCGGATCGCCGCTGTTGGGGGTGCCGGTCGGTTCGATCAGCACGATGTGCGCCTCGTCTTGCGCCCGCGGCCGGTGGCGCACGCCTTTCGGCACCACGTAGAGCTGCCCCGGCGCCAGGCTGACCGTCGCGCCGTCCTCGAGGTCGATCTCAAGATTCCCGGACAAGACCAGGAAGAAGTCGTCGCTGTCTTCATGCACGTGCCAGTGGTATTCGCCGCGCAGCTTGGCGACCATGACGTCGTGACCATTGAACAGACTGACGGTGCGCGGCTGCCAGGCCTCGGTGAAGGTGGCGAGCTTGGCGGCCAGATCGATGGGAGCGTGCATGCGTGATCCTCGGAGTGAAAACGCCATGGTGCGCCGGCGGCGTCCGCGCCGTCTTGTACAATTGTTGCATGAACCGAGAACCCGCACCGGCACAGAACCAGGCCCGCTTTGCGCCGCTGGCCGCCGGCGTCACCCTGATGCAGGCCAGCTTCGCCGACCATGCCTTCGAGCGCCACAGCCACGACAGCTTTGCGATCGGCCTGACCACCTACGGCGTGCAACGCTTCCACTGCAAGGGTGTGCTGCACGACAGCCGGGCCGGCGACTTCGTCCTGTTCAACCCGGACCAGGACCATGACGGCCATGCCGGCAGCGCCGACGGTTTCCGCTACACGATCTGGTACGTCCCCGAGGACTTCGTCGCCGGCTGCCTCGCGCTCGAAGGCCGGGCCGGCGGCAGCCGCTACTTCGCGGCCCCCCATGTCAGCGACCGCGCCATGGCCGCGCAATTCGCCGGCCTGTCGGCCAGCCTGCAGGCGACGCCGTCCGAATCGCTGCGCGCCGAAACGCTGATGCGCGACTTCCTCGGCGCGATGCTGGCCCGCCATGGCGAGCGCCCGGGGACGGCACCCGCCCTGCGCCCCCAGGCCGCCAACGCGCTGCTGGCGCGGGTGCGCGACCTGATCCGCAGCGACTACCGGCGCGACATCACGGTGGCGGAGCTGGCGTCGCTGTCCGGCATGTCGCGCGCCCACCTGACGCGGGCCTTCGGCGCCGCCTACGGCACACCGCCCCACGTCTACCTCAACACGATGCGCATCGCCCGGGCGCGCACCCTGATCCGTGAGGGCATGCCGCTGGCGGCGGTGGCGGTCGAATGCGGCTTTGCCGACCAGAGCCACCTCACGCGGCGCTTCAAGGGCAGCATGGGCGTCACGCCGTCGGCCTGGCGTGACATGCATCGCGCCTAGCCGCAGACCGGGGCGCAGACCTCGCCGGCACTGTCACCCGGCTTCATCGCTGTCGATGATCCAGTCGGCCGGCTTGCCGCTGGCATGGCGCGGCAGGCGGCTGCCGAAGGTCCAGGCAGCCGGGCGCTCGGCCGGTGCCAGGCGCGCGCCGATCCACGCCGCCAGGTCCGCGCGCAGGCCTGCGCCGCCGTCATCGGCCGGGATGCACGGCACGACATAGGCTTTCAGCCGCCGCCCTTCGTCCGCCCGCATCAGGCGCACCGCCGCATCCGCCACCGCCGGGTGCATCCGCAACACCTCGGCGACATAGGCGGGAAAGACATTGGTGCCCCCTACCTGCACGGCGGCGTCGACGCGGCCGGCGGGGGAAAAGCGGCGCGCGCCGTCTTCTTCCGGCTCGGCCCATTCCAGCTTGTCCTGCAAGGAATAGCGCACCTGGCTGCCGTCGGGCAGGCGCCGCAGCAGTGCGGACGCATCTTCCGTCTCCTGCCAGTACGGGAAGAGCGTGAACGGTACCCCGCCGCGCTCGCGCCAGCCGACGCCGGCGGTCTCGGAACTGCCGTAGACCTGAAGCAGGCGCAAACCGGCGGCAGCGAGTTCATCGGCCAGGGCGTCCGGGCAAGGCGCGGTCGAGCTGACGCCGGTGATATCGGCGGCAAAGGCCGGACGCAGGCGCGCCAGCGCTTCCCACCAGCCGGGATGGGCCACCACCAGGTCGCCCGGGCGCAGCATGTCCAGCCAGGTGGCCGGACTGGCGGCGCGCAGGTCGATCACCTCGTCGATCCCCTGCGCGCGGGGCAGCAGCACGGTGAACAGGAAGCCATAGATATGGTGGGACGGTACCGCACTCAGGATGCGGCGGCGCCCGGGCAGCAGGCCGGCCAGCACCCGGGTTTCCTGCCACAGCGTCGCCAGCGTGTGGGTGCAGCGCTTGGGCGTGCCGGCGCTGCCCGAGGTGCGGAAGGTGATGGCTTGTGCGCCCGCCGCCAGTCCGGCGCGCGCCGCAGCCACCCATTCCTCCAGCACCGGCTGCGCCAGCAGACGCGCATCGAGCTCGCCGTCGTGAAAGCGCAAGTGCAGGGCCTCGGCCAGGGCCGTGCCCATGCCCAGCAGTTCGAGCGAGTCGGCGCCGAGATCGCGTACGAAGTCGAGCCCGGCCGGCCAGGGTGGGGGCGCGGGCGGACGGCCGGGCCGGGCGTGTGCCAGTTCCGCCGCCAGCAGATCGCTGACGAGGCGCAGCAGCGTGGGGTGGTGCGCCCACCAGGCGGTGGGGGAGGAATCGTTCATGGAATCATCAATTAGCGAAGGCCGGGCGGAGATGGTGAAGGCCGGTGCCGGCGCTGTCAATTCACGCACAATTGTCACACCCGTGCACGATTGATTTGACAGGTGCATGTCCCCATGTCACCATGCCTTTCCCATCTGCAACATCGCAATCCCGAACCTGCTGGAACACCATGAATACTGTCACCATCCCGTCTTTCGCGGCCCCCGGCCTGCACGCCCTGCTCGACCAGCTGAACGCGGAGCAGCTCGACCAGCTCGACTTCGGCGTGATCGGCTTTGATGCCGGCAGCAATGTGTGCCGCTACAACCGTCACGAATCCGAAGCGGCCGGCCTGACGCCGCCGCGCGTGCTGGGCCAACCACTGTTCACCAATGTCGCGCCCTGCCTGAACAACTTCATGGTGGCCCAGCGCTTCGAGGATGCCGAGGACGGCAACACGGCGCTGGACGATACCATCGACTACGTCCTGACCTTGCGCATGCGCCCGATCAAGGTGGCGCTGCGCCTGCTCGCCGAACCGGGTAGCGCGGTGCGCTACGTGCTGGTCCAGCGCCGCGTATAAGCATGCTGGCCGTGAGCGACGACCCAGCCGCACAACTCGCGGCCGACCACGAGGCCTTGATGCAGTTCCTGTACCTGGCCCCGGTGGGCCTGGTGCAAACGGGACTGGACGGCGAAATCCTGATGATCAATCCGATCTCGGCCCAGCTGTTGATGCCATTGCAACGCGACGGCAACCTGGTCAACCTGTTCGACGCACTCGCCGACGTGGCGCCCGAGTTGCGCCACCTGTGCGCCAGCTTCGCGCAAGCCAGCGGCATGGTCTGCGACGGCCTGCAGATCCACCTTAACCACCCGGCTTATCCGGCCGGCGGCGCCCTGCGCCCGCGGCGCAGCCCGCAAGTGCTGTCGCTCAGCCTGCTCAAGCTGGACGACGCGCGCCTGATGGCGGTGCTGTCCGACGTCAGCGAGCAGGTGCGTCGCGAACGCCAGCTGCGCCAGAACGACGCCTGGCTCAACGCCCTGCTCACCAGCATCACCGATTACGCCCTGGTCGGTCTCGACCGCGAAGGCCGCGTCAGCGAGTGGAACGAGACCATCGGCCGCGTCACCGGCCATTCCGGCGCCGTGGTCGGCAGCTCGTACGCCGTGTTCCATCCGGTGGATGCGATCACCGAAGCCCAGGTGCAGGACCGCCTGCGCGAAGCCGACCAGAACGGCTGGAGCCTGGACGAAGGCGCCCGCGTGCGCGCCGACGGCAGCCAATTCTGGGCCAGCGCCATGATTTCGCCGCTGCCCGACGCCGACCAGGAGGGCGATGCGCCGGCCTATTGCATGGTGGTGCGCGACATCAGCGACAAGCGCGACGCCATCGAGACGCGCCGCAAGTCGGCGTTTTGCGATCACCTGACCGGCGTCGCCAACCGCCGCGCCTTCTTCGAGGCGGCCGAGCTGGAGCTGCAGCGCAACCGGCGCACGCCGCGTCCGACCGCGCTGATCCTGATCGACGCCGACCATTTCAAGCAGGTCAACGACCGCCACGGCCATCCGGGCGGCGATGCGGCCCTGCGCCAGCTCGGCCTGCTGCTGAGCGCGACCTTCCGCCAGGTGGACGTGGTGGCGCGCGTCGGCGGCGAGGAATTCGCCGTGCTGCTGCCCTCGTCGACCCTGGAGGGTGCGGCCGCCGTCGCCGAGCGCCTGCGGCGGCTGGTGGCGGCGCAGCCGGTGTGCTTCGACGGTGCCAGCATTGCGCTCACCGTCAGCGCAGGGGTGGCCGCCAGCGATGGCGAACAGATCGACCTCGACACCCTCATGAAACGCGCCGACGAAGCCCTGTACGCAGCCAAGGCCGGCGGCCGCAACCGTATCGAATGCTGGGTACCAGCCCCGTCCACAGTGCATCCACCGGAGCCACTTGATGAAGCCTGACAACATCGACGCTTACGAAGCCCTGGTCCAGTTCCTCTACCGCGCCCCGATCGGCCTGGTGCAGACCAATCTGGACGGCACGGTCGACATGCTCAATCCGATGTCGTCCAGCCTGCTGATGCCGCTGGTGCGTGACGGCAGCATGGACAATCTGTTCACCGTGCTGCAGCACGCCTTGCCCCAGCTGCCGCAGATGGTGGCCGCCTTCCACCAGCCTTCCGGCGTGGTGTGCGAAGGCCTGCGCCTGTCCTTGGGCGACGCCGCCCCGGCCAGCGCCCAGGTGCTGTCGCTCAGCGTACTGAAACTCGACGGCGCGCGCCTGATGGTGACCCTGGCCGACGCCACCGCCGAGGTACAGCGCGAACAGGAGCGCCTGGCGCGCCGCCTCAAGAATGCCGCGCGCACCGACGCCCTGACCGCGATGCCGAACCGCGACGCCCTGCTTGAACAGCTGCAGCAGGTGATCGCCCGCCGCGCGGGTGCGGGCGGCGGCGCCGGTTTCGCCATGCTGTTCATGAATTGCGACCGCTTCCGCCAGATCAACGATACCCTCGGCCAGGGCGCCGGCGACCGCCTGCTGGTGCAGGTCGGCGAACGCCTGCGCGCGGCCCTGCGGCCACCCAGCGACCGCATCGATCCGGGCGCCGGCGGCGGCCAGATGGCGGCGCGCATCGGCGCCGACGAATTCGCAGTGCTGCTCGACGGCATGCGCAGCCGCGAGGACGCGGAGCGGGTGGCCGCGCGTCTGCAGGAATCGCTGTCGAAGCCGCATTCGCTGGCCGGCCAGGAAATCACCTGCACGCTGAGCATGGGCCTGGTGTGGAGCGAGGACATCGGCGATCTTGCCAGTGCGCTGGCCGGTGGCATGCTGCGCGACGCCAGCATCGCCATGATCGAAGCCAAGCGCTCGGGCGGCGCCCGCTGCGTGCTGTTCGAGACCGCGATGCGCGAGCGCGCCGCGCGCCGCGCCGACATCGAGGCCGACCTGCGCCAGGCGCTGGCCGAGGAGCAGCTGTTCGTGGTCTACCAGCCGGTGGTCGGCCTGGACGCCGATGGCAGCACTGACTTCGGCGCCGGCGTCGAGGCCCTGGTGCGCTGGCAGCATCCGCTGCGCGGCGTGGTGCCGCCTTTCGAATTCATCCAGGTGGCCGAGGAATCCGGCCTGATCGGCGCACTCGGCGACTTCGTCCTGCGCCGCGCCTGCCGCGACTTCGCCGCCTGGCAGCGCGAACTGGGCAGCCGCGCGCCGCGCCTGCTGGCGGTGAATTTGTCGCGCGCCCAGCTGGCCGACGCCGGCTGGCCGGCCATCGTGCGCGAGGTGCTGCAGCAGAACGCCATGCAGCCGGCCCAGTTGCAGCTGGAAGTGACCGAAAGCCTGGCGGCCCAGGACCAGCAGGTGCAGCAGCGCCTGCACGAATTGAAGGCGATCGGCATCGCACTGGCGCTGGACGACTTCGGCACCGGTTATTCCTCGCTCTCCAGCCTGCACCAGCTGCCGGTGGACACGGTCAAGATCGACCGCTCCTTCGTCTGCCAGGCCGATACCAGCCACCACCATCGCGTGCTGATCGAGGCCACCGTCAAGGTGGCGCAAAGCCTGGGCATGAACACCGTGGCCGAAGGCATCGAGACCGAGGCCCAAGCCGCCGCCGTGCGCGACCTGCAGTGCGCCAAGGGGCAAGGCTATCTGTTCAGCCGGCCGCTGGTGTCGGGCGCGCTGGTGGACTGGCTGCGGGCCAGCATGCCGCTGGCGGGCGCCAACGCGGCCGCGGGCGGCACGACTTCCGGCGTCTCGGCGCCGGTGCTGTCGCTGGCTTGAGGCGTCAGGGCCTCTTGCGGACCTAGCGCATCGCCAGCGGGCGCTGCCGCTTCGGCAGCGGAAAGCCGGCGTCCAATGCGGCCAGGTCGGCATCGCTCAGGCGCGGTGCCAGGTCGAGCGCCGCGCGGTTGGCGCGCACGTGCGCCGGCTGCACCGCCTTCGGAATCACCACCACGCCATCCTGGCGCAGCAGCCAGGCCAGCGCCACCTGGGCCGGCGTTGCGTCGTGGCGCTGCGCGACTTCACGCAGCCTGGCATTGCCGAGCAGCGCCCGCTGGTCGGCCACGCCCGACTCCAGCGGCGAATACGCCATCACCGGCATCCCATGGCGGCGGCACCAGGGCAGCACGTCCCATTCGATGCCGCGCTGGGCCAGGTTGTAGAGAACCTGGTTCACGGCGACTTCGCCGCCATGCTCGAGCGCGGCCGTCTCGAGCAAATCGTCCTGGTCGAAATTGCTGACGCCGAAATCCAGGATCTTGCCCTGCTCGCGCAGGCGCGCGAAGGCTTCCAGCGTTTCCTCCAGCGGCACCCCGCCGCGCCAATGCAGCAGATACAGGTCGAGGCGGTCGGTGCCGAGGCGCCGCAGACTGCGCTCGCAGGCGGCGCGCACCCCGGTGCGGTCGGCATTGTGCGGATACACCTTGCTGACCAGGAATACCTCGTCGCGCCGGCCGGCGATCGCCTCGCCGACGACCTCCTCGGCCCCGCCCTCGCCGTACATCTCGGCGCTGTCGACCAGCGTCATCCCGAGATCCAGGCCCAGGCGCAAGGCCGCCACCTCATCCGCGCGCGCCTCTGGATCCTCGCCCATGTACCAGGTGCCCTGCCCAAGCACCGGCATACCGCGCCCCGAAGGCAAGCTCAACTGTTTCATTTGATCCCTCTCAAACCGGGGTCAGAGCCCGGTTTTTGGCAATTTATCTCGATAACTTACTGTCGCCTCCACAGCGCGTTTTCGA
>Ga0308168_1003713_pt1 | contig 11486 bp, 11 predicted proteins | sample PhyCR2_FD_202133 | JGI IMG/M metagenome (GOLD analysis project Ga0308168, IMG submission 202133) | Phyllosphere microbial communities from UC Gill Tract Community Farm, Albany, California, United States - DLSLRC.R2 | ecosystem: Host-associated > Plants > Phyllosphere > Unclassified | place: USA... | reverse complement strand
GCGCCAGAACTGGACCCTGCCGGCCACCGTGCCGATGGGCGAGCACGAGGTGGTGCCGCTGAACGGCGGCGAACAGATCGGCTGGAAGATGCTGTAAGCGCGGATGTTCGCGCAGATCGACTGGGAGCGCCCGTGGTATGACGCGGTGCGTCCGGCCTGGGACAGCCTGATATTGGAAGGGGAGGGCGATGGCGCGGATTTCATCGCCGCCTTCAACGCCAACGCCGCGCTGCTCGGGCTGCAGAACCACCGCGGGCTGCCGATCCGCTTCGTGCCCCAGGACGCGCTGCCGGCCGGTACCGCCTACGAAGCCTTCATCGGCGCCACCGGCGGCGTGCCCACGCGCGACAACCTGCACGATTTCTTCAATGGCCTCGTGTGGCAGACCTTCCCCCGCATCAAGCGCGAGCTGAATGCGCTGCAGGCCGCCCAGATCGGCGCGGCCGGCGTCGGCAAGGCGCGCGGGCCGGCGCGCGACGCCGCCACCCTGTTCGACGAGAACGCGGCCTTGCTGGTCGTGCGCGACAATGCCGACGGTCATGCGCTGGTGGCGGGCTTGCGCGAGCACCAGTGGCAAGAAGTCCTGTATACAAGGCGCGCGGCCTTCGCCAGGGACGCCCAGGTCTGGCTGTTCGGCCACGCGCTGATGGAAAAACTGGTCGCCCCGCGCAAGGCGATCACCGCCCACACGCGGGTGCTGTTCGCCGGCGACGCCTGGTTCGGCCTGCCGTGGCAGGAACGGCGCGACTGGATCGATCTCACCCTCGCCGGCCAGCTGGCGCAGGAAGGCTTGCGTACCGCCGCGTTCACGCCGCTGCAGGTACTGGGCGTACCCGGCTGGTGGCCCGGCCAGGACGAAGCGTTTTATCGCGATACCAGCGTGTTCCGGCCCAAGCGGCCACCCACACCCGACATCAAGGAGACTGCATGAGCACAAGCGTACGATGGGGCATCCTCGGCACCGGCCGGATCGCCAAGGCCTTTGCCAACGCACTGAAGGACACGCCGGATGCCGTGCTGGCCGGCGTCGGCTCGCGCGCGCTCCCCGGCGCCCAGGCTTTTACAGCCGAATTCGGTGGAACGGCGTATGGCTCCTACGAGGAATTGGTACAGGCGCCGGACATCGACCTGGTCTACGTCGGCACGCCGCACCCGATGCACGCCGATAACGTGCGCATCGCGCTGGAAGCCGGCAAGGGCGTGCTGTGCGAAAAGGCATTCACCGTGAACCGGCGCGAGGCCGAAGAACTGGTGGCGCTGGCGCGCACCAAGAACCTGTTCCTGATGGAGGCGATGTGGTCGCGCTACCTGCCCGGCCTGGCCGAGGTGCGCCGCGTCGTGGCCTCCGGCGAGATCGGCAAGGTCACCCAGGTCATCGCCGACCTCGGCTTCACCGCCGCCTTCGGCCCCGAGCACCGCCTGTTCAATCCGGTGCTGGGCGGCGGCGCGCTGCTCGACATCGGCATCTATCCGCTGTCGATCGCGGTGGCGCTGCTCGGTCCGGTCGAGTCGGTGGTGGCGCAAGCCGACATCGGCCCCACCGGCACCGACGAACAGACCAGCTTCGTGCTCAAGCACCGCGGCGGCGGCCTGTCCAGCTGCAGCTGCTCGCTGCGCGCCCACCTGCCGAGCGAACTGACCATCGCCGGCGCGGCCGGGCACGTGCGCATGAACACCAAATTCCACCACGCCCAGACCGTGACCGTGACCCGCGCCGACGGCGTCGCCCGCACCGTGGCCACGCCCTACCTCGGCAATGGCTATGTGCACGAAGTGATCGAGGCCCAGCGCTGCTGGCGCGAAGGGCTGATCGAAAGCCCGGGCATGAGTCACGAGGACACGCTGTCCCTGATGGGCGTGATGGACGAGATACGGCGCCAGATCGGCGTCAGCTATTCAGCCGATACTGCTGCAACCGAATAAGGATGACCATGAAAAAAAACCCCTGCGCCAACTGCCGCGTACGCCGCCTGAGCCCGCGCCAGCGCAAGAAACAGCGCGTCGCCGAATTCCAGGAGCTGAGCTTCGAGATCGACCTCGTGTTCGGCAGCCCGATGAGCGGCGAACCCTATGACGATTTCATCGGCGCCTTTTCGGCCTTCCTGGAAACGCGCGACCTGCTGGCCGGCGGTTTCGGCGGCACCATGCCGCTGCTCGAAACCGGCGGCATCGTTGCACGGAGCGAACGCGGCTCGGCCGGCGAAGCCGACATCGAGGCGGTGGTAGGCTGGCTGCGCGCCCGGCCGGAAGTCAAGGATGCCAAGGCCAGCCATCTGTTCGATGCCTGGTATGGCTACGAGCCGAAGGCGGCCTGAGCGGATCTGCCGGCCTATGCCTTGCGGATGAATAGCAAGGCAGGTCAACAAGCTGCACGCGCGCCGCGTTAGGGGATGAGTGCACGCCATCATGCACTCATCCCTACATTGAGGAGGCTGCTCCATCATGAAAAACACCATCGCAAGCTTGACCGCCGGCCTGTTCGCCACCGCGGCTTTCGCCCAGACCACGCCGCCCGCGGCCGCCCCGGCCACCGCGACGCCGCAATCGGCCGTCTCGCCGGCCGTCGCCAAGGCACAGGCGACACATGATAAAGAGACGGCCAAGATCGAGGCCAAGGACAGCACGGGCGGACCGGACGCCACCGGCAAACACCCGAAGAAACATGCGCCGATCAAGGCCAACAAGGATGCACCGGCCGATGCCCAGCCCAAGACCGTGGGTCCGACCGACGCCAGTACCTCCGGCACACCGACCTCGACCAGCAAGTAATCCTGTCACGATGCACCACAAGCCCGCGCCCTGCGGGTTTTTTTTCGTTACCTTGTCGAGTTGTAAGCGCTTGTCAGCCGCGTAAGTGTTTGTAAGTCAGGTCAACAGCGACAGGGCCGTGCCCGTTTTACCGACAAGTGACACGATAGCCGTGCCCCGAGCTCAACAGCCCAACAACGACACCAAGGAACCCATCATGAAAAAAATCGCCGCCACCCTGATCGCCGGCCTGTTCGCCACCGCTGCTTTCGCCCAGACCACCCCGGCCGCGACCACTGCATCGGCTGCACCATCGGCAGCGCCATCCGCAATGCCGGCCGCCGGCCAGGACAAGCAGGATGCCGGATCCGACGCCAAGGAAAGCCCGGTCGCCCACAAGTCGGCCACCACCAAGCACGCCACCAAGAAGCACGCATCGACCAAGGCCAAGGCACACACGCCGGCTGACGCGCAAGGCACGACTGCCGCTTCGGCCGGCAGCAACGGCGCGGTCGAGTCGGGCAGTGCTGCCCCGGCCACCAAGTAATCCGCTGCGCTCCACGAAAAGCCCGCATCCTTCATGCGGGCTTTTTTTATGGCGCCGCCGGCTACCTTGCCATCGCCGGTGCTAGGATGAAGCTGAGCGGCACCCGACAACGACACGGAGGAATCGCATCATGAAAAAGACCATTGTCAGCATGATCGCCGGCCTTTGCGCCGGCGCCGCTTTTGCCCAGGCCACACCGCCCGCCGCCGCCCCGGCGACCGCCGCGCCGCAATCGGTGGTACCGCCCGAAGTCGCCAAGGCGCAGGCTGCGCACGAGAAGGAAGCGGCCAAGGCGGATGCGAAGGTGGAGCAGGGCGGCAAGAAAGCGGACAAGGGGAAGAAGAAGGCGCCGGCCAGGGACAAGGCCAAGGACAAGCTGCCGTCGGACGATCACAGCACGACGGCTTGATGGCACTCACGGGCCGGCGGGAGCAGGCTAGCACCCGCACAGGTAGGGTGGGCTCCCCGAGCCCACGCCGGCCGCGCCCACCCTACCGGTTGCGCTGCCGGACTCTCACACCTTGAGGAATTCCTCGCGCCCGCCCAGCCACCTTTGCAGGTGCGCATCCACCACCGCATCCGTCTCCGGCGTCCCCGCATCGAGCAGGTATTGCGCCACGTCGCGCGCCTGGTCCACGATCCACTGGTCGGTTTCCAGGTCGGCAAAGCGCAGCATGGCTTCGCCGGACTGGCGCGCGCCCAGGAATTCGCCGGGGCCGCGGATTTCCAGGTCGCGCCGCGCGATCTCGAAGCCGTCGGTGGTTTCGCGCATCGTCATCAGGCGCTGCTTGGCGACTTGGCCGAGCGGGCTCTGATACAGCAGCAGGCACACGCTGGCGGCCGAGCCGCGGCCGACGCGCCCGCGCAGCTGGTGCAGCTGCGACAGGCCGAAGCGCTCGGCGTGCTCGATCACCATCAGCGAGGCGTTCGGCACGTCGACGCCCACCTCGATCACGGTGGTGGCCACCAGCACGTGCACCTCGCCGGCCGTGAACGCATCCATGATCACCTGCTTCTCGGCCGGCTTCATGCGGCCGTGCACCAGGCCGACGACCAGGTCGGGGAGCGCTTCCGCCAGGGTCTCGAAGGTGTCGGTGGCGGTCTGCAGCTGCAGCGCTTCCGATTCCTCGATCAGCGGGCAGACCCAGTACACTTGCCGGCCTTCCAGCGCCGCGCCATGCACCCGCGCGATCACTTCGTCGCGCCGGTTCTGGTCGATCGCGCGGGTGACGATGGGCGTGCGGCCGGGCGGCAGTTCGTCGATGACGGACACTTCAAGGTCGGCGTAATAGGTCATCGCCAGCGTGCGCGGAATCGGCGTGGCCGACATCATCAGCTGGTGCGGCACCAGGCCGTCGCTGCCCTTGTTGCGCAGGGTCAGGCGCTGGCCGACGCCGAAGCGGTGCTGCTCGTCGACCAGCACCAGGCCCAGTTTCGCGAACTGCACCGAATCCTGGATCAGCGCGTGGGTGCCGATCACCAGGTTGGCTGCGCCGTTTTCCGCCATCTCGCTGGCCGCCTGCTTTTCCTTCTTTTTGAGGCTGCCCGTCAGCCAGGCGACCTTCACGCCCAGCGGTTCCATCCAGGCGGCGATCTTGCGGAAGTGCTGTTCGGCCAGAATCTCGGTGGGCGCCATCAGCGCGGCCTGGTAGCCGCTGTCGATGGCCTGGGCGGCGGCCAGCGCCGCGACCACGGTCTTGCCGCTGCCGACGTCGCCCTGCAGCAGGCGCTGCATCGGATAGCCTTCGCGCAGGTCGGCGCTGATTTCCTTGACCACGCGCGCCTGGGCGCCGGTCAGCTTGAAGGGCAGGGTCTCCAGGAAGGCGTGGGACAGGGCGCCGATCGTGCCGAGCTGGGGCGCGCCCTTGTCGCGGCGGGCGCGCTGGGCGCGCTTCAGCGACAGCTGCTGGGCCAGCAGCTCGTCGAATTTCACCCGCGTCCAGGCCGGGTGGCTGCGTTCGACCAGCGCATGGGTGTCGGCTTCCGCCGGCGGGTAGTGCAGCAGGCGCACCGCCGGCTGGAATTCGGCCAGGTGCAATCGCGTGCGGATCGCCGGCGGCACCGTGTCCTGCCAGTCGACGCGCTTCATCGCATCCGCGATCGCGCGCCGCAAGATCGTCTGCGACAGGCCTTCGCCGGCCGGGTACACCGGCGTCAGCGAGGTCGGCAGCGGCGCGCCCTCGTTGACGATTTTATACACCGGGTGGACCATCTCGGCGCCGAAGAAGCCATGCCGTACTTCGCTGCGGGCGCGCACGCGCGTGCCTTCGGCCAGCTGCTTGACCTGGCTGCCGTAGAAATTCATGAAGCGCAGCTGGATGTCCGAGGTCTCGTCGGCGATCGAGACCAGCAGCTGCTTGCGCGGCTTGTAGCTGATTTCATTCTTGATCACGACGCCTTCGACTTGCGACACGTGACCGCCGCGCAGGCAGGCTTCGCGGATCGGCACGACTTCGGTCTCGTCCTCGTAGCGCATCGGCAGGTGCAGGACCAGGTCCATGTCGGTGCGCAGGCCGAGCTTGGCGAGCTTGGCCTCGATGTTTTTTGCTGCCGGCACGGGTGCGGCTTTGGCTTTGGTGGCTGGCATAGGGAGCTTGTTGATGCATGCCGGCGGCCCCTCGCGCTCTAATCAAGGGTAAAATAGAGGGTTGCCGTACACGCTTGAGCCCTATTGTAAGGCTGCGGGCCACGATTCCCAAGATGAGCCAAATGTATTCCCTTTCCGATTTCGATTTCGACTTGCCGCCCGAGCGCATCGCCCAGGTGCCGCTGCCTGACCGCAGCGCCTCGCGCCTGCTCCAGCTGGACGGCGAGCGCATCAGCGACCGACAATTTTCCGATATCGTCGACCAGCTGCAGGCCGGCGACCTGCTGGTGATGAACAATACCCGCGTGCTGAAGGCGCGCTTCTTTGGCCAGAAGGATAGCGGCGGCCAGGTCGAGGTGCTGGTCGAGCGCGTGCTCGATCCGCGCACGGTGCTGGCGCAGGTGCGGGCCTCGAAGTCGCCCAAGCCCGGCACCCGCATCCGGCTGGCCGACGCCTTCGAGGTCGGCGTCGGCGAGCGTGCCGGCGAATTCTTCACCTTGCACTTCGAAGGCGACGTGTTCGAACTGATCGAGGCCCACGGCCGCCTGCCGCTGCCGCCCTACATCGAGCACGATGCCGACGACTTCGACGAGCAGCGCTACCAGACCGTCTACTCCAAGGAACCGGGCGCCGTGGCCGCGCCCACCGCCGGCCTGCACTTCGACCAGCCGCTGCTGGACAAGCTGGCGGCCAAGGGCGTGAATTTCGCCTACGTCACCCTGCACGTCGGCGCCGGCACCTTCCAGCCGGTGCGGGTCGAGAACCTGGCCGAGCACAATATGCACAGCGAGTGGTACACCATCCCGCAAGAGACGGTGGACAAAGTCGCCGCCGCGCGGGCCGCCGGCCGCGACGTCGTCGCGGTCGGCACCACCTCGCTGCGCGCGCTGGAATCGGCCTCGCAGACCGGGACACTCCAGGCCGGCAGCGGCGATACCCGCTTGTTCATCACCCCGGGCTATCTGTTCAAGACGGTGACGCGCCTGATCACCAATTTCCACCTGCCCAAGTCGACGCTGATGATGCTGGTGTCGGCCTTTGCCGGCTATGACGCCATCCGCAGCGCCTACGCGCACGCGATCGCCAGCGAATACCGCTTCTTCAGCTATGGCGATGCGATGCTGCTGACCACGAACGCGCGCCAAGCGCCAACCAACTGATCACTATGCTGGAATTTACCCTCCTTAAAAAAGACACCAGCGGCAAGTCGCACGCGCGCCGCGGCCGCCTCAAGCTGAACCACGGCACCATCGAAACCCCGATCTTCATGCCGGTCGGCACCTACGGTTCGGTCAAGGCGATGGACCCGATCGAACTCAAGGAAGTCGGCTCCCAGATCATTCTCGGCAACACCTTCCATCTGTGGCTGCGCCCGGGCACCCAGGTGCTGGACAAATTCGGCGGCCTGCACGGCTTCATGGGCTGGAATGGCCCGATCCTGACCGACTCCGGCGGCTTCCAGGTGTTTTCGCTGGGCGCGATGCGCAAGATCACGGAAGAGGGCGTCAAGTTCGCCTCGCCGATCGACGGCTCCAAGCTGTTCCTGTCGCCGGAGATCTCGATGCAGATCCAGCGTTCGCTGAATTCCGACATCGTGATGCAGTTCGACGAATGCACCCCTTATGAAATAGATGGAAGACCCGCGACGACCGAAGAGGCGGCCAAGTCGATGCGCATGTCGCTGCGCTGGGCCCAGCGTTCGATGAACGAGTTCAAGAGCGGCGAGAACCCGAACGCGCTGTTCGGCATCGTCCAGGGCGGCATGTACGAGCGCCTGCGCGACGAATCGCTGGGCGGGCTGGAAGAGATCGACTTCCCCGGCCTGGCGATCGGCGGCCTCTCGGTCGGCGAGCCGAAGGAAGACATGATGCGCATCCTGGAGCACGTCGGGCCGCGCCTGCCGGAGAACAAGCCGCACTACCTGATGGGCGTCGGCACGCCGGAAGACCTGGTGGCCGGCGTGGCGAATGGCGTCGACATGTTCGACTGCGTGATGCCGACCCGGAATGCGAGAAACGGCTGGCTGTTCACCCGTTTCGGCGACATCAAGATCAAGAATGCGCGCTACAAGGATGAGACCGGTCCGCTGGACGAATCCTGCACCTGCTATTGCTGCAAGAATTTCTCGCGCGCATATTTGCACCACCTGCACCGCTCCAAGGAAATCCTGGGGGCGCGCCTGAACACCATTCACAACCTGCACTATTACTTGAACCTGATGCAGGAAATGCGCGACGCGATTGATGCGGATCGCTTCCACGAATTCCGTTTGCAGTTCAATGCGGATCGGGCGCGGGGCGTTTAAATTTTTTGCAACGTATTGCAATCAGGCATGTCAATACCAGATGTTGGGAATTGGCCTGCGCCGATGCACGGGTGCTAGAATACAGCGCTTAATTTTTACCTTTACATACTTAGAATCGGAGTCCTTGTGTTCATTTCCAACGCTTACGCGCAAACCGCCGGCGCCGCCGCCGACCCGGGCATCATGGGCAGCCTGACGACCTTCGCCCCGCTGATCCTGATGTTCGTGGTCATGTACTTCCTGATGATCCGCCCGCAGCAAAAGCGCCAGAAAGAACTGCGGTCGATGATGGATGCGTTGAACAAGAACGACGAAGTGATCACCGTCGGCGGCGTGCTCGGCCGCGTGACCAAGGTCACCGACGGTTATGTCACCATCGAAGTGGCAGCCGGTACCGAAATGGTGGTGCAGAAGAGCGCCGTCACCGCGCTGCTCCCGAAGGGCACCCTGAAGTCCCTGTAAGCCGGCCGCGCGCCCGGTTGTCCCCAAGCCGGCCGCGCGCTTCGCTCTCCTGATTGCTGGAACATCATGAATCGCTACCCCCTCTGGAAATACATACTGATCCTCGTGGCAGTACTGCTGGGCTTGTTGTACACCTCACCCAACTACTTCGTTGACTCGCCGGCACTGCAGATCACCACCGGCAAGGCCACCGTCCGGGTCAACAGCGACACCGTCACCCAGGTCGCCGACACCCTGAAACGCGACGGCGTGCCCGCCGAGCAGGTCAGCCTGGAAGGCAGCGGCGACACCAGCGCGGTACTGGCGCGCTTCACCAGCACCGATGCCCAGTTCAAGGCCAAGCTGGCACTCGAACGCGACCTCAACCGCGACCAGGCCGACCCCGACTACACCGTCACCGTCAACCTGGTGAAGAACACCCCGGTCTGGATGCAGAAGCTGGGCGCGAAGGCCATGAACCTCGGCCTCGACCTGCGCGGCGGTGTGCACTTCCTGCTGCAGGTGGATGGCAAGGCGGTCCAGGAAACCCGCATCAAGGGCATCCAGGCTGCCGCCCGTTCCCAACTGCGCGACCAGAACGTGCGCCACGCCGGCATCGACCGCGTCGGCAACAACATCGAGATCAAGTTCCGCGACGCCGACAGCCGCGCCAAGGCACGCAGCGTGCTGGGCAACCAGAACAGCGACCTGGTGTTCAACGAAGCCGCCGACGGTACCGACCTGAAACTGCTCGTGACCATGAAGCCGGAAGCGTTGCAGCGCGTGGTGGAAGAGGGCGTCAAGCAGAACATCAGCACCCTGTCCAAGCGTATCAACGAGTTGGGCGTGTCGGAACCGGTGATCCAGCAGCAGGGCCGTGACCGCATCATCGTGCAATTGCCGGGCGTGCAGGACGTCGCCCACGCGAAAGACATCATCGGCCGCACCGCGACCCTGGAATTCCGCATGGTCGACGATACGATCGTGCCGGGTACCGAGCGCTCCGCCGCCATTCCGCTGAATTCGGAACTCTTCACCGACGGCCCGGCCGCCCCGGTCGTGGTGTACAAGGACGTGGTGCTGACCGGCGACTACATCGCCAGCGCCAGCGCCAGCTTCGACGAAAACCAGCGTCCGGCCATCAGCATCGACCTGAACGGCGACGGCGGCCGCAAGATGCGCGAAGCGACCCGCCCGCGCGTCGGCAAGCGCATGGCCGTGCTGCTGAAGGAAAAGAACAAGTACATCGTGCTGCAGGCACCGAACATCCAGGAAGAGCTGGGTTCGCGCTTCCGCATCACTGGCCTGGAGTCGCCGCAGAAGGCGGCCGAGACCGCGCTGCTGCTGCGTGCCGGTGCCCTGTCGGCGCCGATGGAATTCGTCGAGGAACGCGTGGTCGGCCCGCAGCTGGGTGCCGAAAACATTTCCAAGGGCCTGCACTCGACCGTGTGGGGCTTCGTGGCGATCGCGATCTTCATGATCATCTACTACCAGCTGTTCGGCTTCTTCAGCGTGATCGCGCTGGCCTGCAACCTGCTGTTCCTGCTGGCCTTGCTGTCGATGCTGCAGGCAACGCTGACCCTGCCAGGTATCGCCGCAATCGCGCTGGCGCTGGGTATGGCGATCGATGCCAACGTGCTGATCAACGAGCGTATCCGTGAAGAGCTGCGCGCCGGGAATACCCCGCAGGCGGCGATCTCGGCCGGCTTCGAGCACGCCTGGGCTACCATCCTGGACTCCAACGTCACCACCCTGATCGTCGGCCTGGCACTGCTGGTGTTCGGTTCGGGCGCGGTGCGCGGCTTTGCTGTCGTGCACTGCCTGGGCATCCTGACTTCGATGTTCTCGGCGGTGTTCCTGTCGCGCGGCGTGGTCAACCTGTGGTACGGCCGCCGCGGCAAGAAACTGGGCAAGCTGGCGATCGGTACCGTCTGGAGTGCCGCGCCCGGAACCAATGCGACTGCAACCGGCACTGCGGCCCCCGGCACCAAGCCGGCCGTGAAGAAATAAGGTAAGCGAGAGCAATCATGGAATTTTTCAAGATCAAACGGGACATCCCGTTCATGCGCCACGCGTTGATTTTCAACGTGATCTCGGCGCTGACCTTCGTCGCCGCGGTGTTCTTCCTGGTGACCAAGAACCTGAACTACTCGGTCGAGTTCACCGGCGGCACTACCATGGAGCTGCGCTACAACCATGCGGCCGACCAGGACAAGATCCGCCATACCCTGGAAAAGCTGGGCTATGAGCCGGTGGTGACCAGCTTCGGCACCGCCAGCGACATCATGCTGCGCCTGCCGCCGGCCAAGCACAGCACCGCGGTGGCGCCGTCGGCCACCGTGTTCAATGCGCTGTGCGCCGCCGAGAGCGGATCGCCCAAGCAGATCCAGGAAACCACGGCCAAGGGCGAAAACGTCACCCGCACCAGCTGCGTGAATGCCGCCGGAACCGAAGTGGTGAAACTGCAGCGCGTCGATTCGGTCGGTTCCCAGGTCGGCGACGAGCTGGCCCAGAACGGCCTGAACGCGCTGATCATGGTGGTGGTGGGCGTGATGATCTACCTGGCCGTGCGCTTCGAGTGGAAGTTCGCGGTGGCGGCGATCGTCGCCAACCTGCACGACGTCGTCATCATCCTCGGCTTCTTCGCCTTCTTCCAGTGGGAATTCTCGCTGACGGTGCTGGCGGCGATCCTGGCCGTGCTGGGTTACTCGGTCAACGAATCGGTGGTCATTTTCGACCGGATCCGCGAAACCTTCCGCAAGCAGCGCAAGATGAGCGTGACCGAGGTCATCGACCACGCGATCACCAGCACCATCTCGCGTACCATCATCACCCACGGCTGTACCGAGATGATGGTG
>Ga0308168_1003707_pt1 | contig 11493 bp, 12 predicted proteins | sample PhyCR2_FD_202133 | JGI IMG/M metagenome (GOLD analysis project Ga0308168, IMG submission 202133) | Phyllosphere microbial communities from UC Gill Tract Community Farm, Albany, California, United States - DLSLRC.R2 | ecosystem: Host-associated > Plants > Phyllosphere > Unclassified | place: USA... | reverse complement strand
TGCGGTACGGCAGGCGGCCTTCGGCGTGCTTGAACCAGGCGTCGATCGGGCCGCTGTAGAAGACGTGTTCGTACTCGGACTTCAGGTCCGGGTCGAAGCGGGTGTTCAGGTGCACGGTCACGCCCGGCACGTTGATGATGTTCTCGACCAGCGCGGTATAACCCTCGGCCGGCATGCCCTGGTACTTGTGGCTGAAGTAATTGTCGTCGTAGTTGAAGCGCACTGGCAGGCGCTTGAGGATGCTGGCCGGCAGTTCGCTCGGCTGCAGGCCCCACTGCTTGACGGTATAGGTCTTGAAGAAAGCTTCGTACAGTTCGCGGCCGACGAAGCGCAGCGCCTGCTCTTCGAAGGTCTGCGGGTCGACGATCGACTTGTCGCCCAGCGACGCCAGGAATTCTTCCGCCTCGGCCGGACCCATGGTCTTGTTGAAGAACTGGTTGATGGTGAGCAGGTTGATCGGCAGCGTGAAGACCTGGTTCCTGGTGATGGCCTTGACGCGGTTCACGTAAGGCTTGAACTCGGCGTAGCGGTTCACGAATTCCCAGGCGCGCTCGTTGTCGGTGTGGAAGATGTGCGGACCGTAGACGTGCAGCATGACGCCGGTTTCGGCATCGCGTTCGGAGTGGCAGTTACCTGCGACGTGGGAGCGCGACTCGAAGACTTCGACGGTGTAGCCGGCTTGTGCCAGCTGGTTGGCAATCACAGCTCCGGAAAATCCAGCGCCGACAATGGCGATTTTCTTGTTCATGTGTCTATATCCTAACTGTTGATTGGGGTGTTCCTGGAGGGGACTTCGCGCGTGGCCGCATATCCGTTGCGGGCCAGAACGACGGCCGGGCATGCTGGGCGTTGGAGATTTTCTTGTTGCACCCGCTGCACGCCAAAACCGTTCCATTTCTTAATACAAGAACAATTATATGACGCGCTTGGCGTTAACCCCCGTTCAATTGGAAGCTTGCTTGTAGTACTTTTCCGACAAGGAAAATGCGTGCCGCCGCCCCTTCTGTCGGGCGCCCGCTTGCCCGATTGCCGAACTTGCTCTAACATGTGAACAACTATTCACATGTTAGCGATGAGCAAACTCGACCATCCCGATCACGCCATTGCCCAGCTGGCGGACCTGTTCCACCTGCTGGGTGATCCGACCCGCCTGCGCATCGTGCTGGCCTGCCTGAACCAGCCGACCTCGGTGGGCGACATCGCCGCGGCCCTGGCGCTGTCGAGTTCGCTCGTCAGCCATCACCTGCGCCTGCTCCGGGCGGCGCGCATCCTGAAAGCCGAGCGCCAGGGAAAGCAGGTGTTTTACTCGGCCGCCGACGCCCACATCAGCACCCTGCTCGCCACCATGTTCGAACACATCGCCGAACCCCTCAATGCAATGGACGCCGCATGAGCCACGACCACGACCACCACAATCATGACCATCATCACGGCCATGGCCATCATCACCATCACATGCCGGAACCCGGCCACGGGCGCGCCTTCGCGCTGGCGATCGGCGTCAACACCCTGTTCGTCGCCATCGAATTCATCTACGGTTTCATCGCCAACTCGACGGCGCTGATGGCCGACGCCGGCCACAACCTGTCCGACGTGCTGGGCCTGGTGCTGGCCTGGGGCGCGGCCGTGCTGGCCAAGCGCGCACCCAACGCGCGCTACACCTACGGCCTGCGCAGCTCCTCGATCCTGGCGGCGCTGGCGAACGCGATTTTGCTCCTGCTGGCCTGCGGCGCGATCGCTTGGGAAGCCCTGCATCGCCTGACGGCGCCGGCCCCGGTCGAGGGCGTGACGGTGTCGGTCGTGGCGGCCATCGGCGTGGCCATCAACGGTTTCTCGGCCTGGCTCTTCATGGCCGGCAGCAAAGGCGACCTGAACATCCGCGGCGCCTACCTGCACATGGCGGCCGACGCCGCGATCTCGCTGGGCGTGGTGGTGTCGGGCCTGGTCATCATGGGCACCGGCTGGACATGGCTCGACCCGGCGGTCAGCCTGGTGATCGTGCTGGTGATCGTGTACGGCACCTGGTCGCTGCTGCGCGAATCGCTGCGCCTGGTAATGGCGGCCGTGCCCGAGAATGTCGATGCGGTGGCGATCGACCGCTTCCTGGCGCAGCAGCCGGGCGTGAGCGGCGTGCACGACCTGCACATCTGGGCCATGAGCACGACGGAGACGGCGCTGACGGCGCACCTGGTGATGCCGGGCGGTTATCCGGGAGACCGGGCGATCGACGACATCGTGGACAAGCTGCGCCACGATTTCTCGATCGGGCATTGCACGCTGCAGGTCGAGGAAGGGACGTCGCAGCATCGCTGCGCGCTGGTGGCGTAACGCGGTAATGATGGTGGGCGCCCGTGCCCACCAACAACGTCAACCAGCCAGGTTGGCGAACAACGCCGTACTCAAGTAGCGCTCGCCGAACGACGGAATAATCGTCACGATCAGTTTCCCCGCATTTTCCGGCCGCTGCGCCACCTGCATCGCCGCCCACAGCGCGGCGCCGGACGAAATGCCGACCAGCAAGCCCTCTTCGCGCGCCGCGGCGCGGGCGGTCTCGAAAGCGTTCTCGTTGCTGACGGCGATGATCTCGTCGTAGATGCCGGTATTGAGCACTTCCGGCACGAAGCCGGCGCCGATGCCCTGGATCGGGTGCGGGCCTTTCGTTCCTTTCGACAGCATCGGCGAGGCTTCCGGCTCGACGGCAATCGCCTGGAAGCCGGGCTTGCGCTGCTTGATTACCTCGCCGACGCCGGTGATGGTGCCGCCGGTGCCGACGCCGGCCACGACGATGTCGACTTTGCCGTCGGTGTCGCGCCAGATTTCCTCGGCGGTGGTGCGGCGGTGCACTTCCGGGTTGGCGGGATTGTTGAACTGCTGGGGCATGAAGGCGCGCGGGTCGCCGGCGACAATTTCCTCGGCGCGGCGGATCGCGCCCAGCATGCCCTCCGAGCCGGGCGTCAGCACCAGCTCGGCGCCATAGGCACGCAGCAGCATGCGCCGCTCGTTGCTCATGGTCTCGGGCATGACCAGCTTGCAACGGTAGCCGCGCGCCGCGCAGACCATGGCCAGCGCGATGCCGGTGTTGCCGCTGGTCGGCTCGACGATGACGGTGTCGGGACCGATCCGGCCGGCCTTTTCCGCCGCCTTGATCATCGCCAGGCCGATGCGGTCCTTGACGCTGTGCGCCGGATTGTAGAACTCGAGCTTGGCAAGGATCTCCGCACGGGGTTGCAAACTCGCGGGAGACAGCTTGCGGATCCTGACGAGGGGGGTGTTACCGATCAGTTCAGTGACATCGTTCGCGATACGCATTGCTATTCTCCCAAAGGTGAGGATTTACAGGGACTACTTTACGCCCAGAAGCTCCACGTCGAAGATGAGGTCGGTGTCCGGCGGGATCATGCCGCCCGGCGCGCCGCGCTTGCCGTAGGCCAGCTGGCTCGGAATGATGAGGGTGCGCTTGCCGCCGACCTTCATGCCGGCCACGCCCTGCTCCCAGCCCTTGATGACCTGGCCGGCGCCGAGGCGGAATTCCAGTGGATCGCGGCCGTTGTCGAGCGAGGAATCGAATTTCTTGCCCTTGCCGGTGGCGGACAATGGTTTATGGAACCAGCCGGTGTAGTTGACGCGCACCAGGTTGCCGGCGCCGGCTTCGCGGCCCTTGCCGACCACGCGGTCGATGACTTCGAGCTGGGGTCCCGTCGGCGCGGGCGGTACCGGCTGGGCGGCCTGGGCGGCTGCGGCGGCAGCAGCGGCAGCGCCGGTGTCGGTGGTGGGCGTGGCGGCCTGGCCGGCGGCCTGCTGCGAAGTGTCGGCGGCCTGGTCGGCCGCGCTCTGTACGCCCTGCTGGCGCACGGCGGTGGCCGCCTGGTCGGCGGCGGCCGGCGTGGAAGGCGCATTCGCCGGCGTGACCGGCGCCTGGTTCGATTGCTGGGCGTTGACGGTGGTATTGACTGCGGCGGCCGCGAACAGCATGGCCAGGAAAGTGGTACGACGCATCATGAGGACTCTTTCAATGACAGGATTTCAAGCGATATCCCATGATAGCAAGCCCGGACCATGATGCACAGCGGCGGCTCAGGCGTCGGCGGGCTCCGGCTGGGCCGCAGGCAAAGGATGGCCAAGGTCAGCGGCATGCGCCGCCTCGGCCAGCTTGCGCAGGATGTGGGCCGCCGCGATCATGCCGAAGCTGGCCGTCACCACCATGCTCGAACCGAAGCCGGCGCAATTGAGTCCGGTGATGCTGGACTCGATTTCGCAGGCAGCATCAAGCTCCGGATAGCGCAACGGCTCCATCGAGAACACGGCGTCGATATGGTATTTCTGCTTTTCGCCGCGCGAAAAACCATATTGCGCACGCAGCACCTTGCGCACCTTTTTCAAGAGCGGCTCCTGCTCGGTACGGGCCAGGTCGCGCACTTCGATTTTCGTCGGGTCGAGCTGGCCGCCGGCGCCGCCGCTGGTCAGCAGCGGGATCGCGTTATCGCGGCAATACGCAATCAGGGCCGCCTTGGCCTTGACGCTGTCGATGGCATCCACCACGTAATCGAACCCTTTGCTTCCGATCATCTGGACGATGTTGTCCACTTCGATGAAGTCTTCGACCAGGTTGACCTTGCAGTAAGGATTGATCTGGGCGATGCGGTCGCGCAGCGCCTCGATCTTCGGCTGGCCGATGGTATCGGTCAGCGCCTGGATCTGGCGGTTGATGTTCGATTCGGCCACGTTGTCGAGGTCGATCAGGGTCAGTTCGCCGACCGCGCTGCGCGCCAGCGCCTCGACGATCCAGGAGCCGACGCCGCCGACGCCGATCACGCAAACGTGCGCCGTTTTAAAACGTTCCAGTGCACGCTCGCCGTAGAGGCGCCCAATGCCGCCGAAGCGGCGCGCAAAGTCGATGTCATCGCCTTGCGGCGCCGGAGTGAAGGAAGTATCGATCGAGTTCATCCGGACATTTTACCGGACCGATCTTTCGTATCCGCACTAAAATAATGCTCTGTCAATCAAAAAACTTCCCTCTGTCAAAAATACGCACATGAACGATTTCCTTCCTGACACTGCGCCCGGTTTCGACCAGCCGATCGCCGTGCTCAAGCATTGCCACGGCCGCATCCGCAAGCAATTGTCCACGCTCGAGCGCCTGCTGTCGCACCTGCCCGAGCACGGGGCCGACGAGCAGGCGCGCCAGGCCGCCGGCGCCGTGCTGAAGTATTTCGAGAAAGCGGCCCACCTGCACCACGAGGACGAGGAACAAGACCTGATTCCGATGCTGCGCGCCGTTGCCCAGGGCGAGGATGCGGCCACGCTGCAGGCGCTGGCGCCGATCATCCTGCAGGACCATAAGGAAATGGATGCGCTGTGGCAGGATTTGCACGAGCAGCTGACGGCGATCGCCGACGGCAGCGCCAACGTCCTGTCGAGCACCAACGTGCAGCGTTTCGTCCAGCGCTACACGTCTCACATGGAACGCGAGGAAAGCACGATGGCGCCGATGGCGCTACGCCTGTTTACGCCGGAACAGATGACGCAGCTGGGCACGGCGATGCAGCGCCGCCGCGGCATCGGCGAGACGGCCACGCCCGCCCCGTCGATCGGCGACGCTGTCGCCGACTTGCGCAAGGACTACGGCCAGGCCAGCCTGAACGAAGACGACGTGCTGGACGATCCGATGCTGCAGTTCACGCACTGGTTCGAGCAGGCCCTGAAAGCGCAGGTCAACGAGCCGAACGCGATGAACGTGGCGACGGTGGACGCGCGCGGCCGACCGAGCTCGCGCATCGTGCTGGTAAAACAGTTCGACGAGCGCGGCTTTACCTGGTACACGAACTATAACAGCCGAAAAGCTGAGGAACTTCGCGCCAGTCCTTATGCAGCCTTGTTATTCTTCTGGAGTGAACTTGAACGCCAGGTTCGCATCGAAGGCCGGGTCGAAACGACCTCGGCCGAAGAAAGCGACAAGTATTTCCACAGTAGGCCGTTGAAGAGCCGCCTGTCGGCGATTGCTTCCCAGCAAAGCGCGCCGATCGAGAACCGTGCGGCCCTGGAACGGAACTACGAAGCGGTCGCCGCGACAGCCGGCGATGCGCCGGCGCGGCCGTCCAATTGGGGTGGCTTCCGCCTGGTGCCCGAGCGCATCGAGTTCTGGCAGGGGCGCCGCTCGCGTTTCCATGACCGCATCGTGTACGAGCGGCAGGAAGACGGAAGCTGGGCACGGCAGCGTTTGCAACCGTAAGGCCTGTCCCTCCAGCACGGCGGGATGGGTTCGACGCCGCCCCTGGGCCGGCGTCCCACCAGCTGGAGGAAACCGTGTTCACCGAAATGAAGCTCAGCGCCTGGAGCACAGGCGTGCGCAGCAAACTGTCGCTGCCCTTGCGTGTGGAACTCTGGAACGGAGAACACGTCGACCTGTCGGCCGATCCGCCGCGCGTCACCATCCGCGTTCCAAAACCGTCGAGCCTGCGCTACCTGCTCTCCCCCACCCTGTACAACCTGGGCCGCGCCTATGTCGAAGGCGCGCTCGAGATCCGCGGCCGCGCCGCCGACATGATCCGTATCGGCAGCGAACTGGCGGCCGCCAAAGGCAAGCCGGACAGACGTTCCAGTCTCTTTGGCGCCCTTCCCCTGCGCCTGCTGTCGCCGCACACGCGCCAGAAGGATGCCGAGGCGATCCGCTACCACTACGACGTCTCCAACGATTTCTACGCCGCCTGGCTCGACCCGAACATGGTGTATTCCTGCGCCTATTTCGAAGAAGGCAGCGAAGACCTGGCGACGGCGCAGGTCAGGAAGATCGACCACATCCTGCGCAAGATCGACGTCCGTCCCGGCCAGAGCCTGCTCGACATCGGCTGTGGCTGGGGCGCGCTCGCCATCCGCGCGGCGCAGCACTTCGGCGCGCGCTGCGTCGGCATCACCCTGTCGGAGAACCAGGCCGCGCTGGCGCGCGAGCGCGTAGCGCAGGCGGGGCTGGATAAGCAGGTGGAGATCCGGCTGCAGGATTACCGCGATGTCGAAGGCCAGTTCGACCGCATCACCAGCGTCGGCATGTTCGAACACGTGGGCGTGCAGCACCTGCCGGAATATTTCGCGAAGATCGACAGCCTGCTGGCGCCGGGCGGCGTGGTGATGAACCACGGGATCACCACCACCGACGTCGACGGCCGCTCCACGCCCTATGGCGGCGGCGAATTCATCGACCAGTACGTGTTCCCGCATGGCGAGCTGGCGCACCTGTCGGCGGTGGTGAAGGCGATGCAGCAGGGCGGCCTCGAAGTGCGCGACGTCGAAAACCTGCGCCGCCACTACGCGCGCACCTGCGCGCTATGGACCGAGAACTTCGAGAGCCGTTTCGATGCGATCGGCCAGCTGACCGACGCCAGGCGCCAGCGGATCTGGCACGTGTACCTGGCCGGCTGCGCCTACGCGTTCGCCCACGACTGGATCAGCCTGTACCAGATCGTGGGCACGAAGGCGGGAGAGGAGCCGGCGCAGATCCCGTGGTCACGGCGGTACATGTACCCGTGAACGCGTGGGCGGCGCATACGCCGCGTCGATGCACACGTCCGGGTATAGCCGACGGCATGATCCGTCAGCTGCCCGACCGCCGCCCACGCGTTCAACGCACATGTGGTTCGCCGCGACACGGAGCGATGGAATGCCCTACTTCATCCAGTGCTGGAAGGTTTTACGAAACTTGGCCACCTTGGGCGCCACCACGAAGGCGCAATAGCCCTGCATCGGATGCTGGGCATAGTAATTCTGGTGATATTCCTCGGCCTTGTACCAGGTTTCGCTCGGCAGCAGCTGGGTCACGATCGGCGCGTCCCAGACCGAGGCCATTTCCGCCATCACCTGGCGCGCGGTCGCTTCCTGTTCCGGGTTCTCGAAGAAGATCACCGAGCGGTACTGCGGACCGACGTCGTTGCCCTGGCGGTCCTGGGTGGTCGGATCGTGGATGGTGAAGAAGATCTGCAGGATGTCGCGGTAGCTGATGACATCGGGATCGAATTCGAGCCGCACCACCTCCGCGTGGCCGGTGCCGGCGCCGCAGACCTGTTCGTAGGTCGGGTTGACGACATGGCCGCCCATGTAGCCCGATTCGACGCGCGTCACCCCGCGCACTTCGAGGTACACGGCCTCGACGCACCAAAAACATCCGCCGCCAAGGATCGCTACCTCGGTCCTTCCTTGCTCGCTCATCGCATGCCTCGCCTGTTGTCCTGTATGTTCCGATGCTAACGCAAAGCGGCAGTTGCTGCTGGCGAGCCAGCAGAGGGCGTGCGGCCGAGTGCGCTCCTGGCGACGGCGGGCGGGCGGCGGTGGCATAATGAGCACGCAACTTTTCAAGGGTCCGATGAACACACGCTCTCCCCGCGCCACCGAGCGCGGTTTCGACTCGGCGCATTTTCGCCAGGCACTGTCGCAATTCGCCACCGGCGTGACCGTGATCACGACGCGGCTTGCCGACGGCAGCTTTCGCGGCCTGACCGCCAGTTCCTTCAATTCCGTCTCGCTCGATCCGCCGCTGGTGCTGTGGAGCCTGGGGGCGCGCGCCAACAGTTTGCCTGTTTTCAGCGGCAACTCGCATTACGTCATCAACATCCTGTCGGCCGGCCAGGAAGAGCTGGCCATGCGCTTCTCGCGCCGCACCGACAATCCCTTCGAAGGCATCGACTACGAACTCTCGCGCACCGGCTTGCCGATTTTAAAAGGCGTCGCGGCCTGGTTCGAATGCCACAACCGCAGCCGCTACCCGGAAGGCGACCACGTGATTTTCGTGGGCGAAGTCGAGGACTGCGCCGTGCAGCCGCAGGCGGGGCTGCTGTTTCATGGCGGGCGCTTCGGAACGACCTCGGCCGGCTGAGCCGAGGATCACGCCAGCTTCCCGGAGTTTCAGGCAAGTCCGGCGCCGGGCGCCGCCCTACCATGCTCTCCATCGTCACGCACCCGTGTGACATCACTGGAGAGCACATCATGAGTAAAGTCTGGTTCATCACCGGCGCCGGCCGCGGTATCGGCGCCCACATCGCCCGTGCGGCACTGGCCAGGGGCGACCGTGTCGTCGCCACGGGCCGCAAGCTGGCGCAGCTCGATGACACCTTCGGCGGCAGCGACCGCGAGCGGCTGGCCATGGTCCAGCTCGACATCGCCGACGAGGCCCAGGCCGGGCGCGCGGTACAGGCCGCCGTCGACCGTTTCGGCCGCATCGACGTGCTCGTCAATAACGCGGCCTACGGACAAATGGGCAATTTCGAGGAAGTCCCGGCAGCCGACGTCGAGCGCCAGTTCGGCGTGAACGTCTACGGGGTCATGCACATGCTGCGCGCCGCGCTGCCCGTCATGCGCCGCCAGCGCGCAGGCCACGTCATCAACATCAGCTCGATCGGGGGCCTGGTCGGATTCGATGGCGCCTCGATTTACTGCGCCACCAAGTATGCGATCGAAGGGCTGACGGCGTCGCTGGCCCTGGAAGTGGAAAAATTCGGCATCCACGTCACGGCCGTCGAACCCGGCTTCTTCCGTACCGAATTCCTCGATGACACTTCGGTGCGCTATGCCGGCGCGACGATCGAGGACTACGCCGCGCGCGGGTCGGTCGAAGATGCGTATGCGCCGTACCGCGGCAGGCAGCTGGGCGACCCGGCCCGGCTGGCCCAGGCCATCGTGCGCCTGGCGGGGATGGAAACGCCGCCGCGCCAGCTGCTGGCCGGCAGCGATGCCGTCGCCATGGAAGCGGCCTCGCTCGCCGCGCGCCAGGCCGCGCTGGAAGAATGGCGCGCCTTGTCGGTGTCGACCGACCACCCGGCCTGAGGGAGAGCGGGGATGCTATATTCGGGTCGGAGCCACCTGCCATGAACACAGCCCTTCCCTCAGCATCGAGCGTTGCCGCCATGCCCGCCCTGGCACGCCTGGCGGGCCTGCTGGCCACGCGCGCGCCCCATGACGGCTCGTTCGCGACCTGCATTCCGGGCGTGCACGCGGTGCGCGCCTCGAACGACAGCCTCGAACTGGTGCATGGCCTGCACCGGCCGGCCCTGTGCATCGTCGCACAGGGCGCCAAGACCGTCATGCTGGGCGACGAGTCCTACGACTACGATCCGTCGCGCATGATGATCTTCTCGCTCGACCTGCCGATCGCGGCGATGATCCGCCAGGCCAGTCCCGCCAGCCCCTATCTGTCGTTCCGGCTCGACTTCGATGCCGCGCGCATGGCCGAGCTGATCCTGATGGCCTGGCCGAATGGCGTGCCGCCGCAACGCGAGGGCCGGGCGGTACACGTGGCCCAGGCCAGCGAGGCCATCGTCGACGCCGCGGCGCGCCTGATGGCGCTGGCCGGCCAGCCCGACGACGCAGCCCTGCTGGCGCCGCTGGCCGTCGACGAGATCGTGCTGCGCCTGCTGCGCGGCCCTTTCGGCGCGCGGCTGGCCCAGATCGGGCGCGTCGAGACGCACCGCGTCGCCAAGGTGGTCAGTTGGATCCGCAGCCATTTCGACCAGCCGCTGCGCATCGAGGACATGGCGGCGCTGGCGCACATGAGTCCTTCCTCGCTGCACGAACGATTCAAGCTGCTCACCTCGATGAGCCCGCTGCAATTCCAGAAGACCCTGCGCCTGCAGGAAGCGCGCCGCCTGATGCTCTCGACCGGCATGGATGCCGGCCTGGCCTGCCAGCGCGTGGGCTATGTCAGCGCGTCCCAGTTCAGCCGCGAGTATGCGCGCCATTTCGGCAACGCTCCCACGCGCGACATGTCGCGCCTGCGCGAGGCGGGGCTCGCGGGAACGGTATCGTTCACGCAGTAAATATGACGCAGTAAATATGACGCAGTAAATATGACGCAGTAAATATGAAAATCGCTGTCGCAGATCGAATAGATGGCCTGTGATGTCCTTTCTATAATGGCTGCGCCCTGCGGCCGACTGTACCGCCGCCTCCAACAAGAACCGACTGAGACCAGGACCGCCATGACCAAAGCCGCTTTCCACTGGGACGATCCCCTGCTGCTGAACAGCCAGCTCACCGACGACGAGCGCATGATCCGCGATGCCGCCGCCTCCTACTGCCAGGACAAACTGCAGCCGCGCATCCTCGAGGCCTTCCGCCACGAGCAGATGGACACCAGCATCTTCCGCGAGATGGGCGAACTCGGCCTGCTGGGTCCGACCATCCCCGAGCAGTACGGCGGCCCGGGCCTGAACTACGTCGCCTACGGCCTGATCGCGCGCGAAGTCGAGCGCGTCGACTCCGGCTATCGCTCGATGATGAGCGTGCAGTCCTCGCTCGTCATGGTGCCGATCTACGAGTTCGGCAACGAAGCGACCAAGCAGAAATACCTGCCGAAGCTGGCGACCGGCGAATGGATCGGCTGCTTCGGCCTGACGGAACCGAACCACGGCTCCGATCCGGGTTCGATGGTCACCCGCGCCCGCAAGGTCGACGGCGGCTACGCGCTGACCGGTTCGAAGATGTGGATCACCAATTCGCCGGTCGCCGACGTGT
>Ga0308168_1003704_pt1 | contig 11498 bp, 8 predicted proteins | sample PhyCR2_FD_202133 | JGI IMG/M metagenome (GOLD analysis project Ga0308168, IMG submission 202133) | Phyllosphere microbial communities from UC Gill Tract Community Farm, Albany, California, United States - DLSLRC.R2 | ecosystem: Host-associated > Plants > Phyllosphere > Unclassified | place: USA... | reverse complement strand
TCAATGGTCAGTGTCACCCTTTGATAATAAAAAAGCTGACTGCAATCAACTCTTTCAAGCATCATAGCCAGTAGTGTTTGCGCTCGCCAGACAGCAATCTGGCCTGACCGTAGAAAAAGGATGAATGTTTGATTATGGCCCACTCTCAATTACTGGCGGAACGCATCGCCCGCCTCAGCAATGCCTTAGAGAAAGGACTTTACGAACGCCATCATGCGATTCGCCTTTGCCTGCTCGCTGCGCTGTGCGGTGAAAGTGTCTTTTTACTCGGCCCACCGGGCATTGCTAAAAGCCTGATCGCCCGTCGACTCAAGTTTGCTTTCCAGCATTCACGCGCTTTTGAATACCTGATGACGCGCTTTTCCACCCCGGAAGAAGTGTTTGGCCCCCTCTCTATTCAGGCACTGAAAGACGAAGGCCGCTACCAGCGTCTGACGAAAGGTTATTTGCCGGATGCGGAGATCGTGTTTCTCGACGAAATCTGGAAAGCCGGCCCGGCCATCCTGAACACGCTGCTGACGGCGATTAACGAGCGCCGCTTCCGTAATGGTGACAGCGAAGAAAAAATCCCGATGCGTCTGCTGGTCACTGCCTCCAATGAGCTGCCGGAAGCCGACAGTGGGCTGGAAGCCCTGTATGACCGTATGCTGATCCGGCTGTGGCTGGACAATGTTCACGAGAAACAGAACTTCCGCAGCCTGCTGACCCACCAGCAGGACGAGAATCAAAATCCGGTCTCTGATTCACTCTGCATCAGCGATGAAGAGTATCTTGAATGGCAGCAGGGTATCAGCAAAGTCAGCCTGCCCGATGATGTTTTTGAGCTAATTTTTCAGCTGCGTCAGAGCCTGGAAAACCAGCCAGAAGCCCCCTATATCTCGGATCGCCGCTGGAAAAAAGCCATTCATCTGCTGCAGGCCAGCGCGTTCTACAGCGGCCGTAACGCCATCGCGCCCATCGACCTGATCCTGCTGAAAGACTGTCTGTGGCATGATGTCGGATCAATGAAACTGCTGGATCGTGAGCTGGATAATCTGATCACCCAACAGGCCTGGCAGCAACAGCCTATGCTGTTCAGACTCCAGCAAATTAATACCCGCCGTCTGGCCCTGCAGCAGCAAAAAAGCGTCGAGCAGGCGATCCGCCTGGAGAAACATGGCGGGATGTTCAGCCGCAAACCGCATTTTGACCTGCCCGCGACGCTGGCCGCCGATGCCTTAACGCTGATGCTGCAAAAACCGCTGACCCTGCACGAGATTCAGGTCACGCATATCACCCTCGCCCGTGAGGCGCTGCACCACTGGCTGCAGAAAGGGGGGGAAGTCCGCGGGAAACTTAACGGAATTGGCTTTGCCCAGACGCTGGATCTGCACGTCGATGGCCAGGACTGTCTGACGCTACGCGATGTCAGCCTGCAGGCCACCCGCCTGATGTTGCCGGGCAAACCTCAGCAGGGGCTGCCAGAAGAGATTGTGCTGGCACTCGATGAATTAGAAACCCAGCTTCGCGCCCAGCGTACGCTGTTCAGCCAGCATCACCGCTGCCTGTTTATCAGCGATGACTGGCTGGCACGCGTAGAAGAGAGCCTGCAACAGGTGGCAGAGCAGCTGAAGCAGGCGCGGCAGTGATCTCCCTTGATACGCTGAGTATGTTTCTGGCGGTCAGCGAAAATGAGCTGATCGAAGAACTGGTGATCGGGCTGCTGGCCTCCCCCCAGCTGGTAGCCTTTTTTGAAAAGTTCCCTAAACTCAAAAACGCGCTCACCCGCGACCTTCCCCACTGGAAAGCAGAAATCCTGCAACAGATAAAATCCACTGCGGTGCCAGAGAATTTAGCCGCTGAGTTCAGCCGCTTCCAGCAGTGTCAGACGCTGAGTCCGCCTGATTTCAGCGCGCAGATGCCCGCTCTTCTAGCCTGGCTCGAACAGCAGCGCTCGCCATTTGCCGAAAAGGCGCAAACCCTGATCGACAGTTATGAAGACCCGTCGCTCACCAGCGCCCGGCAGACACTGTTTTTACAGCGCTGGCGGCTGAGCCTGACGCTGCAAACGCTGACGCTTAACCAACAGTTACTCGATCGGGAACGCGACAGGCTGCTGGCTGAACTGCAACAGCGACTGGCGATGAGCGGCCAGCTTGCGCCGGTGCTGACCGGTGATGATGATGCCGCCGCAGGCCGGCTGTGGGATCTGACCCGCAGTTCGCTCCAGCGCAGTGACTATCAGTTGATCGTGCAGTATGGCGATTTTCTCGCCAGCCAGCCGGAGCTGCTTAAGCTGGCAGAACAGCTGGGTCGCAGCCGGGAAGCGAAGGCGGTGCGGTCAGAAGAAGCGCCGCCCGAGGTGTTCCACCAGCTGGTACGTGAACCGGAAAGCGTACCGGAAGAGGTCAACGGCCTGCATCAGAGTGACGATATTCTGCGCCTGCTGCCGCCGGAGCTGGCGACGCTCGGCATCAGCGAGCTGGAGATGGAATTTTACCGACGTCTGGTGGAAAAGCGCCTGCTGACCTACCGTCTGCAGGGCGAAAGCTGGCATGACAAAGTCACGCTGCGTCCGGTGACTCACCAGCATCACGATGAACAGCCGCGTGGTCCGTTTATTATCTGCGTTGATACCTCCGGCTCAATGGGCGGCTTTAACGAGCGCTGCGCCAAGGCGTTCTGCCTCGCGCTGCTGAAAGTTGCGCTGGCAGACAACCGACGCTGCTACATCATGCTGTTCGCTCACGAGGTCATTGGCTATGAGCTGACGGGAGAGGACGGTATCAGTCAGGCGATTCGTTTTCTCAGCCAGCGTTTTCGCGGCGGCACCGATCTGGCCGCCTGCCTCGATGCGGTACTGCAAAAACTTTCCGGCCCGCTGTGGCAGGATGCAGATGCGGTTATCCTCTCTGACTTTATCGCCCAGCGCCTGCCCGACACGCTGGTGAAACGCGTACGCGATCACCAGAGTCAGCAGCTTCAGCGCTTCCATGCCATTGCCATGTCCGATCATGGAAAACCCGGCATCATGCGTATCTTCGACCATATCTGGCGTTTCGATACCGGGCTGAAAAGCCGCCTGCTTCGCCGCTGGAAACGTTAACCCCGTCTTTCGCCTCGTCCCGTAAAGCTTCTTTGCTATAGTGATGTATACGCTTTAGCCAGATGGCAAGATGGGAGCACCACGTGACTTTGCAACAACACCAGACAGGATTACCAGCGCCAACCTGCACGCCGCTGTTAAGCGGCAACGATCCAGAACAAAAACGTCAGGAGCTGCTCAACTACTTCCACCAGACGTGGGAGCTCTATGAAAGCCTGTTCGACTGCCTGGCAGATGAACAGGCCTGGACGACCAAGGCGATATCGCTGCGCCACCCGCTGATCTTTTATTACGGTCATACCGCCACCTTCTATATCAATAAGCTGATGGCAGGCCGTCTTATTGACAGCCGTATCGACGACAGTATTGAAGCCATGATGGCGATTGGCGTTGACGAGATGAGCTGGGATGACCTTGATAACAGCCATTACGCCTGGCCATCAGTTGCTGAACTCCGCGACTACCGTGGCAAAGTGCGTACTCGCATTGAACAGTTTATTCGTGAAATGCCCCTGACGCTGCCCATTGGCTGGGACAGCCCGGCCTGGGTAGTGCTGATGGGGATTGAGCATGAGCGCATCCATCTGGAAACCTCCAGCGTACTGATCCGCCAGCTGCCGCTGGCATGGGTAAAATCTCAGCCTCACTGGCCGGTGTGCCCGGATGCCCGACGCGATCGTCAGACTGTGCCGCACAACAGCCTGATCCCGGTGGCTGGCGGACAGGTTGTCCTGGGTAAAACCGATGACACTTACGGCTGGGATAATGAGTATGGCAGCCGTATCAGTCATGTTAACGCCTTTGAGGCCAGCAAAATGCTGGTCAGCAATGCAGAGTACTATGCGTTTGTGGCGGCAGGAGGCTATCAGACGCCGCACTGGTGGGATGATGAAGGCTGGAACTGGCGTGAATTCGCTCAGGCCAGCCAGCCCACCTTCTGGGTCGGCAGTGCTGCACAGCCTGAGGCGCTTAAGTTAAGGCTGCTGGCTGAAGAAGTGCCAATGCCCTGGGACTGGCCTGCTGAAGTCAACCAGCTGGAAGCGGCCGCATTCTGCCGCTGGAAGGCAGAAGTCACCGGCCAGTCAGTCCAGCTGCCGGCAGAGAGCGAATGGATGCTGCTGCGGGAACAGGTGGACGGCGATCAGCCCGACTGGAAAGACGCGCCGGGCAATATCAACCTTTCCCGCTGGGCCTCCTCCTGCCCGGTTGATCGGTTTGCTCAGGGAGACTTTTACGATCTGATTGGCAACGTCTGGCAGTGGACCACCACACCGATTAACGGCTTTGAAGGCTTCCGCGTTCATCCCTTATACGACGACTTTTCGACGCCGACGTTCGACGGCAAACACGCGCAGATTAAAGGAGGAAGCTGGATTTCAACCGGCAACGAAGCCCTGAAATCAGCACGCTATGCGTTCCGCCGTCACTTTTTCCAGCATGCCGGTTTCCGCTACGTGGTATCAACCCATCAGGAAAGCATGGTCAGCAACCCGTACGAAACCGACAGTATGGTGTCGCAGTATCTCGACTTCCAGTACGGGCCGGAATACTTCGGCGTTGCCAACTATGCGAAGGCGCTGGTGGACATCGCCTGTGACGTCACCAGCCGTCGCGAGCGGGCGCTGGATATTGGCTGTGCCACCGGTCGGGCGAGTTTTGAACTGGCACGTCATTTCGACCAGGTGGTGGGCATGGACTACTCGGCACGCTTTATCGATGTGGCGCTACAGCTGACCAGTGGCGAAGACTTCCGCTACGTCACCCAGGAAGAGGGCGAGCTGGTGGAGTACCGCCAGGTACGGCTGAAAGATATTGGTCTTGGCACTGAACAGGCCAGCCGCATTCAGTTCCTGCAGGGTGATGCCTGTAACCTGAAACCCCAGGCGCAGCCTTACGACCTGGTGCTGGCTTCCAACCTGATTGACCGTCTGCGCCAGCCACAGCGTTTCCTGCAGGACATTACGCGGATGATCCGTACAGGCGGCGTGCTGGTCCTCTCTTCGCCGTATACCTGGCTGGAAGAGTTCACGCCGAAGGAGAACTGGCTGGGCGGTATTCGTGAAAATGGCGAGGCACTCTCGACATATCAAGCCCTTCAGCGACTGCTGGCCGCAGATTTCGAAGAGATCGCACCGGCGCAGGACGTGCCGTTTGTCATTCGTGAAACCGCGCGGAAATATCAGCATACCGTCGCTCAACTGACGCTGTGGCGTAAACGCTAACCCTGCCTCACAGCGGGCGCCATCCGGTGCCCGCTGTCATATTCTCACTGCGATTGCCATTACGTTCACGATCCCGCACATTATCATGCTGTTCATTGTGAAAATTTCATTTAGAGAGCCACCATGCCTGACAATATGCAGCCCGACAGTCTCGACCGGGGGATCCTGAACGCGCTGATGGAAAATGCCCGAACCGCCTATGCAGAGCTGGCCAAACAGTTTAACGTTAGCCCGGGGACCATTCACGTCCGCGTCGAGAAGATGAAACAGGCAGGGATCATCAAAGGCACGCGCGTGGAGATCGACCCTAAACAGCTGGGCTATGATGTCTGCTGCTTTATCGGCATCATCCTGAAAAGCGCCAGAGACTACCCCGCTGCCGTAGCGAAGCTGGAGCAGCTGGAAGAAGTGGTGGAAGCCTGGTACACCACCGGTCACTACAGCATCTTTATTAAAGTGATGTGCCGTTCGATCGATGCCCTGCAGCTGGTGTTGATCAATAAGATCCAGACCATCGACGAAATCCAGTCAACCGAAACGCTTATCTCCCTGCAGAACCCGATTATGCGCACGATCAAACCGTGATCGGTGCATAAGGTTATCCACAGCAGAATGTGTTCTCTTTTTCCTCATGACGTATATCGCCGCAGTCAGTGTGGAGACGGCCAGCGCACAAGAATCTGAGCATACATGCGTACGTGAGGATTTTGAGCACTGCCCGGCTCGAAAATGGTCAGTCAGATCGCCCGCCATCATTCATCGTAAATCCCCTACTTTTCCACAGGTAGATCCCAGGCAGATCACAGAGTACAATGCTGCCCTTAATGACTCAGGGATCCCATCATGGCCGACATTACCTTAATCAGTGGCAGTACCTTAGGCAGCTCAGAATATGTAGCCGATCATCTGGCTGAGAAGCTGGAAGAGGCGGGGCATACCACGGAAACCCTGCACGGGCCTGAGCTGGAAGAACTGAAGACGGAAGGCATATGGATTGTGGTCTGTTCAACGCACGGTGCAGGTGAACTGCCGGACAACATTCAGCCGTTGTTTGATGCCATAAAGGAACAGCAGCCCGATCTGAGCCATCTTCGCTTTGGCGCGGTGGGTCTGGGTAACCGGGAATACGATTTATTCTGCGGTGCCATTGAACAGTTTGACCAGTTGCTGACCTCTCTGGGTGCACAGCGTATTGGTGATCGCCTGGATATTGATGTACTGCAACATGAGATTCCGGAAGATCCTGCAGGTGTATGGGTAGAAAGCTGGGAAAAAAGGATCTAATCCCACCGGGGATCGGACAGCGATCGTCGGTACGATCAACAAAAAGAGGCTTTTCCGATCCTGAGTTTTGTAAATATTGCTCTTTTTTGCCTGGTTTTACCGCAGTCGACTGTGGATAACATGACTCAATACCCGGTAATAACCGGTGTTTATCCCAATAACAACTTTGCTTCTTGCCGGTACCTGTGGATAACATGCCATTTAGATCCCAGCTTATACGGCGCAGGATCACCGATCATTCACAGCTAATGATCCTCTCTAATCAGTTGATCCTTATCAGCAAAAAAGGCTTATCCACAGAGATCGTCGATCCTAATAGAAGATCTAATAAAGAGATCTCTAAATAAAAAAGATCTTCTTTTTAATACACGAAGATCCCGGCGCTTTCGCCATCGTCTAAAGTTGAGTAGAATCCACGCCCTCAGCAACACTCCCTTAATTCGCACAAACCGCGAGGTGCAGTACCATGTTTTATCCAGATCCTTTTGACGTCATCGTAATCGGTGGTGGTCATGCGGGAACGGAAGCCGCGATGGCCGCTGCCCGTATGGGTCAACAAACCCTGTTATTAACCCATAACATCGACACGCTGGGACAAATGTCCTGCAATCCGGCGATCGGCGGCATCGGGAAAGGACATCTGGTAAAAGAAGTGGATGCACTGGGTGGGCTGATGGCCCATGCCATTGATCAGGCCGGTATTCAGTTTAGGATACTAAACGCCAGCAAAGGACCTGCGGTACGGGCGACCCGAGCTCAGGCCGATCGCGTGTTGTACCGACAGGCTGTGCGTACCGCACTGGAGAATCAGCCTAACCTGATGATCTTCCAGCAGGCGGTCGAGGATCTTATTGTCGAAAACGATCGTGTCGTGGGTGCTGTTACCCAGATGGGTCTGAAGTTCCGTGCCAGAGCCGTCGTGCTGACGGTTGGTACCTTCCTCGATGGTAAAATCCATATCGGAATGGATAACTACAGTGGTGGCCGTGCGGGTGATCCGCCGTCGATCTCGTTATCACAGCGTCTGCGTGAGCTGCCTCTGCGTGTCGGACGTCTGAAGACCGGTACACCGCCACGCATTGATGCCCGTACCATTGATTTCAGCGTACTGGCTCCGCAGCATGGCGATACGCCAATGCCCGTATTCTCGTTTATGGGCAATGTCAGTCAGCACCCTCAGCAGGTGCCGTGCTACATCACCTACACCAACGAGAAAACTCATGATGTGATCCGCAATAACCTCGATCGCAGCCCGATGTATGCCGGTGTGATCGAAGGCATTGGCCCACGTTACTGCCCGTCGATCGAAGACAAAGTGATGCGCTTTGCCGATCGTAACGCGCATCAGATCTTCCTGGAGCCGGAAGGCCTGACCAGCAACGAAATCTATCCTAACGGCATTTCTACCAGCCTGCCGTTTGATGTTCAGATGCAGATCGTCCGCTCAATGCAGGGAATGGAAAACGCCAAAATTGTGCGCCCGGGCTATGCCATTGAGTATGATTTCTTCGATCCCCGCGATCTGAAGCCCACACTGGAAAGCAAATTTATTGAGGGTCTGTTCTTTGCCGGACAGATCAACGGCACCACCGGCTACGAGGAAGCGGCTGCTCAGGGCCTGCTGGCGGGCCTGAACGCCGGTCGTCTGTCTGCAGACAAAGAAACCTGGGCACCGCGTCGTGACCAGGCCTATCTCGGCGTGCTGGTTGATGACCTCTGCACCCTTGGTACTAAAGAACCCTACCGTATGTTCACCTCACGTGCTGAATATCGTCTGATGCTGCGTGAGGATAATGCCGATCTTCGTCTGACCGCGGCAGGCCGTGAGCTCGGTCTGGTGGACGATGCCCGCTGGGCACGCTTTAACGAGAAGCTGGAAAGCATTGAGCTGGAACGTCAGCGCCTGCGCGATATCTGGGTGCATCCAAAGTCAGAGTGTGTGACAGAGGTCAATACGCTGCTGAGTGCGGGACTGACGAAAGAGGCCAGCGGTGAAGACCTGCTGCGCCGTCCGGAGATGACCTATCAGAACCTGATGACACTCAGCAGCTTTGGTCCGGCGCTGGCCGATCCGCAGGCCGCTGAGCAGGTTGAGATTCAGGTGAAATACGAAGGGTATATTGTCCGGCAGCAGGAAGAGATTGACCGCCAGCTGCGTAATGAAAATACTCTGCTGCCGGTGGATCTCGATTATCGTCAGGTGAGTGGCCTTTCTAACGAAGTGATCGCTAAACTTAACGATCATAAACCGGGATCGATTGGTCAGGCATCACGGATTTCCGGTATTACACCAGCCGCTATCTCGATTTTACTTATTTATCTAAAAAAACAGGGCCTGCTGCGCAAAAGCGCCTGACCTGAAATACGGGTCGGGCCTGCCCGACCCTACGGGATCTCTTTGTGATTAATAAACTCTCCGCCCTGCTGAAAAGCGCGCAAATATCGCTGTCCGATCAGCAGAAAGAACAGCTGGTCGGGTACGTTTCTATGCTGCATAAATGGAACAAAGCCTACAACCTGACATCAGTGCGTGACCCTGAGCAGATGCTTATTCGCCATATTCTTGACAGTATCGTGGTGGAACCTCATCTGTCAGGCGATCGGTTTATTGATGTCGGCACCGGGCCGGGTCTGCCCGGCATCCCGCTGGCCATTGTCCGCCCTCAGGCGCACTTTACGCTGCTGGACAGCCTGGGGAAGCGTGTCCGCTTCCTGAAGCAGGTACAGCATGAGTTGAAGCTGAGTAACATTGAGCCGGTACAGAGCCGGGTAGAGGACTTTCCCGCCGAGCCTCCCTTTGATGGTGTCATCAGTCGGGCTTTTGCCTCGCTGACGGATATGGTCAACTGGTGCCACCATTTACCGGGCAGTCAGGGCCGTTTTTATGCGTTAAAAGGGGTGATGCCAGCAGAGGAAATTGCCGCCTTACCTGACGGTTATCGGGTGGAAAATGTCACTCAGCTGCGCGTTCCACAGCTGGAAGGTGAGCGTCATCTGGTGGTCATTGCCCCTTCCCGTTGATTCAGGCTGGCAAAATAAAGGCCCGTCAGCGTGTTTTATCGTCGCTGGCGGTTTTTTTGCCGGAAAAGCCTCTTTTGCGCTGTCACTGCATCTGGATTAAGGGGGGTAGTTAACCTCTGAAACTATATGGTTTTCTGCGTTAACGCCGCCTGATATCCCTGCGAGTATTCTTAATGTGCGTGCCTGCCGATCTTTTTTGTGAAAATTTGCCTGGACGGAGCTGTTACCATCAGGTTAAATCATTCGTCAGTCATTATCTGACAATCTCTGTTACATTTAACGTTAATTTCACATTTGGTTATCACTTGAGTCATATTTTCTGCAATATTTTAGGGTGCAAATAGTCACACATGAAAATATCTCCTCCTAATAAATTGGCGCAAGTCATGGCCTTGTCGATGTTAAATATTTGCTACAGATGTCAATAATACCTTTTAATCATTAAAAGTGCCTTTTTCCACAAATTACGCGGCTATCTTGATGAATTTATGGATTTTTTAAATCGGTTATTACTCAAATTCATCCAGATGTTTGTTTAATTGTTCTCCGTTACATTGCTAATTTGTGATCTTCCGCACGCTTTGCGAGCAAGGAATGTCGCGCATTGCCGTAAAAAGTCGATAAGCTTCCTTTGTCATTGGTTTTGGAAAATAGGTTTCCGGAAAGAAATTTAAATAATTGTTCACCTTTTCTCTACTTATCGATTGAAATCACAGGTGCGCACCGTATAATTTGCACGGTTTTTGCTGCTTGACTCAAAAGAGCAAAGGCAGTTTTATACGACACGCGACATACCCCCATCGGGGCAGGAGAGTTTCAGCGTCATGTCAGTGTCCCTTTACAGAGTGAAATTTGCCCGAACCATCCTGTTGTTACAGTTGGTGACCTTCGTCGTAATCGGTGCGCTGTTTGCCCTTAAAGATCTGACGTGGGGCGTGTCCGCCCTTGCGGGTGGACTGGCAGCCTGGCTGCCAAACGTGTTGTTTATGATTTTTGCCTGGCGTCACCAGGCGGGGCACGAAGTGACGGGGCGGCTTGCCTGGACTTTTGCGTTAGGTGAAGCGCTAAAAGTTCTCGTTACGATTCTCGTGATTATTGTGGCGCTGGGAGTGTTTAAGGCGGCGTTTACGCCGCTGGGACTGGCCTGGTTATCGGTGCTGATTGTGCAAATCGTCGCACCGGCTGTAATTAACAACAAAGGGTAAGAGGCATCATGGCTGCAGGAGAAATCTCTACGCCGCAAGAATACATAGGTCATCATCTGAAAAACCTTCAGCTTGACCTGCGTACCTTCGAGCTAGTGAATCCGCACGACGCTCCGTCGTTCTGGGTATTAAATATCGACTCCATGTTTTTCTCTGTGGTGCTGGGACTGGTGTTCCTGGTGCTGTTTCGCAAAGTGGCGAAATCAGCGACCAGTGGCGTACCAGGTAAATTACAGGCCGCTGTTGAGTTAGTTGTTGGTTTCGTTGACGACAACGTGCGCGACATGTACCACGGTAAAAGCAAACTTATCGCTCCGCTGGCCCTGACGATTTTTGTCTGGGTGTTCCTGATGAACTTCATGGACTTGCTGCCTATCGATTTGCTGCCGTATATCGGTGAGCATTATCTGGGTCTGCCAGCGTTGCGTGTGGTGCCTTCTGCTGACGTGAACGTCACGTTGTCGATGGCCCTTGGCGTATTTATTTTGATTCTGTTCTACAGCATCAAGATGAAAGGCATTGGTGGCTTTACGAAAGAGCTGACTTTGCAACCCTTCAACCACCCTGTGTTTATTCCGATCAACCTGATTCTGGAAGGTGTGAGCCTGCTGTCCAAACCGGTATCTCTGGGTCTGCGACTGTTCGGAAACATGTATGCGGGGGAATTGATTTTTATCCTGA
>Ga0308168_1003691_pt1 | contig 11518 bp, 12 predicted proteins | sample PhyCR2_FD_202133 | JGI IMG/M metagenome (GOLD analysis project Ga0308168, IMG submission 202133) | Phyllosphere microbial communities from UC Gill Tract Community Farm, Albany, California, United States - DLSLRC.R2 | ecosystem: Host-associated > Plants > Phyllosphere > Unclassified | place: USA... | reverse complement strand
TTCTAGTCGGTTTGTTTCCATTGTGCGATTAGCGACAAGTTGACGCCGGCGGCTGACCATTGCTTTAAGCTTAAACAGCTCCTTATCATGCTTCTCTCTGACCGGCGGCTCCATACGCATGCCATACTCACAGATTAGTCTGGCATCCTGCACGTCAGTTTTTGACCAAAGTCCCAATGCACGACTGAAGTTCTTTATCAAACGGGGATTGACGACAGCAATGTCGAAACCATGCAGTTCCAGTGCATCTACCAGTGCTCTATGGTAATTATCTGTTGCTTCAACCACGAATAAACTGATTTCATGTCTGCTGACTAATTCCAGAAACTCCTTAAAACCTTTGGCAGAATTTTCAAAATGATATGTGACAGAACATCCACTGACGCACACGTCAAAACTGTTCTTGGCTATATCTACACCCACAACGACTTTCATGTTCATTTCAGTTCTCCCAATCTTGCATAATTCGGGCTGGAATTAACCGCCCAGGCAGTTGTTCGGGCTGGTGCTGAAAAAATGCTGCGCTGTTCAGCTCACCCTCGGGCTTGTAAACCCAGCAGGCCGGTCGTGCAGCAGCATCGCATTGCCAGTTTAATGAGGCTTGCTCAACATACACGCATGTCGGCGAAGCTTCCCTTGTTTGCGAAGCCGCTCAGCTACAGTGAGGGCACGGCACTCCATGCCCTCCTGTTTACGGCCACAGGACGTACGACTTCTCAGAAGCGCAGCGACTTCTTTATCTGTTTTTAGAATATTTTCTATTGATTAATAATTTTCCGCGAAAATAAAACTCAAATTCTGATGCAGACAGTCCGATCTTAAAATATGACATATGTCTGCTAGTCCCTTAACAAACACCATCACCATGACGCCTTATCATAACTCCTGCAAACTACAACACTATATGAGAAGGATATAAATTATTTAAATAATTTAATGCCATTCAAAATCATATATTTCAAGTTCAGAGTAAGAATTTAAACGCCTTAATAATGGAGATGACAATGAGCGAAGCAAGAAACAATACTATCCCACATATTATTATTACCGGCGGCGCGGAACAGCTCCCTAAAAGCCCTCCAATTGGAGGAGGTATTTATCGCGCTGAACCTGCTTTTCCCAGAGAAAGCTATGCAGGATGGGGGGGAGTTCAGGTTGCTTACGTACCTGGGCAGTTTGTATCATATAACTCCGTAACCGCATTAGGTAAAGAAACGGATGGAAATATTGCTACTGCGCGAAAAAACCGAAGCGTGGATCCGGCAATCAGTATCAATTCGGCTAATGACTCAATCAATGCCAGCTCGGCAGTTTCAAGCGATCCCCGTATCGTGACTTCTGTACTGGAAGTGAAAAAAGCGCTCGAAGAGTTTAATCAAGCAGAGTCACAAAGAGTGGCGGCAGAAAAAGAACTCGGAACCATTTCGAAAGCGACTGCCATTTCAATTAGAAAAGGAATCAAAGAGTGTGGCCTTACAAAAGTCCATCCCAATGATTATGACGCTGTTCTAAGAATGCTGCAACGCGTTACCAATAAAGCATGGGAAAGGGATGTAACGGGTCCAACTATAAAAGAAATCAATGCAAAACAACGGCTTCTTTCACAGATCAACAAGTCCAATGCTGCTCAGGAAACACTAAACGTTAAATCCGGGGAACTACGAAAAGTTACAGTCAAAGCAACGGAGGATAATGATGTTAAAGAAGCCATTAAAGTATCCTCGGAGTTTCTGAAAGAGGTCACTGGTAAATATGGTGAAAATGCGTCAAAAATCTCGCAGGAATTGGCAGATGCTGCGAAAGGTAAAAAGTTAAAAAATGCTACAGAAGCGTTGGAAGCATGGAATAAATATCAGGGTGACATTGATAAAAAGTATAGTAAAGCAGACCGCGCTGCCGTCACTAAAGCTCTGGAATCAGTAAGTTATAGCGACGTAGCTAAACAAATGAATAAATTCAGTAAAGTATTTGGATTTATTGGAAATGTTAATGACGCAACAGATTTGCTTTTGGAGTTGAATAAATCCAATAAGACTGGTGACTGGAAACCATTTTTCGTCAAGGCTGAAACCATTGTCGCCAGCAGGGTTGCAGGTGTAATGGTTGCCTTTGCTTTTGGTCTTGTGGCCGCAACTCCAATCGGGCTTATTGGATTTGCGGTTATTATGGGGGTGACAAGCGCTCTTATTGATGAGGAACTCATCAATAAATTTAACAGCATGTTCTGATAATCAACACCCCGCTTACTTTTTCGAGGTGTTTTTTTTCATACGAATGACCAGCCAGACCAACCCCATTGGAACTGAAAAAATGATGCATATCAGATCAAAACCTCGATTCCAGTACGCATGCGTTGTTAATTTCATACTGATAGCTTCAGCCAGAGACACAGCAAAAGGGAAAAAAACCGAGTTCACTACGAAAACCCAAAGAAAGTAAGTTAAAATATTATCATCTAACTCACCACCTGAAAACCGAAACATCAAGTAAATACAGATATAGAATAATGCAGAATATGAAAAATATTTTGCATAAAATTTATTATCCATTTTTCACCTTAATAAAAATCCCAATAAAAAAACTTCAATAATTGTTATAAGTATATCAGATTATCAATTCGTCCGCTCGCCACAGGAACGGCTGACGCGTACCGCAGCGCAGCGAGGAACGAACAGCTGGGGCGAGGAAGCGTCAGTTAACCATAATAGCGGGGAGCACAGTCACTCAGCAGCAGGCTCTCAGCGTCCGTCTCTCGTTCACTGCTTTTGTTTCTTTCCGTTGTATGTCAGTAAAAAACCGGCGGCAATCATCATTTTGAAATGGGCCATTTCTCTTGCCAGCGCAGTCTGCGGATCGTGGATGACCTTGTTAAGAAAAGCGCGGTCAGCGCGCTGCCGTACGAAGGTATTTGCCACAAACGGGCTGGTTTCACTTCCTGCCGCACCCGTGAAACGGGCGTGGCGCATGTCGCAAGCGCGGATTCCAAAGGGCGAGGCGACTGCCGCCCTTTAGTCGCTTCGCCCACGAAGTGGGAAAGCGAAACGCCCTTGACGTTGCCCTGGCCATCGCCGTTACAACGGCCACAACCAGGCCGCACCGCGCACGCCGCTGGAATCACCGTGAACTGCCTGACGGATGGGCGTTTCAAACTCTCCGCCAAACACCCAGTTTTTCACCAGCAGCGGCACCGTCTGATACAACCGCTCGACGTTACTCATTCCCCCACCCAGCACAATCATGTCCGGATCAAGAATATTCACCACGTGGGCCAGCGACTTCGCCAGACGCAGTTCATAGCGGCTCATCGCCAATTCGGCCACCGGGTCCTGTTGTGCCACCCGCTGCATAATCTCCGCGCCTTTTAATGACACGCCGCTCAGGCGCTGGTAATCCGTGGCAAACCCGGTCCCGGAGATAAAGGTTTCAATGCAACCTGCCTTACCACAGTAGCAAGGAACCTCTTCCCGGTAGCGCAGCTCATCTTCATCCATCCACGGCAGCGGGTTATGGCCCCACTCCCCCGCATTGCCGTTGCCACCACTGTGTACCTGGCCATTCAGCGCGACTCCCGCACCGCACCCGGTGCCAATAATCACCGCGAACACCGTTTGTTTGCCTGCGGCCGCACCGTCTACGGCTTCAGACACCGCCAGGCAGTTGGCATCATTGGCGATACGAACCTCACGGCCCAGTCGCTGCTGTAAATCTTTATCCAGCGGCTGACCGTTGAGCCAGGTGGAGTTAGCATTTTTTACTCGCCGGGTGTAAGGCGATAGCGTACCGGGGATCCCCAGCCCCACAGTGCCCTGCTGGCCCGTCACCTCTTCTGCGCGGCGTACTAACCCGATAATGTTTTCCAGGGTTTTTTCATAGTCGTCACGCGGCGTGGGGACGCGATAGCGGAACAGTTCCTCCCCCTGGTCGGATAAGGCAATCACTTCTGTTTTCGTGCCACCTAAATCGATACCGATACGCACTTGTTATTCCTCATGATTTGACGGTGAGATTATTACCTTAGAAGGAGCGGTGCGGAAAGGCAATGAAACCCCGCCGCCGATTCGCTATCATGCGCGCTGACTTTGAACTCGCGCGCCTTTTGCGCGTCCGGAGAGGGAATGCAGCATGCTGTGGTTTAAAAATTTGATGGTCTATCGTCTTAATCGCGACATTCCGCTGGTAGCAGACGAGATGGAAAAACAGCTCGATGCCTTCTCTTTCACCCCCTGCGGTAGCCAGGATATGGCCAAGACCGGTTGGGTTTCTCCCATTGGTCCACGTAGCGACGATCTGACGCACGTCACCAACGGTCAGATTCTGATTTGTGCGCGCAAAGAAGAGAAAATGCTGCCATCGCCGGTGATCAAGCAAGCACTGGAAGCGAAAATCAGTAAACTGGAAGCTGAGCAATCGCGCAAGCTGAAAAAAACAGAAAAAGACTCTCTGAAAGATGAAGTGCTGCACAGCCTGTTGCCACGCGCCTTCAGCCGTTACAGCCAGACCTATGTGTGGATAGACACCGTTAACAACCTGATTATGGTCGACTGCGCCAGCGCGAAAAAAGCGGAAGATACGCTCGCCCTGCTGCGTAAAAGCCTCGGCTCACTGCCGGTGGTGCCGCTGACGCTGGAAAGCCCGATTGAACTGACGATGACAGAATGGGTGCGTTCCGGTGAACTGCCGGCAGGATTTGCGCTGATGGATGAGGCTGAACTGAAAGCGATTCTGGAAGATGGCGGCGTGATCCGCTGCAAGAAACAGGATCTGGTGTGCGACGAGATCGCCAACCATATCGAAGCCGGAAAACTGGTGACGAAACTGGCTCTCGACTGGCAGGAACGCATTCAGATGATCTTGTCTGATGATGGTTCGATCAAGCGCCTCAAATTCTCAGACATCCTGCGCGAACAGAACGACGATATTGATCGGGAAGATGTGACAGGACGTTTTGATGCTGACTTTATTCTGATGACGGGCGAGCTGGCTGCGTTAATCAGCAATACTGTGGAAGCGTTAGGTGGCGAAGCAGAGCGTTAATGCTGTTGCGGGCGACGCATGCGTCGCCCCTACACGTAGGGGTCGGGCATGCCCGACCCTGCTTAAATCAATCTTTCAGATAACGGCACAGATACGCAGAAGGCTCAGCCACCTGCAAATGGAACTCACTGTGGCCCGGCACGTTAAAGATCTGGCCTGGCTGATAGAGTTTCCACTCAACTTCCCCTGGAAGTAACACTTTCAGGGAACCACTGACCACGGTCATCTCTTCTGCCTGAGCCGTACCAAAAGTGTACTCGCCTTCAGCCATCACACCCACACTGGCACGACCTGTGCTGGCGCTCTCATAACCAATCGACTTCACTTTACCGTCGAAATACTCACTAACATTGAGCATATAATTTCCTTAAAATCAGAGACAAAGGTAAGTTTGCAGTGTAGAGCGATAATTAACAGGCTGTCACGCACTATTGCGTACCACGCACTGCAATCGTGACTTATACCAACAGTTCTGCCGCCAAACGGGCAATCAGCATGTTAGACAACAGTACCGGAATACCGAGAAGTGCCTGTAAAAAATCGCGATGACGCGGGTGATAGCCCATGCAGTCCAGCACCACCACATCGGCACCTTGCTCCTGTAATGATAATGCGGCCTCAATAAGCGGCTCATCATTGGCATGATACGGGCTGGCAACGGCAAAACAGGGGGGATGCTTCAGGTTTTTCCATTTATTCTTCTGAGTATGAATTTGCCCGGCAACCGATACCACGATCCCGACCTGATGCCCGCCAACAATGGCCTTCACCAGCGGAGGGACCAGACGGTCAGGCTCCAGCAGCACCGCGGTACTGGCGTAAAGGGGGCCGCAGTCACCCGAACACAACAGCAGGATAGTGTCGTACCCGCACTCTTCTAACATCAGAATGCGCTGCTGCAATTCCGTTGTGATTTTCTCAGCCGACACGCAGACCTGGCTACCGTCATTCAGCCGGATAACCTGCATTTTGCCCCCTTTGTCGGGTGCATATTGCCGCTCAATTTGCGCATGTGTCAGGTCATCAAGCAGCCCGACATGAACGATTTGCTCTTCAGGAAGATGCTCCAGCAGCAGCGGCAGAATGTCGGTGCGTGGAGACTGCCCACAAGAGAGAGTAACCAGAGATGGCTTCATAGTGCATAGTTCCACTGACAACAGGCTATCATCCTGCTTAATCTTTGGCGGCTGCTTAACCTCTCCCCCTGGGGCGAGGGCGCAATGGCCTTTGGTATTCTTTACTGAATAATAGCAGTAACCCCCCGATGCCCTTTGATTATCCTTGAACCTGATCTCATCAATGTGCGACCCCACACAGAAATAGGGGTTAGATCACATTGAACAACGTCAGTTTCAGGCAAAAAAGAGAGATCCCCTGAGGTATCAGGGGACCCCTTCTGGGGATGATCATCCTGCCTCTGACGGGCTGTTTCAGATAATCATGTCACTACGTGGTACTGCAGGTGCCCTGGTGGAGGCGTACTTCATATCCGAAAGGAGATGAGGTAATTACTGCACGGCAGAGGTCATATTGCCTCCCTGCCCTGCGCGGTCACCGTATTTCCCCGCCAGCTCACGCGTCACAATCTGTAATGCGTCCAGTGCGGAGGAAGAATAAGGTGACGCATGATGCTCAGACGGAAACGACAGGCAAAGTGCGACCGTTTCCCCCCGATGTTTATTGGTAATCGTGGTGGATACCGCACTGATCCCCTGTAAGGTTTCATTGCGTGCCAGCGCCCATCCTTGTTGACGAATACTGGCCAGTTCAGTGAGCAATTCATCCAGCGTCTGCGGAGAATTCGGCGAGTTCACCTGCCAGCTTCCGGCATAAAGTTTTCGGACATAATCATCGCTATAACGGGAGAGGATCGCCCGACCAACCGACGTTTCTGCCGCCGGCAGACGGCTCCCTGGCGGAGTAACAACCTGAATGAACATTCGGCCCTGGAACATGCGCATCACCATAATCTCACGCCCTTCCAGCACGGAGATATAGCCCGTACAGCTGGATTCCGCAGCCAGCCTCGCCATCATTGATGACGCACCATCCACCAGCGGCGTGGAGAGATAGTTACTGGCCAGCGTCAGAAGCATATGGCCGACATGAAAGCAGCGGGTATCGGGATCGCGCTCCAGCAGCCCTTCACTTTCCATGGTAGAGAGCAGCCGAGAAACGGTGCTTTTCGGCAGCCCCAACGCCTGGGCAATATCGGTAAACGTCAGGCCTGGCTGGCCCTGGCTCACTCCACTTCGATTAAAAAGTTTCAGTACCGCCGTCGCATTCTCTAAGGTGGTCATACCTTTTGTTCCACTATCAGGAACTTCTGTTCCTGTTTTTCCGTTTTGATAAACCTACGGCGGGGAGGAATCAGGGTCAAGCATTAATTTGGGTGCAGGAGGAAGGTCACCGATGTGATCATTTTGTCAGGACAGAAGGCGATACTTAAATATGCCTGAGAGGGTGAAATTGCGGGTATTTATGGCGATATATAGCCGAGCCATAGCCAATTATACTGTGACGAGGAGAGATTAAAAGTAAGATTATTCGTAAGAAGTTGCGACAATCTTGCGGGGGAATAACGGGTGTCGGCATCCTTGCCTGTACACACTATTCTTTATTCTTTCGACTGGTCTTCATAGCGTTTTTTAGCATCCAGCGCTTCCTGCTCGGTTTTATGCTCGCTGATCAAAGAATCAGGTTTCGGATGGTCGGCACGGAGTTCATACCAGATCACCGATTTGCCGGGCGCGCCTTTCTCGACCGGTATGATGTTCGCTTCTCGTGGATATGGTGGTCTGCCTGGCATAGTGCCCCCTTTTGATGTCAGTAAACGTGCGCGGCCAGTATGATGACCTTACCTGAGTATAGACAATCGAAACGGTTTATCTGCGGGACAAGGGAGAAAGCAGGCAAGAGGGGTGCAGACAACGCTGCACCAACAGAGAATTTAGCTGGCGCGGGCGAGAGAAAGCACGCTGAGGATCTGGCTGACGACGCCGTCAGGGGACTGCATAGCGTTAATAATATGGTGTGAAGTCTGGCGATATAACGCATCACGCGCCGCCAGCACTTCAACCATCTCTTCCGCAATCGGCCGCCCGGTCAATGTCGGACGCTGTTCGGCTTCAGGATAGGCTTCAAGACGGTCTGCCAGCACAGTGGCATCGGCATTCAGGTAGATGACCTGGCCATGTTCACGCATAAACTGGCGATTTTCTTCGGATAAAACCATGCCGCCACCCGTGGCGATCACCGTTGAAGGTGCAGTGACGGTTTTCAACGATGCGGTTTCACGCAGACGGAAGCCCGGCCATCCTTCACCAGCCACAATATCCGCAACGGTTTGCCCGCTAAACTGCTGCAATGCATGGTCGGTGTCACAGAAGGCGTACCCTAATGCCAGCGCCAGGGCATGTCCAACGGTTGTTTTTCCGCAGCCACGTGCGCCGACCAGGTAGATGGGTAATGACATAACAGGCACTTCCTTTAGCAAACGCCGACGCCGATAATTACGCGCAGCAGGCCAGCCAATGATTAACGTTGCAGCGCATAATACCCGACATTTTCCCAGGGGGCCAGTAGTAACGTTTTATTTACAGCACCACAACCCCTGAAACTTACTAAACCAATGTTTAATATAAAATTAGCAGTGTAATTATTTATTTACACACAGTGATTGCACGCCTTTGTTGCCGCAACATTTCCTTACGCCAGCATGATTTACTTTCCCTACGGTCTTGCCACTATAAACGCTGTCGCCCGTTTCCGGAGAATCATTATGCAGAACGAAGAACAGCAGTTAATTGACAGCCTGTTTACCCGATTGAAACAGGCGGAGTCACAGTCCGGCCCCCGTGACAGTGCGGCAGAGAAACTGATCCAACAGCAGGTGCAGCAACAACCCGGAGCGCCTTACTACATGGCGCAAGCCCTTCTGATTCAGGAGGCGGCAATGAAGCAGCTAAACGCACGCGTTACTCAGCTGGAAAGCGAGCTGACGCAGGCCCGGCAACAACCGCAGCAGAGCAGCGGAGGCTTCCTCTCCGGGCTGTTTGGCGGGGGGAACCGTGCGCAACCCCTACAGCAGCCCCCCGCGGCCGCACAGCCCTGGAATAATGCGCCAGCCCAGCCACAGCAACCGGCTTATGCCGCAGCGCCTGCTGCAGGTCGTGGTTTCCTCGGCGGTGCATTACAGACCGCTGTTGGTGTCGCCGGGGGCGTCGTCATGGCCGAGATGCTGACCAGTATGTTCCACCACCAGCAGCCGGAAGAGATCGTCAATATTATTAACGAACCGGCGCTACCAGACCCTGATCTCAGCAATAATCTCGACACGTTTAATAACGGCAGCGACAACACCTCGTTCCTGGGACAGGACAACGGTCTGCCCCAGGATTATGCCAATGACGATTTCAGTAATGACGGTTTTGATGACAACGATTTTGATGATGACAGTTTTGTCTGAATAATGATCATGCCTCTCCTGCAAAGCGGGAGAGGCTGTCTGTCATTTACGCTGTTGTTGTAACCATTTATCCAGTTCGTTGGCAAACTGCTGACGGTCACGCTGGTTCAACGTGGGCGGTCCACCCGTCTGCACCCCACTGGCGCGCATCGTGTCCATAAAGTCACGCATCGTCAGACGCTCACGGATAGTCGCCTCACTGTAGCGTTCACCGCGTGGATTCAGCGCTATCGCGCCTTTCTCCATGACTTCCGCTGCCAGCGGGATATCCGCCGTGATCACCAAATCCCCCGCTTCCGCCCGCTGCACAATTTCATTATCTGCCACGTCAAACCCTGCCGGAACACGCAGGGTCCGCAGAAAACGCGACGGCGGCACGCTCAGTGACTGATTAGCGACCAGCGTTACCATCATCTGCTCGCGCTCTGCTGCACGGTACAGTACTTCTTTAATCACTTTCGGGCACGCATCGGCATCCACCCAGATTGGCATCGCCATTTCCTTTTACTGAGAGTCGAGAACAATCACGATCTTCAACATTGTTTCCCACAATGGCAACCTAAAATTCAGGCATCCTTTGAGGTTTAAGCCAGACCGAAGCTGAGTTAAGGTGGAGGAATGGCATCAGCCAGATTCTGACAGACTGAATAAACAGGGAGATCGTCATGGATAAGAAAGTAGGCTTTATTGGCTGCGGTAATATGTCTAAAGCCATTATTGCGGGCCTGGTCGCCGCGGGTCAGGTCAAACCTGAAAACATTCTGGTTTTCGACCGTAAAACCGCCACCAACCAGGCGATGCAACAGCAGTACGGCATCACCCCGGCAGAGAGTGCCGAAGAGGTCGCCCGCCAGTCCGATATCCTGTTTGGCGCAGTGAAACCCAATGTGATCCTGTCTGTATTGAAGGATATCGCTGGCAGCCTGCACAAAGAGACGGTAATCGTCTCCATCGCTGCAGGCGTCACTTTGGACTCGCTGGCCACCGTGCTGGGGCATGATCGTAAAATTATACGTGTGATGCCAAATACCCCGGCGCTGGTCAATGAAGGCATGACCTCGGTAACGCCTAACGTGCTGGTGACCGCCGAAGAAGCCGATGAAGTGGTGCAAATTTTCAACGGCTTCGGTAAAGCCGCGCTGGTGCCAGAATATCTGATTCATGCGGTGGTCGGCGTCAGTGGCTCAGCGCCAGCCTACGTGTTTATGTTTATTGAAGCGATGGCGGATGCCGCCGTGCTGGGGGGAATGCCGCGCGCGCAGGCTTATCAATTTGCCGCGCAAGCGGTGAAAGGCGCGGCGCAGATGGTACTGGAAACCGGTAAACATCCTGGCGAGCTGAAGGATATGGTGTGCTCACCGGGCGGTACCACCATCGAAGCCGTCAAAGTGCTGGAGCAGAAAGGGTTCCGTTCTGCGGTGATCGAAGCGATGCAGCAGTGTATGGCGAAATCTGAGCAGATGAGCAAACAGTAATCCCCCCGGTGCCGCGTATCCGGCGGCACCGTTCCCTTTTTTACCCCATCATGCTCGGCACCATAATCAGCAGAAAAATCACCACGATTAGCGTGTGCTTCAGCGCGTAATAGAGCGTGCGATTGCATTTTTTCAGGTGCTGCCCTGCATCCCGGGCGCGGTTAACGTATTTAAAGATACGGTTGATGCCGCCAACACGATCCCCCTCATCATTCGGTGAACTGGCGGCCGACATGATTTTTGCCCCAACCCAACGATTCACGGCCTGCGCCCAGGGCCATTTCATCGGGCGTTCCACATCACAGAAGAGAATAATGCGTGTCTCCTCACTCGCATTTTGCGCCCAGTGCACGTAGGTTTCATCGAAGAACACCGCTTCACCATCGCGCCAGCTGTGCCGTATTCCATCCACCTCAATAAAACAGCGTTCATCATTTGGCGTTATCAGCCCAAGGTGATAGCGCACCGATCCCGCGTAAGGATCGCGATGTTTACCCAAATGACTCCCCGCGGGAAGTTCGGCAAACATGGCCGCTTTAAC
>Ga0308168_1003690_pt1 | contig 11523 bp, 9 predicted proteins | sample PhyCR2_FD_202133 | JGI IMG/M metagenome (GOLD analysis project Ga0308168, IMG submission 202133) | Phyllosphere microbial communities from UC Gill Tract Community Farm, Albany, California, United States - DLSLRC.R2 | ecosystem: Host-associated > Plants > Phyllosphere > Unclassified | place: USA... | reverse complement strand
GTTTGGTAAAACCTCAATCTTTCATCCTGTCATCAAACCGACATATCTCTTCGATAAGATGCGACGCGTTTCGACCCGTTTCGTCATCTACTTGGAGAGTTCTGAATGCAAGCCAAACGCCTGGCAGCCGCACTGGTAGCCGTCACCCCGCTGTTCGCCGCCGCCCAGACCAACGTCACCCTGTACGGCATCATGGACGCCGCCGTTTCGTCGCAGGACGTCGGCGGCCCGGAAGGCCGCACCACCGTGATCAACTCGGGCAACCAGTCGAGCAGCCGCTTCGGCTTCCGCGGTACTGAAGACCTGGGCAATGGCCTGAAAGCCATGTTCAACCTGGAAGCAGGCGCTTCGATCGACACCGGCGCCGGCGACTCCGCCCTGTTCGGCCGCCGCGCCGTGGTCGGCCTCGAAGGCGGCTTCGGCAGCCTGACCCTGGGCCGCGAATACTCGCCGATCGCCGCCGTGGCCGCCGCCACCGACGCCTTCGGCCAGGGCTTCTACGGCAGCAACCTGTCGGCCTTCACCACCAACCGCCTGACCCGCCGCCTGTCGAACTCGGTCAACTACAAGAGCCCGTCGTGGAACGGCCTGAAGCTGCTGGCCGCCTACTCGGCCGGCGAAGTCACCGCCGCCAATACCCCGTCGGGCGACCTGAAGGGCGTGGGCGTCGAATACACGCTGGGCGGCCTGTACCTGGGCGCGGCCTACCACGTCGTCAACCGACTGCCGGCCGACGAAGACAAGGAAACGGCCATCGGCGCGACCTACAAGTTCGACCAGCTGGGCGGCTTCGAAATCAAGGCTAACTACATGGCCGCCGACCGCGAAGGCGCGACCAAGTACAAGCAGGCCAACCTGGGCGGTGCTATGCCCTTCGGCGCGCACCGCGTGTACGCCAACTACCAGCAGCAGAAACAGGGCAATGCCAAGGGCAACAGCTGGGCCCTGGCCTACACCTACTCGCTGTCGAAGCGCACCAACCTGTACGCCAGCTACGCCAGCCTGGACAACAACAACAGCGGCGTATTCGGCCTGACCTCGTCGTCGGTGACGATCGCGCCGGCCGCGACCGCGCTGGGCAAGGACCCGGACGTGTTCTCGCTGGGTATCCGCCACAGCTTCTAAGCACGGTCTGTTGAAAAGAAACGCGGCGCAGGAATCGCTTCCTGCGCCGCGTTTTTTATATGCCGCGTCTTATTTGAACTTGCAGGTCAACACCCAGAAATACTCCCAGCGCGCGACCCGGATCTCCTTCGCCGCATTCGACAGGCGCTTGCGCAGCGCGCTGTCGGTCGGGTAGCTCATCGGACGCTCGATCCGCTGGCCCTCTTCCGTGGTGACGATCTCGTAGGTGGTGCCGTCCGCATCGGTGCGCGCCACCGGATTGCTGAGGCCTTCGACGTAGACTTCGTCCACCAACACCAGCAGCGCATCCTTGCCAGCCGCCTTCTTCAGCTTCGCCAGGAAGCCGTCCTGCTCCGCGCGCTTCAGGCGCGACCAGCAGAACTCGGCGACCACCGCGCCACAGCCGGCGGCGCCGTCCGGGATCGCCGGCACCACGCCGTCATCACCGGTCAGGGTCAGCGTCTGCAGGCCGTCGGTCAGCTGCGCGACCTGTTCGCGCACATCGGCCAGGTCGGCGTCACGGTCCGACAAGCCTTCCCCGTCGTCCTCGTAATCCTCGTCCTCGTAGTCTTCGTAATCGTCGTGTTCTTCGTGATTCATGTTTACAGCTCGTAGTTGTCGGCGGTCCCGTGCATTGCCGACTCGACCATCTTGCGGTTGAGCGTAGGCGCGAGCAGCTCGATGAAAGTATAAATATAGCTGCGCAAATAAGCGCCCTGCTTCACCGCGACGCGCGAGACGTTCATGCCGAACAGCTGGCCGACGGGGATGGCGCGCAGGTTGCGGTCGCGTTCCGGATCGAAGGCCATGCCGGCGATGATGCCCACGCCCATGCCCAGCTCGACATAGGTCTTGATGACGTCGGCGTCGATCGCTTCCAGCAGCACGTCCGGCTTCAGGTTGCGCAGTTCGAAGGCGTGGTCGATCTTGCTGCGGCCGGCGAAGGCGGCATCGTACGTAATCAGCGGGTATCCCGCAATCTCTTCCAGCGAAATCGCCTTCGAGCGCGCCAGCGCATGCTCGTGCGGCACCACCAGCACGTGTTCCCACTGGTAGCACGGCAGCGTGATCAGGCCGTCGACGGCGGCGATCGATTCGGTGGCGATGGCGAGGTCGGCCTGGTCGTTCTTGACCATGTCGGCGATCTGGCGCGGATTACCCTGCAGGAGCGACAACCTCACCTTTGGGAAGCGGGTCATGAAGGCCTGCACCACCTTCGGCAGCATGTAGCGCGCCTGGGTGTGGGTGGTGGCGATGGTGAAGCTGCCGCTGTCCTGGGCTGCGTATTCCTTGCCGATCCGCTTGAGGCTGTCGATCTCCTGCATGATCAGCTCGACCGAGCCCAGCACCAGCCGGCCCGGCTCGGTCAGGCCGCGGATGCGCTTGCCGTGGCGGGTGAAAATGTCGACCCCGAGCTCTTCCTCGAGCTCGATGATGGCCTTCGAGACGCCCGGCTGCGAGGTAAACAGCGCCTTGGCGGCATCGGTCAGATTGAAGTTCTGGCGGACCGCTTCGCGGACGAAGCGTAGTTGGTGTAGGTTCATTGGCACATTTTACAAGCTAGCTTATACCTCAGGCTCATATAAGCAAATAAATTCTCAGTAGTTTGGAATAAGACGCCATTTTATTAATATTCCGCATAGTCTACCGGGGAGTGTCGAAATCATGTTGTTAAGCAACATTCATGATCCACGACAGTCTCAGGGTCGTTCGAAACCGTAGCGAGCGGCGGCAATTTTGGCTGAGAAGCGCAGCTGTACTTACGGTACAGCCGGTCCGCCGTAGCGGAGCATCGCAAGCCAAAAGTGCAACGCGCAGTAGGTTTCGGACGATCCCACCACACCAGGATCCTGAACATGTACCGTTACGACCAATACGACCACCTCATCGTACGCGAGCGCATCGCCCAATACCGCGACCAGGTGCAGCGCCGCCTCAACGACGAGCTGACAGAAGAAGAATTCCTGCCGCTGCGCCTGCAGAACGGCCTGTACATGCAACGCCATGCCTACATGCTGCGCATTGCCGTGCCTTACGGCCTGCTGTCGACCAAGCAGCTGCGCATGTTCGCGCACATCGCCCGCACCTACGACCGCGGCTACGGCCACTTCACGACGCGCCAGAACATCCAGTTCAACTGGATCGAGCTGGAGCAGACGCCGGACATCCTGACTGACCTGGCCTCGGTGGAAATGCATGCGATCCAGACCTCGGGCAATTGCATCCGCAACACCACGACCGACGAGTTCGCCGGCGTGGCGGCCGACGAGATCGTCGATCCGCGCCCGTTCTGCGAGCTCATCCGCCAGTGGAGCACCTTCCACCCCGAGTTCATCGCCCTGCCCCGCAAGTTCAAGATCGCCGTCAACGGCGCCGTCGAGGACCGCGCGGCCATCGCCGTGCACGACATCGGCCTGACCGCGGTGCGCAACGAGGCCGGCGAAGTCGGCTTCAAGTTCATGGTTGGCGGCGGCCTCGGCCGTACGCCGATCATCGGCAGCGTGATCAACGAATTCGTGCCCTGGCAGCACCTGCTGACCTACACGGAAGCCGTCATGCGCGTGTACAACCAGTTCGGCCGCCGCGACAACAAGTACAAGGCCCGCATCAAGATCCTGGTGAAAGCCACCGGTCCGGAAGAATTCGCGCGCCTGGTCGAGCAGGAATTCGCCGACCTCAAGGATGGTCCGGAAACCCTGACCCGCGAGGAAGTCGAGCGCGTCGCCGCCTACTTCAACCCGCCGCCGTATGCGACGCTGGAAAACGTCGACCCGCGTGCCGGCCATGAAGGCGATAAAGCCTTCGCCAACTGGCTGCAGCGCAACGTCAAGCCGCACAAGATGGCGGGCTACGCCTCGGTCGTGCTGTCGCTGAAAAAGACCGGCGTGCCGCCGGGCGATGCCACCGCCGAGCAGATGGATTTCGTGGCCGACCTGGCCGACCGCTACAGCTTCGGCGAACTGCGCGTGACCCACGAGCAGAACCTGGTGCTGGCCGACGTCGAGCAGTCGAAACTGTTCGAAGTCTGGCAGCTGGCGAAGTCGAAAGGCCTGGCGACCCCGAACATCGGCCTGCTGACCGACATCATCTCCTGCCCGGGCGGCGACTACTGCTCGCTGGCGAACGCGAAATCGATCCCGATCGCCGCCGCCATCGCCCAGCGCTTCGACGACATCGACTACCAGCACGACATCGGCGATATCGAACTGAACATCTCCGGCTGCATCAACGCCTGCGGCCACCACCACGTCGGCCACATCGGCGTGCTGGGCGTCGACAAGGACGGCGCCGAGTGGTACCAGGTGTCGATCGGCGGCGCGCAGGGCAACCAGTCCGCGCTCGGCAAGATCATCGGCCCCTCGTTCTCGGCCTCGCAGATGCCGGAAGTGGTGCAGCGCCTGCTCGACGTCTACCTGCGCGAGCGCCATGACGGCGAGCGCTTCGTCGACGTCGTCCAGCGCCTCGGCATCGCGCCATTCAAGGAACATGTGTATGCCACGCCGATTCCGACCGGTGAACTGGCTGTCGGAGAAGACCAATATGCCTAATATTCAACAACACGCCCAGATCATCAAGGGCCGCGAAGTCGTCGCCGACGACTGGTCGGTGCTGCGCCTCAAAGAGGGCGAAGCGCCGGAAGCCGTCGCCGTCCCGGCAGGCAAAGTCATCCTGCCCCTGAGCGTGTGGCAGGCGCAGCGCGAGACCCTGCTGGGCCGCGCCGGCGCCGGCGAGATCGGCGTCTGGTTCGCCGCCGACGAGCTGGCGGCCAGTGCCAAGGACGACCTCGGCAAGTTCGCGGTGATCGCCGTCGACTTCCCGAAATTCAGCGATGGCCGCGGCTATTCGATCGCCTTCAACCTGCGCAAGCGCCTGGGCTATACCGGCGAGCTGCGCGCCATCGGCGATGTGCTGCGCGACCAGCTGTTCCAGATGCAGCGCTGCGGCTTCGACGCCTATGCGACGCGCCAGGACCGCAGCATCCAGGATGCGCTGAAGGGCCTGACCGTGTTCTCCGAAACCTACCAGGCCTCGACCGACCAACCGCTGCCGCTGTTCCGCCGCCACCAGCGCGACGTGCCGCTGGAGCACAGCGACATCGGCGCCGGCATCTGAGGCACAAGGAAGAAACCATGAGCGACCTGCACGCACGTGTCGAAGAAACCCGCGGCATATTGGCCCGCATCGCGCGCGACTTTTCGCCGGCCGTGTTCGCGTCCAGCCTGGCCGCCGAGGACATGGTCCTGACCGACCTGATCCTCAAGGCCGGTCTGCCGATCGGCATCTTTTCGCTGGAAACCGGCCGCCTGCACAAGGAAACCCTGGAAGTGCTGGACAAGGTGCGCGACCACTATGGCGTCGAGATCGCCCTGTTCCGGCCGCAGCCGGCACTGGTCGAGGAATACGTCGGCAAGAACGGCCTGAACGCCTTCTACGACAGCGTCGAGATGCGCAAGGAATGCTGCCGCGTACGCAAGGTCGAGCCGCTCGGGCGCGCGCTGGCGGGCAAGAAAGCCTGGATCACCGGCCAGCGCCGCGCCCAGTCGACCACCCGTGCCGAACTGGCCGTGCAGGAAGACGACGCGGCCCACGGCATGGCCAAGTTCAACCCGCTGGCCGACTGGTCCGAGCAGGATGTATGGCAATATATCCGCGATAACAACGTGCCCTACAACAGCCTGCACGAGCGCGGCTATCCCTCGATCGGTTGCGAGCCCTGCACCCGCGCCATCCAGCCGGGCGAGGACATCCGTGCCGGCCGCTGGTGGTGGGAAAACCCGGAGTCCAAGGAATGCGGACTGCACCTGGTTGACGGCAAACTCATCCGTATCAAGTCCGTGGCTGCCTGAGCGGCCGGGGACGAACACAAGACATTGACAGGCACAGCCATCATGACGACTTTTAGCGACACCCCAGGCGTACTCGGCGACGTGAATTCCCGCCACCTCGACGCCCTCGAATCGGAAGCGATCCACATCCTGCGCGAAGTGGCGGCCGAGTGCACGAATCCGGCCCTGCTGTTCTCGGGCGGCAAGGACTCCGTCGTGCTGCTGCGCCTCGCCGAAAAGGCCTTCCGCCCGGGTAAATTCCCCTTCCCGCTGGTGCACATCGACACCGGCCACAACTTCGACGAAGTGATCGCCTTCCGCGATGCGCGCGTGGCCGAGCTGGGCGAGCGCCTGATCGTCGGCTCGGTCGAAGACTCGATCAAGAAGGGCACGGTGCGCCTGCGCAATCCGGCGCTAGACTCGCGCAACGCGGCCCAGGCCGTGACGCTGCTGGAAACCATCGCCGAGCACGGCTTCGACGCCTGCATCGGCGGCGCCCGCCGCGACGAAGAAAAGGCGCGCGCCAAGGAGCGCATCTTCTCCTTCCGCGACGAATTCGGCCAGTGGGACCCGAAGGCCCAGCGCCCGGAACTGTGGGACCTGTATAACACCCGCGTCCACCCGGGCGAGAACATGCGTGTGTTCCCGATCTCGAACTGGACCGAGCTCGACGTCTGGCAATACATCGCCCGCGAAAAGCTGGCCCTGCCGCCGATCTACTACGCGCACCAGCGCCAGGTGATCCCGCGCAACGGCCTGCTGGTGCCGCTGACCCCGCTGACCCCGGCGCGCGAAGGCGAGACCGTCGAGACCCAGACCGTGCGCTTCCGTACCGTCGGCGACATCTCATGCACCTGCCCGGTGAGCTCGACCGCATCGACGCCGCTCGAAATCATCGCCGAAACCGCGATCACCCAGATCACCGAGCGCGGCGCGACCCGCATGGACGACCAGACCTCGGAAGCGTCGATGGAAAAACGCAAGAAGCAAGGATATTTCTGATGAACGCCGTGACTGCCGATATGAAAACTGAGTTGAACCACGCCGCCGACCAATCGGGCCAGGCCAGCCTGCTGCGCTTCATCACCGCCGGCTCCGTCGACGACGGCAAGAGCACCCTGATCGGCCGCCTGCTGTACGACAGCAAGGGCATCTTCGCGGACCAACTGGCGGCGGTGTCGCGCTCGAAGCACAAGCGCACCGTGGGCGATACCATCGACCTCTCGCTGCTGACCGACGGCCTCGAAGCCGAGCGCGAACAGGGCATCACGATCGACGTCGCCTACCGCTATTTCGCAACGCCGAAGCGCAAGTTCATCATCGCCGATACGCCGGGCCACGAGCAGTACACCCGCAACATGGTGACCGGCGCCTCGACCGCCGATGCGGTGATCATCCTGGTCGACGTCTCGAAAGTGAAACTCGGCGACGACGGCTCGGTCGAGCTGCTGACGCAAACCAAGCGCCACTCGACGATTGCCAAACTGCTGCAGATCGAGCACGTGATCGTGGCCGTCAACAAGATGGACCTGGTGAACTACGACCGTGCGGTGTACGACCGCATCGTCGGCGCCTACACCGAATTCGCGAACAGCCTGGGCCTGAAGGACATCACCGCGATCCCGCTGTCGGCGCTGGAAGGCAGCAACGTCGTCGAGCGCGGCGACAACATGCCCTGGTACGAAGGCCCGACCCTGATCGAGCTGCTGGAATCGATCAGCGTCTACGACGAAACCCACGACGCGCCCTTCCGCTTCCCGGTGCAGCTGGTGGCCCGCCACAACGGCCACGAGGCGAACGACTTCCGCGGCTACATGGGCCGCATCGAATCGGGCAAGGTAACGGTCGGCGACAAGCTGGTGGTGCAGCCGTCCGGCGTCGAAGCCACGGTCAAGGAGATCCAGACTTTCGACGGCGCCCTGCAGACCGCGGTGGCCGGCCAGTCGGTCACCCTGCTGCTGAACGAATACGTCGACGTCTCGCGCGGCGACGTGCTGGCCGGGGCCGCGCATCCTGCCACCCTGCTCAAGCAGGTCGAGGCCGACGTCTGCTGGATGGCCGACGAGCCGCTGGACCTGCGCCGCAAGTACTGGCTCAAGCACGGCACCCGCCAGACCATGGCCAAGGTGAAGGCGATCGAAAACATCCTCGACGTGAACACCCAGCAGCGCCATGCTGCCGAGGGCCTGAAGCTGAACGACATCGCCCGCATCGAGCTGGCCGTGCAGCAGCCGCTGGCCGCCGACGCCTATGAGGACATCCGCGCGACCGGGGCCTTCATCCTGATCGATGAAGTGACCCACCAGACGGTGGCGGCGGGTATGATTCGCCTGGGTGAATAACTACCACGTCGTCCCCGCGCAGGCGGGGACCCAAGTTGCACGCGTTTCGTCAGCGCATGCAAACTTGGGTTCCCGCCTCCGCGGGAATGACGTAACTATAAGGAAGCAGCTCGGTGCTGGGAAAAGTTTATCTAATCGGCGCCGGTCCCGGCGCGGCTGACCTCATCACCGTACGCGGCGCGCGCCTGCTGGCGCAGGCCGAGGTCGTGCTGTACGACGCCCTCGTCACACCCGAAATGCTGGAGCTGTGTGCGCAGGCCGAGAAGATCTCGGTCGGCAAGCGCTCCGGCCAGCGCTCCACCGCGCAAACCCTCATCAACGAACAACTGGTCGAGTGCGCCCGGCGTTTCAAGCTGGTCGTGCGCCTGAAGGGCGGCGACCCGATGCTGTTCGGCCGCGCCGACGAAGAATTGCGCGCACTCGAGGAAGCCGGCATCGAGGTCGAAGTCGTCCCCGGCATCACCACGGCGGTCGCCGCGGCGGCAGCGACGAAGCAGCCACTCACCAAGCGTGGCGTGGCGCGCAGCGTCGCCTTCTTCACCTCCAGCACGGCGCCGGACGAACCGGACCACCCTGCCCTGCCGGCCACCGACACCATGGTGCAGTACATGGGCGGGCGCGAAGCCGCCGCCACCGCCGAGCGCCTGCTGGCGCTGGGCCGCCGCCCCGAACTGCCGGTGGTGGTCATCGAAAACTGCAGCCGCCCCGACCAGCGCATCCTGCGCCTGACCCTTGCCGACCTGGCGCATGGCCTGGACACGGCCCAGGGCCCGGTGCTGGTGATGATCGGCGAAGCCCTGCAGCGCCGCGAGCACCAAGGCCCCGATTAACTTAGCCGTGCCAGGGCGTGTATTCGATGCCGCTGACGATGGAGCCGATCACCTGCGCCTGGTTTTCCGCGCTCTCGCTGAAATCGGCCAGCACCTGCGCACGCGACACGACCTGGATCGAGTGCAGCCAGAAGTCGTAGCCGGCAGCGTCCGGGGCGCGGTGCAGCACGTTCTGGTACACCGCGTTCAGGTACTGGGCGTCGGTCGTATTGGCGCCGTACAGGCTGGCGAATTCCGCGCTGTTGACGAAGCCGCGCGCCGCATCCACCAGGCTCACGCCCTTGTCGATGGAGTCGATCCAGAAGCCGAGGCCGGCCTTGTCCGGGGTACGGTCGAATGCGGCCTGGTACAGGCGATAAGCCTCGCCGGCATTGCCGTGCACGTCGAGCGCCACGTTCTTGTCGCTGAACTGCAGACGCTCGACATTCGTCAGCTTGGTCGTGCTGCCGTTGAGGTAGTCGAACACCGACACGGTGATGCCGTCGCCCGACAGCGCAAATCCGGCGCGCTGGCCGCCGAAGACCGCGGTGTCGATGCCATCTTTGCCGTCCAGCGTGCCGCCGCCGGCGCTGGCCGCCATCACATTGTTGCCGGCCGTGCCGACCAGATTGACGGCCGGTGCGCTCGGCGTGACCGCCACCGGCGTGCTCGGGGCGCTGGCCACGGGCGTGCTCACGACCGGGGTAGTCACCACCGGCGCGGTCACCACGGGTGAGGTGACGACCGGCGTGGTCACGACCGGGGCAGTCACCACGGGCGCGGTGACGACCGGCGCCGGATCGGTGACCGCGCTGCCGGCATCCGAGGACTGGCTGCCGCCCTGCACCGGACCACCGACCGCGTCCGGCACGTTGAACACGCGCGCTTCGACCGACACGCCACCGCTGTGGTTATCGTCGACCCAGGCCGCGGCAAAGCCGCCGTTGGCCAGCGCCGTCAGGTCCGGGCTGGTCTGGTCGCCGGCGCGCATCTGGTTGATCTCGAATTCATGCATGTCGACCGCGCTGCCGTCGGCACCGAAGCGGCGGCCGAAGATACCGGCGCCGTCGTAATCGCCGGTCTGCGACTGCCAGGCGACCACGAAGCCGCCATCCGACAAAGCCGTCACCGCGGCGTCGTAGCGTCCGCTGCCGCCCTCGATGTTGGCCTGCACCGCGGCGCCCAGCGCGTGGCCGCTGCTGTCGTAGACCTGGAAGAACACGTCGCTGCTGGCGAAACCATAGGGCGCGTTGACATAGCTGTCCCAGGCGACGACGACGTTGCCGTTGGCGAGCGTGGTCATGTGCGGCAGCGGGGCCGCGGTGGCCAGGCTGGCCGCGTAGCCGTCGCCGTTGACGACGAAGGCCTGCTTGGCGGCGCTGGTGGCGGCGTAGATGTTGCCGTCGTTGATCTCGCCCCAGGCCACCATGTAGCCGCCCTGCTTCAGCGCGGCGATGCTCGGGCTGAAGGCCGAGGACAGCACGCCGTACACCTGCTGGGTGCCGATCAGGGTGCCGTCGGCGGCCGCCGCCTGCTGCACGTGGACCGTGCCGCCGCTGCGCCAGCCGACCACGAAGGAGCCGTCCGCCAGGGTGGCGACGGTCGGCATCGCGGCGTCGCCGCTGGCGCCGCTGTCCAGCACCTTTTCAACGCCGGCGCTGCCATTGGCTTCGACCACGCGGTAGGCGATGCGGGTGGCGCCGCCGTCGTTGACCGAGTAAGCCACCACGAAGCGGCCGCCCGACAGCGCCGCCACCGCCGGCTCGCCTTCGATCTTCGCATCGCCGTCCGGAGTCAGCGCGAAGGCGGCGCCAGTTGCAGCGCCGCCGGCGTCGCGCAGCTGGGCCCACAGGCCGCTGCCGGCGCCGCCCGCGACGGTGTCCGCCCCCTGCCAGACCGCGACCAGGCCGCCGTTCGACAGCGTGGCCAGCGACGGATTCGCGCTCCAGGCATTGGTCGCCGCGCCGAGCTTGAGGTCGTTGCCGAAGCCCGGCAGGTCGTTCGTGAAGCCGTCTTCCACGGTGTAGACCATGGTGCGGGTGACGCCCTGGCCGGCGACCGGGTTGCCGTTGCCGTCGACCTGGTAGCGGTCGTAGTAGTGGATGGTCACCGCCGCCGACAGGCCGTTGGCCGGCAACTGGGCGGCATCGGCGATCACCAGGCGCGCCGAGGTGTCGGTGGCCGGGTTGTAGGCAATCGAGAACAGGCCGGGCGACGACTGGCTGTCGATCACCCAGCGTCCGCCGGTCAGCGAACCGGTGTCGACGGACGACAGCTGGTCGACCACGGCGCCTGCCTGCAGGGTCGAGAACATGGTGGTGTTCTCGCCGCTCAGGCTGGACGGCGCGTTGTCGACGATGACCGTGTTGTCGCTGGTGACCACGGTGCCGTTCGCCAGCTGGTAATGGACGCCGAAGGTGT
>Ga0308168_1003689_pt1 | contig 11532 bp, 6 predicted proteins | sample PhyCR2_FD_202133 | JGI IMG/M metagenome (GOLD analysis project Ga0308168, IMG submission 202133) | Phyllosphere microbial communities from UC Gill Tract Community Farm, Albany, California, United States - DLSLRC.R2 | ecosystem: Host-associated > Plants > Phyllosphere > Unclassified | place: USA... | reverse complement strand
TCGATCAGGGTGTTTGCGTATGCGCCCGACATGGCGCTAGCGGTGATTGCGACGCCTACGATTGCTTTAAATACTGCGTTCATCTGGCTCTCCTTGTGTTCATCAGTAAGTGACTGTGCAGAGTAGGGTATCTGCTCGCTGCTGGTGCAATATAAGCAGTTTCTGTGCCAGTTAACTTAACTAACTGATTTTACGAGTATTTTTTTTATTGTATGAACTGCGGCAACCTCAGACTGTAAAAAAAGCCGACAAGTGCGGCAGCTTTTTTTGACGTATTTGAATATAAAACAAGGCAGGTGCACGGGCGTGCCAGGATGGCAGCGCCGGCAAATTCGACATGGGCCGACCGGCAAGGACAGTCGTCGTGGCCGTCCGATGGTGTTGCGTCAAGCGTGGCGCATTGCGTCCGCCGCAGCGATGAGGCGGACGCGATGCGGTCTTGCCGGATTACTTGAGCAGGCTCTCTACCGGGAGGCGTTCGGAGCGGGCATGGGGCAGGGGCCCAGCGCCGAGACGGCCCATGTAGACCGGGGACTGATCATCGGTGAAGACGAGCGTCGCGACTTCTTGCGCCAGGCGCTGCGCCGTACCGTGCAACTGGGTCTTGGTGGTGAAATTCCGGCCCTCGCGTACGTACTTGGAAAAAATCAGCGGGGTCATTTCGGGCTGCATCAGCAGGCCGAGTTGCGTCACCGTGAGCCAGAAACGCTGGAGGGCCCGGCCGGCCTTGACGTAATCGTCGATGCCCTGCGGTGTCCGGCGCGCTTTCAGCACGAAGTGCGCGGCGCAGGCCATGCCGGGAATCAAATCCATCTGCAGACGCGGCGCCCAGGTGCCCATCAGCGTGTTCATCGTCGACAGGCGCTTCCAGTTCGCCATCGCCCACTTCATGAGCTTGAGCGTCATGTTGTCCACGCCGAGGGCCTGGTCCGGTACTTTGTTCGGGCTGCGCACGGCATTCCAGTGGATGATGCGACGGTGGACTTCATACGCCTCGGGCATGGTCAGGCGGAGCTTGGCGTTGTCGAACATCAGGCGCGCGATGCGCAGCTTGGCGCCGAAGCCCTCGATCCAGGTCACCGAGTATTCCGGGCCCACCGCATCTTCGAGAGCACGCTTTTCTTCGCTCGTCAGAGGGCGGGTGCTCATCGGACGGCGTTGCACGGTGCGCTTTTCGATGCTGCCGATGAGCGGACTCGGCTGCACTTTCGGATCGGGCGTGAAATGCACATCGAACAGCGGCGTCTCGACGGGGCTGTCGGCACGGCGCGAGATATCCGCGCGCAGACCCTGTTCACTGGCCGCGATCGCCATGGTTTCCAATAGCGCGCCGACCGATATCTGGCTTGGATGGCCATCGAGATCGTAGACGGTATCGGCGCGCGTGTCGTAGGCGTGCACCACGACGTGATCGGGGGCCGTGACTTCGAAACGCCAGCATTGGGTGTTGTCGCCGCTCGGCGCCCAGCGCGCCAGATCGAGAATACGGTGAATGCTTTGTGGGATCGTCATGATTGTGTCGCCTGACTTGCCAATTGACTTTTGATTCGCTTGGTCATCGCTTTGATGATGAAGCGATTGTAGGGATTCCGGTTGCCTGCCGGCCGCCAGGTGCGGGCCAGCTTGTTTCGATAGGCATCGAAATGGATGCCATAGGGAGCTGCCCATACCTTGCCGCGTCCGAGCAGGATCTTGAGCGCTTCCGTTCCGACGATGCCTGCGCACATCTGGCACGCCATGATCGTCGAAGGTCCGCGCCGCTCGGCCAGATTGATGGCGCCCGGCACGACCAGATACGTGCGGTGCAGGGCCGCCGGCGACAGGCCGACGAGGAAGCGGACCGCTTTGTCGACCTCGGGCAAATCTCCCCACTGAAAATATTCTTCGAACGTCATTTGCCCGGGGATGAAGTTCAACAGGGCGGCGCCCATGCCGAGCGGCGCTGCGGTGGTCGCGGGAATGCCGAGTTCAGCGCATTTTGCAAACGTCTGCTGGCGCGCGTCGAAGGCAAAGAAGTCGAGCGCGTCGACATACAGGTCGACGTCCTGCAGGAACTCTTGCAGATTGTCGCGGTTCACACCTTCCGGAAAGAGCTTGATCTCGACTTCGGGGTTGATGTCGCGCGCCATGCGCTCCAGCACCTCGCACTTGGGCTGGTCGAGCGTCGACATCATGGCGCCGACCTGGCGGTTGAAATTCGGAACGTCGAAGCGGTCGAAATCGGCGACGTGGAACTTGCTGACGCCGAGGCGCACCAGCGTCAGCAGATGCACGCCACCCACTCCTCCTCCTCCTGCAATCGCGACCCGTTTGTTGCGCAGGATTTGTTGTTCCTCGGGCGTGACCCAGCCAATGTTGCGTGAGAAGGCGGCTTCGTAGTTGAACGAAATGCTCATTGATGAAGAAGGAAGATGGGTTGATGATGAAACGAAAATGCCGCCTGCAGGCGGCATTGCTTGTCAGGATGCCGCGTGCTCATCCATGCGCAACAGGCGATCGATGATACCGCGTTCTTCTCGAGGCGAGAAAAAGTAGGGGTAGAACGACCGGTCCGGCGCGTCTCCCTTGCCATCGTACGTGCCACCATGCTCCCGGATCTGCGCCGACATGTAGTCGAGACTGACGGTGAGCAGGTAGGCGGGCGCGTTGACGCGGGGGTTGCTTTTCAGCTCGCCTTCCTGCTTGAAACCGAGCATGCGTTCGTAGAAGCGGCGATGGCGCGGGTTCACTTCGATGACGATGTTCGTGCACTTGTGAATGTCGCGCGCATAGATCACCGCCAGGTGAATCAGGTTGGCGAGGGCCGTTTTCGAACGCACGGAAGGATCGAATGCCAGCTTCGTGAATTCGCACAAACGTGCTCCGCGGGCGCGATGAACGTCCAGCTCTTCCTTGAAGAGCTGGTCCGCCAGCAGTCCACTCGGAGAATCGATACCGATGCTCAACGTACCCACCACGTTGCCCTTGTCGGTCGCTGTCAGCGTAATGCGATTCGGGTCGTCGGTGAGTTGATGTGTACCTGCATAGCCACGCCAGGCATACATCTTGTTGATCAACATACTGGCCGAATTGCGCCCGTCCGCTGTATCGGTAAGCCGGATTCCGTATGAATCGTGGTTCACGATAACATCCTCAAATTGAGAGGAGGCCATATTATCTTGTTCATCGAGAACATGTGCGTCCGATAAGGATGGGGGAGTCTCATCCTTAGTATCGCTAAAGTCGTCGTCTGTCTTCATAGCAGGCTGACCGCAAGATGTGATTGAGCAAAAGACTTGCCAGTAATCTGATTTTGAAGCGTCAGTTGCAGTAATGCAAGAGTTAATTTAGAGGCTGCTATGTCTTGACGAATCAGCAGCTTACAGCGTCTTGAGCAGTGCGCGCGCCTCCTCGAGTTGAGGGAACGGCTTGTTTTGGGCCAACAGCTTCTCCAGTTCCTTGCGTGCACCTTGCTTGTCGCCAGACTTACTCAGACCAACTGCCAGATGATAATGAACCTCTGGCGAGTCCGGCGCAAGGCTACCCGCTTTCTGCAGCAGCGGCACGCCACGCCCGGTGTTGCCTTGTTCAACCAGCATCCAGCCGAGGGTGTCCATGATGCCCGGGTTGTCGCCCGCCAGCTTGAATGCTTTTTCGGCAGTATCGAGTGCACGCGGGTCTTTTTGTTGCTGGTAAGCCCAGGCAAGATTATTCAGGATAACTGGATTCTCTTGGTTGTTTTGAAGCAACTTTTCCATCAGCGCGATGGCTGTCTTCAAGTCGTTGTTGGCAAGGCTGGTTTCCGCCGCATAATTGGTGATGGCCTGGTCGTTCGGATTGTCCTTGATCCACTGTTGGGCACGTGCCTGCGCTTCCTTGCCCTTGCCGGCCGCTCGCATCGCCATCAGCGACTTGAGCATGATCGGACCCGTCTTCGAGATGGACAGTGCCTTTTCGTAGGCTGCAACCGCCAGCGCCGGTTTTTGCTGGGCCATCAACACGTCACCTTCGGCAGCAAAACCCGACGCCGACTTCGGATTCTGCTTTTGCATCTCACGAGTGATGTTGAGGGCATCATCCGGACGATTGGCACGCATCGCCAGTTCGATCTGCGCCGCGCGCGCCGGCCCGAAGCCGGGCGCCAGGTCGAGTGCGCGCTTGATGTCGGCCGCTGCTGCCGTCTCGTTCTTCATCAGCATGTGGACGCCGGCCAGACGCATTTGCGCCTGCGGCGATTTCGGCAGCAAATTGACCAGCTTGCTATAGGTGTCGAGGGCGCCCGGGTAATCCTTCGTCAGGACCTGAGCCTGACCCACCAGCTCGGCCAGCTGGGGATTGGTCGGGTTCTCGGCCAGGAACTTGCGTCCGAGCGTCAAGGCTTTCTGCGGCTCGTTGATGCGCAGGTAATGCTCGCCCAGTTTCAATGCCGGGGCAATCGCTTCCGGATTGGCGGCGCTGGCCTTTTCGTACCAGGTCGTCGCTTCGGCCGGTTTCTTTTGCAGCATGGCGATTTCGCCGAGGGCGTTCATGGCGCCGAAGTTGGTCTTGTCCTTCTCGAGCAGTTTTTCGAAGCGCTGCTTGGCGGCGTCGGGTTTGTTGTCTTCCAGATCGAGGCGGCCCAGGTTGGTGATCGCCGGGAAGAACGTGGGCTGCAGGGCCAAGGCCTTGTCGAACGCGGTGCGGGCATTCGCCTTGTCGCCCGTGACCATGTACGTGGCACCCAGCATGTTGTAGACCTGCGGGTTGTCCGGCTGTTGCTGCTGCAGCGCCTTGGCCGCGGCAATCGCCTTGTCGTTGTGTTTCAGGCTGAGTTCGGTCTGAATCAACGCCATCGCTGCCTGGGTCGATTTCGGATCGAGCGTCGTGGCCAGTTCCAGTTCCGACAGGCCGCCGGCCTGGTCGCCCTGGGCCAGCTTCGACAGGCCGAGCGACGTCCGCACGCTGGCCGCTTTCGGCGCCAGCGCGGCCGCTTTCTCAAGGTACGAGCTGGCTTTGTTGAAGTCGCGCACCTGCATGTACGATTCGCCGGCCAGCGCCAGCAGTTGCGGATCGTTGCCGGCGTTTTGCAGCGTCGGCGCCAGGGTGGCAGCGGCATCCGACGGCTGCGAGCTCTTGAGCAGCGTCTGCGCGAGCAGCTTGCGCGCATACACGTCGTTCGGATTCGATTCCAGGTATTTGCGCAAGTGCTGCTCGGCTTGCTGGGTCGAACCGAGATTCATCTCGGACGCACCGGCCAGCAGCACGCTCGGCATGTGATCAGGAGCAACCTTCAGGATGCGCTGCAGGGCATCCTGCGCGGCAGCATATTTGCCTTGCGAGAATTCGTACAGGGCACGCGTATAGGTGACGAGCAGGCTGCCCGGCGCATTTTTCTCGGCCGCGTCGATCTCGGCTTTTGCCGCAGGATATTTGCCGCGGGTGATTTCGACATACGCCTTTTCGATGTGGGCAGTACGGTGATGCGGATCCAGCGCCAGTACCTGGTCGAATGCAGCGATGGCGTCGTCGGTCTTGCCCTGGGTCCGCAGCATCGTACCGCGCGCCATGTGCACTTCGGCATTCTTCGGATCCTTGGCGACCGCGTCGTTGACGTAGCGCTCGGCCGCTTCCGGATTTTGCGTGGCGCCGGCATGGCGGGCCAGGCCGAGCAGGGCGTCGCCGGCATTGGGGTTCAAGGCCAGCGCCTGCTCGTACGCCTGTTTGGCATCGTCGTTCTTGCCGGTGACCAGCAGTGCGTCGCCACGCAGCACCAGCAGCGGCGCCGAGCGGGCAGCCTGTTCCGGTTTGATTTCGTTCAGAAGTTCGTTGAATTTACCCTGCTGCTCCATCGCTTTGCCGAGCAGCGGCAGGACGCGGTCGGCAGCCACGTTGAGCGAGCGTGCCTTGCTGAATTCCTTTTCGGCCGATACGGCATCGCCCATCGTCAGTTCCAGCGAGCCCAGCTCCATGCGCGCCTCGCCGTTTTCCGGGCTTTTCTCGACGGCATTTTTAAGCTGGATCAACGCAGCCTTCAAGTCACCTTTTTGCTGATACTGCTTGGCTTCCGTCAGCAGGGATTCCGTGGACTGCGTACGATTACAGGCTGACAGCCCTGCAACCAGAAAAGCGCCCGACAGGATCGCGGCGGTGAGTTTGAGCTTGTGGGGGCGACGCGGCATCTGAAAAATTCCTTGGTATTGAATCGTGCTCGCTGCGTAGGCGAGTTCCTCTTTAACAATAATAACCGAAGGAATAGCGGAAAAACCGCACGCATGGACATTCTTGTTGCGAATCGCCCGCCCAGGGATGGGCGTCAGCTGTCAGGGCCGTCGCCGCCTTTGCGCAGGCGGCTCAGCAGGGCTTCGACGTTGTCGCCGACGGGCAGACCGTGACGGCGCAGCAGTTGTACGTGCAGCACCAGGTTTTCGAGGACGAGCTTGGCCGAGACGGCCAGCAGCGTCATCAGGCGATCTTCGGTACTGAAATTCTCCATGGAGGCCGCCATCTCGCACAGATGGTTGGCGACCAGCTCGCGCAGGTCTTCATCGGGAAAGGGCAGGTCCGCGAAGTCGATCGGATCTTCCTGTTCGACTTCGCGCATGAGGGCGGCGAGTTCTTGCGGCTTGATCGGCATGCTCTGACCCCGAATTTGATTAGGTTGGAGCCATTCTACATATTGCGCCGATACTGTCCGCCCACCTCGAACAGCGCCGTCGTGATCTGGCCCAGCGAGCAGACACGTACGGCGTCCATCAGGCGCGCGAACACGTTCTCGTTGTCGACCGCCGCCTGCTGCAACGCCGCCAGTGCCGCCGGTGCTTCGTCCGCATGGCGGCGATGGAAGTCTTCCAGGCGCGTGAGCTGCGACTGCTTTTCGTCGTCCGTCGAACGTGCCAGCTCGATCGTCGCCGGCGCCGCCGCGCCCTTCGGATTGCGGAACGTGTTGACGCCGATGATCGGCAGCGAGCCGTCGTGCTTGCGGTGCTCGTACAGCATCGACTCTTCCTGGATCTTGCCGCGCTGGTAGCCCGTCTCCATCGCGCCCAGCACGCCGCCGCGTTCGGCGATGCGCTCGAATTCCTGCAGCACCGCTTCCTCGACGAGGTCCGTCAGTTCCTCGAGGATGAACGCGCCCTGGTTCGGATTCTCGTTCTTGGCCAGGCCCCATTCGCGGTTGATGATCAGCTGGATCGCCAGCGCGCGGCGCACGGATTCGTCGGTCGGCGTCGTGATCGCCTCGTCGTACGCGTTCGTGTGCAGCGAGTTGCAGTTGTCGTAGATCGCGATCAGCGCCTGCAAGGTCGTGCGGATGTCGTTGAAGTCGATCTCTTGCGCATGCAGCGAGCGGCCGGAGGTCTGGATGTGATACTTGAGCTTTTGCGAGCGGTCGTTGGCGCCGTACTTGTCGCGCATCGCGACGGCCCAGATGCGGCGCGCCACGCGGCCCAGCACCGTGTACTCCGGATCCATGCCGTTACTGAAGAAGAACGACAGGTTCGGCGCGAAGTCGTCGATGTGCATGCCGCGCGCGAGATACGCTTCGACGAACGTGAAACCGTTCGACAGGGTGAAGGCCAGCTGCGAGATCGGGTTCGCGCCTGCTTCGGCGATGTGGTAGCCCGAGATCGACACCGAATAGAAATTGCGCACCTGGTTGCGGACGAAGTATTCCTGGATGTCGCCCATGACCTTCAGCGAGAACTCGGTCGAGAAGATGCACGTGTTCTGGCCCTGGTCTTCCTTCAGGATGTCGGCCTGCACCGTGCCGCGCACGTTGGCCAGCACCCAGGCGCGGATCTTGTCCGCTTCGTCGTCGGTCGGCTGGCGGCCATTGTCCGCCACGAACTTGTCCATCTGCTGGTCGATCGCCGTGTTCATGAACATGGCGAGGATGGTCGGCGCCGGGCCGTTGATCGTCATCGACACGGACGTGGCAGGGCTGCACAGGTCGAAACCGTCGTACAGTACTTTCATGTCGTCCAGCGTGGCGATCGACACGCCCGAGTTGCCGACCTTGCCGTAGATGTCGGGCCGCAGCGCCGGGTCGGCGCCGTACAGCGTGACGGAGTCGAACGCCGTCGACAGGCGCTTCGCGTCCATGCCCTGCGACACCAGCTTGAAGCGGCGGTTGGTGCGGAACGCGTCGCCTTCGCCGGCGAACATGCGGGTCGGATCCTCGCCCTCGCGCTTGAACGGGAACACGCCCGCCGTGTACGGGAACGCGCCCGGCACGTTTTCCAGCATCAGGAAGCGCAGGATCTCGCCGTGGTCTTCGAAGCGGGGCAGGGCGACCTTGCGCACTTTGTTGCCCGACAGCGTCGTGTAGGTGAGGTTCGTGCGGATTTCCTTGTCGCGGATTTTCACGACGTGCTCGTCGCCGGCATACGTTTCCTGCAGCTGCGGCCAGGACGCGAGCAGTTTTTTCGCCTCGCCTTCCATCGCGTTCTCGCGTTCCGTGATCAGGTCGTCCAGCACCACTTCACGGTTTACGGCAGCCAGCATGCGCTTCGTTTCCGAGAGCTGCTGGCGCTCGCGCGCGAGCTTGACCTGGCGGCCGACGTTGCGGTGGTAGCCGCGCACGGTGTCCGCGATCTCGGCCAGGTAGCGCGTGCGCGCCGGCGGCACGATCACGTTCTTTCCGCTCGAGTATTTGGTGGCCGGTTGCGGCAGCTTCGGCGTGTCGATGTTCAGGCCGAGTTCCGCCAGCGCCGGCAGCAGGCCGAGGTACAGCGCGGTCACGCCGTCGTCGTTGAAGCGCGACGCCTGCGTGCCGTAGACGGGCATCTCGTCCGGCGACTTGCTCCACAATTCCTTGTTGCGCTGGACCTGTTTGGCCACGTCGCGCAGCGCGTCCTGGGCGCCCTTGCGGTCGAACTTGTTGATGGCGATGAAGTCGGCGAAGTCGAGCATGTCGATCTTCTCGAGCTGCGACGCGGCACCGAATTCCGGCGTCATCACGTACATCGACACATCCACGTGCGGCACGATGGCGGCGTCGCCCTGGCCGATGCCTGACGTCTCGACGATGACGAGGTCGAAGCCCGCGACCTTGCACGCGGCGATCACGTCCGGCAGCGCCTGCGAGATCTCGGAGCCCGCTTCGCGCGTGGCGAGCGAGCGCATGAACACGCGGGCTTGCCCGTTCCACGGATTGATCGCGTTCATGCGGATGCGGTCACCCAGCAGCGCGCCGCCGGATTTGCGGCGCGACGGGTCGATCGAGATGACGGCGATATTCAGGCGATCGCCCTGGTCGAGGCGGATGCGGCGGATGAGTTCATCCGTCAGCGACGATTTACCCGCGCCGCCCGTACCCGTGATGCCCAGCACGGGAACCTTCAGGCCCTCGGCCGTGTCGATCAGACGCTTGCGCAGGTCGCCGGCGGCCTTGCCGTTTTCCAGCGCCGTGATCAGCTGCGCGAGCGGACGGTGGCGCTCCTCGATCGGGCCGGTCTGCAGCGGCTCCAACGTGGTCGGCGCATAGGTCGACAAATCGATGTCGCACGCTTCCAGCATCGAGCGGATCATGCCGACGAGGCCCATGCGCTGGCCGTCTTCCGGCGAGAAGATGCGCGTGACGCCGTACGCGTGCAGCTCTTCGATCTCGTGCGGGACGATCACGCCGCCGCCGCCGCCGAACACCTTGATGTGGGCGCCGCCGCGCTGGCGCAGCAGGTCGATCATGTATTTGAAATATTCGACGTGGCCGCCCTGGTAGCTGGAGATGGCGATGCCCTGCACGTCCTCGGCCAGTGCCGCGGTGACGACTTCGTCGACCGAGCGGTTATGGCCCAGGTGGACGACTTCGGCGCCGTTCGTCTGGAGGATGCGGCGCATGATGTTGATCGAGGCGTCGTGGCCGTCGAACAGCGAGGCGGCGGTGACGAAACGGACCTTGTGGGTCAGTTTGGCTTGCTCCGGCAGGTCGAGCCTGGCGGCGGGCGTGATGTCGTTCATGGTGTTCCTTGGAAATCGGAAGCGAACTGGGGGTGTTCGGTACGGTATATGACGTTAACGTAAACGTCAAGAATGTGTGTCGTCACGTCGTTCCCGCACAGGCGGGGACCCAAGTTTGCTGACCGGTGGTAACGCTGCCGTTAGTCCGCTGCGGGGGCTTGGATCCCCGCCTGCGCGGGGATGACGGTGCATGAGCTGTCAAGTCATCAAGCCGCGCGTTTCCTGATGCTGCCGGAAAGGAGTTCCTGCCGGCGCACCCGATACTCGGCCACGGCCTTCTCCTTGACGTGCCCGAAGCCGCGGATCTGCTCCGGCAGCGCCGCCACCTCGACGGCGACTGCGTAATTGTCCGCATCCAGCTTCGGCAGCAGGGCGTCGATCGTCTCGCGGTATTCCTTGACCAGCGCGCGTTCCATCTTGCGCTCGGCCGTGTAGCCGAACACGTCGAGCGCCGTGCCGCGCAGGCCTTTCAGCTTCGCCAGCAGCTTGAAGGCGCTCCACATCCACGAGCCGAATTCCGCTTTCACCAGGTGGCCCTCGGCGTTCTTCTTCGCGAACAGCGGCGGCGCCAGGTTGAATTTCACGCTGAACGTGCCGTCGAACTGGCTTTGCAGCTGTTCGACGAAGCGGCCGTCCGTGTACAGGCGCGCGACTTCGTACTCGTCCTTGTAGGCCATCAGCTTGGCGTACGACTTCGCCACCGCCATCGACAGTTTGTTGCCGAGGCCGAGCGCCGCTTCGCGCTCGCGCACGCGCGCGACCAGCACCTCGTACTGCGCCGCGTAGGCCGCGTCCTGGTAGCCGGTCAGGAAGTCGACGCGCTTCCTGACGACCGAATCGAGACCCTGCGGCATCTGGAGCACGACCGGCTGCGCCGGCAGCGCCTGCCGTTCCACGCGTGCCAGGTCGACGGCGGCGCGGCGGCCCCACAGGAAGCTGCGCTGGTTCGAGGCGACGGCGACGCCGTTCAGCTCGATGGCGCGCAGCAGCGATGCTTCCGACAGCGGCACGAGGCCCTTCTGCCACGCATAGCCCAGCATGAACAGGTTGGCGGCGATCGAGTCGCCCATCAGCGCTGTCGCCAGCTTCGTCGCGTCGAGGAAGTCCGCTCCCGATGCTCCACCGACGGCTTCGACGATCAGCGAACGTACCTGCGCCGCCGGGAACTCCCAGTCCCGCTGCTGGGCGAACGTGCCGGTCGGCTGCTCGTGCAGGTTGACGACGACCATCGTGCGGCCCGGTCGCATCTTCGCGATGGCGTCTGCGGCACCGGCCGTCAGCATGTCGCAGCCGAGCACGAGGTCCGCTTCGCCGGTGGCGATGCGCTGCGCACGCAGGCGTTCCGGCGTCTCGGCGATCTTCACGTGCGAGGTGACGGAACCGTTCTTCTGGCTCATGCCGGTCATGTCCAGCACCGACGCGCCCTTGCCTTCGAGATGGGCCGCCATGCCCATCAGCGCGCCGACCGTGATGACGCCGGTACCGCCGATGCCGTTGATGAGGATGTTGTAAGGATGCGCGATCGACGGCAGTGCAGGCAGCGGCAGCGGCCCCCAGCCGTCGTCGGCGTCCTTCTTGCCGGCGCCGGCCTTGTTCTTCTTCAGCGTGCCGCCTTCG
>Ga0308168_1003685_pt1 | contig 11546 bp, 12 predicted proteins | sample PhyCR2_FD_202133 | JGI IMG/M metagenome (GOLD analysis project Ga0308168, IMG submission 202133) | Phyllosphere microbial communities from UC Gill Tract Community Farm, Albany, California, United States - DLSLRC.R2 | ecosystem: Host-associated > Plants > Phyllosphere > Unclassified | place: USA... | reverse complement strand
TAACTCGCTGAAAGTCGATGAGATTCCCTTTGATTTCGACCGCCGCCGCATGTCCGTGGTGGTCGCCGAAAACGATCAGAATCACCGCCTGATTTGCAAAGGCGCGCTGGAAGAAATGCTGTCGATTTGTACGCTGGTGCAGCTCAACGGTGAGATTGTGCCGCTGACCGATGTACTGCTCGCGCGCATCCGCCGCATTACTGATGACCTGAATCAGCAGGGGCTGCGCGTGGTGGCGGTGGCACATAAAGTGATGCCATCACACACGCAGGGGTACGGTGTGACCGATGAATCCAGCCTGATTCTGGCCGGGTATATCGCGTTCCTCGATCCGCCAAAAGAAAGCACCGCACCGGCGCTGGAAGCGTTGCAGCGCAAAGGCGTCACCGTGAAAATTCTCACCGGCGATAACCCGCTGGTGGCGCGTAAGGTCTGCAAAGATGTCGGATTACATGCAGAAACGATTCTGATCGGCAGCGATATCGATGCACTTAACGATGTTCAACTGCTGAACGTCGCCCGCGAAACCACGGTGTTTGCCAAACTGACGCCGATGCACAAAGAACGCATTGTGCGCTTGCTGCGCGGTGAAGGGCATGTGGTCGGCTTTATGGGCGACGGCATTAACGATGCACCGGCGCTGCGCGCGGCAGACATTGGCATTTCCGTGGATTCGGCAGTCGATATCGCTAAAGAAGCGGCGGATATCATTCTGCTTGAAAAAAGCCTGATGGTGCTGGAGCAGGGCGTGACAGAAGGGCGCAGAACCTTCGCCAACATGCTGAAATATATCAAGATGACCGCCAGTTCTAACTTCGGTAACGTGTTCAGCGTGCTGGTGGCCAGCGCCTTCCTGCCGTTCCTGCCGATGTTGCCGCTACATCTGCTGATCCAGAATCTTATCTACGATGTGTCACAGGTAGCGATCCCGTTTGATAACGTTGATGAGGAGCAACTGGCAAAACCGCAGCGCTGGAATGCGGGTGACATTGGCCGTTTTATGGTGTTCTTCGGGCCAATCAGTTCCGTGTTCGACATTCTGACCTTCAGCCTGATGTGGTGGGTGTTCCAGGCCAATACGGTGGAGGCGCAGACGCTGTTCCAGTCCGGCTGGTTCATTGAAGGGCTGCTGTCGCAGACGCTGATTGTGCATATGATCCGCACCCGCAAAGTGCCGTTTATTCAGAGCCGCGCCTCCTGGCCGCTGTGCATCATGACGCTGATGGTGGTAGTCACCGGTATCGCGTTGATCTACTCGCCCGTTGCCGGATTCCTGCAATTGCAGGCGCTGCCGCTGAGCTACTTCCCGTGGCTGATCGCGATTCTGGCGGGCTACATGGTGCTGACGCAGTGCGTGAAAGGCTGGTTCGTGCGCCGTTACGGCTGGCAGTAATCGTTTCGCGTTAAGTATTAATCATACAGGCGGTGATTGTTAACTCAGTCACCGCCTTTATTTTATCCAGCGACTATAGTAATTCCTTTAGCTTCAGCGGGCTAAGATGGTGCGCTTTTTACTCTGAGGAATTTCACCGATGTTATTGCCTTTCCGTCGTACCCTTCTGGCTTCATCCCTGTTTCTCACCTTTTCCGCTTTTGCCGCGCCAGCCGGGGATTTACCGCTGATGCCATGGCCGGATATCAAACTCTAATGCAAGTGATTTATTTTATATGTTTCGTTTAAAGAAATTCTAATAAGTGTGTATTTTACACAATAAGTGAACTTTCAAATAACAAAAATCAAGAACAAGTAATGTCAGGTTAGTCAGTAACGAGTGAGTAATGTGATTGAATGCTTGTTGGTGAAAAAGGGTTGAGGGAAGGCAATAGTATAGTAAGGCGTACAGACCGAAGTCCGCGTAATGAATTTCCGTTCCTTGGCTACGCCATCACTCATAAGCATTTTTGTAAAACGTTGGTAGATGTATACGCCGTATGAATTAATATATCAAAACGAGTGATTCAGTATTAATTAGTGCCCGACTAAACTGGGCTTTTTTGCCAGAACTCCATTGTAAGTAAAAAATCTAGTGCGTACGTGTATAATGCAATACCATTAGGATGGGAGTGAATCATAACTAAGGGACTAATATGGCTGACATTGATGATATCTCCACGCGCATTGCTGGGATTATTCTTTCCCCCGAATCAGTAAATGGCCTCATAAACGGTGCGTTCACCGTGCCGCTTGATATGGGCTATATGGTATATGGTGTGTTTGATACAGGCTCACGGTTCAGGCGTGAAACAGCTAGAATTAGAATGGCTGGCGCTATAAGAAACGATATCTTGAATTATGACCATATCATAGATGCGATTAAGATAATTTTTAATAAGTTTAACATCTACGTTACCGAAACAGAGCAGGATAATATTTATAGAGGCGTAATTACATCATTTGTGGGAAGGATGGGGACTAATACAATCATGGCTATGATAACGGCTGCAGTATTAGAAAGAGTTTCTTTTATCTCAGCTACATTTAAATCAAAACCCATAGCTGTATTAACTGGAACGTTGTTAATTGGTGGTATGACTGAGCGCTCAATACGAACCTCTGAACGGTTGGAGGCTGAGAACCCAGAAATATATAATTTATTGAGTGCGAAAGACTATGACCTCCTTTACTTCTTATTTGAGCCATCCGTTCAACCTTTTTGTAGATGCGATGCATATCAGAATAACGCAAGGCGAACCTACATTCAGAAAAATAATTGAGTTGGTGAGGAAGAAAATAAATGCCTAAAGACGGGGTGTTTTTTAAAGTCATCAAGATGATTCTTACTGCAACCGAAAAAATAGTTGCTTTTATAATTTATTATTTATTTGAGTTCGCATTTGCACCATTGATGATATTTGGGCCAATACTTTGCATTATATACATCGAGCCGTGGCCGATGAAGTTTGTAGGTATAGGAGCCTGGCTAATATTTCTATACATCTTGTACAAAGTGATTGATAAAATCACAGGCAGAGACAAACGTAATAATTAACTTTATAAGGATATAACATGTCAATTCCAGCTTATTTATTTCTAACAGATGAAAATAATTCTCCGATTATTGGCGGCTCGTTGGTTTCTGGCCGCGTGGGTGCCATTGAGTTGAAATCGTTTGCTCACCACCTTTCTATACCCTGCTGCGGGCACACGGGAGACTGACGGGTACACGCGTACATGAGCCCATCCACATTCAAAAAGAGTTCGATAAAGTCACCCCGTTGCTATACCGCGCTCTTACAAATAACCTGGTATTGAAATCTGCAACAATAAAGATGTATCAAATAATGGATTCAGGCATGGAACATGAGTATTTCAATATTCTGTTAGAGAACGTGAAGATCACTGCGATCACTGCGATCACTCCAACGCTCCATCCTGGCGGCACAACGGGAACGCATCTGGAAAACATTCAGCTACGTTATGAGGCGATTACCTGGAAGCACTGCGACGGTAATATCATACACAAAGATAAATGGAATGAGAGGGCCACAGGGTAGCATTGCCTGTCAAAGCTCATCTTCGGTCAGTTGGACGGGCTCGTAATCGGAGTGGAGGTATGCCGATGGAAATAAGCTTTGATAATCTTCATTGAAAATAAACAGGTAAAATAATGAATGGACGTGATATCCGCCCATTCATTATTCCTGATTAATGCTATGACTTTCGCGTATTGTTTAGATCGTTACGACGGTTCACCCAGGTGTTAATCAGCAGGGTGATGATCAGAATCGACGCGATCACGCCCAGCGATATTCCCACCGGAATGTGGAACACATCGAGCAACAGCATCTTGATACCGATGAAAATCAGGATCACCGCCAGACCGTATTTCAGCATCGAGAAACGTTCCGCCACGCCGGCCAGCAGGAAGTACATCGCACGCAGGCCGAGTATCGCAAACAGGTTAGACGTCAGCACAATGAACGGGTCGGTGGTTACCGCAAAGATAGCCGGGATACTGTCGACCGCGAAAATCACGTCGCTCAGCTCGACCATAATCAGCACCAGCAACAGCGGCGTGGCGAACAGAATACCGTTGCGGCGTACGAAGAATTTCTCGCCCTGTAAATCGTCGGTCATACGCATTTTACTGCGCAGCCAGCGGATCATCGGTTTCTCGCCCACTTCTCCGTCGTCATCTTTCGCCAGTGCCATCTTGATACCGGTGAACAGCAGGAACGCGCCGAACACGTACAAGATCCAGCTGAATTGCCCCACCAGCCAGCTACCCGCGAAAATCATACCGGTACGCAGAACGATGGCGCCGAGCACGCCGTAGACCAGCACGCGGCGTTGCAGGTTAGCCGGAATGGAGAAGTAGCTGAACAGAATCAGCCAGACGAAAACGTTATCGACCGCCAGCGCTTTTTCCAGCAGATAGCCGGTCAGGAACATGGTGGCTTTGGCGTCGGCGACTTCACGTCCAAACTCGCCGTTGAGATACCACCAGAAGCCGAAGTTGAACAGCAGCGACAGGCCAATCCACACCAGCGACCACATCGCGGCACTTTTCATACTCATGGTTTGCGCGCCTTTGCGACCCTGCAACAGCAGGTCGAACGCGAGCATAATTATCACTACCACGGCAAAAGAGCCCCATAAAATCGGGTTGCCTACGGAGTTCATCATTGCGGTATCCTCGGAAAAAAATCAAAAAAAAACGGCCAGCGTCGGAAGACGTTAGCCGCTCATTTTTTGAGCTGTGAGCAAACCTCGCCGTCCGGCAAGGTCTCACTTACAAAGATAACTATTCATCTTGTGAATGCTTATCTTTGCCCCGGTAACCGGGTGGCTGAGACGGCGCTGCGTGAGCGCGGGTCCAGACACCGTAATGACGATTATCCGGCGAAGAAGTTACTCCCCTTTGCACTTTGCAAATTAATGCAAAATGTGTCCGGTGTCAAACATTCAGAAACATTATAGTGCACTAACCCGCCAGCGCCTGACGTTTACCGAGTGCGCCGACAAAGGCCAGCAGCAGCCCCTGACTGAGCGGTGTTTCGCTAAGTTGCTGAGCCTGATGAGTAAAGTCCACCGAATCGTCTTCGGCGAGGGATCCCAGCCATGACAGATACGTTTTCATCACCGCCAGAGTGAATTCCGGATGGAACTGGGTGCTGACAGCATTCGGGCCATAACGCAGGATCTGATGCGGGTCGTGCAGCGTTTTCGCCAGCACCGTCGCCGTCGCAGGCGGCGTAATAACAGTTTGCAGATGGATCAGATTGGCCGCGAACTGTGCCGGAAGCTGCGACACCAGCGGGTCCAGATGCCCGGCAGGCGTCAGCGTGACTTCATGGGTGCCCACTTCAATCCCTTGCGGGTGATAATCCACCTCGCCGCCCAGCGCATACGCCATCAGCTGATGACCGTAGCAGGCGCCGAACATCGGTAACTCCTGCAACATGCCCAGACGTACCCAGTCCGCCGCGTCTTCACTCCACGCCAGATGTTCTGTCACCATGCTGCGCGACCCGGTAATGATCGCCCCGCAATAGTTTTCCGGCGGCAGCGGGCGTTCACCCGCCTGCAAATCCACAATCACGACCTGCTGCGGGTCGATATCCCCCTGGCGGATAAACATCTGCGGGAAGTTATCGTGTGCGCGGCGGATAGGCTCCGGCGCGTGACCGGTCTGTAAAATCAACAGCGGTTTCTGGCTGGGTGCAATCATCTGTTACTCCCGATACTTACGGAACATTAAGGCTGATTATCGGCCGGAAACACCACGCCGGTCTGACGACGGATTTCCGTCAGCACTTTGGCGGTGATGCGCGAGACTTCCAGCCCCGGGTGCGCGACAAACTGGCTGTCGACCAGAATCGCAAAAGTTTCTGCTTCATACAGCATGGTGTTGATGTGCTGCGGTTGTGTCAGATCCAGTTTCTGGCTGCCGCGTGGCGTCAGGCTGAGCGTCTGGCATTCAGACAGTTTTTCCATCTGCAGGGTGCCGTCTTCGCCCTGAATTTCGCTTGGCAGCAGGGAGTCGCTGATTTTGGAATGGTTGATCACCACTTCGAAGTTATCCGCATAAGACAAAATCACCGTGCCCTGACCGTCGACGCCGCTGTCCAGTAATGTCGCCGTGGCTGTTACTGATTCCGGTTCACCAAACAGCGAAATGGCGCTGGCCAGACAGTAATAGCCAATATCCATGATTGAGCCGTTGGAAAACGCCGGGTTAAAGGTATTCGGGTTTTCACCCGCCAGATAGCGCGGATAACGTGATGAATACTGGCAGTAATTCAGAATGGCTTTACGCAGTTTACCGATGCGGTTCAGCGCGCCTTTCATATGCAGGAAATTCGGCAGATAGGCGGTTTTAAATGCTTCGAACAGCACAACGTTGTTCTCTTTCGCGCAGGCAATCAGGCTTTCGGCTTCTTGCAGATTAGACGCCAGCGGTTTCTCGCAAATCACGTGCTTTTTATGGCTGAGGAACAACAGCGATTGTGGGGCGTGTAATGAATTCGGGCTGGCAATGTAGACGGCATCAATCAGGTCAGACGCGGCCATTGCTTCAAGGGAATCAAAATAATGTTCAACCGGATAATCCTCACCGAGCTTTTTAGCGCCTTCCAGCGTGCGGGAGTAAATCGCGGTTAACTTCATCTTACCGCTCTCGTGTGCGGCATCAATAAAACGCTGGGTGATCCAGTTGGTGCCGACGACTGCAAAGCGAATCATATGTGTTCCCTATAGATAAGTGGACAATGAATTATTGGTATAACTTGCCGAATATTTCCAGATGCGTCAGGTACATGCGCGTGTCGAATTCTAACTGATGATAGTCGGGCGTCATATGACAGCACAGGCTGTAGAAGGCTTTGTTGTGCTCTTTTTCTTTCAGGTGCGCGAGTTCGTGCACCACAATCATTTTCAGAAACGCTTCCGGCGCGCTTTTAAATACCGTCGCGACGCGGATTTCCGCTTTGGCTTTCAGCTTGCCGCCCTGAATGCGCGATATGGCGGTATGCAGCCCCAGCGCGTGCTTCATCACGTGGATTTTATTGTCATAAGCGACTTTGCTTAACGGCGATGAACTGCGCAAAAACTGGTTTTTCAGGTCCAGCGTATACTGATAGAGCGATTTGTCAGTGGTCAGCTCGTGCGGCTCGGGGTATCGCGTCAGCAACACTTTACCTAAACGTTCCTGTTCGATTAACTGGCGAACCTGAGCCTGAAGATTCTCGGGATAGCCTTGCAGATAGGTCAATTCAGGCATAACTGTTTGCTTTGTCTCTTTATTGACGGGGAAAAGATGCCATACCGGTAAGCGGTGTTTTCGTCACGATCGCGCCAGTCCGGCAGATAAACCCCTTTTTAACTGAAAAAACGTTTTACTGATAGACCAAATTAAGGGATAAACAGCGCAAATTGAATATAGAGGAGGGCCAATGAGCCAATTCGAAACCGAAACAGGTGGTCAGTTATTGCAACTGCGTCTGGAACGTTATCCGCTGGAAGAAGCGGCAACGCAGTTACAGGCATGGGAAGCGGCTGATGAGTATCTGCTGCAAAACCTGAACACCGACGCGCTCAACGGCCGTCCGCTGCTGATTTTCAACGATGCTTTTGGCACGCTGGCCTGCGCCTTGCAGCCGTACAGCCCGACCAGCATCAATGACTCTTTCATGAGTCAGCTGGCGATGCGCCATAACCTGCGTCTTAACGGATTTGACGAAGACAGCGTGGCGGCGCAAAGCAGCCTGGTGCCGTTGCCGATCAATCCGGGTCTTGTCATCATCAAAGTGCCAAAAACGCTGGCGCTGCTGGAACAACAACTGCTGGCGCTGCGTGAAGTGGTGACGCCGGACACGCAGATTATCGCTGGCGCTAAAGCCCGTGATATCCACACCTCTACGTTGCAGTTGTTCGAGAAAATCCTCGGGCCAACCAAAACCAGCCTGGCATGGAAAAAAGCCCGTCTGATCCATTGTGAAGCGACTCTGCCAGCGCAAACCGCTGAGCCGGTGATTTCCGAATGGGCGCTGGATGACAGCGAATTCCGTATTTCCAACCATGCGAACGTGTTCTCACGCGGCGGTCTGGATATCGGCGCACGCTTCTTCATGCAGCATCTGCCGGAAGGCATCGAAGGGCGTATGGCGGATCTGGGGTGCGGTAACGGCGTGATCGGCATGACCGCGCTGGCGCTGAATCCGGATGCAGAAATGCTGTTCGTCGATGAATCTTATATGGCGGTGGAATCCAGCCGTATTAACGTCGAAAACAATTTGCCTCAGGATGTCAGCCGCTGTCATTTCGAAGTGAACAATATGCTGGCTGGTGTCGAGCGCGAAACCCTGCACGCCGTGTTGTGTAACCCGCCGTTCCACCAGGGCACCGTGGTCAGTGATGACACCGCGTGGCGCATGTTCTGCGACGCCAAACGTTGCCTGCAAACCGGCGGCGAACTGCGCATCGTCGGCAACCGCCATCTGGATTACTACCAGAAACTGCGCCGCCTGTTCGGCAACTGCACGACGATCGCCACCAACCAGAAATTCGTGATTTTGCGTGCGGTGAAAACGGCGTCGCATCACTGATCGCTGAATTGCTGACATAAAAAAGCCGCTCATCGCGGCTTTTTTTTCGTCTGCAGTTTTCTAATCCAATGTTTATATCTTCAGCGCCAGCCGCGTGCCCTGATCGATAGCACGACGGGCATCAAGTTCGACGGCCACGTCTGCACCGCCGATCAGATGCACGGTTTTTCCGGCATCCTGCAAGGGCTGATACAGGGCGCGCTGCGGTTCCTGTCCGGCGCAGATAATTACGTTATCCACTTCCAGACACAGCGGCTCGCCGTTCATGATCAGATGCAAACCCGCGTCGTCGATGCGTTCGTAGCTGACGCCGCTTTGCATCTTCACGCCACGGTGCAGCAGGCTGGCGCGGTGGATCCAGCCGGTGGTTTTCCCCAGTCCTGCGCCGACTTTGGTGGTTTTGCGTTGCAGCAGAACGATCTCCCGCGCCGCCGGTTCGGGCTGCGGTCCCTGCGGTGCCAGACCGCCGCGATGCCTCAGGCTCTGGTCGATCCCCCATTCGTGACTGAAGGCCCGAGTACTCAGGCTTGATGACACGCCTTTATGCACCAGATATTCGGCGGTATCAAAACCGATACCGCCAGCGCCAATAATGGCGACGCGCTGACCGACCGGTTTTTTATCTCGCAGCACGTCGAGATACGTCAGTACGCTCGGGTGATCAATGCCAGTAATATCCGGCAGGCGTGGTGAAATACCGCAGGCGAGGATCACTTCGTCATAACCCGTTAACTGGCTGGCGGTGACGGTTTCACCCAGACGCAGCGTGACGCCCAGTAATGTCAGCTGACGCGAGTAATAGCGCAGCGTCTGATAAAACTCTTCTTTGCCGGGGATCTGTTTGGCGACATTAAACTGCCCGCCGATTTCATTGTGTGCATCAAATAAGGTGACGTGATGTCCGCGGCTGGCGGCGGTGGTGGCAAATGCCAGTCCGGCTGGCCCGGAGCCGACCACGGCCAGGCGTTTGGTGATTTCCGCACGGGTTATGGGTAACTGCGTTTCACGGCAGGCGCGGGGATTCACCAGGCAGGACGTGACTTCTCCGGCGAATATCTGATCCAGACAGGCCTGATTACAGCCGATGCAGGTATTGATTTCATCAGCACGCCCTTGTGCGGCTTTTTCGACAAACGCCGGATCGGCGAGGAACGGGCGCGCCATCGACACCATATCCGCGCAACCTTCGGCGAGAATTTTCTCCGCCACGTCGGGATCGTTAATGCGGTTGGTGGTGATCAACGGAATACCGACTTTGCCCATCAGTTTTTGCGTCACCCAGCTGAACGCCGCGCGGGGAACCATCGTGGCGATGGTCGGAATGCGCGCTTCGTGCCAGCCGATGCCGGTGTTAATAATGCTCGCGCCGGCCTGCTCGATGCGTTGCGCCAGAGTTTCGACTTCCTGCCAGTCCGAGCCTTCCTCAACCAGATCCAGCATGGATAAGCGATAAATAATGATGAACTCCCTGCCACAGGTTTCGCGCACGCGGCGCACGGCTTCTGTCGCAAACCGCATACGGTTATCGGCGGAACCGCCCCAGCTGTCCGTGCGCTGATTGGTGCGCGCGGTGAGGAACTGGTTTATCAGATAACCTTCGGAGCCCATGATTTCCACACCGTCATAGCCGGACGCCTTGGCGAGTTGCGCGCAGCGGGCAAAATCCGCCAGCGTTGATTCGATTTCTTCTTCGCTCAGGGCGTGAGGTGTAAAGCGGTTGATCGGTGCCTGAAGTGCTGAAGGCGCGACGGGGTGGGGCTGATAACTGTAACGCCCTGCATGAAGAATTTGCAGCGCAATTTTTCCCCCGGCGGCATGAACGGCCTCCGTTACCACGCGGTGATGCGTGATGTGCTCCTGTTCTGCGAGGACTGAACCACCCTGATACACCACGCCCTGCGCGTTGGGGGAAATGCCGCCTGTGACAATCAGCCCGACACCTGCGGCGGCGCGTTCGGCATAAAAGGCCGCCAGACGTTCAGGCCCGTCCTCCAGTTCCTCCAGTCCGGTGTGCATAGAACCCATCAGCACGCGATTTTTCAGTTGTGTAAAACCTAAATCCAGCGGCGCCAGCAGGTGCGGATAAAACAGCGAAGCGCGTTCAGTCATGGAATTCTCTTAAGTGGTCGGAGGAGATGAATTCAATTTAGCGGGTGGCAGAGCAATTGGAAAGTCAGCGTGCAATGACTGTGATATGCATCACTTTGGGGAAATCCCTGAGAGTTAATTAACTATTACGCATATTATTAATCGCCAAACATTAATTATGGCGGATTATTTTTGCGGAAGTCTGGTCGTCTGAAGTCGCGGATGAAAACATTATTTCTTTGTTTTTACACAATATTGATTGGTTGCAGGTTGTTTATTTTAAACATTTTTTTATTACGTTTATGCGCTTAGGATTATTTTTATAAAACAATCTCGAATCGATTCAGTTCAGGTTAGAGCTGGACTAGGCTGGAGCTGCTTCACCCTAAAAAATTCATTTCTAACCTGGATATATACTATGAATCTTATTGACCATACAGCCTGCCGCCCGTTTACCGAAGCCGGGCATTTGTCCCAGATTGCAGCCTATTATGAAGAAGGCCGTAATGTCATGTGGATGATGCTCAGGTCTTATCCACGTCCCTGTTTTAATCAGGAGCTTATTGAAGACATCATGACGCTCACCTATGCAGCAAAGGCGTCGGGGCTGCGTTTTGATTTTTGGGTCACCGGTTCTTTGGTGCCCAATATGTACAATGTGGGAGGTGATCTGAGTTTCTTTGTCGACTCTATCGTCAATAACAAGCGCGAGGCTTTGCGCGCCTACGCCAGAGCCTGTGTGGACTGTGTTCATGCTGCAGCGCGTGGATTTGATGTGGGAGCTATCAGCTTGTCGATGATTGAAGGTACGGCGCTGGGCGGCGGATTCGAAGCGGCGCTGGCGCACCATTATGTGCTGGCGCAAAACACGGCCCGGATGGGGTTTCCGGAAATCGCCTTTAACCTCTTTC
>Ga0308168_1003683_pt1 | contig 11547 bp, 6 predicted proteins | sample PhyCR2_FD_202133 | JGI IMG/M metagenome (GOLD analysis project Ga0308168, IMG submission 202133) | Phyllosphere microbial communities from UC Gill Tract Community Farm, Albany, California, United States - DLSLRC.R2 | ecosystem: Host-associated > Plants > Phyllosphere > Unclassified | place: USA... | reverse complement strand
ACTCTTGCGTATGCGTCCGGTACCGCCCCCAGATACATTGTGACATTGAGGAGAACACCATGAAAATGAATACGTTACTCAAAGGAATGCTCGGTGCTTCGGTTGCCGCCGCCATGTTCGGCGCCACAGCGGTCAACGCCCAGACCAGCACCACCGGCTCGACCACCACCGGCCAGTCGGGCCAGATCGGCAGCAGCACCAGCAGCCAGACCGGCAGCATGCGCGACCAGACCAGCGGCAGCTCGTCGACCGGCGCGACCGGCAGCATGCAGAGCACCGATCCGCAACACCAGCGTGACCGCGACCGCCGCAGCAAAACCGGCACCAGCAGCGGCACCTCGGGCACGAGCGGCACGACGGGCACCTCGGGAACGACCGGCACCACGGGTACGACCGGCACCACCGGCACGACCAGCGGTTCGAGCGGTTCGCTGGGCACCGGCACCAGCGGTTCCACCGGCACCATGGATGACACCGGCCGCACCGGCACCTCGACCGGCACCACGGGCACGACTGGCGCCACCGGCACCACCGGTACGACCGGCACCACCGGTACCACTGGCACCACCGGCACCACCGGCCGCGGCTACTGATCCAGCCGATAGCGCTTCAGCAGTAACGGCGGCGTCCCCGGCCGCCATCTTGAACACCGGCTCGCGCCGGTGTTCGCGTTTCTGGCGCGCGTTTCCTTTCGTTCAGCGCATGCCGCGCCGTGCGCCGCCGCGCCTGTCCTGCGGCGGCAGCGCATCGCCGGGCGCCAGCGCGATCTTCGCCAGCGGCGTCGGCGCCGGGCCGTGCAGCACCTTGCCCTCGGTATCGAAACGCGAGGCGTGACAAGGGCAATCCCATGAGCGTTCGGCGCCGTTCCAGTGCACCGCGCAACCGAGGTGGGTGCACCTGGCCGACAGCGCATGCAGGCCGCCTTCGGGATCGCGATAGACCGCCATCCGGCGCAAACCGTCGCGCAGCACCGCGCCTTCGCCGGGCGGGATCTCTTGTACAGAATCGACTTCTCCGCCGCGCAGCCAGTCGCCGTAGCGCGCCGCTACATTTGCCTGTGCGCTGGCGAATTCGCCCAGCCCGTGCACCGGTTTACGCGCCGGGTCGTACAGCGCGCTCCAGGGATTCGGCCGCTCCATGATCAGGTCGGTCACCAGCATGGCGCCGATGGTGCAGTGGGTCATGCCGTTGCCGGAGTCGCCCGTGATCAGGTAGACGTTGTCGTCGTCCATCGGATTGCGGCCCAGGAAGGCCAGGCCGTCGCTCGGCTCCATCACTTCGCCCGACCAGCGCCAGGCCAGTTCGCGCGCCATCGGGAAGCGCGCGCGGGTCCAGCGTTCGAGCGCGTCGTAGCGGTGGCCGGGATGCGCGTCCTGGCCCGTCTTGTGGTCGGCCCCGCCCACGACCAGCACCTCGTCGCCGTCGGCACCTGGCGCCAGCCGCACATAGTGATAGGGCTCGTCCAGGTCCCACAGCAGCAGGTGCGGCAGTGCGCCGTGCGGCACCCGCAAGCCGATCACGTAGGTGCGGTAGCCGGCCTGCTTGGTATGCATGACGACGCGGTCGTTGAACGGCGTGTGCGTGGCCACCACCACGTCCCGGGCCCGGATCTCGCCACGGTCGAGCGACACGACCTGGCGCCGGTGGTCGCCGCGGATGCGGTGGGCGTGGCTGGCGCCATGGATGCGGCCGCCGCGCCGGATGAAGGCGCGCGCCAGGCCGTCGAGGTATCTGAGCGGATGGAACTGCGCCTGGCCCGGATAGCGCACGGCGGGGCCGGTCTCGAACCCCAGGCCCGGCACGCCGGCGACCATCTCGGCCTGCACGCCGGCGCGCACCGCGGCGTCGCATTCGCGTTCGAGCCGCGGCCCGCCGCCCGCATCCCCGGCCACCAGGTAGCCGTCCAGGTGTTCCAGCTCGCAGGCGATGCCTTCCTTGCGCACGATGGATTCGACCATCTGCAGGGCATGGGCATAGCTGCCGGCCACCAGGCGCGCCTGGGCGCGGCCGAAGCGGCGCTCGATGCCGTGGTACCACTCGTCGGGCGGGAAGAAATGGGCGCTGGTGCGGCCGCTCTCGCCGGCGCCGACGCCGAGCGCGTCGACGACCACCACGTCCTTGTCTTCGCACGCCAGCAGATAGGCGGCGGTGAGGCCGGCGATGCCGGCGCCGATCACGCACACCTGGGCTTCCTGCGCGCCGACGAGCGGGGGAAAGACGGGCACCGTGGCGGTGTCCATCCAGAGCGAAGTCGAGCTGCCGTTCGTCGCGCCCAGCATGATGATGGCCTCCGTCGCCGGTATGGTCGCCACTGCATGCTAGCGCGCCGCCGCGAAGGATGTAGCACGATCGCGCCATGTGCCTCCGGCCTCTGCCAGGTGCAGATGTCATCATGATGAAAAATTGCAGATTGGATAGCAAGATTTGACAAAACCGGGGTCGCGGATGCCGCCAGAATGCGTTTCATACATAAACACCAAGAGACGCCCGAACGTCCTGGAAGTCGCGACCGCAAGGGTGTGTAGAACAACCAACCTGGTTTTGGAGAGGCACATGAACGAGTTGAAGGCACGGCAGTACCAGCGCACCGCGATCGCGGCGGCGGTGGCAGGGGTGGCGATGTCGATGGGACAGGCCTGGGCACAGGAGGCGCCCATCGCGGGGCCGCAGACCGTGGTGGTGACCGGGGTGCGCGCCGCGCTCGAGCAGTCGCTGCGCCAGAAGCGCAACGCAGACGCCGTGGTCGAAGTCGTGACCGCCGAGGACATCGGCAAGATGCCCGATAAAAACGTGGCCGACGCGATCCAGCGCCTGCCGGGCGTGAACACGCAATCGTCGGCCGGCGGCGAAGGCGGCTTCGGCGAGAACGACCGCGTCAGCCTGCGCGGCACCAGCCCCAGCCTGCAGCAGACGCTGTTCAACGGCCATGCGATCAGCACCGGCGACTGGTTCGTGCTGAACCAGATCGGCGGCAACGTCGGCCGCTCCAGCAGTTTCTCGCTGCTGCCGTCCGAGCTGGTCGGCTCGATCGTGGTCCAGAAAAGCCCCACCGCCGACCTGGTCGAAGGCGGCGTCTCGGGCGCCATCAACGTCATCACGCGCCGTCCGCTCGACTTCAAGCAGCAGCTGACGGTCGAGGGTTCGGTGCAGGCCAACTACAACGACCTCTCCGGCAAGACCGAGCCGCACCTGTCGGGCCTGGTGAGCTGGAAGAACGCCAGCAATACCGCCGGCATCCTGATCCAGGGCTTCTCCGAGAAGGCCAGCGTGCGCCGCGACGGCCAGGAAATCCTGGGCTACACCCCGATCAGCGCGACCAGCGCGGCGGCCATCGCCAACCCGGCGCTGGCCGGCGTGATCGTGCCGACCTTTATCGGCGCCGCCCTGTTCGAGCAGACCAAGAAACGCGAAGGCGGCGCCTTCGACATCGAGGTGCGGCCGAACCGCGACCTCACGCTGGACCTGAACGGCTTCTATTCGAAACTCGAAGCGCCGCACCAGAACACCAACTCGCTGGCCGCCCCGGCCAATTCGATCAACAGCCTGGGCCTGATTCCGATCAATCCGGTGGTGCGCAACAACACCCTGGTGGGCGCCGAGTTCACCCGCAATGCGGGCGAGGTCGACAATATCTACCGCCCGGATGCGGGCGGCGAATCGTGGTATCTCGACTTCAACGGCAAGTGGCGCGTCAGCGAGCGCTTCAGCCTGTCGGGCAAGGTCGGCAAGACCCATGGCGTGGGCTGGGACCGCGACGACGTCTATTACCAGAACAACGTCGACGGCGGCATGGTGTATGCCTTGAACGGGCTGTCGCCGGCCTCGGTCAGCTACCCCGGCGGCAACACCGCCGTGCCCGGCTCGACCGCCTGGGCCGGCGGCGGCGAATCGCAGTCGGTGGACAAGGAAGAATACGCCCAGCTCGACGGCGAGCTGCGCCTCGACAACCCGACCTTCCAGTCGCTGCGCTTTGGTGCGCGCTGGACCGACCACAAGCGCACCGCCGAGCATCCGCTTGAAACCCGTCCCGGCCCGGTCGGCTTCACCAATCCACAGCCGGCCTGGAGCGGCCAGATGTATCCGAGCGACTTCGGCAGCGACATCGGCGGCTACAGCGGCATCCCTTACTTCAAGTACGACGGCGCGGCGCTCGGCGCCTGGGGCGCGATCCCCGGCAACCGCCTGCTCGACTACGTGCTGCGCCATAACTGGATGAACGAGTTCGAGGTGGCCGAGAAGACGACGGCGCTGTACGGCATGGTCGACTTCGGCGGCGATGGCTGGAGCGGCAATATCGGCCTGCGCGCCATCGAGACACGCCAGCGCACGGTGGTCAACCTGCCGGGCGGCCCGACGCCGATCACGGGGTCGGCCTTCGGCCCCTATACGCCAACGACGTTCAAACGCACCTACCGCGACTACCTGCCGAGCGCCAACCTGAAGTACGACCTGACGCCCGACCTGACGATTCGCACCGCGCTGGCCAAGACCATCGCGCGGCCCGACTACAGCGCGCTGGGCGGCTCGGTCTCGCTCAACGACGACGCGCTGAGCGGCAGCGGCGGCAACGTCAATCTCGATCCGGTGCGCTCGACCAACTTCGACATCGGCGCCGAGTGGTACTACGCGCCGAAGGCGCTGCTGTCGGCCGGCCTGTTCTACATGGACCTGCGCTCGATCGTGGCCCAGGGCACGTCGACCGGGAGCTATTACAACAACAAGCGTGAGACCTTCACCGAATACCAGATCACGTCGCCCTACAACACCAGCGGACGTAACCGCGGCGTGGAGCTGAGCTGGCAGCAGCCGTTCCTGGACAACTTCGGCATGCTGGTCAACTACACCTATGCCGACGGTGAGCTGGACGATGGCGGCGAGTTGCTCAACTCGTCGAAGAACACCTACAACGTGACCGGTTACTTCGAAAACGAGCGCTTCTCGGCGCGCCTGGCCTACAACTGGCGTTCCAGGTACAAGGCCGGCGTGGACCGGGGCGCCAGCCAGCACGTGGACGACATGCCGTCGCTGGCGGCCTCGGTCAACGTCAAGCTGACGGACAAGCTCACGCTGACCTTCGATGCGCTGAACCTCACCAACGAGACCATCAAGATGTACGCCGAAAACGAGGACCGGCCGCGCGCCTTCTACTCGAACGGCCGTACCTTCTACCTCGGCCTGCGCGGCAAGCTGTAAGCCACCTCAGGGGAGGCGCCGGCCGCCTCCCCGAATCCGGAACAAGACCCGAATCGATGCCCACCATGGACCGACCAGACGGCGGCCCGGCGATCGCGATCGCCTGGGAATGCCTGAGCAACATCACGCGCGACGACGCGTTCACCGCGCGGCTCACGCTGCGCAACGACGGCCTCGATGCGATCGCGCCCGGCTGGACCCTGTGCTTCAACACCTGCCGCAAGATCCTGCCCGAGACGGTGAGCAAAGGCTTCCAGGCCGTTCACCTGAATGGCGACCTGTTCAGCCTGTGCATGCCGCAAGGCGGCGCCTGGCTGCCGGGGCAGACGCATACGATCGACTACGACTCCCTGCACTGGGCGATCAGCATCACCGATGCGCCCCTGGGTTTCTATCTGCTGGATGCGGCGGGGAGGGCGTTCGACCTGGGCGATCCCGACATCATGCCCTTCGTGCGACCGGAGCAGCGCCAGCGCATGCGCGGCGACCTGCTGCCCACGGCCGATGCGGCCTGGCGCCATGCGCAGAACGCGCGCCTGTCGCTGTTGAACGAGGACCAGGTCGGGCGCATCACGCCGCGCCCGCGCATGGCGCGCTTCGATGCGCGCAGCTGTGTGCTCGGGCGGTCGACGCCGATCGACGCCAGCGAAGGGCTCGACAATGAAGCGGCGTTCCTGCGCTCGCTCCTGGCAACGCTGCCCGAGGGGGTGGGCGACGCCCGCATCGTGCTCGAGACCGATCCCGCGATGGAGTCCGAAGCCTACCGGCTGGAGATCGCGCCGGAGCGCGTCGTGGTGCGCGGCGCCGGCGCGCACGGCGTCTTCAACGGCCTGCAAAGCCTGGCCCAGCTCCTGGCGCAGGATGGCGCGCTGCCATGCGGGACGGTCGTGGACACGCCGCGCTTCGCCTACCGCGGCATGATGCTCGACGTCGCCCGCCATTTCTCCAGCGTCGACACCGTGCTGCGCCTGCTCGATTGCATGGCGCGCTATAAACTCAACCGCTTCCACTTCCACCTGACCGACGACGAAGGCTGGCGCCTGGCGATCGCCGCGCTGCCCGAGCTGACCGAGGTCGGCGCCCGGCGCGGCGTTCCCGCGCCGGGCGAACAGCCCTGCCTGCCGCCGTCGTTCGGCTCCGGCGCCGACACCCGTTCGCCCGGCGGCAGCGGCTTTTATGGCGCCGACGAATTCGTGACCATCCTGCGCCACGCGCGGCGCCTGCACATCGAGGTGATCCCCGAATTCAATATGCCGGGCCACGCGCGCGCGGCGGTCGAGGCGATGCGGGTGCGCCATGCGCGCCTGATGGCGGCGGGAGATATCGCCGGCGCCGAAGAATACCTGCTGAGTGATCCGGATGACGCATCAAGCTACGAGTCGGTGCAGCTGTGGCATGACAACGTGATGTGCATCGCGCTGCCCTCGGTCGACCGCTTCATCGACACCGTGGTCGCCGAGGTCGCGGCGCTGTACCGGCAAGCCGGCGCGCCCTTGCGCGTGCTGCACACCGGCGGCGACGAGGTGCCGGTCGGCGCCTGGCTCGGCTCGCCCGCCTGCCAGGCGCGCATGCGCGCGCACGGCTGGCTGGAGGCGCGCCAGTTGCGCGACGACTTCCAGGCGCGCTGCCGCGCGATCCTGGCGCGTCACGGCATCGCCTTCAGCGGCTGGGAAGAGACCGCGCTGACCTCGAACGGCGCCGGCCAAGGCGAAGACGTCTACGTGTGGAACAACGGCTGGGGTTCCGGCCAGGAAGACTGCGCCAACCGCCTGGCCAATGCCGGCCACGAAGTGGTGCTGTCCAGCGCCGCCAGCCTGTACTTCGACTTCGCCTACGCCAAGCATCCGCAGGAACCGGGCTATTACTGGGCCGGCTTCATCGATACCCGTGAACCCTTCGGCATGGTTCCCCTCGATGCGCCGCTGCTGCCTCAGCATGACGCAATGGGCCGTGCGCCGACCCTTGCGCAAATAGCGGCGCTGGCCCCGCTCGACGCCGGCGGACGCCAACGCGTCAAGGGCTTGCAGGGGCAGCTGTGGGGCGAGAACGCGCGTTCGCGCGAACGGGTCGAGTACCTGGCGCTGCCGCGCCTGATCGGCCTGGCCGAACGGGCCTGGAGCGCCGACCCCGGCTGGAAGCATCCCGACGAACTGGCCGCCGACTGGAATGAATTCGCCAACCGCCTCGGCCAGCGCGAGCTGCCGCGCCTGGACCGCCTGGCGCAGCCCTGGGCCTACCGCCTGCCGCCGCCCGGCGCGGTGGTCGAGGAGGGCTGGCTGCATGCGAATATCGCCCTGCCGGGCCTGGCCGTGCATTACACTCTGGATGGCAGCGAGCCCGGCGCGCACAGCCCGCGCTACACGGCGCCGGCGCCGCTCGCCGGCAGCCGCAGCGTGAAGCTGGCCAGCGTCGACACCCGTGGACGCGCCAGCCGCATCGTCACCCTGAATCTGGAATTGCCATGACCGCGATGAACGACGCCCCTGCCGCCACGGCCTTGAAGGAAAGACGCCGTCATCCGCTGTCCTGGGTGCCGACCCTGTACCTGGCCCAGGGCCTGCCGTTCTACGCGGTGGCCCTGGTGGCGGGCCAGATGCTCAAGAGCATGGGCGTGCCGAACGACCAGATCGCGCGCTGGACTGGCTTATTGGGCCTGGCCTGGGCCTTCAAGGCGCTGTGGAGCCCGTTCATGGAACTGGCTCCCAGCCGGCGCCTGGCGGTGGTCGCCTGCCAGCTGATCGGCGGCGCCTGCCTGGCGCTGGTGGCGCTGGCGCTGCAGCTGCCGGCGTGGTTCGCCCTGTGCATCGCCTTGCTGGCGGTCGTCTCGCTGGCTTCGAGCACGCACGACATCGTCGCCGACGGCATCTATATCGCCAGCCTCGATGCGCGCGAGCAGGCCGCCTATGCCGGCTGGCAGGGCGCCTTCTTCAATGCGGCCAAGTTCATCTCGCTCGGTGGATTGCTGATCCTGGCCGGGGCGCTGGAACAGCGCTTCGGCATCGAGGCCGCCTGGACCACCGTGTTCCTGCTGCTGGGCGGCCTGATGGCGCTGCTCGGGCTGTACCACGTGCGCGCGCTGCCGGCCACGCCCAGGGTGGCCAGGGCCGGGCTCGGCCTGGGCAGCATCGGCGCCACCCTGCTGGACGTGATCAAGACCTTCTTCGCCAAGCCCGGCATCTGGCTGGCGATCCTGTTCATCATCCTGTTCCGCGCCGGCGAAGGGCAGATCCAGTCGATCGGCCCGCTGTTCCTGCGCGACGCGCGCGAAGTCGGCGGCCTGGGCCTCACCACCGCCGAAGTGGGCTGGGCCTACGGCACGGTCGGCACCGCCGCCTTTTTGGTGGGCAGTATCGCCGGCGGCTACTTCACGGCCTGGCTCGGCTTGACGCGCGCGCTGCCGATCCTCATCCTGGCCATGAACCTGCCGAACGCCGCCTTCTGGTACCTGAGCCATGCGCAACCCGAATCGATGGCGCTCATCGTCGGCCTGCTGGGGATCGAGATGTTCGGCTACGGCTTCGGCTTCGTCGGCGTGATCCTGTTCATCATGCAGGTGGTGGCCAGCGGCCGTTACCAGGCGGCCCACTACGCGCTGGGCACCGGTTTCATGCAGCTGGGTTTCGTGTTGTTCCGCACGATCAGCGGCGATATCCAGCAGGCGCTGGGCTACCGCGACTTCTTCCTGTGGGTGCTGCTGGCCAGCGTGCCGGTATTGATCCTCAGCCGCTTCATGAAGCTGGAGCCGGGGGACAAGCCCGCGCCTAGCGCTTCTTGACCGGCAGGGCCAGCCAGCCGCGCCAGAGTCCGTCGCCGTCGCGCTCGACCTTCTGGATGTGCGGGCGGGTGGCGTCCAGCCGCCACACCGCCTGGCGCTCGAGCCAGTCTTCGTACATCGCGCGAAAACGCGGCCAGTCGCCGTCGAAGTCGAGGCAGGCGTAGCTGCCGGCCGGCAGCACGCGCAGGCCGAGCGTCGGGTCGTCGTCCGGCGCATCGGCGCCAAAGCCGAAGTCGTAGCAGTATTCGCGCTCGCCGGTGAAGCCGGGATCCTCGTCGAACACCCCATACCAGGACGCGCCGCGCGCCAGGCTGGAGCGTTCGCGCTCGCAGATGAAGGCATTGCAGGCCAGCGACAGGGCGGCGCCCGACTGGCCGAAGAAGCGCTGGTAGCGCAGCTTGATGCCGGGCAGGCTGCGCACCGTGACGCGGGCGGCGACACTGCCCGGTTCGGGCGGGCAGTAGGGCGCCTGCAGGGCCGCCAGGTTGCTCGGTTCGGCCACGAAGAAGCTGACGTCGCTCTCGCGCCCGACCTGGGCGTCCATATAGGCGCGCCAGCCGCCGTCGCGCCACTCCTTGGCCGACATCGCGAACTGCTGGCGGAAGGCCTTGGAAAAGGCCGCGTTGGACGGGAAGCCGCAATCCTGGGCGATGCGCCCGACCGGCACGTCCGGCTCGTGGCGCAGCAGGTGGGCGGCGCGGCGCAGGCGGCGCTTGCGCTGGTATTCCACCGCCGAGAAACCGGTGAGTTCGCGGAAGATGCGGTCGAAGTGGTAGCTCGAATAGCTGGCCGAGGCGGCCAGGCTGCCCAGGGCCAGCGGGTCGCCGACCGAATCGAGCATCAGGTCCATCACCTCGTAGAGGCGCGAATCGCGCGCGGTCGCCCGCCCGGCGGGTGGCGAATCCACGCGCGTGCGTGGCATGGGAGATGCGGTGGGGAGTGCGGGAGCGGGCATCGCATAACGTCATTACAAGACTGAATCGATTATGCGGCCAAACCCCTTTGTATGGCGAACTGTGTGTACTCACGACAACACTCTGAGCTTGCGCAATGGTACATGCGTTTTCGTATAAAAAGTATAAGATCCGTCATGACGCAAGAAGTCCTGCTGCGCTGCAATAAGTGATTAAATCACTTACAATGATGAATTATTTAAAACATAAGACGCCGACGCGCGTTACTGTCTACGGGAGAAGACATGCAGACAGCACTCTCGGCGGGTTTTATCCTTGCCATCGTTTTGTGGGGCGTGATCGCTCCTGACAGCATGGGGGCGGTGTTCGACACCGTCCTCGCATCCGTGACCCGCAACTTCGGCTGGTTCTACCTCTGGGTGGTGCTGGGCCTGGTGGCCTTCGCCCTGTTCATGGCCTTCAGCCGCTACGGCAACCTCAAGCTGGGCGACGAGGACGACGAGCCCGAGTTCTCGATCGGCAGCTGGTTCTCGATGCTGTTCGCCGCCGGCATGGGCATCGGTCTGGTGTTCTTCGGCGTGGCCGAGCCGATCTCGCACTACATCGACGCGCCGCCGGGCACCGTGTCTGCCACCCCGGAAGCGGCGGGCGTAGCGATGCGCTACACCTTCTTCCACTGGGGCATCCATCCGTGGGCCGTCTACAGCGCGGTGGCGCTGGCGATCGCCTTCTTCCAGTACCGGCGCGGCGGCGACGCCCTGGTCAGCACCGCGACCGGGGCTTTGCCCTGGCCGCTCGTCAAGCGCCTGGGCGGCCTGTTCAACGGGCTGGCGGTGGTGGCCACCGCCTTCGGCGTGGCCGCTTCGCTCGGCCTTGGCGCCATGCAGATCAACAGCGGCATGAACACGGTGTTCGGCCTCGCGATCAGCGAATATTCGCAGATCGGCATCATCCTGGTCGCCACCGCCCTGTTCCTGGGGTCGGCGGTCAGCGGCGTGACGCGCGGCGTCAAGATCCTGTCGAACATCAACATGACCATGGCGGCCGTGCTGGCGCTGGTGGTGTTCCTGGTCGGCCCGACGGTGGCGATCATCGACACCTTCACCAGCACCCTGGGCAGCTACGTGACCGAGTTCGTGCGCATGAGTCTGCGCGCCACCCCGTTCCGCGACAGCAACTGGGTCGGCAGCTGGACCATCTTCTACTGGGCCTGGTGGATCTCGTGGTCGCCGTTCGTCGGCCTGTTCATCGCGCGCGTCTCGCGCGGACGCACGATCCGCGAATTCATCATCGGCACCATGCTGGCGCCGACCCTGGCCGCCTTCCTGTGGTTCTCGATCTTCGGCGGCACCGCGCTGCACATGGAGATCTGGCAGCAGATCCCGATCTCGGACGCGGTCCGCGCCGACACCTCGACCGCGCTGTTCGCGCTGTTCGACGCGCTGCCGCTGGGCCTGATCATGTCGGCCGTGGCCACGGTGCTGGTGCTGGTGTTCTTCGTCACCTCGGGCGACTCGGCGGTGCTGGTGCTGGGCATGATGAGCAGCGGCGGCAACCCGAACCCGTCCACCAAGACCAAGCTGATGTGGGGCGGCCTGATCGCCGGCATGGCGATCAGCCTGCTGCTGGCGGGCGGCCTCAAGGCGCTGCAGACGGCCACCATCG
>Ga0308168_1003678_pt1 | contig 11560 bp, 10 predicted proteins | sample PhyCR2_FD_202133 | JGI IMG/M metagenome (GOLD analysis project Ga0308168, IMG submission 202133) | Phyllosphere microbial communities from UC Gill Tract Community Farm, Albany, California, United States - DLSLRC.R2 | ecosystem: Host-associated > Plants > Phyllosphere > Unclassified | place: USA... | reverse complement strand
AAATCTGTTCGGCCGGAAGCGATTCCGGAAGTATCCCCGTGAACGGTTTGACCAGCTTCCCGATTGATTGCATACCTTTGAGCAGAAGCAAGATGGCGAGATAAATCGGAACGACGACGAGCAAACCACGAATCATCACTCTGCCGACAAACGCGAGAGTATTTTTCATACACCACCTCTGTTCCACACAAACCATGAGCGCCGAGTTCCTCAATGCAAGCCGGCAAAGAGGTTTAGAGCGCCTGATAAAACCTGCAGGGCAAGGGATAAGGCCCGCCGACGTTTCGTCGAAGACAGCACGGCTGTACGGCGAGACGAGGCAACGCAGCCATGGAGGTTTTGTCAGGTGCTCTTAATTATTAGAAGGTGCGCGGCCAGGCGCTATTGGTCCAAAGGGTACTACGCGAGGCCCAAGCCGTTCCGGAGCGTCCAGCCAAGGAAACTGAACAGGGTGTTAAGATGCCAAGCTGCCCTTGGGCGAAGAATATTGCAATACACGGAAGAGAATACATGGGCAAAAACCGGCTAGAAGCCTTCAGCGACGGCGTCATCGCCATCATCATCACCATCATGGTGCTGGAACTCAAAGTCCCGCACGAGGCCGATTTCAAGGCCCTGTGGCCGCTGTGGCCCGTCTTCATGAGCTATGTGCTCAGCTTCATCTACGTCGGCATCTACTGGAACAAGCTCCAGTATCGATGTTACCCAACTTTTCGGCAAAGATGCCTCTTGTTATTTGGCTTTACAATGTAGCAATACCGTACTAGATTATGTTGATGTACGTAGCAACGAAAATTAAGAGAATGTAATGACAGAATCCACTAAAACAGCCATCGTCACAGCAGTTCTAACAGGGGTCTTTACTGTAATTGCAGGTATCGCCACATATTGGTTTACCAATAAAGAGCCTGAGCTCTCATATTCCGTGGTTGGTGGACCGGCACTTTCCAATGTAGCTGGATCAAAACGTATTTTCGTCGTCGAAGTACGTAATGCAGGAAACAAAGAGGTTGCACAAACATTAATTCAAATAGATTTAAAAGGTGGCGACCTAAGTGAAACTGCTTCGGAGGCAAGCCCGGGCATAAAGCTAACAGAAGAAAAAACTCAGCATAAAGTTGATATACGTGCAGACTTATTAAATCCAAGCGACACCGTTAAAGTTTCGTTCTTGGCCGCTTTAACTCCCTCAGAAACTGAACCTGTAGTTACAGTACGTTCGCCAGGTGTAAAGGCAGTTGCTGCATCTAAAGGTGAAAATTTATTTGATTTAAAAAGCACGAAAGGACTGCTTTCTTTAACTGCACCTGCCTTAGCGGCTGTTTTAAGTACATTTATTTTTATGGCGCGTGTTGGAGTTTTAGGACGTATATTGCCGGGAAATGTTTCATCTTTGGAACGGCCTGAGCTTATGGCTTATCTTTGTTCTACTTGCGGACTTCATGAGGAAGCTAACCTCATAAGGTTTAGTGGGGCAGAAATTACATATCGTGGTGTTGGTGACTTTCTACGTCAAAAAGCCCAGCAGCAGAACCCAACAGATCAAAGAAAATACGATATTGCATTGCGAGGGCTCTTGCTTTGTGGGCCAATGGTAAAGGAATCTGTAGATGTAATACGAGAGGCTATTAACACGATTGGAATTAGAGCAATAACGGAAGCTGAAATAGAAGAGTTGAGAAAAAATAATTTGGTGGAAGGGAATAAACCAAACGAGTGGCGCCAAAGAATGGACAGATTCGTTTTTGAACAGCTAAATCTTCAAACTGCCAGAGCTAATACTGATGTGTAGGAAAAGTTTGTGGGCTTTATTCGTGTTTTATATACTTAAGGGAGGGGAAATTGACAGCAAAATCATGTTTCGTCGTTATGGCAATTGGAGACCAGGAGGTAGACGGTACCTCTATATCCTCTGTCGATCTTAAAAATAAATACGACAACCTTATTAAAGAAGCGATTTTAAAGGCCCGCCCTGGTCTTGATGTGGTTCGAGCTGACGATGTCTCAATTCCTGGGACCATTACGACAGACATAATCACAAGGTTGATGCATTCAGATTATGTCGTTGCTGATGTGACCTTTCAAAATGCAAATGTGTTTTACGAGCTTGGCTTAAGGCACGCATGCCGAACTGGGACTATAATAATTAGAGATAAGTCTGGTCCAAAGGTGCCTTTTGATATCGCGCATTTGCGGTATGTTGAGTATGAAAATACGACTGCCGGATTGAAGGCGCTTGCAAATCAGCTTGCCATGTATTTCGATCATTTTGACCGCGATCCCAGTCGCCCTGATAACCATTTTCAAGAGTTGGCTAAACTTACGGCATATAATTTCCCCAATTATCAACGTAAAGAAGAGGAGCCTCCTGAGGTGAAGGCTATGATGGCTCTTTTTGGAAACCCAGAGTTAATGAATTTGATCTTGCTGCAGCAACAGGGAGAGCCAGTTGATCAGCTAGAAATGCTAAAGCTCGTCGCAGCTAATCCTCAGGTTGCGCAGCCGCTGGTGCAGGCAATGGTTCAGTCGGGTGAGATTTCTTTTACGCCTCAGCGAGCCAAAATAATTGGTGAGCGATAATAGTTAATCAAAATTGCCTATCTTCGTTAATTCGCAGATGGGCTTATTGAATAGTGAAGTGTTGGATATGGGCAAGAACAGGCTAGAAGCCTTCAGCGACGGCGTCATCGCCATCATCATCACCATCATGGTGCTGGAACTCAAAGTTCCGCACGGTGCCGATTTCCGTGTGCTGTTGCCGCTCTGGCCCGTGTTCATGAGCTACGTGCTCAGCTTCATCTACGTCGGGATTTATTGGAGCAATCACCATCACTTGATCCACGCGGTGAAAGAAGTCAGCGGCGGCATCCTGTGGGCCAACCTGCACCTGCTGTTCTGGTTGTCCCTGATTCCGTTCGTCACTGCATGGATGGGCGAGAATCATTTCGAGACGGGACCGACCGCAACTTACGGCTTCGTGTTATTCATGTGTGCAGTGTCATACTCGTTGTTGGTGCGTGGCCTAGTGCGCAACCACGAGAAGAACACGACTCTGGCTGAAGCAATCGGCGACGACCGCAAGGGTAAGATTTCGATTGTCCTGTACCTTGTCGGTGCGCTTATGTCATGGTTCGCCGCATGGCTGGGTTTTCTCGTCTACGTTGCCGTGGCTGTGATGTGGCTAGTGCCAGACCGTCGGATTGAAGAGAAGGTGGTCGAAGAGATCGAGCAGGAACAAGCTCAGTCGGACTCGAAGTAACCTGTACGGCATCTGAACTCTATTCAGGGTGATAGAGATACCCGCATTAGCTTAGCAATTCCCCCCGTTTTTCCTGTTTTAGCCGCTTAAAAAATAAGCAGATATTCGCGAGGCTGCCAGCAGTGAAGAGAGCACAACTTCCTTCGCTCAAAGCTGCCGTTAGGAGGCGTTTGCAGCCCGTGTAAGCGCACATCTCCGTTTCCACGCTATAAGGGCGTGTCAAACACGAGCGCGCCTTGTAGCGTCTCTAATCGCTTCTGCCGCGTTGCCGAGGTTGCACGAACTGGGCTTGAACTCGCTCGATGTGCGTGTTATTATAACGGCTGGCGAGAGTCTGGGTTTTATCTCGTCTGAACGTTTTACAATCATGGTCGGCATGGCTGTTCATCTGCTGGGAACCCGCATACGTAGTGCGTTTCCGGCTCTTCCCGTTGTTCTGGTAGCTACGTGCCTCCAGAGGGAACGATCCCCGTTACTGTAGTAGCAGAGTAGGAGGTAAGGTTAGCCCCTTCCTGAAGCTACGGTATCACCACGGAACAAGCAGTGCACAACAGGGTAGCTCCCACACCTACCCTGACCATCTACTACCAACAACCAGTCATCATCGTCCCATCAAGGGACTGAGGAGAGCTATCGTCCATTGAAAGGGAAACAACATGCCGAAGGCATCAACGAACTATCCATCTTCTGTCGTCAACGGGAAGCGTCGTAGTAACGCAGGGTGGCACCCGAAAGGGAAGCGTGCTTACCGTAACGCAGAGCGAACTATCATCAAATGCCTTCAGTACTACCGTGATCCACGGCTGTACCATGTTGTGTTCTCCGGCGGATCGAACAAACAACACCGGGCAATGCTCACTGCCCTGTGCCTACGCTTGACGCGGAAGGGTTATCCGCATGAGTGGTTCGCAGGCCGTGAGACGAGTGTGGACAAGGGTGAGCATTTACATATCTTCATCCTTGTGGATACATACGGGAAGCAGGTGCAGAGCGTGTTGAACACCTTCGATGACTGCTGGCTGACGATGACTTGCTTACAGCATGGTCTGAAGAAGCCGTACGTCAACGGTCCACAAGACAGCGACATCCATGGCAACAACCACTACGCTCAGCTTCCTTACCTCGGGCCGACGAACAGGGCTACACCACTGGGTATCCAGAGGCTGTCAGATGCGCTTGAGTGGTTGAGCTACATTTATAAAGCTCGTGACAAGCATGGTGCAGAGTGGGAGAAGGAGGGGCAAGTGTTCCCGGCATCAAGGCCAAAGCGTAGTAAGCAAATCGTTATCCCGGCTGACATGCGCCAGCAAGCCGGGGTAGAAGTAGTTGCTAAGGTTAAGACAGGCAACGATTTGTTAGACCGGTTGATCGCTGAGACGCAGCATATCTACAAAACGATATCCACTACAACATCGTTTTCACATTGAGCGAGCAAGCTAACGCTACTTGACGAGTGCCCCGGCCGTGCCGAGCAGGACGCTGGTTGTCTCGGTGATTGCGTACATGACCAGCACGCCAACCACAGTGGTTATACACCCCTGAGTCAACCAATGAAGGTACTGCCTGCCTTCTTTGACGAACTCGACGTTCGGGAACACTCTTCCGATGACCGAATGTATTTGTCGCTGAAGATATGCCCAGATGTTCCCGCTCAGCAGGAAGACGAACATAAAGGCAATCAGGAACGGGTTTTCAACAGCGACATGCGGAGCGAGCTTGCGAGCTGCAGATAAGCTCAACAGGAATATCAAGCCGACACCCGTTATCTGAACTATCAGTTCCGTCCATGCTGTTCGCACAAAGCCAAACCACGCACGACCTTTGACCAATACTTCGCGGACAGCTGAAAATGCCCCGTCAACCCACGACTGATCATCCGAGCTAACGGTAAGAAAAGTTACTGGATTTGCACGATCCAGTGTTAGCTCCATGAACGCACCAAACTGTCGGTTCGTCCGAAGACTTTCTGCTGTCTCGATGGAAAAGACTAGACGCTCGACATCTTTGGCTTGGCGATAAAGTCGCATCAAGTCAGCGATGTTAAATACCCGATAGCCCTTCTCATCAAAACGAATTACGCACGAAACGACGTTGTTGACTCCAGCATTTGCTAACGTGGTTGACCACTGGGTGAAGACGGAAAACAGTTCGTCAATACGGTCTGCCACTATCGAAAGGTTGCGAACCTGCTGATCTCGAAGGAATTGTGCCAAAGCCGTCTCCGTTACCTCATGACAATTTGGCACGATATCATGTGGAATGCCTTATAAGCAACGTCATCAACCTCTAAGACGCTCCCATTGCATTTGAGCGAACGAAGCAACTACTAGCAGCCTGCTACAAGAATCAAGCGGTGACTAACAAGTACACCTTGATGAACACGCGGAAACAGCCGAGAAGCAGCGTTCAACAAGGTGGGCAATGATAGTTGTTGAGCATTTTCCAAAAAGCCCTTAGAATTTGTTGAACACATCAGCAAGGGAGAGGAACATGGCAGCAGGGCAGACAGTCGGATATGTACGTGTGAGTTCGGTGGATCAGAACCTCGCTCGTCAACTGGACGGCATCAAGCTCGACCGGGTGTTTGAAGACAAGGCATCTGGTAAAGACGCTAAGCGCCCCGCTCTGGTCGCTCTTCAAGCATTCGTACGCGAAGGCGATACGGTAATGGTCCACTCCATTGACCGTCTTGCCCGTAACCTTGTCGATCTGCGAGCCATCGTGTCGGGCCTGAACGATAAAGGCATCACCGTCACCTTCGTTAAAGAGAACCTGACCTTCAGCGCAGACACTTCCAGCCCGATGAACACACTGATGCTCTCGATGATGGGAGCATTCGCCGAGTTCGAGCGTTCGATGATTTTGGAGCGTCAGCGGGAAGGTATTGCAGCAGCTAAGGCAGCAGGTAAGCCCACTGGACGACCGGAGCGGCTAAAACCTGCCGACGTAGAGAAGATCAAGGCCCGTATCGCAGCAGGCGAGAGCAAAGCTGCACTTGCCGCTGAGTTCAAGGTGGCGCGTGGTACGTTGTATGCCGCGTTACGAGGCTGAGAGCGACTGTTGATATTTTGGCAGGCCCGGTATCGGATATATTCGGCCGGGCAAACGTGCTAAATCACGCAGTGGACATTGCAGAGATTTTACTTTTTATAATTTCTATTCTATTTACTTGCTATCCAGTTCACTCTGCCGCTTCGAGCTTCCGCTTAGCAGATGCTCTCATCACATCATCCAGCGATATGCTGTACTCCAGTTCATCAGTCTCCCCACGGTCGAACATGCGCTCTGCCGTTTCCTGACTGTAGCTGACCGCAGTTGGCTTACCTTCTCGCTCGAAGATAAACAAAATCTTGTTTCCACCCTGCCGGACGGTATAGCTGACCTGGGGATCGTAACGTCCGATCTCGACACTGATTCCTAGCCTTCGGAGCAGCGTATTCGCTTGCATCCGGGCGGGGTTCTCCGTTATGTCGATCTTCGCCAACAGGGCAGAGCGGGTACGGGATATTGCAGACTGCTTTGCCGTCGCTTGGTCCATCTGGTTCTTCCGGTCTCGCAGCCCAGTTAGCTCCGCATTAACCTTCTTCAGAGCGGCAACTACTTCCGGCAGAGGGTCAGCGTCTAGAAGAGCGACAAGCTTGGTATGGCGCTGTTGTGCGTTATCGAGCAAGCCCTGAAGCTCCCGTGCCTTCATCAGTTCATCGCTCCGATCACCAAGGAAGTAGTCGGCGTTCACTGCATTCAACAAGACTTCACGGAAGCCGATTTCAGCCCGATCTGCACGGATGTTCTTGGCGGTACAGGTTCCTCCCAGCTTCCCACTGCATACCAGATACAACTGCTTGCCTCGACCCTTCGGCAAGGCATGCCAAGTCCTACCGCACTGGGCACATAAGCCTACCTTCGTCCATACGTTGAACAACGTGCCGGTACGGGTGTCCTTGCCCTCCTTGCGTTCAACCCGTGCTCCCTGTGCTGCATTGAACAGGTCTCGCTCGATAAGGGCAGGGAAGTAGCCGTCAATCGGTGGACCTCCGTCCCGTGGTTTGTATATGCCAAGGACGGCTTCATTCTTCACGAGAGCGAACAGGCTGGCGGTGATCCAAAGCTTGCCGTCACCTTCCTTGCTCCGAAACGGTTTCGTACCTCGCTGATTCAGCTTCTTCGCAATCGCGGCGTAGCTGTAGCCTTCCGCTGCCCATGTAAAGATTTCCTTCACTACGCCAGCTTCGGCTTCCTTGACCTTGTAAGGTACATCGTCTCCGACCCACTCCAACCAGCTAGGCAGCAGCACCTTGACCTTCTTGCCCTCTCGGGCCTTCGCATACCGCTTGATGTAGCTGTCAGCGACACGTCCGCTCTTCTTGGCGCTTTCGTCGTGGGCTAGTTCCTGTTTGAGCAGACTGGTAAGGGCATCGGACAGCTTCAGCACACCTTCATACCGTTTTCCATCTCGCAGCGTTACCACTGCAATACCGTTCTCGGTAAGCTCCCGGAGCTTGTCGGAAGCCTTCCACATACCGTCACGCGAGAGACGATCAAGGTCCTCTACAAGCAGGGTGCTTCCCGTCGGGACGACTCCGCTCTTTACGTCGTCGTAGAACCGTTTCAGCTTTCCGCCATCGTCCAGATGTTCGCCCTTGAAGGCGCTCTTACCGGCGTCGAAGTAGATATGCTTCTCGTCCTCGATCAGAGTACGGCAGTGCTGTCGTGCCATGCCCAATTGGCGGTCGTAGCTGGAGCCTTCGCCTTGCTTGTCATGGGAGTAGCGTATGTACAGATAGATATCTTGCATGTGGGTATTATACACATTGGAGGAATCACCACCACATGCTGCATGCGGTGGAAGAGGTCAGCGGCAGCATCCTGTGGGCGAATCTGCACCTGCTGTTCTGGCTGTCGCTGATTCCTTTCGTCACTGCCTGGACTGGCGAAAACCATTTCGAGACCGCGCCCACCATGGCCTATGGTTTCGTGCTGTCGATGTGCGCGCTGGCGTATTCGCTGCTGATGAATCGCTTCGTCAAACACCACGACAAGAATTCGGCACTGGCGGAAGCCATCGGCGATGACCGCAAGGGCAAGATTTCCATCGTGTGTTACCTGGTCGGCGTGGCCGTGGCCTGGTTCGTGCCCTTGCTGGGCTTTCTGGTGTTCGTCGGTGTCGCCGTCATGTGGCTGATCCCGGACCGGCGCATCGAGAAGAAAGTGGCCGAAGAATCCGGGCAAGAGGACACGGCCGCACAGGACAAAAAATAAAGTCCGGATGCGTGTCGGACCACCCTCGCATTGCTACAAATCCGATGTGACGATGCGGCAATAAGCCTGCTATGATCTTTCGCGCACGTACTGCCGGGCTCGGCCCCGGCGGTGTTTCTTGATGTCCGTGAAAGAGCCAATGAACCGTCCATACAGCTTCCTCGTTGCCGCCGGCGCCGTGCTGGCGCAGGCAGCAGCACCTGCATTCGCAGCACCCGCCAACGCCCCCCTCGACGCATCGAATCCCTTCGCCCAGGTCAGTTCGCTGCCCTTCCACTATCCGGCCTTCGACAAGATCAAGGACGCGCATTTCAAGCCGGCCTTCGACGCCGGCATGCGCGAGCACCTGCGCGAAGTCGCGGGCATCGCCGCCAACAAGGCCGCGCCGACCTTCGAGAACACCATCGTCGCACTGGAGCGTTCGGGGCGCCTGCTGGCGCGCGTGTCGACCACCTTCTCCAACCTGCAGAGCGCCAACACCAACGATGCGCTGGATGCGATCGACCGCGAGATGTCGCCCAAGCTGGCCGCGCACAGCGACGCCATCTACATGAACGACAAGCTGTGGCAGCGCGTGAAGGCGATCTACGACAAGCGCGACAGCCTCAAGCTGGATGCCGAGTCGAAGCACCTGGTCGAGCGCTATCGGCGCGACTTCGTGCGCGCCGGCGCCAACCTGTCGGCGGCCGACAAGGACAAGCTGAAAGCCTATAACGGCGAAATCGCCAGCCTGCAGTCGACCTTCGCGCAGAACGTGCTGAAGGAAGCGAACGCCTCGGCGCTGGTGGTGAATACCCGCGCCGAACTGGCCGGCCTGGCGGATGCCGATATCGACGCCGCCGCGGCGGAAGCCAAGAAGCGCGGCCTGGATGGCAAGTACGTCATCGCGCTGGCCAACACCACGATCCAGCCGCAGATGGCGCTGATGACCAACCGCGCCACGCGCGAGCGCCTGATGGCGGCATCGCTGGCACGCGGCAGCCACGGCGGCGAATTCGACAGCCGCGCGCTGGTGCTGCGCCTGGCCAAGCTGCGCGCCGAAAAGGCGACCCTGCTCGGCTACGCCAACTACGCCGCCTATTCGCTGGAAGAGGAAACCGCGAAGACGCCGGAAGCGGTCAACAAGCTGCTGGGCGAACTGGCGGCGCCGGCCGTGAACAATGCCAAAAAAGAAGCGGCCGAGATCCAGAAGGTGATCGATGCCGAGAAAGGTGGCTTCAAGGTCGCCGCCCAGGACTGGTCCTTCTACACCGACAAGGTGCGCCAGGCGAAATATGCCTTCGACGAGAGCCAGCTGAAGCCCTATTTCGAACTGAACAACGTGGTGCAGAACGGCGTGTTCTTCGCCGCCACCAAGGAATTCGGCATCACCTTCAAGGAACGCAAGGACTTGCCGGTGTACGACCCGGACGTGCGCACCTTCGACGTGTTCGACGCCAACGGCAAGCAGCTGGCGATCTTCATCCTGGATTACTATGCGCGCCCGAACAAGCAGGGCGGCGCCTGGATGAACGAATACGTCACCCAGTCGGCCTTGCTGGACAACCACCCGGTGGTGGCGAACCACCTGAACATCCCGAAGCCGGCCGCCGGCCAGCCGACGCTGCTGACCTACGATGAAGTGCGCACCGCCTTCCACGAGTTCGGCCACGCGCTGCACGGCATGTTCTCGAACGTCAAATACCCGACCTTCGGCGGCGCCAATACCCCGCGCGACTTCGTCGAGTATCCATCCCAGGTCAACGAGATGTGGGCGACCTGGCCGGAAGTGCTGGCCAACTACGCCAAGCATTACCAGACCGGCGCGCCGATGCCGAAAGAGCTGCTGGACAAGGTGCAGGCCTCGAAGAAGTTCAACATGGGCTTCGTCACCACCGAGTACCTGGCGGCTTCGCTGCTGGACCAGCGCTGGCACCAGATCACCCCGGCCCAGGTGCCGGCCGACGTGCTGGGCTTCGAAGCCCAGGCCTTGAAGGAGGCCGGCGTCGACTTCGCACCGGTGCCGCCGCGCTACCGCACGACCTATTTCTCGCACAGCTTCTCGCTCGGTTACTCGGCCGGCTATTACGCCTACCTGTGGAGCGAAAAGCTGGATGCCGACACCGTCGAATGGTTCAAGGAAAATGGCGGCCTGCTGCGCAAGAACGGCGACCATTTCCGCCAGACCCTGCTGTCGCGCGGCGGTTCGGCCGATGCGATGGACCTGTTCCGCAATTTCCGCGGCCGCGATGCGACGATCGAGCCGCTGCTGGAACGCCGTGGTTTGACCGGTAACTGATCGGCTAACGCTGCTCATGCTTCCGCATGGGCACAGTGTGCCCACCCTACGATGTAAATGCCGTAGGGTGGGCTCCCCGAGCCCACGCCATAGCCAGCAAAAAGCACTAGCAACAAGCACCACCAATAACGAGATACCACCCCGGAGAGAAGAGAATGAACCGTTCCCACATCCTGGCATTCGCCGTCACCGCGGCCGTCGCCAACCTGGCGTTTGCAGCCACCGCTCCGGCCTCGCTGCTGCCGGCCTCGAACCCCTTCGCCAAGCCGAGCACCCTGCCGTTCAACTACCCGGCCTTCGACAAGATCAAGAACGAAGACTATGCGCCGGCCTTCGACGAAGGCATGCGCCAGCAGTCGCTGGAGATCGACGCCATCGCCAATAACAAGGCGGCGCCGAGCTTCGAAAACACCGTGGTCGCGATGGAGCGTTCGGGCCAACTCCTGAACCGCGTATCCACCGTCTTTTCGAGCCTGGTGGGTGCCAACACCAACGACACCCTGAACGCGCTGGACAAGGACCTGGCGCCCAAGCTGGCCGCGCACAGCGACAAGATCCGCCTCAACGAAAAGCTGTACGCCCGCATCAAGACCCTGTACGACAAGCGCGCCAGCCTCAAGCTGGATGCCGAGTCGGCCTACCTGCTCGAGCGCTACCACACCGACTTCGTGCGCGCCGGCGCCAAGCTGTCCGCCGCCGACAAGGAAAAGCTGAAGGCGTATAACGGCAAGATCGCCGCCCTGCAGACCCAGTTCAGCCAGAAC
>Ga0308168_1003676_pt1 | contig 11563 bp, 26 predicted proteins | sample PhyCR2_FD_202133 | JGI IMG/M metagenome (GOLD analysis project Ga0308168, IMG submission 202133) | Phyllosphere microbial communities from UC Gill Tract Community Farm, Albany, California, United States - DLSLRC.R2 | ecosystem: Host-associated > Plants > Phyllosphere > Unclassified | place: USA... | reverse complement strand
GTAGCTCCATTATTTTTCTGTGCAGCAAGGCAAACCCCTTACCGGTTGCCTCCGGTCTGTCAGCGGCCCGTTGATTGGGCCTAATGGGTGTTACGTTGGAGTGCGCGAGGCTCATGACGACTCCCCCTCACTTTCACCCAGCACCCAGCGTAACGCTGCAGCATATTCGCCTTTAGCGTCGGTCAGTGCTGATGTGATCTGTTTGCGGGTCTTCATGCGAGGGATATCGCTTCCCATCACCTGACGCTGCTTGCGCGCCTTCGCGTGTCCAGTTTCTCCCTCGCCAGCCTGCTGAAGTTGCTGAACCTTCTCGCGCTGTTCATCTGGCGACAGGTCGGCGAGCTGCCGGGCGGTCGTTGCAGTGATGGCGCCGGACTCCACTGCCTGCTGAACTGCCTGGGTGCATTCCAGCAGGGTGAGTGTTTCACGCACAGTTTTAACGCTGCAACCGAACATCAGAGCGAGGTCGTTTTCGTCATGACCGCGGTCTAGATGACCTGACATTTTGCGGGCGCGACCTAGTGGCGTATCAGCCCTGCGGATCTCGTTCTCACTGTCGCGATATGCCGCCATGCGTATTGCAGAGCCGCGTTTTACATCGCCAGGAACCTGCAGTGGCTTCTTACCTTCAGCGATTAGCCTTCTGTTTGCCTCCAGCGTATGGCGAACGCGCTGGCGGCCAGCGACAACGCACGTCAATCCTGTTTCAGGATCCTTCCATACACTGATTGGCTGAAGTACGCCGTACTCCATGATGTTGAGCACCATTCCCTCATCAAGCGGAAGATGAATGCGTTCGTCATATAGCGGATGGTCATGGTCTGAAATAAGGTGCAGGGCTTCCGGCACGAATTTAAGGAGATTGGTTTGGCCGTTTGCGCCGTAGGCGTCTTTAGAGCTTTTAGCCATGTGCGCGGCCTCCGTTGAAATTAGTGGTGCGATGCTTCATAATTACTCCTGTATGTGGATCCAGTTAAAATTCCATACGAAATTGAGAATCCTCGGCTGTTCGTGCAGCTGAGGATTTTTGCTTTGTGAGCACAGCAGCAAACCGCCGCGCCAGTTCGACTATCTCCGTGTCGTCTACCCCGTACTCCAGAATCGCCAGAGCCATAGCAGCCTGACGAAAGAATCCATCCTTCATCCGGGATACCTTGCAGTCAGGTACGCCCATCAGTTTTGCGAACTTTGTCTGGCCCATTACGGCCAACTTCCCTAACAGCTGCGACTCAATGCGAGACGCTTTTTTGCGGTACTTTGCAGCTTCCATGATTGATAATTTCCATGTTGAATTAGTTACGTGCGATCACCCTGCGGTGTCGCATTGGTTGCTCTACAAGCGGCAGAGCGGTTCAGATTGTGTAAAGAGCGGTGGTAACTACTACTTCTTGGTGCTTGGGAAGGGCTTCAGCTCTTCCCCTCTAACCGAGCCGTCCTTACCGACAGTCACAAAGATGTTGCGACCTGTCCGGATGGCTTTACTGATCGCGCATTGGATCACGCCGAAATCCTTAGCGGCCTTAGCCTGGCCGTGAATCTTTGCGTAATCCTCTAAAGTCATTCGGTTCATAAAATCACTCCTTGGGATTCACACCAAAAGAATACTACAAGTATTCATGCAAGTAAATATCCAGGGTATTTCATTATTGATTACTGTTGGTATTAGAATTGAGTAATGCAGACCAAGAAGATATTGACGACAGAACAGCTAGAAGACGCAAAGCGCCTAAAAGCTCTGTATGAGTCAAAGAAAAAGCAGTTAAACGTTACCCAATATACGATCGCCGATGATATCGGCATATCTCAGGGAGCTGTGGGGCACTACATGAATGGCAGGATTGCGCTTAATGTCCCCATGGTTACAGCTTTCGCTCGAATCCTCCAAGTGCAAGCATCTGATATCAGCCCTTCACTTGCGAGAGAGGTGAGTAAATACGCATCAACCGTAGATGAAAATGTCAGCGGATTCCGCCCTTACGTACCTGGAGTGAAATACCCCGTTATAAGTAAAGTTCAGGCTGGCGCATGGGCTGAGGCCTGTGAAGCTTATACGCTCAAGGACATAGACCTCTGGCTTGAGTCTGATGCTCACATACAGGGTGATGCGTTCTGGCTTGAGGTAGAGGGGGATTCTATGACAGCCCCAGCTGGTGTCAGCATCCCCGAAGGCACATTTGTGCTATTCGATACCGGCAGAGATGCGATCAACAACAGCCTGGTCATAGCTAAGCTGTCAGACTCGAACGAAGCCACTTTCAAGCGCCTGATTATCGATGGCGGACAGAAATACCTCAAGGGGCTTAACCCACAATGGCCTATGGTTCCTATCAACGGTAATTGCAAGATTATCGGCGTGGCTGTGGAAACCAAGATGCGACTGGTTTAGCCCAGTGGCCGGAAGAGACGTTCGGGTGAGGCTAGTCGCGAAGTAGCCAAATCATGAACAAAATAACACTCAGGTTTGTGCAGGACACGACGACCGCAAACCATGTAAGAAGACTTACACTTTCCATAAGGACTCCTCATGACACTAGAAAGGATTCTTTCACTATTTGCAACGATAGTATCAGTTGTTGCAGTTCCTGCAAGTGGATATCTCAGCTACCGATTTGCTGTCATAGGCGAAAAGAGGAAGGAGTGGAACGCTATAGCAGAGCCATTGCTGGAGCATTACGAGACAGTAGCTAGAGAAGCGCAAAACAATCAAACATACAGCACCACCGCCATCCCTGTAGACCAGGTTGATAAAATACAAAGAAGAATGAGAGCTTCAGCCAGGAAAGAATTCAGGCTCCTCGTGGAGTCGATCATATCACTTCGACATGCGCCTCCATCAAATAAAAGGAATGCAGAATTACGCATTGCCGCGCAACGCATGTGCGACCTTATTAAGCTGAAGTAATAAGCCTCAACCCGGCCACCGCGCCGGGTTTTTTGTGTCTTCTACCCAGCCCGGAATAATTTCAGGAATATTTTGTTTTCTGTTTTGGGGTCGCCGATCAACACCCGGGCACCACCATAATTGATTGATATTCAGATGAATATTTCGATATTTCATCGCTTAGGTCACCACCCCTATCTGCCTGGTTAACGATGGCACCCTTGGTTAACCGTTGACCAGTGGTGACATCGCCTACCACTTGGTTGACGAACCTGCGCCTTTTCGTAAAAACGGTTGACACGAAAAACACTAACCAGCCGCAGTAAAGCGGCAGCCACCCCGCCCCGCTGCCGCCATTTGTCGGCGCAGCTCCAGCACCTCCTGCACCTTTTCGCTGCTCCTGCACCTCGCCAGCCCGTAAATCGCGCTGATTTTAAGTGAGCAAAAAATAAATACTCTTAATATTCATTATCTTTGGTCCATTTTAGAAAAAACAAATACTCTGAGTATTTACACAAATAAATACTGGTAGTATTCTTTATCCCATCAGCAGGAAGCACAGCACTACCGACACGATGTCGATGCTCTTTAACAACAGATAGCGCTGACAAAGCGCGATATATCCAAACGAGATGAGTTTGGGGTGAGTTGGGCCAGCAGCAACGCCAACACCAGGGCAAGGCTCAGTTCACCACCAAAACCATTTCAGGAGGCAATATGACAACTATCACTTATGGCAGTTCTGTGAAAGAGACAGCAAAGAGTCGTCGCCATGCTCGTCGCCGTGCAGCAGCGATTGAGCGTGACAATCTGGAGGGAGTTATTGATGCAGCATTCGGCATCAGGGCGCTATCAGCAGCAGAAGAAAGGGAACGTGTAGCTAAGCGCAAGGATGCAATCAAGAAATGGGCTGTGGTCGAGTCCGGTTGCAGCAGCCTCAGGGTTTCGCGTGCAATCAACGGGCCGAGTGTTCGTGATGTGAAAGAAGTCGAGTTTGTGACTCGCGAGGATCCGCAGTACCGGAAGGTGAAAAACCCTTACGGACAGCACATTAACGCTCGACAGAAAATGCGCGGGCACAGCATTCCACTGATTTAAGGTGAGTATGGGAAACCTGAGTTATTGCCAGTTCAGAAATACAGCTAGTGATTTCAAGCAATGCCTTGAGGCCATCGGTAATGCCGAATCAATCGATGACCTCAGCAAATCTGAACAGCAAGCCGCAGAGGAGTTGCGCCAGATGGCGGATGAGTATTGCAATTGGTATGACCAGCTTACTGGTGAATAGTCGGCATTTAACAGCGGCGCTGCCGCAGGAGTGAGAGATGAATTTTATGGAGTTTAGAAAACTTGCAGAGAGCATCGCAAATGAAGATACGCTTGCGAAACGGTTTGAGATGTTCAATAGAATTCGCGCGCGCATTGATTTAAGTGAGGTTGATATATTTCGACTCGCATTCAAAGCGGGAGAGATTTACGAAAGCAATCAGGACTAAGAGGCTGCCAAAGGCGGCCTTTTTTACACCAGGAGCACACCATGATAGTCAATCGCAAAGATGGTAAGTGGCGCGTCACAGCACAGGCCTGCGGCTACTCATGGCGTGCTTAGAAGTTAAAAGACAACGGTGAGCGAGCTGATAACAGGCTGGCTGTAACGCTCAATAAAGAGCAGTGGGAAAGGTGGAGGGTTGGATGAAAGAGTTTAAAGGCGTGCCGTTCTATGCAATAGCCGAAGATGTTTTCACGGTAAACAGTGAGGCTATAACTTCGGTTTATGCTGATTACACGACTCAAGAGCAAGATGAAGAGCTGGCAACGCTGTTCGCCGCCGCTCCTGAGCTTCTCTCTGCTCTGCAAGGTGTTATTCGAGTGGCTGACCGTGATACCGATGAATTTATTGCTGCGCGCGCTGCGGTAGCCAAAGCACTGGGAGAATCACAATGAGCAAAGAGACAGGCGGGCCAGCGTTTCCAACTCCAGCAACTGAGTGGCATGGCCACGATGAGGGAATGACACTGCGTGATTATTTTGCAGGAAAGGCACTGCAGGGGATCCTTTCAGCTGGTATCGGGTTGAATGTTGGCCCGTCTCACGCTGAAGAGATGGAAGGTGCAGCGAAGACAATTTATCTGATGGCCGATGCCATGATTGCTGCACGCGGCGAGTAACTGAGGAGAAGAGGATGGATGCAGCATATGAACTAAGCATTGACCTCCAAGAGTGCGGGGGCGGTATTGAGCAGCACGAGCGGGTGATTAGAGGGTGGTTGGTTCGGGCGGGAAGCCCGCTTACCGACGATGAGAAGTCTTACGCCATGCAGGATGCATTTGGCATGTCATTTGAAGCTGACGAGGCGCTGAATAAAGTCCATTTGAAAATGTTTGGAAAGATCATCCACGAGTGATATCGCAAGCCGTATTCCGAGAGTGCGGCTGACGATGACACCCAGTCATCAAACGCGCTTTAGTCGTCAAGGCTACAGCAGTTGCGATTGTTTGGCCTGAGCTAACCCTCGGGCCTTTTTTTCATCTCAATGTCGATTCATGAAGTCGATATCGCAATGAACATAACCGAACAAGGAAACCACCCGTGATGAATTATGCCATCGCAGGCGGCACCGTCATGGGTGCTGTCGAGAAAAACCAACGCAATCCCCTAATAGAACTTCTTATTCGCATTGCGCGAACCCTAAATCAAAAAGGTGACCCGCTATGAAATCACGCTACTTCAGCAAAGCACAGGAGCTTTCCCGTGAAGCTGTCATGTACAGCAATGCGGATAAGTGGGCGGCAGCAATGAAACTCCTACGGAGGGCAGCAGAATGAATATCAAATTCACATGCGATTACTTCACTACCGGCAGCGGAGTGCGGCCAGGTGAATTACAGGTCACAGCTGAGGGGGTGGTGATTAAGGATGTGATCGCCAAAGAGGTTCTGATGGATATGGATATCCGCGACATCTTCGATTTTCTGGCCTCTCAAGGCTACACAGTGCAGGAGCAACATCATGCAGCATGACGCAGCAGACGAATTCTTTATCGCAATGATGGCTCCGATCGTCGAGCCAGTCATGACCGACCTACTGGCGCAGCAGGAAGCTATCGCCGACTACCGCACGGAGCAGCAGGAAATGATGATGGGAGGCTTCTATGAAGGTTTATGAGGCAATCAGCAAGGTAGCCAAGGATATGGCCGAGAAAGGCATAAGCAAGGATAGGAAGAACATGCAGCAAGGTTTCCAGTTCCGAGGAATAGACCAGGTTTACAACGCTCTTGCCCCCATGTTGGCAAAGCATGGGCTGGTCATCCTCCCTCGCATCACCGAGAGGACCGTAACCGAGCGCACAACTCAGAAAGGCGGCGTGCTGTTCTATGTTGTCGTTAAGGCTGAGTTTGATTTCGTGGCGACCGAGGACGGATCTAAACACACTGTTGTGACATACGGCGAAGCAATGGACAGCGGGGACAAAGCAACAAACAAAGCGATGTCGATCGCATACAAATACGCTGCGTTTCAGGCGTTCTGCATTCCAACCGAAGAAACCTCTGTTGATGCCGATTCTGAGGTCCATCATGTCGCACCGCAAACAGCCGACAGCATTCTGAAGCAATTCACTGATTACGCAGGCGGCGAGGTGAATGCAGCAAATCTACAGGCTGAGTATGGCAAGGCGTGGAAAGCCATGGCCGGGCACCCCGAGCATCAGCAGAAGTGCAAAGACATCACAGGCATTCGCCTGGCAGAACTGAAGCAAGCCGCCTAACCCCTACCCCGGCAGGAATCCCAATGAGAGAACTCACACCTGAACAACATGAGCATTGCGCACGCCTGCCGGAATATCGGCGGGCATCGTACCGCTACAAAGCATCACGGATGACTGACATGGAACGCAAGATGGAGAGCATTGCATGGGACGCAGGGAGAGCGTGGCTGGCACTGAAGGCCGGAGAAGAGCATGCACGCATCAATACCAAATCGGTCCCTGAGCGCATGGCTGATTTACGCACGCGCAGGTATGCAGAGGCGGCCTCATTCTACCCTCAGCGCCCGGAAATTATCGTCACTGAAATGGATGAGCTGTTCCTTGACTATCGGGCACCGAGACTGGGTGCAGGTGGCGCAATCAGGCAGGAGTAATCATGAAGAAAGTCGCAATGTACCGCCGCGGCCGTGGCGGTCCCAATGATGGCCTGAAAGAGAAAATTGTGTGGCTGCTAAGCGCTGGGCCGATGACCGGACGCCAGCTGCATATGGCAACGAAACTACCCCTACGCAGCATCCATCGACAACTCAATGCTGAGCGACATCTTATCAGCGCCACAGCAGAGATATCCGCAAGCGACTGGTATATCGACGAAGAAACCGGACAGCGAGACAGGGTTTACACGCTGGTCCGCACACCGCGCCGGGTAATTACTAAAGCGAAGGCAAACAAGACGATCGTCGTGAGCGTGAAGTCGCTTGCTGAGCGCGGAGAAGATAAGCGACAGCAGTGCATTGAGGCAGCTGCTCGCAGGTCCAGGCTGATTAAAGCGGGACTGTGGATTACATCATCTGATTTAACTGGCTGACTGCGGTCGGCGGGAGATAGAGAAAATGAACACACAACAGTTAAAAGAGCTGGCGCTGATTTGGTCACGTAGCGAAGTGGCATGCATGCCGATTGAGGAATTCTCAGATTTGACGGGAACTCCTTTGGAAGATGTGCGCGTGCTTTTTGGTGCCGCCAATGTACTTGATGATCTGATTGATCAATTGGAGTCGGCAGAGCGTGAGCGCGACGAGCTGCGTGCAGAACAGGCTGAGCATGATGAGCAGATAGCGAGAATGGAAAGTAAGTTCAGTCTGGCAAAGCGCGCTCTTGATTCTAAAACTGCGCGCTGCGAAAAGGCAGAGACCGAGCTAAGGCGGCGCGATGCTGAGGCGGGTGAGCCTTATGGTTATGTGCACAAATCACTGTACGAGGCAGTAGGGTCTGCTGGGTTATCTAACGACCATGAAGCGTACCGCGATAGCCCAGCCCACATAGCGCTATACACCGCCGCACCGCCTGCCGTGTTGCCGCCTAAATACGCTGATGAGCTGACAGTGCGTGCTGAATTGATCGAGGCGTACAGCAAAACACAGTGCGAGATTGCTCAAGAGCTTGGCTGTGATAGCGACAACGAATCGATTCTAAAGGCAATCTGTGAGATTAAAGAGCTGGGCGCACAGCAGCAGAAGGTTGTTGAGTTGCCTGAGCCAGTGAAGTGGCCGGAAGTACCTTTCAAGTATTTCAGTGAAGAACAGGTTTTTTCTATGCTCGACGCGGCTAGCGTTAAGTGGGAGGTGAAGAAGTGAAGTATACCGAACAGGACGTATTAGACGTTATCGACATCGGCGAAAGTGATGCTACTGATCTGTTGTTGTCCGCCGCTCCCGACGCGGACAAAAAGTTCAAGGCTGCAACCAAAAAGTTAAACGACCTGCTGGTAGAAGTGCAAAAGACGTTCCCGGATGCGAATTACTATTCGGCCAACGGTTCTTTGTGCCTGATGTTAGGCGGCAGTCACGGTGGCGGCAATGCAGGTGTCGCACAACAGGAACTTGTCGCATTGAGCACTAACACACCGGATATCGGCGGAGGTGACTGGTGAAAGAACTTATCGAGCAAATCGGCGGGCGCGAGCGGCTGGAAGAAATCGCGGCTGATGGTTTCTTAAAGCACGGCGAAAGCAAACTGATGGCTTGCGCGCTGCTGGCGGTGCTGGATGCGAAGCCATTTGCTTACATTCACCCTCAGATGCTTTCTGATTTGAATGACGGAGCTAGGGTATGTGGTCGCGTGTGGTCAAATGACATTGATGAATTAAGTCATGAGAAGCGGCTGCCTATCTACACCGACACGCCAGCGGCCAGCGTGCCGGAATGGTCAAACGCGCAATGCATGGAGTTTCTTACGGTCGCCTTTAGACATTGCGAAATTAGCGGAGATATTGAAATGGATGATATCCGGCTTGGCGTAAAAATGGCAAATGCAGCAGCGCCAGGGCCGGGAGGACATGGTGGGTGATATCCCAGCAATAATCCTCGCCATCGGAATGCTGATAGGCATTGCCCTTTGCCTGAGAGAAATGTGAGCCACCCAAGCGGTGGTTTTTTTGCGTCAAAAATACGGAGAAATCCCCATGTATGCGGATATTTTAGACGAAGCAGCAGCGCGCGAGCAGCAGCTGATTGAAGTGGCACTGGCTAATCGCAAAGCACCGGAGCCACCCTCGGCAGTATGTCGGAACGCTGACTGCGGCGAGCCATCACAGACCGGTACGAGTTACTGCTGTGCTGAGTGCCGCGAGGATGACGAGAAGTGGCAGCGGGCAATGCAGCAGCGCCGTGTGGCGTAGGGGTGCGCTATGTCGCCAGAGGTTCAGAACGCGATAAACAGTACAGCCCGAGCGGCACTTAACGAATACTTCAGCAAATCAAACACCCTCACCTATCGTCAAATTCTCGATAAGCACTCAGCAAAGATAGCCACGCTAATCCCCGCAAAACATAGCGGTCGTGCATGGCTATGGTTGAATTGTGTTTGTCAGTCGATGGGTGGGAGGAAAGGAGAGTAAGCATGAGTGAAATTATCAAGCCTAAGAAAAAACAGAAAAATGATGGGGCCGTTGAGCGAACAGATTCTGATGATGCCAGATTCATCGTAATGCGAGGAGACTACACGGCCGGAGAAATTTTAAACGCTGCTGTGGCTTCCGGTGAGATCGAGCCAGAAGATAAAGAAGAGTGGCAGTCAGCGAGATATTACCAATCTTGGTTCAAGTCATCCCCGCTTGGCGGTCAGGACGGTTATTCACGGTGGAATCACCCTCGCGATACGCCGTGCCGTGGAGCTTACTTCGCATCGGTTCTCTGCTGGGACTAACCACCCCTCCCCCATCAATCTACTGAGGTAACCAACATGGAAAACGTAATCCAGCTCGTGCCGAGTGACTGGGTCACTGAAGATTTGCTTATCGCTACCACCGGGTTACGGCCCGGCACTATAAAGAGGGCGCGTGAAAACGCCTGGCTTCAAGGGCGGGAGTATCTGCTCTTCTCCCCGGTAGGTGAGCCAAAGCCAAACAGTGAATGCATGTACAACAGAAAGGCGATTGATTTGTGGATCGGTCAGCAGGCAAAAAAACAGCCTGGTGCTTTGCCTCGTAAAACAGCTTAACCTGACTGCCCTTATTGGACTATGGAGGTTTAAATGAAGGTGAATTATCCAACAGGAGTGGAAAACCATGGAGGGTTTCTGCGCATTTGGTTCATGTATCAGGGGCAGAGAGTAAGAGAAGGGCTGGGCGTGACAGACACGCCCAAAAACAGAAAGGCGGCTGGAGAACTTCGGGCCAGCGTTGCGTATTCAATCAAGGTGGGCGCCTTTGATTACGCTAAACAGTTCCCAAGTTCATCTAATCTAAACAGATTTGGCCTTGCAAGGCAGGAGCTTACTGTGGGGGAACTGGCGGAAAAGTGGCTGGCAATAAAAGAAACTGAAATATCGAAAAATTCTCATGGCTCTTATACCACTCGGGTTAAAACCTCCATCGCCTTGCTTGGTGCCAACAAGATGGTTTCCAGTATCAGGACAGAGACAATGCAGACGCTGAGAACAAACCTGCTGAAAGGTAGCTTCACGCAAGGGCGAAATAACAATGTTACCAAAACCGGGCGCTCAGTGGCTTACGTTAACACATGCATGACCGATATGTTTTCAATGCTCAAGTTCGCTCACAATAACGGATACATCGAGAGAAACCCGATGGCGGCGTTGGGGAGATTAAAGAGGGACAAGAAGAAACCAGATCCGGTTGAGAGAGATGAGTTCCAAAGATTAATTTCAGCCATGAAAACTCGGCAATTGAGAAACTTTTGGTCTCTAGCGGTTTACACAGGCCTGCGTCACGGTGAACTGTGTGCGCTGGCATGGGAAGATATCGACCTAAAAAAATGGACTCTTAACGTGAGCCGTAACCTGACGAAGGATGGTGACTTTACCCCGCCAAAAACCGACTCTGGATTCAGAAGCGTTTATCTCATCGAAGCTGCTCGTGATGTTATTCGCGATCAGATGGAACTGACCAGAATGCGTAAAAGCATCACGGTTCCGGTAGCCGGGCGCGAATATGGCAAGTCAGAACACGAAGAACTGACTTTTATCTTCAACCCCAGGGTCAATGCCATAAACAATGCCAGCAATGACTATTACGCCGTTTCATCCCTTGCTCAGACATGGAGAGCGGCCATGGTCAAAGCAGGCTTGAGATTACGCAAGGCGTACCAGTCCCGGCATACATATGCTTGCTGGTCATTGTCCGCCGGGGCCAACCCGAACTTCATCGCATCACAAATGGGCCACGCTGATGCACAGATGGTCTACCAGGTCTATGGAGCATGGATGGCTGAAAACGATGATGCGCAATTGAGCCTGATGAACTCAAAACTTAACGACTTTGCCCCACTGCTGCCCCAAACCCACACTGGATAGTCTTATAATTCATATCATTCAGTAACTTAACTAATCTAAACCTGCATATTCATAATGTCAGTGTAAGCGCTGACCAGCTTGTTACGCACCTGAATACCCATCTGCATCGAGACGCTGGATTTTTGCAGGTCGACCATCACGTCGTTCAGCGACACCCCCTCT
>Ga0308168_1003673_pt1 | contig 11565 bp, 14 predicted proteins | sample PhyCR2_FD_202133 | JGI IMG/M metagenome (GOLD analysis project Ga0308168, IMG submission 202133) | Phyllosphere microbial communities from UC Gill Tract Community Farm, Albany, California, United States - DLSLRC.R2 | ecosystem: Host-associated > Plants > Phyllosphere > Unclassified | place: USA... | reverse complement strand
AACTTCACACTCAGACCATGCTGCCTTTCCATTAGTAAGGCTGTTATTTAAATAAAAATTTCTCAGCTCAACTAACAATAACCTTAGATCATGACCTGCTAGTACCGCCCGGCAGCCTGTTCGGCTTTGGCGGCGGAAAGGGTTCACTGAGGGAGAGGATTGAGACTTGGTTGCTCAGATCGTTGTTGTTGGGTTTGAGGCGCGATAGGCTTGTAGGAATACTGCCTGTCTTGGTATAGACGCAAACCACCATTAAGATCATGCTGCAAGCCAAAGGTGTAATTACTTATGTTAAATAAATAAGTAAAGACAGGGTCATTTACATGGTTTAAACCATGTTGAAGCAAATCTGCAATCGCAGATAGCCTCGCGTGATTTGACTCTCAGCTCAAACAGTTGGTTGAAAGATAAATGGCAGTTCAAAATAATCCGGCTAAATGAACAGATTATTTTTAGGCCTCCTTTTATTTAGCTCTTATGCCCAAACGGAACATTTCCGTTGGGAATAAAGGCTGCAGTATTATTTCATCATTGAAAACGAATAGCTTCGGTGATAAAGCTGTAACTTCATAAATATTTTCAGCAAGTAAACTCAGGTTTGTCCTGAAAATAGGAATGCTGGCATTATCTACAAGAACAAATACATTAACGTTATTTATAAGATATTCGCTTAATAAATCATCAATGCTTTCAAAGTCAGAGTGCTCGATTTTCTCCCAAGAAATAGTTTCATTTGCAAAAGGATAGTTATTAAAAATATCAATAGCTTCTTTTTTAGTCTTGCCTTCGACAATACTAAAATCAGCACTAAGTGCTTTCTGACACTCTTCAAATAAAGTCATAATTTTACCTATTTAGCAGTTTCAATATTTTTTCAAAATCTTTTTCATTACCCTCAAACGGTATGACCTGTCTAACAGCTTTTCCTGGGCCTTTACCTTGAGAATAATCCCATGTATTGATGTGAGGGCCTTTATCTGGATCATAATCAACACGCCAACCGATTTTACCGTCACTGGACTGCCGGCCAATAACTTTCCCATTTCCAGCGCTTGCTTTCAATCGTCTAATGACTGGCTCAGAATTACTACCATAATCACCTACAATATCTAATACTTTATTTCGGGCGCTTTCCCAATTTTTCTCCGGAGGGAGTATCTTTTCAATTTTATTTAGTTTTTGTGAACCAAAGTTACTTTTCCCGATTCCAACAGTAATCCCCGCCGCGCTAGTTCCGGCCCCCTGAGCCAAAGAGTTTATTGCAAGCTGCTTCGCTTCAGATGAATCACCGGACATCAATGCATTGTGAATCGCAGCAATTCTGTCTGCCTCAAGCTGGATGGTGGTTACCTGTAGGACTGAAAGTTCATTTTTTTCTTCCGGAGTCAGCCCGCCACCACTTCGTGCTTTTTCCAGCAACTGATTAGTTTGGTTAGCATAATCAGCCTGTAGCTTGCCAACTTCTCTGACCTTATCTACACAGTCCTGAGCGCCTCTACACTCTATAACGCCTTTATGTTATTCAGCGTTGAATTTCTTGAATTTTTCAATGACAACGCTACAGGCATCCCCTTGACATTGGGGCATTTCTTTAGCACGGTTTTGATTAAGCTCTACGCTCAGCGTATTATTCTCAACCGCATTCTTCCCGGCGACCGCGCCCTAAATGCCACCTTCAACAGAACCCGAAGCCACTCCCGCCGACAGCTGGGCCGCCAGCTGGCCGAGCGCGCTGACAATCTCCTTCTCGTCCTGCGTCAGTTCGCTGGCCTGTTTGCCGGGATACATCCTGGTGAGGATGGCTCTGGCCATCAGCTCACCGCCCGCCGCCCCGGCTGCGCCCGCTGCTGCGTTATTGCCCGCCAGCTGGGCCAGCACTGCCCCCGCGACGGCATGCGCCATGGTGTTGGCCAGGACATTCGTCTGTTCATGTCCATCGACAAATGTGCTGGTGGCGTGCTTAATCCGGTTAGCGATATAAGGCGCCATACCCCCCGCTGCGGCTGCGCCCAGGTTACCTGCGCCGAGGCCGCTGAACACACCGGTTACCGCTGCGGCCTTATAGCCCGCATCATTTAAAATCAGACTGTTTAATTCCGCAATCGACACCGTAAACCAGTGTTTATTGGGCGAAACCTGCATTTTGTATTACAAATGTATAGTTTCACCCAGAAGACAGAAACCGGATAACAAATTGATATGTATAGAAAATACCCACCTCGCAAAAGATGCGTGTTATGTATTGAGATTTTGCTCCTGTTAAGGAGCAAAAAATCATGCTGAAAAAGAGCGTATTGGTTAGTTAGACCGAAGGTCGACAGGCTGGGGTGCAGAAAGACTACAGAAAAGGTGCTGCCAGAGGGCAAACAGGGTGCAAAAACACCCGCGCAAGGCCGGTGCTGGGAATGTCAATTTAGTGCAGCTAACTTAACTCAATTGATTTTAACTGCCCTTCCTCATCACACAAAATAACTACTGTGCCGTAAGGGCAATCCAGAGTTATTACTTTATCCTTATACTCTTCATCAACAATCGCAGATGCCTTGCGAGTAGAGCTGTCAAATCTAATATCCAGAAAGTAGCCCTCCCCATTATCTTGATCTAGCAAGGAATCTTTATTGCCTTGCGCAAACAGGATTTTTTGAATTTCCTCAATGTGAATTGAAGCCACAAGCCCTCCGAAAATTCAAGGTAAAGGGACAAAATCGCCCTTGCCTAACAAATTTTTAACTTGGTTAGGTCTAATTGGCCCAACAGAAATAATCCTCATCTCGTCTCTTGGCACGGTAATTTGAATCAGCTTCCCTTCAACTTCTTGAATTACATTGATATGGCCTGTCCTTACGTCCATGAACCGAGTAGCACTGGGATTATTAGCAAGCTGGCATCAAGCTTTCCTGCAAGTTGCCCCATTCGAGGATCATTGAGCTGACCAAAGACGCGATCGGCAATTGAGAAGTTTTTTGCCGACCCTGAAGCTTCGCCTATCCCTTTTGCACCAATTGAATTTTAAATATCTTATAATTAGCAGTTTTCGATTATTTTGGGCTTCCCAGGCCCACACCATATTATTTTTCGATAAACCCCGGCCAGCATTTTTTGATCTCTTAAAAACTCAAACACGTCGGCGGGGCACCAATCGGGGCCAGCGGAAAAGCAAACCCCCTCATCTCGCAATTTTGCGAATAGCTTTATCTTTAAGTCTTGATCTGAAGCCATTATTGATAGTGTTTTTTGTTCCTTGTCTGGCACGGCGACGAACCCCAACCCTACGAGTAGTCCAATCACACTATCATCTATGACTTTTACTACGATTTCCGATAATGCTGCTTCCGAAACAAAGGCTTTCGTAACAGAGCTCATTTCACTATCACCTTAGTAAGGGTCTTCACTTTCGCAGAATCAACCGTCGGAATTGATTCGATAACCATATCCGGGCCGCCTCCTGGAAGATGCTGACCTGCACCTTGAAAGTATTCATTTCCTACATGCCTGCCGCCCCGATTATTGCTCTTACATATTTACCCCCAATGATTATTGACAGCTTATTTATCATTAAATAAAAAACCCCTATCATTCATAATTATTATATCCCGCCAAATTAGACAGGCCATGGATTAGTGCTTATTGCATTCGACTGGCTTTTAACGGCGAGATTTTTAGATTAAATTATAATAAAATACCTATAATTTAACTAAGTGTGTTTCTTCCTGAATGTTTTCGTAAAATCCATGGTTGATAGATAAGCACCCATCAATCTCCAATACGGCAAACCCACAATCTTCACACTCAAAATATATACCAATGCATCCTTCTTCTATTCCTTTTATTCTGAGCTCGTAAATGTTAATTAATTTTTTTCCTTTGTAGCAACTTAATACTGTTGCATCTTGAACAGGATAAGCATAGTCATCAAATATTTCGATCAAATCTAAAATATTTGGCGCAGAAAATTCTTTCGTAAATTTTGCTATGCCCTCGTCAATCGTCAGTGATATCCAACCAGAAGATGAGGCTTGAAAAAAAACAACCAAGCAGTTGCAAATCATTTCTTTTTCAATGAAAAAAGAACGAAACCTAAAATCATTGAAACGTTCATTAATTAACATATATACCCCTTTTTATAATTTTGAGGACTTATCGGGCATTAAAGTATCAAAATCATATTTACCATTAGGTAAACCTCTTAAGCTTACCGTACCATTAGTCTTAGCACTAGAGATATGAATGAAATCGTAATTCCCCCGAACAGAAGAGCCTGGAGTTTTTGAACTTATCTGAGTAGCATTTTATAATGTTTCCTTAATAGTTTTCTTAGCTAGTTAAACGCCATTTTTCCCGTCTCATAAGGTAGTCGTCCTTCTCCAATTTTAGCACCTAACTTTTTATTAAGGTTTTTAGATTGAGATTCAAGGAATTCCTCAATATTACCCAAGCTTTCGATTCTAATAGTACCCTGAGCAGTATTGCTTGCCTTTGGTGCAGCAACGTTTCCATCTGTGTTTGTAGCCGCGGCAATCGCCCAGGTGACGCGTTCTTCATCCGTCAGCACCTTACCATTGATCGGATTTACACCACCTGCTGCACTGTAAGTTTGGCATAGCGAAGAGGCCACTCCTGGCATCCCACAGCCTGCTTCAAAATATGCAGCGCCAAGCTCTTTAATAAAATCTTCTGTCTTAACATTTTGCTTTTTTGCTGTGATAGCTTGAATTTTATTCGCCGGTTCAAGCATCCACTCTTGTCCATTGGGTGCTGTTTTGTCTATTACAACACAGAACCCATTACCGGAATTTACACAGGAAACAACATCTCCTGGCTTATGCTCAATACTGTCTACTCCACCCAGTTGAAAATCCGGGCCAAGCTCACTGATTTCATTTTTATCAATGCCCTGCCCTTTCTTATGCAATTTACTTATCTCCTGCTTCAACCCTGCACTGGAACTGTTGTTGGAATTATCGCCATTGCATGATGCGGCGTATTCTTTCTCTTTACTGTTCAGGGTGATTTTTTCAATCGTGCTAAGATGGTTATTCTCAACCGCATTCTTTCCGGCGACCGCGCCCTGAATGCCGCCTTCAACGGAACCCGAAGTCACTCCCGCCGACAGTTGCGCCGCCAGCTTGCGAGCGCGCTGACAATCTCATTGTCGTCCTGCTCCAGCTCGCTGGCCTCTCTGCCGGGATACATCGTGGCGAGGATGGCTCTGGCCATCAGCTCACCACCCGCCGCCCCGGCTGCGCCCAGGTTACCTGCGCCCAGGCCGCTGAAACACCGGTTACCGCTGCGGCGGTCATTGAATAACTGCCGCCGGTTCCCCACTTCTCCGCGACGGCCTTATAACCGCATCATTCACAATCAGATTGGTGGATAGCGTCACCAGCTATGGTCTAGTGTTGATTGCTTGACGTTAAGGCCAGAAAGCAACTGGCGAGGCATCAAATCAGTTCATCCGCCCAGTGGAAAACGATCCGAGGGAGAAACTGCGCGTCGGCAGTGAAAATCTGGAAGCTAATCCGATTGGCATGCTGCTGCTGTATGCTTATCTGCACAGTCAGCGCCCGGCGGGCTGTTAAGCTTTGGAATCGCAACGTAGTTGAGCGGTGTTTTGGCCGCCTGAATGAATACCGCCGTATTGCCACACGTTACGACAAAACGGCAAGGAATTATCTGGCGATGGTGAAACTGGGCTGCATCCGGCTTTTTTACAAAAGGTTATGCAACTAAGGGACACAGCCTAATCAACAGCTGTAAAAAAATGCTTATCTGTATCAACAGGAGGAAACTGATCAGGTAGAATTTTTGACGAAATCTCTCTGTTAATCAGCTTTAAAATAAACTCAACACAGCCGAAGTTGTAAACTTCCTCTTCCCCCTGATCCGAACTATGAATAGCAACTTTCCATGATTCTGGTTCTCCATCAACCAACCACACAAAAGTTTCTCCATTATCCGTTACAGCCCAAGGAAGAAAAGAACCTTCCTCAGGGTAATTTGGTCTTGGATAGTCCGATAAAAAATCCTGCCTCATTACAGCGTATGCGTTTATAAAGTATTTACTTTTTTCAAAATTCAAATTTGGATTCTTTGAAAATGGGTTTAACACCCATACGAAATCGTCTATTGCTCCACATCCGTAAATTGATATGAAATTTTTAAAATCATTTGGTAATCGCAGACTTCCCTTAGATTCAAAGATCGCCCAAGCTGCATTATCAAAGATTCGCTGAGAGGGGGGAGAAAGAAGACTAATAAGCTTATTTATCATTATTGCTTAACTCCACTCACGTTCGGAATTGATACATCAAGAGTAAAACTGCCTGATCCAAGAGCAGTCAACGCTACACCGGTTGGCATTAGGTTTGTGGCTGTATAAATAGGCACCGCCCGATAGCTTACTGTTTCACCACTCTGCACTGCACTTCTGACTTGACGCTAAAATGAACTCATATTTGGATGATTTGCGTTGAGCCAGAAAAGTGTCACCAAACTTCCTTCTTGCATCATCACCAGCTCCTTCTGGTGAGTTTGCAAGCAAATGTCCTTGCGCGTGGTTAGCAGGCTGTCCTTCAAAGCATGGAGGTCCGATCATTGGATTAGCGCTTGAACAGCTCCCAATGAATCCTCCCTAAGGGCTGCTGTAACACCAGCAGGTCGGCCAGGTGAGTCAAGCTGGCCAGGAATTACCCTGCCTGGGGCATTTGGACCTGGACTGACAAGCGACGGGTAGCTGCTTACTGGAATTGCTTTTGTACCCTTATCCGATTCACTTAACGCTCCTGCCTTTCCTGTCGCAGGCAAGCCTTAACATTACCAGGCCACAGTAACTTACCGCCAGCGGGCCCCACATTCCCTTCATCAGCCACAATTCCAACTTTAAGCGGATTTATCTTGAGGATTTTTATTGGACTCTTGCCGTGCTCTGTTTCCCGCTCTTCTTCATTATGACCTGGACTAAATGCATGATTCTCAACCGCATTCTTCCCGGCGACCGCGCCCTGAATGCCACCCTCAACAGAATCCGAAGCTACTCCCGCCGCCAGCTGGCCGAGCGCGCTGACAATCTCCTTCTCGTCCTGCGTCAAGGCGTTCCAGTTCGGCTTCGGGCTATTGGGTTTCCTCCAAAAAGCTGTTAAGAGGGAAAATAAAAAACAATTCGACGGTAATAAATTACTAATAGTAGTATTTACAACAAGCAGTGGTAAAACCTGACATACGTTAATGGCTGTCCTGTTACAGCTCGCGTCGACGACAGCCATGAGCGTCACCAGCGAAGAACGTGAATTTTTCATTGCCCTGGGGGAACGCATTACCTGCCTGCGCAAAGAACACGGCATCACCCAAACCCAACAGGCTGAACGACTGGGCGTGTCCCCGCAGGCCGTCCAAGCCTATGTGTCCGGTAAGCGGCGGATTCAGGTAGCGGTGTTGCCAGAGCTGGCCCGGCTGCTTTCGTCCACACTCGAAGAGCTGTTTGGTCAGCAACAGGAAACCACTGCTCGTAAGCGTGGACCTGCTCCGAAGTGGCAGCAGCAATTGGGAGCCATTGATCAACGACCCAAGAACTAACAGAAATTCGTTGCGCAGATGCTCGATGCCCTGATCGCTCAGTCCACGAGTAAAGCTAGCAGAGAAGGAAGAGAGATTTTGCAGTAAGTAAAAAAGCTGCGACTAAATCCTGAAAAATCGAAAAATGCATGCAGGACAATCATGAATAACAAACAACTGAACGAAACGAGCAAGTTTCTAAGTTACATCTTGCGCCATGAGCCTCACACTATCGGATTGCAACTCGATGCGGAAGGCTGGGCAGACATCAACTCTTTGATTACCGGCGCAGCGAAAGAAGGCCGCGTACTTGACCAGGCAATAATTCAGACAGTAGTAAATAACAGTGACAAAAAACGCTTTACTCTCTCCGACGATGGTCAGCGTATTCGAGCCGTCCAGGGACATTCAGCACCAGAAGTAAACCTCCAACACATAGAGAAAAAACCGCCAGAATTCCTCTATCATGGCACTGCAACACGCTTTCTTGAATCTATTCTTCAACAAGGATTGATTGCAGGTTCACGCCACCATGTGCATCTATCGCAGGAGACTTTGACCGCTATCGCTGTCGGACAGCGCTACGGTAAACCAGTGGTTCTGAAGATTGAATCCCTGCGAATGCACCAACAGGGATTTAAATTTTTTCAGGCTGAAAATAGTGTTTGGTTAACTGAAGCGGTTCCCGTTAATTTTATTTCAAAACAAAATCAACTGCCCGACAGCTCACTGGATAAAAATACATCTACAGCCAGCACATGAAAAGTAAGATTCTCTGACAAAAACTGAATGCTGAAATGCCTCAACTTCGGCGGTTCGTGACTCGACACGGAACGCCATGCTTTCAAGTTATTCCTTGCCAATTCGGAGTCTATAAACTCGGTCAACTTACCCAGCCGAAACTTACCTGGATCACCGTCAAACTCAAAAATAGCACCTCCAGGGAATAGCTCCCGCATAAAGCATCGCACAGACTTAAACGCAATCTCCCGCCTTAAAGCCAGTACAACCTCTTCGCTATCAACTAAAACCTCCTTCTCATACTCAATATCAAGTATCACATCCGAGCCAACGGAGTGAAATGATACTCTTGACTCACCATATCCTGGCAGCCACTCATATGGATCTAGTATTAATTTTGGCTGACCTATTTTCATGAAAATACCTATATTTGTTATTGTGCGTCTGTCAGCGGCATTTTTTAAATTAACATCAATTTGCTACCAGGCTAATTAAGCAATGGCATAACTATTCTCTCCTTGTACACAGCAGCGCGACAAGGACGGACTGTCCGCTTTGAGCAAAAGGTGGACGTCCGCAATTGTTCTGCAGTAAAAGAAGATTTTGATAATACAGTCAGTAATTAATAAATGGGGAGCAGAACACACTTTATTAAAATAATATGCCTATTACATCAGAGGTGAGTTTTATGTTTATTCGGGTTAGTTAGTTAGTGAAAGTGAATTCCATTTCTCCCTCACGCACTATCACCGTCCCCCAATCCCCCCACAACTTATACGAACCATCATCGATGGTAATTCCATCGATATTTCCATAATCAATTTTATCTGCTCTATCTTTATATTGCATAAGCCTTTTATCAATCCAGTCAATAGAACACACGTTAAAGAATCGAAGCGAAGCTTTTCGGTAACAGTATTGCTCGTCTTCTTTAGGCTCTTCATATTGTGGATGCCTTTCAGTAAGGACCGCTTCAAGCTCAAATATGAGGGATTCAGATGTTTCACTAATAGATAATACAAAGCTATCTTCGAGGTAAATATTTGATAGAGCAAATATTTCAAAATAACGCATATACATTCTCATAGGTCAAAGTCAATTGAGGTATGATTTTCCAGATTTTTTCTGGTGAGTGGCTTACCAAATGCATTTGTTCTTTGACCTGTTGCTTCTTGCGCTCTAAACAGCTGTGTCGGCTTTCGCCTGGAAGATGGCCGAGGAAGGCGCGCGGACGTCCTTCTGACCAAGGATGGCCACGCCAGCCTGCCGCTGGACAATGAGTTTGACTCGCCATGTCGGCACGTCAAGGTGCCCGACATGGTTTATACCATATTTGAGTTTGACCCGATCTCGGGTTTCTCTCTGATCAGCCGTATTTCAGCTATTTCACCGTTGCTTTACATTGGTTTCATAGCTTGTCTGTTGTTCGCTCAGCTTATGACACCAATATTTAACAAAACCTTCTGTGCAATATCTGCAATGTCTTCATTGCTAATAAGGAACTTTCCACAGTCAGCTACGAGGTTAAGTGTTATTCTTAAAAAGGCAAGGATGATATCTAATTAGCCTTTTTAAGTAGCATGTAAATATGAATTCCATTCTTCCCACGAACAGTCACACTTCCCCAATCCCCCACAGTTCATATGAATCATCACTTATAATAAAATCATCGATATTTCCATAATCAATCTCGCCTTCACTATCCTTAAACGGAATAGTACATGGTAAACTATGTGGGACACTGCCAACTAATCTAAACGAAAGCTGGCTAAAAGGTAGATAACGCGCCGCGAAACTTTGACCACAAGGCAGATTGTTATGTTAGGTAGGCGTCAGGTTCGCACCTGATGCTGTCCGGGTTTTAAATAGGGGTTAGCACTTTATATATATTATATTTAACCGGCTAGGTTAAGGTGTTCATGATTTATTGGCTGGTATAAAGTGAAGTATCGTATAGTATACATTAGAAAACGCTTCTAAAATTAATTATTATATTTCATTCCAAATCCAAAATGCTTTCGATAAGGTCATTGGCATTGAAATTATACGACCAACCTCCTTTTTCGTTTAAACAGGAAACTTCGTGATAGTTGTTATTCTTACCTATATATATTTGCGGAATATCAGTACCTCTGTGAGCGAACCTGATCTCATGAGATAGTCTGTACTCGAACATAGCGTCAACCAGTTTATCTTCGTCTAAATTAATGTTCTTGTAGAAAAAAAATCTTTTCAGCAATCGAACCCTGCAATTTTGTATTAAATGGCAGTTGTTCATTAAGTATTTTTTCCTGATTAGTATGTATCCACTCTTTAATCTCGTTAGTATCACCAACTATGCTAACGATGATTTTTTCCTGATGGTTATCTACTATAACCCATTCAATGACTTTTAATAATGGCCATTGAATGGATGCTCTGGTGTTGATTTTTATTTTATACATTTCATTCGCCTGCCCCAAGTCATATTCACGTAAATTGCTCTGCATCAAGCTCTTGCACAAGGAATATGCTTACAGGCATTAAAGCGGCTAAGCACAGGTAAAATCAAAGCTACCGCAATGGTCAGCCTCAATGGAGCTGCTCGCCAGCTTAACGCTGTGTTGTCATATAAGGATGGATGTCACCAAGAGTAGTTAGGATAAATTTATCACATCAATATTAAAAATGTATGCTCTGTTTAAAAAAATCAGGAAATTTTTTTAAATTTGAATTAAGTTTTTTTATTTTCATCAAGTGACTTTTTTATTTGCAACGATCAGCCTTTCCCACTGGAATCATGTCTCTTCTACCCATCGCACTGTCGCTTGTCATAATAAGTAGCACAAGCAGAGAGAGCGGCTCTATAAAGTGAGCAGGAATGAAAATAGCGTTGTTAATTCGACGGCTTTTTTGCTGTAGGTTCAAAACTCGTGTTTTGGTTGCGGGCAAGGATACGGACAAATTTAGCTATAAATCCCTGCCCTGATAAAGTGCGACACTTGATTGTTAATAAGCCGCCGACGGAATTCGGCGGCAGGTTAGCGCGCGCCAGGCTTCCTCAGTCAGCCTGACGAGCGCATTGTCAGAACAACTGACTTAATCATATCTGCGCCGCGCCGCCGTCGACGAACAGCTCACTGCCGTTAACAAAGCTGCTGTCATCAGAAGCCAGAAACAGCGCGGCGGCGGCGACTTCAGACGGTTCTGCCAGTCGGGCCAACGGCGTGCTCTGTTCTACCGCGCGCACCATCTGCTGGTTCATCGCTGCATCTGAGGACAAACCGTGCCAGC
>Ga0308168_1003672_pt1 | contig 11567 bp, 12 predicted proteins | sample PhyCR2_FD_202133 | JGI IMG/M metagenome (GOLD analysis project Ga0308168, IMG submission 202133) | Phyllosphere microbial communities from UC Gill Tract Community Farm, Albany, California, United States - DLSLRC.R2 | ecosystem: Host-associated > Plants > Phyllosphere > Unclassified | place: USA... | reverse complement strand
GCCTTGCGCATGCATGCGCAAGGCCGAGCAGGGGTTTCGAGTCGCGCGAGCGACGAGCCTGCGAGCGACGTTGCGCCTCCGGGCGCAACGGCTCTCCGATTCGCCTGACTCTAGAAAATCGCGCAGCGATTTTCCGCCCTCCGCGGCTCAGCCTGCTGCCTCACCCTATTCCATCCAGGCTCGCGCATCCCAATTCGCCGTGTTAGCATTTCCACAAACAACTCCACCCCACTCCCATGCTAACCCTCAACGGCAAACAACGCACCTCCACCACCACCTTCCTGCTCCCACCCCACGAGGAAGCCCTGCTCACTGGCCCCGACCTCGGCGGCGGCTCCCTACGCTTCACCACCTTCACCCCATCCAGCACCAGCGATCTCAAGCAAGAAATGCAGGCTACGTTGGCCAACGGTGTCGCCGCCATCACGCTCCCCTTGCTACAGCAAGGCTCCTTCGCCACCACGGTAGAACTGCAGCTGGGAGAAGCCGGCAAGCTGGCAGCCCGCATCGCCGGAGAAGCCGTCGGTGGCCTGCTAATGGTCCACGTCGACATCTACCTCGACCGCGGCCTGAACTTTGCACAGCGCTAATCACCTCACCATGAACTTCGACTCCGCCAAATCCCTCTGCCGCACCTTCCCGGGTACCACCGAATCCACAAAATGGGACAACGACCTGGTCTTCTCCGTCGGCGACAAGATGTTCGCCGTCACCAACCTGGGCGAGACGACCGGCATGAGCTTCAAGGTCGACGACGAGCGCTTCCTCGAGCTGACCGACCAGCCAGGCATCATTCCGGCACCGTATCTGGCGCGGGCGAAGTGGGTGTATGTGGAGGATGCAAATGCGCTGGGCGCCGAGGAGGCTGCGCAGTTGTTGCGCAGGTCGTATGAGCTGGTGTTCGGGAAGTTGACGAAGAAGGTGCAGCGGGAGATCAGCGGGGCGTAACGCAGCCGCGTTGCGTCGTTACGCGTGTGGCGGTTCGTGCGTTGAATCCGCGTGGGCACGGAGTGCCCACCCTACGGGAGCCGGAACGTCAGTACGTCCGGTTCCGCGCAGCTTTCTCAAGATTACGACGACGCTCCCATATCCGCCAGGTCCGCCGACACCATCAATGCCTTCAACAGCGCCTCGTTAAACGCCGGAATATCATCCGGCTTGCGGCTCGTAATCAGCTTCTCGTCGATCACGACTTCCTGGTCGACCCATTCGGCGCCGGCCTTTTTCATGTCGTCCTGGATCTCCGGCCAGCTGGTCAGGTTCTTCGATTCCGCAATGCCGGCGTCGATCAGCACCCAGGGCGCGTGGCAGATCGCGGCGATCGGTTTGTCGGCCTCGTAGAACTCGCGGATGAAGGCGATCGACTCGGGGCTCTTGCGCAGCTCCAGAGGATTCTTCTCGCCACCCGGCAGCACCAGCGCATCGAAATCAGCCGGTTTCGCATCGCGCACATCCATCTCGACCGGGAAGGTATCGCCCTTGTCGTCATGGTTCATGCCCTGCACCGCCGCGCCCACGCCCTTCGGCGAAATCAGGATCACCTGGGCGCCGTGCTGCTCGAGGAAACTGCGCGGCCCCGTGTATTCGACCTGCTCAACGCCATCCGTCATCACGACGGCAACCCGCTTGCCGTCGAGCGCTGGACGGTTTGCCTTTTCGTGTTCCGGTTCCTGCACTTCTACCTGATCCATACAACCTCCTCGATGTGATTGTCAGTGATTCATCTGACACCAATTCTAGGAGCACGTATCAAGGCACGGCGCGCGCTTCAGGCGTCCTCTCAGGTATCCCGAATGCCGAGCGCGTGCAGGCGGGCGCGCAGGCGCCGCACCTCGTCGGCAAGGTCGATCACGAGCGCCGCCAGCTCCTCGTCGGCATCGAAATGCCGCTCCAGTTCGAGCAGGCGGCGCGCCCGCGCCAGGTCAGTGCTGCGAAAGCGCAGCGCCGCCGTGTCGCCGAGGACGCCGGCCTGCACGTGGCGCACCACCCAGTCGGGCTCAACCTGGCAGGCACGTGCCAGCTCGTCCATGTCGAGAGCGACTTCGTCGATCAGGACGCCGGTCACAATCTGGTTCGCAAACATCGATCGCTCCTCCTCAAGCAGTGCGTGGATTGAAGGCGAGGTCGCGCGCCATCGCCTGGTAGATCGCGCGGGCCTTGTCGCTGTTGGCCGGCGGCAGGACGACGTCCAGGATCAGGTACAGGTCGCCCGGCGTGGCGGCGGGAATGCCCTTGCCTTTCAGGCGCAGCTTGCGTCCGCTCTGCGAGCCGGCCGGGATCGTCACCTCGACCGTGCCCGAGGGCGTCGGCACGGCCACGCTGCCGCCCAGCGCCGCTTCCCAGGGCGTGACCGGGACGTTCTCGTAGACGTGAGAACCCTCGATCCGGTAGCGCGGGTCGGGCGCGAACTGGATTTCGAGGTACAGGTCGCCCGGCCCGGCGCCGCCATGGCCCTCATGGCCCTGCCCCGCCAGGCGGAGTTGCTGGCCTGGTGTCACGCCGCGCGGGATGTTCACGCTGAGCGTCTTTTCCTGCATGGTGGCGCGCCCCGGCCCCTCGGCCTTCGGCACGCGCAGGCTGACCGTGCGCGTGGCGCCGCGATAGGCGTCGGCCAGGTCGATGGTGATGGCGGCATGGATGTCGTCGCCGCGCATCTGGAAACCGCCGCCGCGGCGCGAACGGCCGGCCTGGGCGAACAGGTCGGCGAAGAAGTCGTCGGCGCCGGCGCCGCCGAAATCGAAGTGCTCGCTCCAGTCCGGTGGCGGATGGAACTGCTCGCCGGCATGGTGGCCGCGTCCGAGCGCGTCGTAGGCTGCGCGCTTCTCGAGGTCGCCCAGCACGTCGTAGGCTTCGTTGATCTCTTTGGTTTTCGCGTCCGCGTCCTTGTGCTTGCTGACATCGGGGTGATACTTGCGCACCATTTTCCGGTACGCCTTCTTGATGTCGTCCGCGGTCGCGCCCCTGTCGATGCCAAGGGTCGCGTAGTAATCCTTGTATTCCACAGTGTGCTCCCGGATGGTTGGATTTGGCAGCCCAGGCCGCTCGCGGCACGGGCTGCGGTATCCCTTTAGATGGGGATTCACAACACAATTAAAAGTTCTCCGCTTGCCGTATTTACACGGAAGCGAGAAATGCTAAATTGAACAAACCGACCATTTGTCACTACGGAGGCATCCATGGGAAAGGGGATGAGGTGGACACTGCGCGTCCTGGGTGCGCTGGTGTTGCTGGGTCTGCTGATAGCTGTGGCCGCGCATCTGCTGAGCGCGCGCAAACTGCAGCGGACGGTCACCGTGGATGTCGCCGCCATCGCGGTACCGACCGATCCCGCCCGTATCGCCCATGGCCGCTACCTGTACAGCACGCGGGGTTGCGCCGAGTGCCACGGCGCCAGCGGGACCGGCAAAACCGTAATCGACTCGGATGGCATGCTCGTGGTTGCTCCGAACATTACCCGTGGCGCCAATAGTGCCACCGCTGCCTATGGCGTGGTCGACTGGGTGCGCACCATCCGCCACGGCGTCAAGCCGAACGGCCAGCCGGTCATCGTGATGCCGAGCGAAGACTACGCCCGCCTCACCGACGAGGACACCGGCGCGCTGGTTGCCTACCTCCAGCAACTGCCACCATTGCCCGGCGAGCGCCGCCGGGTTGAACTGCCGCTGCCGGTCAAGCTGCTGTACGCAGCAGGCGGCATCAAGGATGCCGCGGAGAAGATCGACCATACACTGCCACCCCCGCGCGCTCAACCCGCGGCGGTTACGGCCGTACACGGCGCCTACGTTGCGCAAGCCTGCATCGGCTGCCACGGCGCGCAGTTGAGCGGCGGCCCCATCCCGGGCGCACCGCCGGCCTGGCCGCACGCCGCCAACCTGACGCCGGGCCCCGGCAGCGCCATGGTGCGCTACCCATCCGCAGAGAGCTTCCTCGCCATGCTCCGCAGCGGCAAGCGGCCCGACGGCAGCGCCATCAGTCCCGTCATGCCCTTCGCTTCCTTTGGCCAGATGAACGACGTCGATGCACGCGCCCTGCACACGTATTTGCAAACGCTTCCGCCGCGGCCTGCGGGCCAGCATTGAGCAACGGAACGCTGTCGCAGGCTTAGCAATTAGACAGTAAAATCATGGGTTTTCCGTACCTGGTTTGCCCATGACTTCCACCACCACCGTCGCTCCCTCGCCCTCTCCTGTCCGTCAGGAAATCGCCACCCTCTGGAAGCTCTCGTGGCCGATGCTGGTCGGCCAGCTGGCAACCGTCGGCATGGGCGTGGCCGACGTCGCGATGACGGGCCACGTCAGCGCCGAGGAGCTGGCGGCCGTCTCGCTGGGCGCCTCGGTCTGGTCGATCGTGCTGGTCACCGTCATGGGCATCATGATGTCGATTAATACCGTGGTGGCCCACGAGATCGGAGGCGGTCGCTACGACAAGATCCCGCATTCGGTGCGCCAGTCACTGTGGAAAGGCGCGGGCATCGGCCTGCTGGCCTGCCTGGCCGCCAACCTGTGCACGCTGCTGTTCGACCATATCGGCCTCGACCAGGCGGTGGCCGACCGCGCCGCCATGTTTCTGCACGTGACGAGCCTGGGCATGCCGGCCTTTGCCTGCTACCGCGCGCTGTATGGCTACACAACCAGCATCAACGAAACCAAGCCGATCATGGTGATCGCCATCCTGGGCCTGCTGTTCGTCGTCGCCAGCAACTGGCTGCTGGTGTTCGGCAACTGGGGCTTCCCGCAGCTGGGCGCGGTCGGCTGCGCGGTCTCGACCGCGCTCGGCATGTGGCTGATGCTGATCGCGATGTTGTACTGGGTGAAGATTTCGCCGGTGTACCGCATGACCTATCCGTTCACCGGCTGGGAAGGCCCGGACTGGAAAGAAATCCGCGAAATGCTGCGCCTGGGCCTGCCGATCGGGGTCACCTATTTTGCCGAGGTCAGCGCCTTCGGCCTGATCAGCCTGCTGGTGGCGCGCTTCGGCGTCATCCAGGTGTCGGCGCACCAGATCGCGCTGAATTTCGCCTCGCTGGTGTTCATGGTGCCGCTCAGCTTCGGCATCGGCCTGCTGACCCGCGTCGGCCAGGCGATGGGCGAAGGTAATCCGGTGCGGGCCCAGTTCGTGGCGCGCGTCGGGGTCGGCATGTCGGTCGCCTTCGGCGTGCTGTCGGCGGCCGGTATCGCGCTCTTCCGCTGGGAAATCGCGCGCGCCTATACCTCGGATCCCGCGGTGCAGGAAGCCTGCGTCCACCTGCTGCTGTTCGCGGCCCTGTTCCAGCTGTCGGATGCGACCCAGGTCGCCACCGCCTCGGCGATTCGCGGCTACCAGGTGACGCGTCCGCCGATGATCATCCAGCTGGTCGCCTTCTGGGGCTTCAGCCTGCCCCTCGGCTATATCCTCGGCATCGCGCCGAGCTGGTTCGCCTGGTCGCCCGGCGCGCCGATGGAAACGACGGGCTTCTGGATCGGCCTGGTGCTGGGCCTGACGATCGCCGCGGTCCTGCTGACCTGGTCGATGGAGAAGCTGTCGCGCCAGAAGGTGCGCGCCGCCGCACACTAAGCTGTCGTTTTGCCGGGTGAAAGGGCCAGGTATGTACAGCTTTTCACCCGCGAGTCTGGTATCGTCTCGTCCGTTGCACAAAGCTAACTTTCAACGAGACAATCAATGCGCCTTCTCCTCTGCCTCCTGGCCGCGCTCGCGGCCGCGCCCGCATCCGCGGAACGCCTCACGCTCGACCGCATCCACGGCGAAACTTCCCTCGCCGGCCCTGGCGTTAAAAACCTGAAGGTGTCGCCCGACGGCGAACGCGTGACCTTCCTGCGCGGACGTGCCGACAACCAGTTCCAGCAGGACCTGTGGGAATACAACATGAAGGACAAGACCACGCGCCTGCTGGTCGATTCCAAGAAACTGGTGCCGCTTGAAAACCTGTCGCTCGAGGAAAAGGCGCGCCGCGAACGCGCGCGTACCGCCGGCCTGTCGGGCATCATCAACTACAGCTGGTCGCCCGACGGCAAGCAGCTGCTGGTGCCGATCGCCGGCGACCTGTACCTGGTCGACGTGGCACATCCCGACACCGCGCGCAAGGTCGCATCGGGCAACGTGCTCGATCCGAAGATTTCGCCGAAAGGCCGTTACGTCTCGTTCGTGCGCAACCAGAACCTGGTCGTGATGGACCTCAAGACCGGCGCCGAGCGCCAGCTGACCACGGACGGCAAGGGCACCGTGCACAACGGCGAAGCCGAGTTCGTGGCCCAGGAAGAAATGGACCAGACCACCGGCTACTACTGGGCGCCGGACGACTCCGCCATTGCCTACAAGCGTTATGACGAGGCCCCGGTGCCGGTCGCGCGCCGCTTCGAGATCTTCGCCGACCGCACCGAAGTGATCGACCAGCACTACCCTGCCGCCGGCGATCCGAACGTACTGGTGGACCTGTTCATCGTCTCGCCGGAAACCGGCGTCTCCCGCCAGGTCGATCTCGGCGCCGAGAAGGACATCTACCTGGTACGCGCCGACTGGAGCGCGGACAGCAAGACCCTGGTCTTCCAGCGCCAGACGCGCGACCAGAAGCGCCTCGACCTGGTTGCGGTGGACGCCGGCACGCTGGCCCAGCGCCCGCTGCTGAGCGAAACCTCGAAGACCTGGGTCAGCATCCACAACGACCTGCACTTCCTCAAGAAGCGTTCGGCCTTCATCTGGGCCTCCGAGCGCAGCGGCCGCAACCACCTGTATCTGTATGACCTGAACGGCAAGCTGCTGAACCCGATCTCGAGCGGCGAATGGGGCATCGACAACGTGCTGGCCGTGGACGAAGCGGCCGGCAAGGTGTACGTGTCGTCGAACAAGGATGCCGTCATCGACAAGCAGACCTATGCCCTGAACCTGAACGGCAGCACGGCCGGCAAGCCTGCGCGCATCACCGCCGGCGACGGCTGGCACGATGCCCGCTTCGCCAGCAACGGCAAGATCTTCGTGGACACCTATTCCAGCCCGACGACGCCGCCGCAAGTGTCGATCCGCAAGGCCGACGGTTCGATGGTGCAATGGCTCGAGCGTAACGAGCTGAACGCCAGCCACCCGTTCGGGAAATACGTATCCGACCTGCTGCCGACCGAATACGGCACCATCAAGGCGAAAGACGGCCAGACCCTGTACTACTCGATGATCAAGCCGGCCGGCTTCGATGCAACGAAAAAATACCCGGTCTTCCTGTTCACCTACGGCGGCCCGCACTCGCAGCGCGTGACCCGTACCTGGGGCAATTACTTCAACCAATACATGGCGCAGCAGGGCTTTGTCGTGTTTACTCTGGACAACCGCGGTTCGAGCCGCCGCGAACGCGCCTTCACCGACGTCATCTATAACAACCTGGGCAAGAACGAAGTCGAAGACCAGGTCACCGGCATCGACTGGCTGGCACAGCAGAGCTTTGTCGATCCGAAGCGCGTCGGCGTGTTCGGCTGGAGCTACGGCGGCTTCATGACGCTGCGCCTGCTGGCCGCGGCCTCGGACAAGATCGCGATGGGCGTGTCGGTCGCGCCGGTCACCGACTGGGCCCTGTACGACACCCACTACACCGAGCAGTTCGTGGGCGCCACGCCGAAGTCGGACCCGGACGCCTATGCACGCAGCGGCGTGTTCGCGCACCTGGACGGCCTGAAGTCGCCGCTGCTGCTGGTGCACGGCATGGCCGACGACAACGTCCTGTTCAGCAACAGCACGCGCCTGATCGACGAACTGGTCAAGCGCAACGTGCAGTTCGACCTGATGACCTACCCGGGCGCCAAGCACGGCATCTCGGGCCGCACCAGCCAGCGCCACGTGTACGGCCTGATCGAAGCCTTCTTCAAGAAGAACCTGGGCGGTACCGCGGCGAAGTAAGCACTAAGCCAGCGAGAACCCGGCAAGAAGCCGGAGCACCACACGGTGTTCCGGTTTTTTTTCGTCTACTTACCTCAACTGTTGTCCTGAAAGATACAAAATTTCTGACAACTCAATAAAAAGTCAACGCTTATTGTTGCTAATTTGAGACATTAAACAAAATTTTTTTGAGAATACATTTGCCCTCAAATGCATACTTTTCCTAGGAGAATTGTGAATTCTGAACTCAGCAGTACAGGATGCCTGTAACAAATTATGTTCCCACGGAATTTTTCCTCACGGTATTCTGCGTGTTCCTGATCTTGAGACACCGCTCAAACGAGCACGCACTAGAGGATATTTTAGAAATGCAAGCCATCCGTACCAATGCAACTCGCATCACCTTCGCAGTCGCTTCCCTGATCATCGGCGCCGCTGTCGCCGCACCGGCTTCGGCCGCCACCCGCAGCGTCGGCGCAGGCAAGACCTATGCAACGCCATGCAAGGCCTTCGCTGCGGCTGCCGCTGGCGATACCATCGAAATCCAGGCCGCCACCTATTCGGGTGACGTCTGCGCCATTACCAAGAGCAACCTCACCATCCGCGGCGTGAACGGCCGTCCGAAGATCAACGCCAACGGCAAAGCCGCGCTCGGCAAAGGCACCTGGGTTGTCCAGGGCAGCAACATCGTGATCGACAATGTCGAAATGTACGGCGCCAAGGTGGCGGACAAGAACGGCGCGGCCCTGCGCCTGGAAGGCACGAACTTCACCCTGCGTAACTCGTTCCTGCACGATAACGAGAACGGCATCCTGAGCGGCGTGAATACCGCCAGCACGATCATCATCGAGAACAACGAGTTCGGTCATAACGGTCGGGCCGACGGCTACACCCACAACGTGTACATCGGCAAGGCCGGCAAGCTGACCTTCCGCTACAACTTCTCGCACGACGCCAATGTCGGCCACAACCTCAAGACGCGCGCCCTGTACAACACCATCGCATACAACCGCTTCTCGAGCCTGCGTTCGGGCGAAACCGGCAGCACCGCCGCCGGCAAGCCGAGCTATGAAATCAACGTGCCGAACGGCGGCACCACCTACATCATCGGCAACGTGATCATGCAGCCGACCGCATCGAACAATCCGGCCATGGTGTCGTATGGTGAAGAAGGCACGACGGGACGCCAGACCGACCTGTATGTCATCAACAATACGTTCGTGAACGACGACAGCTCGCGCGGCACCTTCGTGACGGTGCGTAATGCAAGCACTGCCGCCAAGCTGATCAACAACCTGTTCAGCGGCTACGGCACCGTCACCAACCAGACGAATGCGATCAAGAAGACCAACTACCAGTCGCTGGCTGTCGGCTTCGTCGATCGCGCCGCGTATGACCTGCGTCCGCTGGCAAGCGCGCTGGTCCTGAACGCGGGTTCGGCGCCAGGTAATTCGGCCGGCGGCCTGTCGCTGACCGCCTCGTCCAGCTACAAGCATACCGCTGCCGGCAGCACGCGCAGCAAGCTGGGCACCGCAATCGACATCGGTGCTTACGAAGTCCAGTAAGCTGCCTTCCTGAGAATAGCTGCAAAGAAAAACCCCGGCGTGCCGGGGTTTTTTCATTCTGCCTTGCTTAGTTCGTGGCGTCCTTCAGGTTTTCCTTGACGTCGCCAAACTTCTCCTGGGTCTTGCCTTCGACCTGGTTCTTCAGGCCCTTGACCTGCTGTTCCGGGTTACCGACCAGCTTGCCGGCTTCTTCCTGGATCTTGCCGCCGATGTCTTGCAGTTTGCCTTCGACTTGGTCCTTGTTCATGATGATCTCCTTGGCTGGTTGTCAATTAAGGCGCGGTCCAAATGACGGCGCGATGGGTACAGACTACGCCTCGATACGGCCGCGTTCCGTGCGTCCCTTCACATAGCTCGACAATATTCGGAGAAGCGCGTTTGCAAGCGATCCATGCGCCGGTGTGGCGCGGCAAGTGCTAATGTCACCTTAACTTTTTGTTAATGGATGCGAATATGCACGAATCCCCTCGCTCTCCTTCGCCTGCGCAAGCAGACGCGCACGAAGCACCACCGCAGCGCCAGCTGGCCAAGCGCACCGCCCTCATCAACGGCATCGCCGTCCTGTTCATCCTCGGCCTGGCCGCGGTCTGGTATGCGGCCGATGCCCTGCTCCTGATCTTCGCCTGCATCCTGTGCGCGGTGCTGCTCTACAAGCTGAGCGACATGCTGGCGCGCCGCATCAAGCTCAAGCGCCAGTGGTCGCTGGCCCTGGTCGTGCTGCTGCTGTTCGCGGCGATCGGCCTGGGCGGCTGGGCGATGGCGCCGCAGATCTCCGAGCAATCGGGCAAGCTGGCCGAGACGGTGCCGAAATCGATCCAGCAGCTCAAAAGCGTGGTCGAGGAGTATCCCCTGCTCAAAAAACTGACGGACGGCCTGCCGGAACCGGAACAGATCGTCAAGCAGATGTCCTCACTGGTGCCGAACGCAGGCCTGTTCTTCGGCGGCGTGCTGGGTGCGATCGGCAACGTCGTCATCATCCTGTTCGTCGGCATTTATTTCGCCGCGTCTCCCCATCTATACACGAACGGCGTGATCAAACTGGTTCCGCAAGCGAAGCGCCGGCGCGCGCGCGAGGTGCTGAACAAGATCGGCCACACGCTGTCCAGCTGGCTGCTGGGGAAATCGGTCTCGATGCTGATCGTCGGCGTCGCGACCTCGATCGGCCTGAGCCTGCTGGGCGTGCCACTGGCGCTGATCCTTGGCATCATTGCCGGCCTGCTCGATTTCGTGCCCTACCTGGGGCCGATCATGGCAGGCGTGCCGGCGGTCCTGATCGCGTTTTCCATCAGTCCCGACCTGGCGCTGTACACGGTACTGCTGTTCACCGGCGTGCAACTGGTCGAGGGTTATGTGCTGCAGCCCCTGATCGAATCGCGCGCGGTCGACCTGCCGCCGGCGCTGACCATCGTCATGCAGCTGGTGTTCGGCACCCTGTTCGGCTTTGCCGGGGTGGCGCTGGCGACGCCGCTGGCGGCGGCCCTGAAGGTGCTGGTGCAGATGCTGTATGTGGAGGATGTGCTGGGGGACAAGGTCGAGGAATCGGAGGAGGCATAGGGGATGGCGGTGCGTGTGCGGGTCCCCGCCCACGCGGTGATAGTCAGGGACGTAGGGTGGGCGGGTTTCCCGTCCACGCGGTGATAGTCGGAAGTCGATCAGCCAGGACGGTGCCGCTCTGCCATGAAAAAAGCCGCGACATGTCGCGGCCTGGTTATTGAAAGCCAGGAAAATCAGCGATTGCCTTTGACGATATCCTTCACATCGCCCACTTTTTCCTGCACCTTGCCTTCGGCCTGGTTCGACAGGCCTTCGGACTGCTGCTGGCGGCTGCCGACGGCTTCGCCGACCTTTTCCTGAATCTTGCCGCCGATGTCCTTGGCTTTGCCCTTGATCTGGTCGTCGTTCATGATGCACTCCTTCGGTTGACAGCGAAGCCCAAGCTTAGGTCCCATCCCCTAGCCCTTCCGTTCGCTGGCTAACATAGGGCTTGCGCCAGACACTGGCCAGCCAGGGCTGCTGTTCACGCGGCAAGCCCGGTGGACGGTAGTAATGGTGCAAGGGGATGAACCCGGCCGCGAGCAGGTGCGCTTCCCAGGTCGGGTAATCGTAGTAGCTGCCGTAGCGCGGGCCGTTCCAGCCCTCCTCGTT
>Ga0308168_1003669_pt1 | contig 11572 bp, 7 predicted proteins | sample PhyCR2_FD_202133 | JGI IMG/M metagenome (GOLD analysis project Ga0308168, IMG submission 202133) | Phyllosphere microbial communities from UC Gill Tract Community Farm, Albany, California, United States - DLSLRC.R2 | ecosystem: Host-associated > Plants > Phyllosphere > Unclassified | place: USA... | reverse complement strand
GCGTGCGTTCCTTCGCCGCGGCGACCGATTCGCTGCGCGAACGCTTCGCCGGCGCACTGGCGCACGACCTGCGCCAGCCGGCCTCGAACATGGTGCTGGGCGCCAACCTGATCCTGCGCCTGAACCCCTCGCCCGAGATCGCGCAGTGGGCCCGGCGCATCGTCAAGAACGGCGAGCGCATGGGCACGATGCTGAAGGAACTGCTGGACGCGCTGTCGATCCAGTCCGGCGACCGCCTGGCGCTGACCCTCACCGAGTTCGACCTGATGGCGCTGGCGCGCAGCGTGACCGACCGCGCACGCGAATACCAGGGCGCCGACGTGCGCCTGACCGGCAACAGCGTCAACGGCTGGTGGAGCGATGCGGCGCTCGAGCGCGCACTGGAAAACCTGCTGAACAATGCCCAGAAATACGGCGCTGCCGGCACACCGATCGATGTCAGCGTCGGGGAGAGCAACGGCCGCGTCATTCTGTCGGTGCGCAACCAAGGCAAGCCGATCCCGGCCGGCGAGCTGGATGCGATCGTCCAGCAATTCGTGCGCTCCAGCGACGCCGGCGTCTCCACCACCGCCAGCTGGGGCCTGGGCCTGCGTTACGTGCACAGCGTGGCGCAGGGCCATGGCGGCAGCGCGGTCGTGTACAGCGATGCGAACGCGGGCACGACCTTCGTGATCGATATTCCGGTGGATGCGCGGCCGTTCCAGCAGGGGTAGCCCGGCGCGGGGTAACAAAAAACCCGCGGTCTCATGGTGAGGGGCGCGGGTTCGATGAACTTGTCTGACATGCTTGAAACTTGCTGGTGGTGCTCCGGCCGGAATCGATGAGTTGTATGAAACCCGCATGGTTGCTGGGTTTTCTTGGCATACTCATCTGTGGCATGGATCTACTCATGGATGCTCAGCCATTTAGGGTACAGGTGCGGATTCCGCTTGCGAGCGGCCTTGTAACTAGGTTTGACCCGCACTGCAAATTTTTGTTCGATGTCGTTTCGAAGCGACGGGATGGCCGGCACTGCGTCTGCTTACCACCAATCGCACCCACACCCAGAGTCTGTCATCTGCGGGCTTGATTGTGCCTCGTACTTTGCGTTTTCGTTGGATGGTTCGTTTTCGGGGCGAGGGCATTCGCTGTGGTCACGAGCCCGTCACCATTGTCGGCCTTGGGAGCGAGTGGACGCGTGCAAACGCTGAGGGTTGCATTCGTTCTTGCTGCAGCTGGGCTGGCATGCTGAAGACGGCGTTGTTCGAGCTCCGTATCGTCGAACACAATTGGCAGGTTTGCGGCCGCGGCTGCGATGACGATCTGCTCCTTGAACGCGTCCGAACCCTTGACGGTGATCCTTTTGCCGAACCGTTCGAGCGCCATGCGCAGGGCCGTCTGCATCGCTTCCTGTTCCGCACCGCGCGAGACCCGGAGCGTGTCTCCCTCGTCTCTGACGGCACTTGCGCCGACCCGGTAGATGACGGTCCCTTGTTTGGTCACGCTGTCGTGGCGACTACCGGATGCGGACCGCTGGAGAGGCACATTGCCGTTGATACTATCGACGGTCACGTCGCGAGTCGACTTATGCCGGCGAAGCGCGGCAAGTGCGTCTGCGTTGCCTGTTCCCGCCTGATGGCGAAGCCAGTCAGACCACTGGCGCCGATGGCACTGCTGGCTGATGCTCATATACTCCTGCTTGGACTCGCGCTTGATTTCCGCGATCTCGTTGCGTAGTGCGTTGGCGAGTGCGCTGTACATCATCTTCTTGGCGTCACGGGGCATTTGGACGAGCTTCAGTGCGGCGCGTTTCAGGCGCACGTTGCGCATCGCTGCCTCGATCCGCTGCTCTTTGCGCGCACGCACACGTTCCCGTTCGCGTGCGCGAATGGTCGCTACCTGCGCCTGCGCTTCCTGGTACTGAGCATAGAGCTTTGCCGTATCTGGCCGCAGTCCGAGCGGCCTCTTTTCATACCGACGGCGAGGCTTCAGCGCTGCCTCGTGTTCCGGTGCGGGCTGGAAGGGGCCGAAGCGGCGTTCCAGCTTGGGCTTTGAAAAGTCGCGTCCCACCGAGCTGGCCTTGATCGTGGTCCCGTCTTGGGCGGTGATCACGAGGCCATTTGCGCGCGGATGCAAATGCAGCCCGTTCGTGGAGAGGATCGCGTGCAGCTGCTCCCACGATTGCGCCTGCTGCATCTGCGTCTTGCAGCCACGCTGGATCCATCCGAGCAGGCTTTCGATGCCGACATGGTGCTCCATGTCGATCGCACGGTTCTCTGCGCCGACCCTACGCGGCATGTGGTTGTCCTTGCGTAGGCCGAATTCATCCTCGATCGTGTCGCACACCCGGGCGAGTGTCCGGTAAGCGTGGAAGGGCTCGTGGATCGTGTAACGCGTCGGGTGGATCTTGTTGATGGCAATGTGCAGGTGCCGGTTGTCGGTGTCGTGGTGCACTACGCTGACCCGCTGGTGCCCGCTGAACCCAAGTGCATCGCAGATGCGCTCCTCGATTGACGCCAGGGTAGAAGCGTCCGGTTCCTCGCCGTCCCGGAAGCTGACGATCAGGTGGTAGGTCTTGTCCGCAAGGGACCGCGTGTTCATCGCCTGTGTGTTCAGGACTTCCAGCGTCGCGAGTTCGACATCGTCCGAAATGCAGTTGGTCAGCCGGACGTCGCCTGTTCGTTCCTGCTTGCCCTGTGTATCCGTCAGGTAGCGCACGAGGCTGGCAAAGCCGCTCTTCTTCACCACGTGCATCGGAATATGCTTGGCGATCATGATTGGCCCAGAGTTTTAGCCGCTAAAGCTCTTGATGCTCAGCTTGCGGAATTACCACCGAACGGATTACCGCACGCAGCTCGTCCTGCGCTGCTTCGGTCTTCCCCAGGAGGGCACGGATGGTCGATTCGCCGAAGGCTGCAGTACGCTCGTCGTTGCTCAACCACAGCTTGAGCAGCCCGCCCAGGCGGCCGAGGTCGCCATTGATGCGGATGAGTTCTTCGACGCACCGATGGTCCAGGATGCCCCGCACCTCATAACCCAGCCCTACCGTCAGAAGGTAGGTCGACAGGCTCCTGCGGGCAGCCACTGCATTTGCCTGTAGTTGCGCGCGCTCGTCCGGCAGGCAATACACCTTGACGGGAGGGCTGTTCCTCCGCGTGCGGTTATTTTCCATCGTTCACCTCGCTTGTGGCCGGCGCCAGCCGGCTGGCCTCGCAGAGCAGGATTCCCGTTGAGCACGAAGTGCGAATAAGGGGAGGTGAAGTAGGAACACACGCGTCGCGTGTGGGCCTACTTCACCTATCCTGCCCGCCTCTTCGAGTCGATTACGACAAGACAGGATACGCATCGGATTTCCGATCAATCCGCGACTGGATCAAGGTAGCTTATCGTTATATCGAAGGACGACGAGGCGAAGCGCAACGCGTCTGTTGTTCTGCCCAGTGTGACGTCGTTCGCGATTCTTGGACGTCCAGCCGCGTGTGACTGTGCAACACGCATAGGTCCTCCCTTACCCATTTTTAAGATTTGTAATCATCAGGTGGCCAGTTCGAAACCGGCAGCCGGCACTAGAATTAGCAATGAAAACTGGCCTTCTCCCACCACGACGGACACTTTCGATAGGTATGATGTCCCTATCGGAGGTATTACATAGAGACGGTTTAATCACTATCAAGCAATGCGTTTTAGCGCAATCTTCTGCTGCTGCTTAGCCTCAGTACTCAGAAGATTGCTGGACTCTGTTAGAAACAGCAAGAACCTCTCGGCCGTTTTGAGTTTTCAAACTGTCTCTTAGCGCTTTGCGGCAATGCGCGTCTCTCCCATGAACGAAAGTTAAGCAGCGTGCATGCTACACAGCTGCAGAGCAGCGACCCATGTCCTCGGAACGCAGCTTGGCGACTTCCGTCGACTCGGCCTGCACGTTGGCGTATCGACTTCAGTCCCTGAACTGCCTTGGATCGTCGGCTGGGCCCTTATACGTGAATAAGGGTTCAATATACCTGCCGAATGATCTATCATCTGATGACCTAACAAAAACCTCTTAATATGAACTTTCCAGGCTTTTCTCCAGAGTCATTCGAACAGCTAATCAGGACAATAGCACTTCGGGTATTTGGTCCCGGGGTAACAGTTTTTGGCAACGGTCCGGACGGCGGGCGGGAAGCCAGTTTTCATGGGGAAGTCCCATATCCACATCCGCCATCAACGCGTTGGTCTGGTTACGGGGTAGTGCAAGCGAAATTCAAACAAAGAATCGAAAATGCGAAAGCAGATCAGGCGTGGGCTCGCCGGCAACTAGAATTAGAATTGGAGAAATGGAAGGTTAAAAGAACAAATAGTCGCCGGCCGGAATACTATATTTTCTGCACCAACGTGGAGCTAAGCTCAAATGAAGGCGGTGGGCGTGATCGCTTGCACGAAATTCTTAGTGCGCATAAATTTTCTCTTGGGATTAAAGACTACGCGATATGGGACTCAAACCAAATAATTGGATTTGTTGATCTTTATCCTGAAATAAGAACAAGGTTTTCAAATTTTTTTGCGACGGGCGATCTTCTGCAGCATATAGCTAAAATGCTAATGCTGGATTGCGATGCAGAATCGTTATTAGGCCAATTCTTATGCAAAGAAGTTGTTGCCGAAGAGGATGCTAAATTAAGTCAGGCGGGTGATCGATCTGAGGATAGAATCAGATTAGCGTCTGTATTTTTAGATTTGCCATGCGCGCAAAATCTAACTGATGACGAAGATACGGTTGATCGGCGTGAAGGAACACTAAATGAACTTTTAACCGCCTCAGCCTACAAGCTAGACCCAATTGCTTTGGCGGAACAACAAAGTTATCAAGAGAACTGGAATAAAGGCGAAAGGATCTACGGACGCTACTTGTTCCTCGGCGGGCCTGGCTCAGGAAAGTCAACGATCGGGCAGTTTTTTTCGCAAATACATCGTGCTGCACTGCTCGATAGAAGACCTCCGCATACACTTGAACCTACCGTCCGACAAGTCATAAAGGCAATACGCGCACGTGTAGAGGCAGAAGGACTGAAATGGCCTGCAACTCCCCGTTATCCATTTCGAATAGAACTAAATAACTTTGCAAAAGTATTAGCGCAAGGCGATAAAACTTCGAGTACGATCTCTCAATACTTACGTGCTCGAATCAGCTTAGATTTACCTATATCTCATCAAGTATTACGCGAATGGTTGCGTTGCTATCCCATACTTTTAATATTAGATGGACTTGACGAAGTACCGTCGTCTAGCAATAGACGTGATGTAATTATTGCGATAAAAGACTTCATAAATGAGGCGCGACAAATTGGTGCCGATATGATGATTGTCTCATCGTCGCGACGTGACGGTTATTCAGGTGAATTTGATGATGACGAAGTGGCTCATCGATACCTCACCCCGTTATCAAAAGAAAAAGCTCTGATTTGTGCTCATAGGTATGTTAACGCAAAGATAGCGTCAACAGGACAGCAACGTGCGGATGAAGCAATGGAAATACTGAGGGGAGCTATAGAAAGCCCACTAGTAGAGAAACTAATGCGCTCGCCTCTGCAAGTAACATTTATGGTAACGGTTGTTAGTGCTAGTGGTAAACCAAGTGAAAGTAGGTGGCAGCTCTTCAACGATTATTATAGAATTATTTATGAAAGAGAATTGCATAAGGCGGTCCGGCCATTTGACATAATTTTAAACGAACGGCGGCAGGATATAGATACTCTTCACCATACAGTAGGCTTTGTACTACAATTTCGTTCTGAATCTATTGGTAATACACAAGCGGATTTGTCTCACGTTGAATTTAACGCTTTCGTACAGCAGTGTCTGAAAGAAAATGGACTCAGTGAATCAGAGCTAATTCGTGAAAGCGGTTTAATACTTGAAGCAGCACGGCTGCGCTTAGTGTTTTTAACCAGTAAGGCGCCTGGTCGTTTAAGTTTTGACGTTAGGTCAATACAGGAATACATGGCAGCGGCATGTATAACGAATCTGGATTCAACGAAAGTTTTTGACGTCTTAGAAACAATAAGTTGGTCTGCATATTGGCGAAACACATTATTATTTGCTATCGGCAGATTTTTCGCTGAAGCTCATCTTCGCACACATAGAGATAAAATTAGACTGCTTTGCGAAGACCTGAATAGGAAAAATACCCATTTCCCAGCAATAAAAGTAGGATCTTGGTTGGCTCTTGAAATCTTGGAAAGTGGAACAATCGGAAATGTCCCGCTCTTTATGCGTAGTCTGGCAGGGACGGCACTTTCGCTTTTGGGATCTGTTGAAGCCGGCGGTGAGGCTGCAAAGCGATTGTCTGAAATTTACGATGATTGCATGGAAAATGAATATACAGAAAATTTGTTATTGCATTTAGGGCAAGCTGATCCTTGTAAATCGCTTACATCTTGGATGTTGGTTTTCTTTCTTTATTATCGGAATATATCATGGGCAAAAAATTTTGTTTCCAAAAGATGGCCAGTAGATAGTAAAGTAGCTTGGGACGTACTGCGCAGTTGGATCGAATTATTAAATGATTTCGTTGTCGATGGAAGTGGTATACAACGTTGCATGTTAGGCCAGTTGGAAACTGAGGCGCTTATGCAGCTTATACCTTACTTGAGTATTGACGAATTAACTAAGTGGAACTTCCCATTGAGATTACATGGTAAAAGTTCCGATGTTAGGGTTTATGAAGAATTGCTTGACTGGATTTTTCTCAACACCAGGGAAAAATCTCGTGCTAACGTCTTGATGGAAAAGGAAGTGACTTCTTTTGAGATAACTTTCACTCCATTACCGGATGGCAGTCAGATGGAAATTTTTAATCTCATGGAAGATATTTCCAATGTCAATAATTCAGACTTTTCTTGGAAAATCGCGAGCGCATTTAAAAACTTTTATTTTTCTCCGACCCAGAAAGAGCTAGCTAAAAGTTTATTTTCCTTTTCAGCTTTGTCAGAACCTTCCGACTGGGATTCTGTTGTGGATAAGCTGGCATGGCCGGCACGCTGCTGTTTAGAGGCTGCTAGAAATAACCATGAGCTTAGCTTGTTCGCGCAAAAATTAAATGCTTATTCAGAACGCGGGACATGTAATTGGATGGATTTGGAAAGAGACTGGTTAAAATACGGCATTGATATTGGTAATTATCCGCTCGAAATCTTCGTGGACGGCCCAGCGGTGGCTGGAGCAATACTGGAAACATTTTTTGCTCCGCAGAATCATGTGAAAATTGCTGAGACAGTGAAATATGTCGAAGCTTTTATCGGAAAAAATACGGACAGGGTAGTGTGCAGGGCGTTAGCGAGTATTGTTGTTGAGACAGCTAGTTCTTCACAGACCTGGGATTTCTATGAGCCTGCTTTTTTGCGTAATAGCATAATTCCCACACGTGATCATTGGGATAGCACTATCTTATACACTGATTCGATCATTTTAAAAGATTCTAAATGGTATGATTTTTTTGATTTCGTAGGTCGTTTGCCGAATTATAATTTCAGTATTCCTCATTTGCCGGTACATATTCTTAACTTTGATTTTTATGCGTTGGGTTTTAACCAAAACCCATCGCGTCTTGGGTTGCTTCGCTCTATGGGTTTCTATTGTGCGGCTGGTGCTAAAGCCCAATGGAAAGTCGATCACCTTATAAATGCAGATATCGAAAAGCGGTTTCGCTTAGCCGCTGCTTTAATAAGGCTATCAGACACGAACTTAACGAAAGTTGAGGCTAAGGAAATTGCTGATTCACTTCCGTCTATAGCTGGTAGAGATAGTGAGCCAAACGCCGTAGAATTGATAATTTTGTGTTTAGAAAAGAATATTGCTTATACCCCAAGCTTAGAGTTTGTGCTTGATGCTGTAATTAATATAGTGAAGGAGAATGATAGGTTTATGCTTGTGCGTGCCTACATATTGAAACAGATGATAATGCATGCCGCGCGTAGTGGGTTCGACGAACACCGTTTATCTTTATTAGGCTTACCAAGTGCGCCGAATGAGCAATGACGAGCCAGCGAAGATATTAATCTTCTTGTCTGGAATTTAAAGAGATTCTACGGGAGGACGAAACCTAAGCTGAGCTTCCAAAGTCGTTATGTCTGAAGTACTTGAGCGCTTCTCATTTCGCGAATTCTATTACTCAGCATGGGCTCCCTCCTTCGCAGGGGGCGACGGTCACTTCGCCCCGCAGCTCCGCAGCTCCTCCTGCATTTTCGCCTTCATCTGCTTGAACTCTTCCATCAGCCGGTCCGGACCTGTCTGATTACCGAAACCTGACCTCGGCTTATCGCATCGCCCTCAAGTCGCTGGGCCGGCGCTATCTGGAGCTGCACGACGAGATCTCTGACCTGGATACCATGATCGCCGCACTCGTCGACGAACTTGCTCCCGAACTCATCGCGCAAAACTCTATTGAGTATGAATCGGCATCACAGCTATTACTGACTGCTGGCGATAACAGCGGGCGACTGCAATCTGAATCTAGTTTCGCCGCTCTATGCGGCGTCAGTCCGATACCCGCTTCCTCGGGAAAGGTATCGCGGCATCGTTTGAACCGTGGAGGTGACCGAGCTGCGAATAGCGCGCTGCATATCATTGCCATCGGCCGCCTGCGAACCGATGCGCATACGCAGGCATACGTGGCCAAACGGCTCAATGAAGGGCATTCCAAGCTTGAGGCTATTCGCTGTCTCAAACGCTACATCGCCCGCGAAGTCTTCTACATTATTCAACGGCGGCAACGCGAGATAAACGCCACCAAAATCACCGCTTGACACATAGAAGGGCGTCCAAGGCTCGCAATACACCAGTGAAGATTTCCAGCGTTTGCTTGAGTCCCACGGCATCGTTTGCAGCATGAGTCGTCGTGGTAATTGCTGGGACAACGCTGCAATGGAAAGCTTCTTCTCGACGCTCAAGACTGAGCGCCTGAACAAAAAGCACTACCGGACCAGGGATGATTTACGTGCTGATGTGTTCGACTATATCGAGAGGTTTCTACAATCCACGCCGGCGTCATTCCACTATCGGCTACATCAGCCCGGTACAGTTTGAAAATCTAAAATGCGCCTAACGGAAGTGTCCGTGACGATGGGGGAATGCCAAGTTGACCGGGAAATTCCCGAATGTCTCTGACAAAACCGGTGAGCCTGAATATTTGGACAATGCAGATGGTCCGAACAAGACACGTCTGATGCTGGGCTCCTACCGCGCATCAGCTAGGGTTCGGACATTCGACGAGGCGGTCGCCAGATGCTCCCCGGGCCGGAATAATGTGAAAGTTACCGTCCTCAACAATCCAAGCGATGGCTTCTCGCTCTGGGTTCAAGACGGCAAAGCCAAAGCATTTTGGATGCCGAAAGGGCACCTCAGTAAGCACTAACTTGGCATGTGAGTGGAGCGAACCACGGAATGAAGAAGATAATCTTTGCCGCGCTGATCGCAGCAGCGTTGCCAGTGTCGTGGGCGCAGCGCGCCCCTGATACGCCGGCAGTGCCCCGGCAGGTCGCTCCGGCCCAAGTCAAGCAAGCTGAGCCGAACGATGCCGAACTGCTGTCTCATCGGCACTACAAAGCAAAAGACGGGCATGAGGTTCACTCTCCTGCTCGGTCGACGCACGACCAAGCGCCGGCCGGCGCCAGTGCACAGTGTCGTGATGGGACGTACAGCTTCAGCCAGCACAGGCGTGGGACGTGCTCGCATCATGGCGGCGTAGTCACCTGGCTCTAAATGCGCGACAGCAGTCCTCTTGCCTGTGACCTGATCGGAATCCTGTAGCCAGCAGGATAGTTAGTCTTCATGTTATTTTGTACATGGAGGCTAGATGAAGAAATAATCTTTATCTTGGCAACATGTGTTGCTAAATCATGGTGAAACCGGGGATGCCGCAAGTTTCTTAAGAAGTTAGCAGCAACAGGCAGGGCGGGAAAGCCTGAACGGGCGCAGAGTGTCGAGCTGCCGGGAAAGCCCGCAACTCAGCACGAGGTGTGGTCGAGCAAATCATGGCATCGCGTCGGATCAGGTTGACTGACTGGGCGCCGGACAGCTTCAGCGTTAACAGCGGCGAACTGCTAGTGTTCAGCAATCACATTCCCGCCCTGCTTAATTACATCAAGGTAGTCCGCCCAGCGCTGCATCATCAAACGGCGCGCAGGCAGATGCGCTGTGCGGTTGTAGGCGCGTCCGTTGGGATCTTTGACGGCATGAGCGAGCTGGTGTTCGATCAGGTCCACCCGTTCGCCAAGCACTTCATCCATGATCGTGCGCGCCATCGCACGAAAGCCGTGGCCGGTCATCACATCGTTGCTATAGCCCATGCCACGCAAGGCCGCGTTGACGGTGTTCTCGCTCATGCAGCGCGCGCCGGTGCGGACGCTGGGGAATACGAACTTGCCATGTCCTGTCATTGCCTGCAGGCTCCGTAGCAGTTCGACGGCTTGCCTTGCCAACGGCACGATGTGGTCCTGCCCCATCTTCATTTTGGAGCCCGGGATACGCCATTCTGCCGCGTCGAGGTCGATCTCCGACCACTCGGCGGTCCGCAGCTCCCCAGGGCGAACGAATACCAACGGCGCCAGCTTGAGCGCGACAACGGCGTAAGCATGGCCGTTGTAAGCGTCGATAGCGCGCAGCAGTTCTGCCGCCTCCTTGGGGTCGGTGATCGCGGCATAATGCGCTTCCGGGACCGCTGATAATGCGCCACGCAGGTCTGCAGTCATATCGCGATCTGCGAGGCCACTTGCTACCGCGAACCGGAAGACCTGGCCGCACAGCTGTTTGATCTTGTGCGCAGACTCGATCGCGCCTCGCTTCTCAATGACGCGAAGTGCGCTCAGAACGTCCCACGGCTTGATGGTGGCGATAGGAAGGGCGCCAATCGCCGGAAAGATGTTCCGTTCGAGCCAGGCGGTGTTCTTCTCTTGTGTGCTGGCGGCCCGGTCTGCTGCAGTCCTTTCCAGCCATGCACGGGCGACCGCCTCGAAGGTGTTCAGCGCTGCCTTTTCCTTGGCCTGTTTCTCTTCCCGCTTGGTCCTGCCGGGGTCGATCCCTTGCGCCAGCTGTTTCCGGGCTGCCAGCCGCTTGTCGCGGGCCTCCGCGAGCGACACCTCAGGATATTTCCCAAAGGTCAGCCGGTTTTTCTTGCCGTTCGGTTGCTTGTAGGCCATCCGCCAGAATCTTGTTCCGTTCGGCACGACCTCGAGGTACATGCCTTCTCCGTCGCCCAGGGTGTAGGTCTTGTCTCTGGGTTTGGCGTTTCGAATGGCGGTGTCCGTCAGTGGGGCGCAGAGTTTGGGCATTTTAGATCCATGACGTTTGGCGTTCAGTATCCGTGAACAAAGTATGGATACAAAAAAGCTGGATGGTGATGGACGAGCTCAAACTTCGGCGGACAAAAAAACCGCGTTCCCAGAGCGAGATACGCGGTTTCTTGGACAATGCTGGACTACTACGGATGAGTAGTTGGTGCCTCCGGCCGGAATCGAACCGGCACGCCTTACGGCGCTTGATTTTGAGTCAAGTGCGTCTACCAATTCCGCCACAGAGGCTGCAAGCGCAGGCGCGCATCTTAGCACATGCCATGGCAAAC
>Ga0308168_1003662_pt1 | contig 11583 bp, 12 predicted proteins | sample PhyCR2_FD_202133 | JGI IMG/M metagenome (GOLD analysis project Ga0308168, IMG submission 202133) | Phyllosphere microbial communities from UC Gill Tract Community Farm, Albany, California, United States - DLSLRC.R2 | ecosystem: Host-associated > Plants > Phyllosphere > Unclassified | place: USA... | reverse complement strand
GATCAAGGAGGCCACCGACGTCGTGGCCAGGCTCGAGGCGCCGAGCGATAACGTAACCTGGGACAATTTCGTGGTGCCGCTCGAGGAAGCGACCGAGCGTCTGGGCCGCGCCTGGGGCATCGTGAACCACCTGAACCACGTGGCCGACACGCCGGAACTGCGCGCCACCTACAACGAGAACCAGCCGAAGGTTACCGAGTTCTGGACTATCCTTGGCCAGAACGAAGTCCTGTTCGACAAGTACAAGGCCATCCGCGCCGGCGCCGAATACGACAGCCTGAGCCCGGCCAGAAAACGCATCGTCGAGAACGCCCTGCGGGATTTCCGCCTGGGCGGCGCCGAACTACCGGCAGACAAGAAGGAACGCTTCGCCGCGATCCAGGAACAGCACGCCGCGATCTCGACGCGCTTCTCGGAAAACGTGCTCGACGCGACCAACGACTACAAGCTGGTCGTCGAGAACGACAGCGAACTGGCCGGCCTGCCCGAGGACGCGAAAGCCGCCGCGCGCGCTGCCGCCGAAGCTGCGGGCAAGGCGGGCTACCAGTTCACCCTGCACTTCCCGTCCTACTTCCCGGTCCTGCAGTTCGCCGACAACCGCCAGTTGCGCGAAACGATCTATCGCGCCAGCGCCACCAAGGCCTCGGACATGGGCGCCGTGTTCAGCGAACTGGAGAAATGGGACAACAGCTCGAACATCGCCCAGCTCCTGAAGCTGCGCGACGAGGAAGCGAAATTGCTGGACTACCGCAACTTCGCCGAAGTCTCGCTGGTGCCGAAGATGGCCGAGAGCCCGGAGCACGTGATTTCCTTCCTGGAGGACCTGGCGCGCCGCGCGCGTCCGTTCGCCGAGAAGGACCTGGCCGAGCTGCGCGCCTTTGCCAGGGACGAGCTGGGCATCGAAGACATGCAGGCCTGGGACGTGGCCTATGCCTCGGAAAAGCTGCGCGAAAAGCGTTACGCCTTCTCGGCGCAGGAAGTCAAAGAGTATTTCCCTGAGCCGAAGGTGATCGAGGGCCTGTTCAAGGTCGTGCAATCGCTGTTCTCGGTGCAGATCAAGCCCGATACCGCCCCGGTCTGGCATCCGGACGTACGCTTCTACCGCATCGAGCGCGACGGCCAGCTGGTCGGCCAGTTCTATTTCGACCTGTACGCGCGCGCCGGCAAGGGGCAAGGCGCGTGGATGGATGACGCACGCGGCCGCCGCATGACGACGGGCGGCATCGTGCAGACGCCGGTCGCCTATCTGACCTGCAACTTCACGCCGCCGGCCAGCGTCGATGGCAAGCTGCAGTCCTCGCTGTTCACCCACGACGAGGTGACGACCCTGTTCCACGAATTCGGCCACGGCCTGCATCACATGCTGACCGAAGTCGAGGAATTGTCGGTATCGGGCATTTCGGGCGTCGAATGGGATGCGGTCGAGCTGCCTTCGCAGTTCATGGAAAACTTCTGCTGGGAGTGGGACGTACTGCAAGGCATGACCGAGCACTTCAAGACGGGCGAACCGCTGCCGCGCGCGCTCTACGACAAGATGCTGGCTGCGAAGAATTTCCAGTCGGGCATGCAGACCCTGCGCCAGGTGGAGTTCTCGCTGATCGACATGCACCTGCACTACGATTTCGATCCGAACAGCCAGCGCAGCGTGCAGGAGCTGATCGACGACGTGCGGAGTAAATTCTCGGTGCTGATTCCGCCCTCCTTCAACCGCTTCCAGCATTCCTTCGGCCACATCTTCGCCGGCGGCTATGCGGCGGGCTACTACAGCTACAAGTGGGCGGAAGTGCTGTCGGCCGACGCCTATGCGGCCTTCGAGGAAGCAATCGAAGCGGGCGGCGGAGAATTGTCGGCGGAAACGGGCCGGCGCTTCCAGCGCGAGATCCTGGCGGTGGGCGGGTCGCGTCCGGCGCTGGAATCGTTCAAGGCCTTCCGTGGGCGGGAGCCGTCGATCGATGCGCTGATGCGTCATAGCGGCATGAACGCTTAAGTTCTACGCGACCTGCGTACCGGCGAAAAGTTCGCCGGTACGCATCGATTTGAACTAAGGACGCAAACCAACCGCCGCCCGGCGCTCCGGTTTACAATCTGATCCATGACACGGATCGACTTTCACACCAATATCCCCGACAAGCTCGCCTATGCCTGCCGCCTGGCGCGCAAGGCCTACTCGTCGAAGGCAAAGATCGTCCTGCTGGCCGAGGACGAGGCCCAGGCCGCGGCCCTGAACGAGGCGCTTTGGACGCTGTCGAACATCGATTTCCTGCCGCACGTGATGGCCGACGATCCGCTCGCGCCCGAAACCCCGATCATCATCACCGCCAGTGAAGAAGCCGCCCTGCCGCACCACGACATGCTGGTGAATCTCACGCGCCGCACGCCCAGCACCTTCGCCCAGTTCGCGCGCGTGTTCGAAATCATCTCCACCGACGAGAGCGACGCCGCCGCCGGGCGCCAGCGCTACGTCGCCTATAAAAAGCAGGCCTACCCGCTCACCCACTTCGTCGCAGGACAATCATGAGCCAGAATCCAGCCTTCGATAGCAGCATTCCCGTGTTGACTGAAGTGGTGCTGGAACCCGTGGCGCCGCCGGCCGGGGCTGGACAGGCCGAGGCAGAGGCGGCGATTGCCGTGGCGGAGGAATTGGCCGAGGACCCTGTCGAGGCTGTCTTACCGGCTGCCCTGCAGCCGCAGCCTGAGCCGAATTGGGACGAGCTCGAGAGCCGCATCGTCGAGCGCGTTGTCGCGCAGTTACAGCCACAGATCGATGCGGTGGTGCGCAATGCGCTGGCTTCGGCTGGCGATCAGATCCACATCGGCCTGCGCCAAGCGATCGAGCAAGTCGTTGCACAACAAGTGGCAACCATCCAATTCGGCCAAAAACCGTAAATGCAGGGTGGGCTCTCCGAGCCCACCCTGCAACACCTCGAAACAGTGCGCCTGACTCCAATTTCGCCTCGAAATTGTGCGCCACTGCGCCCGTACGCACTCCGCATGCCCACCCTCGCAATACCGCTTTCCTCCCTCTCCAAATTGTTGTACCTTTGCTTTGCTGCATCTATCGCAACAGGCGTCCGCCGGCGGTGAATCGGGCGCTCGTCATCCCACCATTTTGGAGAACGTATGACCACCAAGCTCATTCCCCTCGCCGTTGCGATGCTGCTCGCTGCCAATGCCAGCGCCCAGCAGGTCGTCAAGATCGGCCACGTCGGCCCGGTCTCCGGCCCGAATTCGCACCTCGGCAAGGACAACGAGAACGCCGCGCGCATGGCGATCGACGAGCTCAACGCGAAAGGTTTTACCGTCAACGGCCAGAAAATCACGCTGCAGCTGGTGGCCGAGGACGACGCCTCCGATCCGAAACAAGGCACGGCCGTGGCGCAGAAGCTGGTCGACGCCAAGGTCAAGGGCGTCATCGGCCACCTGAACTCCGGCACCAGCGTGCCCGCATCGAAGATCTACAACGACGCCGGCATTCCGCAGATTTCACCGGCCACCACCGCCACCCAGTACACCAGGCAACGCTTCCCGGGCGCCTTCCGCGTGGTCGCGAACGACGCCAAGCTGGGCGGGACGCTGGGCAAGTACGCGGTGGACACGCTGAAGGCCAAGAACATCGCCGTCATCGACGACCGTACCACCTACGGCCAGGGCGTCGCGACCGAGTTCATGAAGGGAGCCAAGGGGCCGGGCGTGAAAATCGTCGGCAAGGAATTTACCAGCGCCACGGCCACCGACTACACGGCGATCCTGACCTCGATCCGCGCCAAGAAGCCTGACCTGGTCTTCTTCGGCGGCATGGATTCGGTCGGCGGCCCGATGCTGAAACAGATGAAGGCGCTCGGCATCGACGCCCGCTTCATGGGCGGCGACGGCATCTGCACCGAATCGCTGGGGCGCCTGGCGGGCGACGCGGTCGGCGAAGGCAAGGTGATTTGCGCCGAAGCCGGCGGCGTGACGGGCGAGGAGGAAAAGGCGATGACCGACTTCCGCGCCCGCTTCAAGCAGAAGACCGGAGTCGACGTGCAGCTGTACGCGCCCTACGTCTATGATGCGGTGATGGTGATGGCGGCGGCCATGCAGAAGGCCAATTCGGTCGAGCCGGCCAAGTACCTGCCGGAACTCAAGAAGATCAACTACAAGGGCGTGACCGGCCAGATCGCCTTCGATACGAGCGGCGACATCAACAACGGCGCCCTGACCCTGTACACCTTCAAGGGTGGCAAGCGCACCAAGATGAACGTGATCCGCTGATCAAGAGAAAGCATCTGTACAAACAAAAAGCGCGCCTGGCAACGCCGGCGCGCTTTTTCATTGGGACTGCCCGTCGACTTATTTGGTCGCCAGCACCCACTTCACCAGGCTGCGCGCTTCCGCTTCGCTCACCTGCGGGTTGGCCGGCATCGGGACCGGGCCCCAGGCGCCGGAGCCGCCCTTCATGACTTTGGCGACCAGCTTGTCTTCCGCGCCTTTTTGACCGGCGTATTTAGCGGCCACATCCTTGTAGGCTGGACCGACCAGCTTGGTGCCGACCGCGTGGCAGGCCATGCAATTCTTCGCTTTCGCCAGGTCGGCTTGCGCGAAGGCGCTCGACGATGCCAGGACCGACAACAGACCGCACAAGACCAAAGAACGTTTCATCTGACTCTCCATGTGTAATGCTTGCATTCTACCGCGTTTCTGATGGGCGACTAGCCATCGTCACACTCTGTAACCTCGCTTACGTTTTGAGGTTGCACCTTTTCCACGATCAGCCCATATTTTGCCACAGAGCACTAATTTATTTGTAAGATGGCCAGATTCTGGAGAACGACATGCCCTTGATCCTGTTGATTGCCGCGCTCGTCGCGCTGCGTTTTTTCGAAGTCTGGCGTTTCGCCGAGCTGTCCTGGTGGTGGATCGTCGGCCTGATGGTGTTCGCCTTCGTCTGGTTCGAATACGTGGAAACCCTGCTCGGCTGGGACAAGAAGAAGGCCCACGACGAGGACGACAAGCGGCGCAAGGCGCGCGTCAAGAATTCCTTCGACAAGCGCTGACTATTACCTGAAAGCAAACTAAATTCAGCGCGGAGCCCGTTTATGTAGAATGAATGACCACTCTACATTCGGGAATCGCGCATGCAGGACGTGTTGACCAGCCACTGGACCGAGGAACAAGCCGCCGCGCTGACGCGCCTGATGCTGGCGGACACGCACCAGTACGGCGTCATGTTCTACGACATCGAGCGCCGCATCACGGGCTGGAACGAAGGCGCCTGCACCATCACCGGCTGGACGGCGCAGGAACTGCTGGGCCAGCCGATCGCCACGATCTTCGTGCCGGAAGACCGCGAGCGCAAGCTCGACGAACACGAAGCCAACATGGCGCGCCTGCTGGGCGCCGGCGAGGACGAACGCTGGCACATGCGCAAGGATGGTTCGCGCTTCTGGGCCAGCGGCGTCAGCATCATGCTCAAGGATGCGGCCGGCCAGCCGAGCGGCTTCGTCAAGATCTTCCGCGACGCCACCCACCTGCGTGCGCGCATGAAGTACCTGGAAAACATCCTGCAGGACTGCCACGCCCGCCAGAGCGAAAAGGATGTGTTCATCGGCACCATCGCGCACGAGCTGCGCAATCCCCTTTCTCCCCTGAAGACGGCGCTCGAACTGCTGAAGCGCTCGCCCGAGCAGCACGCGCGCTTCGACTATCCGATCAAGGTCATGGACCGCCAGGTCGGCTTCCTCGAGCGCCTGGTGGAAGACCTGGTCGACCTGACCCGGGTCCAGTCCGGCAAGATGAGCATTGCCTACGAGACGGTCCAGCTGCAGGACTTCATCCAGGAAGTGCTCGACAGCTGCTGCCCGGCCGCCCAGGCCAAGAGCCTGCACGTGCGCTCGATCGTGCCCTCGGTGCCGATCGAGATCGAAGTCGATCCGCGCCGCCTGCAGCAGGTGATGGCCAACCTGATGAACAATGCCATCAAGTACACGCCGAATGGCGGCAGCATCTGGCTCAAGGCGACCACCGACCAGACCCATTTCCTGTGCTACGTGAAGGACAACGGCCAGGGCATCAACGCCGAACTGCTGCCGCACATTTTCAACGTCTTTACCCAGGCCGAGGACGCGCATGCCGGCCGCGGCGCCGGGCTCGGCATCGGCCTGGCCGTGGTGCGCGAAATCGTCAACCTGCACCAGGGGACGGTCGAGGTGCGCAGCGAAGGGCCGGGCAAGGGAAGCGAGTTCAGCATTCGCATCCCCTTGAAGAAGCCGTCGGGGTCGGAACCGGAACCGCTGGACGGCGGCAGATAAGACTCTAGCCTGTCACCGCGCCCTTGCTCGCACTGGAGGCCAGCGCCGCGAACTTGGCCAGCACCCCGCGCGTATAACGCGGCGCCGGCCGGGTCCAGGCGGCGCGCCGGCGGGCGATTTCCTCCTCCGCCACGTTCAGCTGGATCAGCAACTGGTTCGCATCGATCGTCACCGAATCCCCCTCTTCCACCAGCGCGATCGTGCCGCCCTCGAAGGCTTCCGGAGAAACGTGTCCCACCACCATGCCCCAGGTGCCGCCCGAGAAGCGGCCGTCGGTGATCAGGCCCACCGATTCCCCGAGTCCCTTGCCGATCAGGGCGCCGGTCGGCGCCAGCATTTCGGGCATGCCCGGGCCGCCCTTCGGACCAAGGTAACGCAGCACCAGCACGTCGCCGGGCTGGATGCGGTCGCCGAGGATGGCGTCCATCGCCGAATATTCGTCGTCGAACACGCGCGCCGGCCCCGTGATCGCCGGATTTTTCAGGCCGGTGATTTTCGCCACCGCCCCTTCCGGAGATAAATTACCTTTCAGGATGGCCAGGTGGCCCTGCGCGTACAGCGCCTTGTCGATCGTGCGGATCACGTCCTGGTCCGCACGCGGGACGCTCGGTACATCGGCCAGTTCCTCGGCCAGGCTGCGGCCGGTGATGGTGATGCAGTCGCCATGCAGCAAACCGGCATCGAGCAGCAGCTTCATCACTTGCGGCACGCCGCCCGCCTTGTGCAGGTCGGTCGCGACGTACTGGCCCGAGGGTTTCAGGTTGCAGATCACCGGCACCTTGCGCCGTACGGCCTCGAAATCGTCCAGCGTCCATTCGACCTCGGCCGCGTGGGCAATCGCCAGGTAATGCAGCACGGCGTTGGTCGAGCCTCCGGTCGCCATGATCAGCGACACCGCGTTCTCGATCGATTTACGGGTGATGATGTCGCGCGGTTTCAGGTCGCGCTTCACGGCTTCCACCAGCACGCGCGCCGATTCGGCGCAGGAGGCGACTTTTTCCTCGTCCGGATTGGCCATCGTCGAGGAATACAGCAGCGACATGCCGAGCGCCTCGAAGGAGGACGACATCGTGTTCGCCGTGTACATGCCGCCGCAGGAACCGGACGAGGGACAGGCGTTGCGCTCGATGCCCTCGAAATCTTCCCGGCTCATGCGCCCGGCCGTGAATTCGCCGACCGCCTCGAAGCTCGAGACGATCGTCAAGTCTTTCCCTTTCCAGTGGCCCGGCCTGATCGTGCCGCCGTAGACGTAGATACCCGGCACGTTCGCGCGTGCCAGCGCGATCATCCCGCCCGGCATGTTCTTGTCGCAGCCACCGATCACGACGACGCCATCCATCCACTGGCCGTTGACGCAGGTTTCGATGCAGTCGGCAATGACTTCGCGCGAGATCAGCGAAAACTTCATGCCCTCGGTGCCCATCGACATGCCGTCGGAAATGGTCGGCGTGCCGAATACCTGCGGGTTGGCGCCGCTTTCCTTGACGGTGGCGACCGCGGCGTCGGCCAGCTTTTGCAGGCCCGAGTTGCAGGGCGTGATGGTCGAGTGGGCGTTGGCGATGCCGATCATTGGTTTACCGAAATCCTCCTCGCGATAGCCCATGGCGTAGTACATCGAGCGGTTCGGGCTGCGGGCGACGCCCTCGGTGACGTTGCGGGAACGGCGGTTGTAGCGTGCTTGCTCGGCCATGATGAACTCCCTGGAAGCGGTCTTGTGAGCATGCCTTGCACAATCGGGAGCGTCAAATATAAGATTGATATACGAAACGTATCATTCGCCTCGAAATCTATAGAAATGCATATCGAATGAACCTTGAACTGCGCCAGCTGCGCTATTTCGTCACCGTGGCCGAGGAACTCCACTTCGGCCGCGCCGCCGAACGCCTGCACATGACCCAGCCGCCGCTGTCACAGACGATCGCCGCGCTGGAAGAGACCCTGGGCGCGCCCCTGTTCCTGCGCACCCGGCGCCAGGTCGAACTGACGCCGGCAGGCGCCGCCCTGCTGCCCGAGGCGCGCCGCCTGCTCGATGGCGCGGCCGGCCTGCCGGAACTGGTGCGCCGCGCCGCCGCCGGCGAATCGGGACGCCTGGCGCTTTCTTTCGTCACGCCGGCCGACTACAGCGTCCTGCCCGGCCTGCTGCGCGACTACAGCGCAGCGTACCCGAACGTGCACCTGGTGCTGCAGGAAGCGACGACCGACCTGCAGGTGGACGACCTGCTGCACGAACGCATCGACGCCGGCCTGCTGATCCCGCCGCTGTCGGACAAGGCGCAGGCCCAGCTGGACTACATGAAAGTGCTGGAAGAGCCGCTGGTGCTGTGCGCGCCCGCCGGCCTGCTGCCCGCCGATGGCAAGCCGATCGATTTGACGACGCTGCGCCAGCTGCCCCTGATCATTTTCCCGCGCAAGAGCGCCCCGGCTCTGCACGACGCCATCCTCAGCTGCTTCCACGAGGCCGGCCTGTCGCCCGAGATCGGCCAGGAAGCGATCCAGATGCAAACCATCGTCAGCCTCGTCTCCGCGGGCATGGGCTTGGCACTTGTGCCACAATCCGTGTCGAACCTGATGCGCCCCGGCGTAGAATACCGTGCCCTGGCCAGCGCCACGCCGCTCGTGGAACTGGGCCTGGCCTGGCGCCGCGACAATGATTCGCCCGTGCTGCGGGGCTTTTTGGAATTACTGAGGAAATAATTTATGCTGGTACACCCGAATCCGGATCCGATCGCCTTCTCGATCGGCCCGGTCGACATCCACTGGTACGGCCTGATGTACGTGGTCGCCTTTGCCCAGTTCCTGCTGCTGGGCCGCGTGCGCGTGAAACAGCCGCACATCGCCGCGCAGGGCTGGAAGAACGAGGACCTGGACGACATGCTGTTCTACGGCATGCTCGGCGTCGTGATCGGCGGGCGCCTCGGTGAAGTCCTGTTCTACCAGCCTGCCCACTTCTTTGCCAACCCGATCGAGATCTTCCAGGTCTGGAAAGGCGGCATGTCCTTCCACGGCGGCTTCCTGGGCGTGCTGATCGCGATGGGGCTGTGGGCCCGTAAAGCCGGGCGCAACCTGCTCGACGTCTACGACTTCATCGCCCCGATGGTCCCGCTCGGCTACGCCGCCGGCCGCCTGGGCAATTTCATCAACCACGAACTGCCGGGCCGCGTTGCCGACCCGAGCCTGCCGTGGGCCATGCTGTGGCCGAACCCGAACGGCGTCGGCTACCTCGATACCCTGCGCCATCCGTCGCCGATCTACCAGATGCTGATCGACGGCCTGCTGGTGTTCCTGATCCTGTGGCCGTTCGCGCGCAAGGCGCGCCCGCGCCTGGCGGTGGGCGCGATGTTCACCCTGCTCTACGGCTGCGCGCGCTTTTTCACCGAATGGTTCCGCGTGCCGGACTGGGAAACCACGGTGGCCGGCCTGCCGATCACCTCGGGCCAGGTGCTGTCGCTGCCGATGATCGTCGCGGCGCTGGTCATGCTGGCCTGGGCCTATTCGCGCGACGGCAAACAACCCGTACGGGCATAAACGACAACGGCGCCTCGGCGCCGTTGTCGTTTGCGGAGATGTTAGGTCGCCGCTTTCCAGAACATGTACGTCGCCAAGGCATATAACAAGACCGCAAACACCTTCTGCAAGCGGCGCACCGGCATCCGGTGCGCCGTCTTCGCCCCCAAAGGCGCCGTCATCACGCTGGCCGCGACGATGATCGCCAGCGCCGGCACATAAATGAAGCCCAGCGAATAGTCCGGCAAGCCCGGCTCGCCCCATCCATAGAACACGTTCGCGATCGTGCCGGCAAAGGCAATCGGAAAGCCGAGCGCAGCGCTGGTGGCGACCGCGTTGTGGATGCGCACGTTACACCAGGTCATGAAGGGCACCGAAATGAAACCGCCGCCGGCGCCGACCAGCCCCGCCAGGATGCCGATCAGGCCGCCGGTGGCGAACATGCCGGCCGTGCCGGGCAATTCGCGCGCCGCCGCCGGCTTTTTATTGATCAGCATTTGCGTGGCCGAAAACGCGACGAAGGCGCCGAAGAACCAGGCCAGCGTCGACGCGTTCATCTGTTTGCCGATCCAGGGTCCGATGACCGAGCCGACCAGGATGCCCGGCGACAGCAGCGCGACGATGCGCCATACCACCGCGCCATGCTTGTGGTGCGCGCGCACCGAGGACAGCGAGGTGAACATGATGGTGGCGAGCGAGGTGGCGATCGCCATGTGCACCACCAGCGCCTCGGGCACCTCGCGCGAGGTCAGCACCATGGTAATGAAGGGCACCAGGATCATGCCGCCGCCGATGCCGAGCAGGCCGGCGGCGAAGCCGCCGAAGCAGCCCATGCCCAGCAAGGCCAGGATCAGGTACGGATCCATGCGGCCTCCCCTGTGCCATGGCGCGCACAGGCTGGGCCTGCGGCGGGAGAAAACGTCAGCGGTGTAGCCATCGGCCAGCCTTATCGAACGGATGAGACCAGCATACTAGCCGAATGTCGGTGCCGCTGTGCGGCGCCCTCCCGAATTCAGGCGCCGCTCCCGGTCAGGCCGCAGCCGAGCGCACGCCGAGGCAGCGCAACAGGGCCGCGGCCAGCGCCACGGCCAGCAGCGCGCCGCCGATCAGGTGCATGCTCGCCAATGGCGCGAGCAGCATGGCGAGCATGTAAGCGAGGCCGCCCAGCACCAGGCTCCAGCCGGCGAAGCGGCGCGCGGCCTGTTCCGCGGCGGGCGAGCAGCGCAGGCGCGCCAGCTGCGTGAGCGACTTCGGAATCACGTTTGCGTAGAACACGACGACGAAGCCGAGCAGTACACCGGTCAGGCGCCGCGCCCATTCGGGTGACAGGTAGTCGGGCGCCGCCCATTTCAGTACGGCAGCGCCGCCGATGATGATTACTGCGCCCAACAAAGAACGGCCCAAGGAAAAAGCTCGCTTCATGACTTCTCCTGTTTCGATTCGACTTCGGAATGGCCTTCCGGCCGCGTGACCTGCAATCCAAACGTTTGCGCAAACGCGAGCAGCGCTTCTTCCAGCACCGACAGCTTGAGGCGGTAGGTGACGTTCCTCCCCTGCTTCTCGGCGTCGATCAGGCCGGCATTGACCAGCACGGCGAAGTGGGCCGACATGGTGGGTTTCGAGACGTCGAACATGTCGGCCAGCTCTCCCGCGCCGATGGGTCCGGCCTGCAGCAATTGCAGGACCTTGCGGCGGGTAGGATCGGACAGGGCCTTGAATACGGTGCTCATGGAATCGATTATTAGCTAAGCATCTAACTATCGTCAAGCACTTTCGCGCAAGGCAGCGGATC
>Ga0308168_1003660_pt1 | contig 11583 bp, 10 predicted proteins | sample PhyCR2_FD_202133 | JGI IMG/M metagenome (GOLD analysis project Ga0308168, IMG submission 202133) | Phyllosphere microbial communities from UC Gill Tract Community Farm, Albany, California, United States - DLSLRC.R2 | ecosystem: Host-associated > Plants > Phyllosphere > Unclassified | place: USA... | reverse complement strand
ACATCGCGCTCAAACTGCAATATGACCGCGTAACGCCCCACCATGGCTCGGTCGGTACCTTGATGCATACGGCGCCGGGCTTCGTTTCCGATCATGCGATCGGAGTTACCAGTGTCACTCTAGATTTCGTGTACTAGAATGCGTACGCCATTCAGCATGAGCCACATAGGCCGCATAACGTTCTTCATCGCCGTGACCACAGTCAGCGTCACAGCCGGTGCTACCGACATGGTGGTGATCGTCTCGGCAAAAAGCCCTGTTTCCGTGCTGCGCGTGGAACAGGTGGCCGCGATCTTCCTTGGCCAGACGGCGCGCTTTCCCGACGGTAGCGAAGCGATACCGCTCGACCAGCGGGTAGGCTCGCCCCTGCGCGACACGTTCTATTCGAGAGTCACGGGCAAAACCCCTGCCCTGCTCAAGGCGTATTGGTCGAAGATGGTCTTCACCGGCCGTGGTCAGCCGCCAGGCGAAGCCATCGACGACGTGGCGGTTCGGCACCAGGTCGCGGAGAATCCGGAGCTAATCGGCTACATCAACCGCAGCGCCTTGAATGACAGCGTACGCTCAGTTCTCGTGATGCCATGATGCGCCCCTCGAGACCGGCCACGGCCACGTCGCAAGGTAAGCGCGGCATCAATTAGTTCGAGCGCAGGGTTGATACCGACATCTCATTGCTCGATCGAGACTTCGCCAGGACCGGGGGACGCTGGCTTAGCGTCAACGACCTTGATGACCTCTGCGCTCCCGGTCGCTTCCAGCTTCACGACCACACTCATTATTGGCTCCTAAACTCTATAGATTCGATAATCAGGGCCCATCATATGGAATCGCTTAGCGACCCTGATCACGATCTTGCCGAATGGTTTGGTGCCAGGTGTTGCTCCTGGACCTGAACTGCGTCCGCGAACGCGTACATTTTGTCGATGACAGTCTTGATGCCATGCCGACTCTGAACAGAATTGGTGCTTTAACCTTCGCGGAGCTCAACCACCCATTCACTCGGCCGCGCTGACGGCATCGTCCAAACTCATGTGGACAATGCACAATGACATCGAATCAAGCGTTATTTTGACCGGAAAATGCCGGTTGGCTCGCCACGCTCTCGCGTTGCTTCATACGCTCGTACCACGCGATCAACGCTGTGCATTCAGGCGGTACTTCCAGACTGACGATCGCTGCGAAAACAAGGCCACCGATGACTGTGATGTCAGCCATCGAGAATTTTTCTCCTGCAATGAACGGCTGACGTCGCAGGACGCTGTCGAAGTAATGCATTCCGCGCAATGCCTTGTCACGCTGACGGATCCCCCATTCCTGATTTTGATAAAGTTCGACAAGCGGTCCAAGGCCTGGCGTTGCATGGTGGAAATAGAGGCTGATCGCATCGAGCAATTCGATCTCGGCTCGCTTAGTCATCATATGGATCAGTCCTTGTTCCAACGGCGTACTACCCGTCAAAATTGGCGATCCATCCAGGGTATCAAGGTATTGCGTGATTGCCGTGCATTCGGCGATCAACGTACCATCTTCCAGCTCCAGCACCGGCAGCGTGCCCGAATAGTTCTTTTCCTCAATGAATTCAGGCTTCTTGTGTTCACCTTTGTACAAGTCAACGAATTCAAACCGCGTTTTTTCCTGCAGCTTTTTTTCAGCAAGCGCGATTCGGACCCGTGTTGGGTAAGGACCAACAGGGAAATCGTAAATGGTCAAAGTACCGTTATTTTTTGCATTTTCGTTCATTTTTTATTACTCCATTATGTGATAATAATTGGAACATTAAATTTCGTAGACTATCTAACGATAGTTAGGCTAAAGAGGCGCATTAATGCTAACATTTCAGCGACGCCTCCGATTCTGTGGAAATCTTCCTTTGCAGGTCAGCCGCCAACTCGGCGCAAAACGCACTTCTCTAACGTTCAGGAGATTACAAATTAGGATGAAGTTCGCGTACTGGGCTGGCCTGTTCGAGCAATGATGCGACGTGGAGGATTGTCGATTCAGCCTGCCACTTTCCGACGATCTGCACGTTGATCGGCAGCCCTTCCTTACTCGTGCCGAAGCGCATCGAGATACCTGGCAGTCCAGTCACGTTAAGTGGTACTGTTGCTCCTTGCAGATAAGTTGCGTCGACGGTTTGTCCATCGATAACGAAGTTCTCTACACCGTGCTTATGCGCCGGGATCGGCAGCACGTGCGTGATCAGCGCATCGTAGCGCGTGAAGTAGTCGGCATAGCCATCGCGCAGCCGCTCTGCGGCTTGCTCGGCTTCGATAAAGTCTTGCATCGACGTGTCAGGGAGCGACAGCATGGTTTTGGCCATCTTGTAGATTTCGTCCTCGCCATGGCCCGCGATAGCCTTTTCGAAAGCCGGTTTCATTTCCAAGACATGCAGCTTATTGAATACCTCGAGGGCAAAATCGCGCTCGAGTGCTGGAATGCCGACATGTTCCACGACGATACCCATGTTCTTAAGCGCTTCAGCGGCGGCTTTGACGGTCGCTGCCACCTCCGGATCCACTGGACCAAAGCCAGGCCCGACCATCCAGCCAACGCGCAACGGTCGGTCTAACGAAAATTTGAGTCCATTGTCGAACAAAGTGGTACTGGTCGCGAATGCGTCTTGACCATCGGGGCCGGACAGCTGAGAAAATGCGAGGGCGAGATCGCGAATCGATCGCGCCATTGGCCCAGCATGCCAGAAGCGGCGTGGGGCGCGCGGCCATATACCCGTCATCGGGACGCGGCCGAAGGTTGGTTTAAGAGATACGATCCCGGTTTCCGCGGCGGGACCACGCACCGAAATCGCCAGATCGGTGCCCAGGCCAATCGGGGACATGCCTGCAGCGATTGCGGCCGCCTCGCCACCGCTCGAGCCACCCGGGGTGCGGGACAGGTCCCAGGGATTGTTCGACCTTCCGCTCAGCAGGTTGTCGCTCTCGATCCAATAGGAGAACTCAGGCAGGTTGGTCTTGGCGAGCAGGATGCCACCAGCGCTTTTCATACGCGCTACGCTGGTAGCGTCGACATCCGGTACACGTCCTTTGAAGATCGGCGAACCGCGCTGCGTCGCGACGCCGGCGGTATCGATCGAATCCTTGACGGTGAATGGCACGCCATGCAGCGGACCCAACTCCTTCCCGCTCAATACGTCCGCTTCAGCGGCTTTGGCGTGCGCCAGCGCGCTGTCGGCAACGGTCACGATTGCGTTGACCTTCGGATCGACTGCGGCGATACGATCCAGGTGGGCTTGTACGACTTCGACCGGAGAGACTTCTTTAGTGCGAATCAGCTCTGCAAGCTTGGTGGCGTCCTGATAGATAAGTTCATTTTTCATGGCAATTCCCTTAGAAAATAGTGTCAATAGGAACAATCGTCCTCACAGAGGAAACTAGCTAACTAACGTTTGTTAGGTAAAGAATATGCGCTATAATCGACGTCGTCAACAATTTTTTTGAGGCTTCATGAAAAATCCAGCATCGAGTAATTCCAGCGATAAGATCCTGGCCGCTGCAACCCGTATTGCGCAAGCGCATGGTTACAGTGGGTTGAACCTCCGCACGCTTGCTGACGAGGTTGGTATCAAAGCGGCGAGTCTTTATCACCACTTTCCAAGCAAGGCAGATCTGGCAGCAGCAGTCGCCAAGCGCTACTGGGAGGACTCCGCAGCTACTTTGGAAGCACTTACGGCGGAAAACCCGGATCCGATCGCGTCGTTGCGCAAGTACCCGCAGACGTTCCGCAAATCCTTAGAAAACAACAACCGCATGTGCCTGAGCAGTTTCATGGCGGCGGAATACGATGACTTGCCTGAGCACGTGCAGCACGAAGTTCGCGCGTTTGCCGATGTGAATGTGGCTTGGCTGGGCGGTACGCTGGTCGCCGCCGGCATTACCACGCCGGCTGAAGCCGAAGCGCGTGCGCGTGCGATCTATGCCGCCGTGGCCGGCGCCCAGCTGATGGCACGCGGACGTGCGGACATCGCACTTTTCGATACGTTGATTGCTTCTTACCAAGCGTCTGGACTACTCCCGGCCTAGTAAACGAATCGCTTGTCAAAGTGACGCGACGCCAACATGTCATTCCACTGCCGCAGCCGACTTCGCGCGGCAGATACTCCCACGCTATTTCAGTCTTAGGGACAAACAAAATCCCGGTGAGAGCCGCGCGATCATCAATACGTGGCCGTCCGCCTTTTGGCAATCGATGATGGACCGGGAGATGAGCTGCTATAAGTAACCGGAGGTCTTCGGGAAGAAGTACTCGGGTCATGGCATCAGTCCGTCTACGAACACAGACGCCATGTTAGGGTACAAACTGAGGCCGCGTGCGTCAGCTACCGACCCGAAGCGGACCTTGACGGCATGACGTTGCCAGGTGCTCTTAGGGACGTGCATCAATCAGAGCATGCACCCTGTTGGCCAATGCACTGATCTCGAACGGTTTCGTCATCATTTCCATACCGGGGCTGAGCTGCCCATTATTGACGGCTTCCGTATCAGCATAGCCAGTAATAAACAAAACCTTAAGATCGCTACGCGATACTCTCGCCGCATCCGCAATCTGACGTCCATTCAGTCCACCGGGAAGCCCGACGTCCGTCACCAGCAGATCCACGCGCGTATCGGAATCCAGAATCCGCAGGCCAGCGGGTCCGTCCCTTGCCGTGAGTACCTGGTATCCGGCGTCGTGCAGAACCTCTTCAATGAGCTCACGAAGCGCATGCTCATCCTCGATTACCAGTACCGTCTCGCCTTGCCCGTTTTTCAGGGTAACAGCAGAAACAGGGACGTCAGTCGGGACCACGCCGTCGTAGCGCGGCAAATAGATGCACATGGTCGTGCCAACGCCAACCTTGGAGTGCACCTGCATCTGGCCGCCCGACTGGCTTACGAAGCCATAGACCATCGACAGGCCCAGGCCGGTACCTTCACCCAATGGCTTGGTGGTATAAAAGGGATCGAATATGCGCTCGAGTACTTCAGGCGGCATGCCCATCCCTGTATCGGTGACACATAGCGAAACGTACTCGCCAAGTGGAATATTATTGTCAGCGCTGCATTCGTCGATCGAGCTATTGGAAGTCATCAGTGTCAGTTTCCCGCCCTTGGGCGACATGGCATCGCGCGCATTGATGCAAAGGTTGAGCAGTGCGTTCTCAAGCTGTGATGAATCGACCTTCGTTGCCCATAAATCTGGAGCGTGCATGACTTCCAGCTCGACAATGGGACCGACCGATCGACGAATCAGATCGTCCATGCCGGCAACGAGACGATTGATGTCGGTCGGCTGGGGAGCAAGTGTCTGACGGCGCGAGAAGGCAAGCAACCGTTGCGTTAGAGACGCGGCGCGCCGTACAGAGGACTCGCCAATGTCGATATAACGCTCCAAGGCGCCATACTCACTTCGATGCAGTTTGAGCTTAAGGATCTGTAAACTGCCACTGATGGACGCGAGCAGATTGTTAAAGTCATGTGCGAGTCCTCCTGTTAGCTGCCCGACTGCCTCCATTTTCTGTGACTGGCGCAATGCTTCCTCAGCGTTAGCCAGTGCCGCTGCCTGCTCCCGTTCCGCAGTGATATCACGTCCGGTGGCGTATGCCACTGTTTTAGAAGGGGCTGCTACCCATGAAATCCAGCGAATTGAGCCATCTTTATGCCGGTAGCGGTTGACGACACCCTTGACTGAGCGCTCCGCAACCAAAGTGTAAGCTTTCGTGGTCTGGCTATGATCGTCAGGGATAACGAACTCATTGACGTGGTGCCCGATGAGCTCATCTTTGTGATAGCCGAGAAGGGCGGTCCATGCAGCATTGACCTGCCTGAATACACCATCGAAGTCGATGGCAAGAAGTAAATCAGGCGAAGTGTCCCATAGCTGCTTAAGCTCGGTCGCACGCGCGTCAACTTGCTGCTCGAGCGAGCTTGCCAGGTCACGGAGATCTTGTTCAGCCTGGCGGCGCTCAACCGCTACCCGAATTTGCTCGGCAGCGCTCAGTGCAAACTCGATCTCTTCTCGTAACCAGACTCTGGGATTACAACTATTAACATAAAGAAATGCCACCAGATGCCCGTTTTCTATCACTGGAAGATTGATGAGTGAGCGAACGGCATAGGCGTCGAAACCGGCTACGCCGTCACTTGCAGTCCGGGGATCGATGACCGTGTTGTCAATGACAACCGCGTGGCCGGTTCTGAGATCGGAGACGGCCTGTCCGAAACTTGTCGTTCGATGCATGCCTGCGCCACTCTGGATACCCGGAGAAGTCCAGTCCCTGTCGATGCGCAATGCGGCTCCGTGATGGGTCATCGTCGCATATCCGGCGCGCGCCGCATTCAAGGTCTGTCCAACGATCTCTGCCGCAGAAAATGCCATTGAAGGCGGATCGGTGAGATCGCGCAGGCGAGCAGATATCTCGAGCAAAGCCACCCGAAGCACATCCTTATATTGACTTAATGAAACTTTTTTAAGCAGGATACCTACCTTACCGGCAGCAATCCTGAAGACCTTGATGTCGTACGCCTGATTCATTGCGCTTAGCGTCATCTTGAACGTCGCCGGCTCACCTGTTTCTTCAATATGGATGAAACGGTCCATCCAATCAGGCTGAAGGCCGGCGATGACCTCGTCAACTGTGCGTCCAGCGACTGCCTGGTGAGACAAGCCCAGGAAGCGCTGGCCCGCATCGTTGATCGACGAAATGCGCCATGTTTGGGCAGCACCTTCGGCATCTCGTACAAGTTCTACAACCATGCCGCCATCATCGATCTGTTCGAAGAATAGGTGCCAAGGATTCGAACTGCCGAGGGAGATCCTGGATTCGGCTAATGGTTCTACTTCTTGCAGACTGATGCGCGTTAGAGACATGGTAGGAGCGGGAGATATATGGTTCTTTTAATAAGTTTGTCCGGCACACTTCTGGAAGCAATACTTAGAAAGAGACAATATGTAAGCGTAGTCCTACACTATCACAGAAAACTGACAAAAATGCCGATTTGTGAGCAGGATGATATCGATGGTGTCCTTGCCTCGGCAACTTATGTCGATGGCACGCAACAATCAACAAGAGAACATGGGGGGAGAGGTCAGCGCTGAGATCTTGGTCAACGACCGCTCCTGGCCGACAGCGGACGGTCGGCACGGCTCAGCGCACCCAAATGTTGCCTGCGGAGAAACCAGAGAGTTTTGTTAGGCGCTCTAAGCCGCGAAGTCGCACACCTGCCACGCCAGCAACTTTTGTCAAGTGCCGAGGATACTAGCGTCCATGCATCGACGGCCAGTTCGCGTAGCCGTTCGCGTCGCCGCCATACCAGTATTCCTTCGGCGCTTCGGCCAGTGGCGCGCCGGTACGCAGGCGATCGATCAGGTCCGGATTGGCGATGAACGGCCGCCCGATGCTGAACAGGTCGGCGTCGCCGGCTGCCAACGCCTGCTCGGCCAGCGCCAGCGTATATTGGTTGTTGGCGATGTACGCGCCTTTGAAGCGCCGCCGCAGTTCCGCAAAGCTGGTGCCGTCGCTGGCTTCACGGCTCAACTGGGTCACGCCTTCGATATCGTGGATGTACAACAGCCCCAGGGCGGACAGCGCATCGACATAGGCGCCGAACGTCGCCATCGTATCGCTGTCGAGTGGCGTGTTGCCCGGTGCCGTGGTCACCGGCGAGATGCGGATGCCGACCCGGTCGGCGCCCCACACGTCGACCACGGTCTTCACGACCTCGAGCGGAAAGCGCAGGCGGTTTTCCAACGTGCCGCCGTAGCGGTCAGTGCGCAGGTTGGTGCTGTCGCGAACGAACTGCTCGAGCAGGTAGTTGTTTGCCGAGTGGACCTCGACACCGTCGAATCCGGCCCGCATGGCGTTTTCGGCGGCGCGGCGGTAGTCCTCGACGATGGCGGGAATTTCATCGAGATCGAGCGCGCGCGGCGTGACGAAATCCTTCATTCCCTCATGGACGCGGATCTGGCCCTCCGGCTTGACGGCCGACGGCGCGACCGGCAGCGCGCCTTTCAACATGTCGGGGTGCGACATGCGGCCCGTATGCCACAGTTGCAGGAAAATCTTCCCGTTGCGATGGTGTACCGCGGCGGTTACCTGGCGCCAGGCGGCCACTTGCGCCGCCGTCCAGATACCCGGCGTGCGAGGATAACCGCGTGCCTGGGCAGAGATGTTGGTCGCTTCCGTGACGATCAAGCCGGCGTCGGCGCGCTGCGCGTAATAATCGGCGGCGTAGTCGGGCGGTACGCCCTCGTCGTCCGAGCGGCTGCGCGTCATCGGCGCCATGACGATACGGTTTTTCAGGTGCAGCGCGCCGAGGGCGACCGGCTGCAGAATCGGGCTGTCAATGCGTTTTTCGATGCGTGGTTCCATGATGTTCTCCTCTCAGTCGACAGTCCTGGCCCAGACGGCCTGGGCGTTGGTGAATTCGCGCAGCCCGAAATGCGAGAGCTCGCGTCCATAGCCGCTATTCTTCACTCCACCCACCGGAATCCGGGCGTTCGTGGCGGGATAGCCGTTGATGAACACCCCGCCGGTTTCCAACCGCCGCGCAATACGCTGGGCACGCGCGACATCGCTGGTCCACAGGCTGCCGCCCAAGCCATAATCGCTCGTGTTGGCGAGCGTGATCGCATGCTCGGCGCCATCGGCCACTGTAATGGCCGCGACCGGGCCGAAGGTCTCTTCGTCGAAGGCCGCCATCCCAGGCCGCACGTCCGTCAGGACCGTCGGGGCGTAGTAGTTGCCCGTTCCCTCGATGGCATGGCCGCCCAGCGCCAGGGTCGCGCCTGCGGCGATCGTACGCTCGACCTGGCGATGCAATTCGTCGCGCAAGTCTGCGCGTGCCATTGGGCCGATCGTGCTGGCAGGATCGAGCGGGTCGCCGGCTTTGATCTGCTTGGCGGCAGCCACGAACTTACGTATAAATTCCTCGGCGATCGGCGCCTCCAGGATGAAGCGCTTGGCGGCCAGGCAGACCTGGCCCGCGTTCTGGAAGCGCGCTTCAATGCCGGCTTTGACTGCCAGATCGATGTTTGCATCGGCCAGCACGATGAAGGCGTCGGCGCCACCCAGTTCGAGCAGGCTTTTCTTGAGGACCCTGCCGGCGATGGCGGCAACAGCCGAACCTGCACGCATGCTACCGGTCAGAGTCACGGCGGCGATGCGACTATCTTCTATGACCCGTGCTACCGTCTCGTTGTCACTGTTCAGGTTGGCGAACAGGCCCTTGGGAAATCCTGCGGCTTCGTAGGCGTCCTGTAGCGCGTAGGCTGATTCCATGACGTTGGGCGCATGCTTCAACAGGAAGCCGTTACCCGACAGCATGATGGGACCGGACGCGCGGATCACTTGCCAGAGTGGGAAGTTCCAAGGCATCACGCCGAGAATGGTCCCGATCGGCAGGTAGGACACATGCACTCGGTCGCTGCCTTCGAGCGCGACCGGTTCGTCGGCCAGGATTGCCGGCCCGTTGACGGCGATCCAGTCAATGGTGGCGGCGCATTTCTCGACTTCGGCGCGTGCTGCGCCAATGGTTTTCCCCATCTCCGCCGTGATGACGGCTGCCAGCGCTTCCGAGCGCTCGCGCAGGATGGCAGACAGGCGATGGTATGCCGCGACACGCTCGCTCATCGGGGTCGCACGCCACAGGCGGAACGCGCTGGCGCTTGCATCGAGCAGGTATTCGACTTTGCTTAGCGTCTGGAACGCGCGGGTCGCGATCAATTCGCCAGTCGCAGGATTGCGCGAGGTGGCGACGGGGGCATTAGTGACGGGCTTCGAGTTCGACATCGTCTTGACCTTCCTTGTAGGGCAGCACGGGATGCGCTGCGATCAAGGCCAGTGTAAGAAGCGTCGTGGAACCCAAGAAGGCTTCTTGTTATCCTATGACTCTGGGTCCCTGGCAGACAGGCGCGGAATATAGGTGACCAGCGACAAGTCGGGGCGCCCTTCCGGCGTCAGTGCGACATAGGTGAAATCCATGAGCTCGCCCGTCTTCGGATGCACCAGGCGCTTGCGGCCTTCTTCGAAGCCTTTCACTTCCGTGTCCTGCCACCAGGCGCGAAATTCCGGACTCGCTTGCGAGAGTTCCTCGACCAGGCTGTCGAACGGCGCCTTGTCGGGCGCCTGCGCGCGTGCGGCGCGAAATGTCGAAATCATCCCGCGCGCCATCTGTTCCCAGTCCAGGATCTGGGTACGGTAAGGGATGTACAGGAACAGCAGGCGCAGCGTATTGCGCTCGTGCGGCTGCAGCGATCCATAATCGACCAGCATATCCGCTACGGCGTCGTTCCAAGCCAGGATATCGAGCCGCGTGTTGCGCACATAGGCCGGGATTGGATCGATGGCCCGGACCAGCATCTCAAGCCCCGCGCTGACACCGCCGCCAGTGACAGCCGCCGGCGCCTCGAGCGCCGACAAAGCGAACAGGTGCGCCGATTCTATGCGGTCGAGCTTGAGTACCTTGGCAATGCGCTTGAGGGCATCGGCCGAAGGCTGAATATCGCGCCCCTGCTCCAGCCACGTGTACCAGCTAACGCTGACGCCGGCCAGCACCGCCACTTCCTCGCGCCGCAGACCGGGCGTGCGGCGCGGACCGGCCGGCAGGCCGAACTCGGCCGGCAGCACGCGTGCACGCCGACTCGACAGGAAAGCGCCAAATTCGCGCCGCTGTTCAGGAGAAGGTCGCCGCGCCATGCTCGCCTTCGATCGACCACTTACAGGTGGTCTTCGTTTCTATTCTGTTTATTTGCATCGAACTTCAAGTGTACATGAGTCTCCCTATACCGATCTTCCAAAGCCATGGCAGAACGCTAACCACCTAGTATAGGTTGCTTGGTACCTTCAATCATCCACGTCGAAGAGACGGCGCGAAATGCTGTAGATATAGAGCTGCTTTTGACGACACGGCACATGAACCCTGCAACACGTCGTGCCTGACGCAGATTCCTAAGTAAGGTGCCTAGAATGAATCCGATCAGAACCTATCACCGCATGCAAAAATATTTTTGCATTATTTGTAGACGACCGGTCTACTTAATGCTATCGTAGGTTCCGTTGGTGCTGCGGATGCAAATCCACTGACTACCTTCCCTACTCTTCCGCGTCGTCAAGACGACCGGTCTAATTAATAAATTCAAAGGAGAAATACCGTGAAAAAAGTACTGATGGTCCTGACCTCGCACGACAAACTGGGCAACACCGGCCGCAAGACCGGTTTCTGGCTCGAAGAGCTGGCTGCGCCTTACTACGCCTTCAAGGATGCCGGCGCCGAGATCGTCCTTGCCTCCCCTCTTGGTGGCCAGCCGCCGCTGGACCCGAAGAGCAATGAACCTTCGTTCCAGACCGACCTCACGCGCCGCTTCGAACGTGACGCTGCCGCCAACGCCCAGCTGGCCGATACGGTGCGCCTGGACAGCGTCGACCAGGCCGACTTCGACACCGTGTTCTACCCGGGCGGCCACGGCCCTCTTTGGGATCTGGCCGAAGACCAGCACTCGATCAGACTGATCGAAGCCTTCCTGGCCGCCGATAAACCGGTCGCCCTGGTCTGCCACGCACCGGGCGTCCTGCGCCATGTGACGACGCCG